>Ga0207797_1002529_pt1 | contig 12644 bp, 12 predicted proteins | sample PRCRCaboRojoPR_6_FD_187275 | JGI IMG/M metagenome (GOLD analysis project Ga0207797, IMG submission 187275) | Marine sediment microbial community from Cabo Rojo, Puerto Rico - PR CR 10% Liquid 1 (SPAdes) | ecosystem: Environmental > Aquatic > Marine > Coastal > Sediment | place: Cabo Rojo, Puerto... | reverse complement strand
GAAGTCCTCGGACGGCTTCTCTTCGGACCAGAGTGCCATATCACGGTGACATGACGGGGGGTAACTTAATGATACGCCAGCGGCGGCGCGGTAGGCCGGTCGCGTCGGGGGCGACGAACGCGCGACGGCGGCCGATCCCGAGGCTATTTGGGGGACGGCGGCCTCCTATCGAGTCATGGTACCGAGGAACGCACGGGACACGGGAGTGGTCGGCCGGTGATGGCCGGACTGGTCGACAGCTTCGGGGCGTCGCTGGACGATCTCGACGTGACGTGGACGCGGACGGCGCCCGGGGGGCTCGAGGACGCCCTCGCCGACGCGGTCGTCGAGCCGGTCGTCGGCGCGCCGCTCCCGTTCGAGGGGCTCTCGCTCCCCGACTGGATCCCGGTCCATCCGACCGCGAGCGAGCTCGAGGCGGCGCGGACGGGCGTCACCGGGGCCGGCGGCGGGATCGCGGAGTACGGCACGCTTATCGTCCAGTCGCGACCGGGCGGCGACGAGCCGGTGAGCCTCTACCCCGAGCGGCACGTCGCGGTGCTCCGGGCGAGCGACCTCGTCAGCGGCGTGCCGGAGGCGCTGGCGTTCCTCGGCGAGGAGTTCGCGGCCGGTCGGGACTCGGCGGTGTTCGCCACCGGGATGAGCGCGACCGCCGACATGGGCGAGACCGTCCGCGGGGTCCACGGCCCGCGGGAGGTCCACGTCGTGATCGTCGAGGACGGGGACGGGAACGAACCGGGAGGTGGGGAGCCGTGAGCCGGTCGACGCGACGGAAGGCCGCCGAGATCCGCCACCTCCTCGAGACCGAGGGCGACGCGATGTACGAGAACACGCGGGTGCTCAACGAGGGGCGCTACGAGGCCATCGAGAGCTTCGACCGCTTCGAGGACCTCCGCGAGGAGGCACGAGAGACGAAGGAGGCGGCGATCGCGGACCTCGACGGGCTGGTCGAGCGGGTCACGGAGAGCGTCGAGAGGAACGGGGGCCACGTCCACCTCGCCGAGGACGCCGCTGACGCCCGCGCCTACGTCGAGGAGGTGTGCGGCGCGGCCGACGCGGAGACGGTCGTGAAGTCCAAGTCGATGACGACCGAGGAGATCGAGCTCAACGAGGGGCTCGAGTCGGTCGGGATCGACGTCTACGAGACGGACCTCGGGGAGTTCGTCATCCAGCTGGCCGACGAGGCGCCGAGCCACATCGTCGCGCCGGGGTTCCACAAGTCCCGCGAGGAGATCGCACAGCTGCTGAACGAGGTGTACGAGCCCGAGGAACCCCTCGAGACGGCGGAGGAGCTGACCCGGTTCGCGCGGGACGTCCTCGGCGAGCACATCCGCGACGCCGACGTCGGCGTGACGGGCGCGAACTTCGTCCTCGCGGAGTCGGGGACCGTGGTGCTGGTGACGAACGAGGGGAACGCCCGGAAGACCGCCGTCACCCCGGACACACACGTCGCCGTCGCGGGCGTCGAGAAGCTCCTCCCCTCGATCGAGGAGCTGTCGCCGTTCGTCGAGATCATCGCCCGGTCGGCCACCGGCCAGTCGATCGCCCAGTACGTGACGATGCTCTCCCCTCCGACCGATTCGCCGACGCTCGGCTTCGACGGACCCGACGACACGGTCGAGGGCGGGAGCGAGGACCGGGAGTTCCATCTCGTCCTGCTGGACAACGGCCGGACGGCGATGCGCGAGGACGACGAGCTTCGCGAGACGCTCTACTGCATCCGGTGTGGCGCCTGCTCGAACTCCTGTGCGAACTTCCAGCACGTCGGCGGCCACGCCTTCGGCGGCGAGACGTACTCGGGGGGGATCGGGACCGGGTGGGAGGCGGGCGTCGAGGGGCTCGACTCGGCCGCGGAGTTCAACGACCTCTGTACGGGCTGTTCGCGCTGTGTGAACGCCTGTCCGGTGAAGATCGACATCCCGTGGATCAACACGGTCGTCCGCGAGCGGGTGAAGGGCGGCGCGGACCCCGATACCTTCGACCACCTCGTCGACGGGCTCGTCCCGGACGAGGAGGAGCCGGGGTTCGATCTGCGGAACCGCTTCTTCGGCAACTTCGAGACCGTCGCGAGGGCGGGAAGTGCGCTCGCGCCGGCGTCGAACTGGCTGAGCGGCGCGGGGCCGGTCCGCGCGGCGATGGACCGGTGGCTGGGTATCGACCGCCGGCGCGACCTCCCCCGGTTCCGGCGGGAGACGCTGCGGAAGTGGTTCGAGAACCGGGAGTCGGCGGTCCGGTCCGGGGCGGGACCGACGCCTGCCCGGGAGGCCGTGCTCTACCCCGACGTCTACACGAACCACGTGCAGGTCGAGCGGGGCAAGGCGGCGGTGCGGACCCTCGAAGCGCTCGGCGTGGAGGTCCGGCTCCCCGACGCCGGCGAGAGCGGCCGGGCGCCGCTCTCACAGGGGATGGTCTCGACGGCCCGGCGCGCGGCGGAGGAGACCCACGACGCGCTCGCCGAACACGTCGAGGCCGGGCGTGACGTGGTGGTGATCGAGCCCTCGGACCTCGCCATGTTCCGCCGGGAGTACGAGCGGCTGCTCCCCGGGGACGCCTACGAGCGGCTCGCGGCGAACAGCTACGAGGTGATGGAGTACGTCTACGGCCTGCTGGAGAACGGCGCCGACGTCGGCGGGCTCGCCCCGGGCGGCGGCGAGAAGCTCGCCTACCACAGCCACTGCCAGCAGCGGACCCTCGGGCTCGAGGCGCACACCGAGGCGGTGTTCGACCGCCTCGGCTACGACGTGCTCACCTCCGACGCCGAGTGCTGCGGGATGGCCGGCTCGTTCGGCTACAAGTCCGAGTACTACGAGCTCTCGAGGGAGGTCGGCGACTCGCTCCTCGCGGAGATGGACACCCGGGGACGGCGGGTGGTGGCGAGCGGGACCTCCTGTCTCGACCAGCTGGAGTCGCTGCTCGACCGGCCGACCGATCACCCGGTCCAGGTCGTCGATCCGCGTCGGACGGGGCGGTAGCCGATCCGCCCACGGAAGAATTAACACGTCCGCACGGGGGGTTCCGGTATGCACGTCGGAAGGGCGGTCGTCGACTGGCTCGCCGCCAACGGGGTCGAGGTCGTGTTCGGCATCCCGGGCAAGCAGACGCTGCCGCTCAACGAGGCCATCGACGGCCGGGAGGACGTCCGGTTCGTCGTGGCGCGACACGAGACGGCCGTCACCCACCAGGCGTGGGGGTACGCCGAGACGAGCGGCGAGCTCGCCGCCACGCTCGTCGTCCCCGGACCGGGCGACATGAACGCGATGAACGGGCTGAAGAACGCCTACAACGACTGCACCCCGATGCTCCACCTCTCGGTCGAGACCGACCCGGAGATCCGGGGCGGGGACGGCATCCACGAGACGCCCCCCGACACGTACGACAACGTGGTCAAGGAGAACGTCCTCGTCGAGACGGCCGAGAGCACGCTCGTCGAGCTCCAGCGGGCCGTCGGGATCGCCCGGTCACCCCCGAAGGGTCCCGTCCGCGTGGGTATCCCCAAGGGGTTTCTCGCCGACGACGTCCCGCTGGCCGACCCCGGGGGGTACGAGCCGGCGAGCCGACACCCCCCTTCGGACGAGGAGCTCGGGGCGGCGGTCGACCTCCTCGCCGGCGCCGGGGCGCCCGTCGTCCTCGCGGGGGGCGGTGTCCGGGCCTCGGACGCGACCGACGCGCTCGTCGCCGTCGCCGAGCGGCTCGAGGCGCCCGTCGTCACCACCTACAAGGGCAAGGGGACGTTTCCGGAGGACCACCGGCTGTTCGCGGGCGTCCTCTCGGGGAGCGCGAGCCCGGAGCTGCTCGACTGTATCGCCGACTCGGACGCCGCGCTCGGGGTCGGAACCGACCTCGACGCCGTGGCGACCCGGAGCTGGTCGGTCGAGGTCCCGGACCGGCTCGTCCACGTCACGCTCGACCCGTCCGACGTGGGGACGGGCTACGCGCCCTCGGTCGGGATCGTCGCCGACGCCCGGGAGACGCTGCTCGGGCTCGCCGACCGGCTCGACCCCGGCGACCGCGACCCGGACGACCGCGCTGTGGCGGTCCGGGCCGGGACCGACGAGCGGCTGGCCCCGCTGCGGGACCGCGAGCCGTTCACCTCCGTCGGGGCGCTCTCCGTCCTCGCCGACGTCGTCCCCGACGACGCCGTCGTCGCCGCCGACGCCGGCGGCTTCCGGGTCTGGTCGCTCAACGCCTTCCCCGCGAACGGCCCCCGGTCGTACGTCACCCCCGGGTCCTGGGCGACGATGGGGACCGGCCTGCCGTCGGGGATCGGCGCCCGCCTCGCCAGCGAGGAGGACGTGGTGGTGCTGACCGGGGACGGCGGCCTGCTGATGTGTCTCCACGAGCTCCACACGGCGGTCGCCGAGGAGCTCCCGCTGGTCGTGGTGGTCCTCGACAACTCCGACTACGCCATCATCAGCGAGGAGGCCGAACGCGCCTACGGGCTCGACGAGGGGTACGGCTGGGGCGGGGCACCGATCGACTTCGTGCGCGTCGCCGAGGGACTGGGGATGGCCGCGACGCGGGCGGAGACGCCCGAGGCGGTCCGGACGGCCGTCTCGGAGGCGCTCGGCGCCGACCGGCCGACGCTCGTGCAGGTGCCGACCGACCCCGAGGAGCCACAGGCGAGCGAGTGGATGCGCGAGTAGCGCCGTCGGCTCGCGACGGTCGACGCGGCTCCTCGCGCACGGCGGCGACCCGAAGCGACATACCACTCCGGGGAGAGGGACCCGTATGAGCGAACTGGACGGCGAGGCGGTCGTGGTGACGGGCGCGAACCGGGGACTGGGTCGGGAGATGAGCCTGCGGTTCGCCCGGGAGGGCGCGCGGGTGGCGCTGGTCGCACGCACGGAGTCCGAGCTCGAGGCGGTAGCCGCGGAGGCGGACGGGGAGACGCTGGTCGTCCCCGCCGACGTGACCGACTCGGCCGAGGTCGGGTCGGCGGTCGAGTCGACGCTCGACGCCTTCGGCCGGATCGACACGCTCGTGAACAACGCCGGTATCGGGCTGCTGAGCCTCGAGGACGGCGGCCGGCCGACCCACGAGGTCCCCGAGGAGCAGTGGCGACGGATCGTCGACGTGAACCTCACGGGCGTGTTCCTCTGTTCGAAGGCCGCCCTCCCCCACATGCTCGACCGGGAGCGCGGGAACGTGATCAACATCTCCTCCGGGCTGGGCCGCTACGCGGCACCGGGGTACGCCCCGTACAACTCGTCGAAGCACGGGCTCGAGGGGCTGACGAAGACGATGGCGCTCGACTACGAGGACGACGGCGTGAACGTGAACGCGCTCGACCCGGGCGGGCGCGTGAACACCGCCTTCTGGGACCACCTCCCGGACGAGGAGCGGGCGGAGATACTCGGGCCGGAGGTGATGAACGACGCCGCGGTGCTGCTGGCCGCACAGGGCCCGGGCGGCGTGACCGGCGAGTCGATGGACGCCGCGGACTGGGAGGCGCGGCTGGGCTGAACGGAGCGCCCTCGGTCACCGGGGGCCGTCGGATCCCGGGGCCGGCTGGTGCTCGTAGAGCCGCGCCATCCGGTCGAAGAACAGGAACATGAGCGCCATCGACGCGGCGGTACCGACGGCCGTCCGGATCGGTCGACGCCGCAGTGCCGCCCGGATGGCGTACAGGTGGACCGCCCCGCCGACGGCCACGAGACCGACGTCTCCCGGTGAGGATCGGAGGTCCTGCTCGAGCCAGAGACGCTCGCCCAGGACGACCCGGGTCGCCCACGCGTCGTCGCTCCGCGGTGGCGAGACGAGGAGCAGGTTCGCCGCGACGGAGAGGAGCGTGCCGAGTAGCAGCACCCCGCTCCGACGGTAGACCGCCAGTATCAGCACCGGGTAGGCCGCCACGAGCGGCCAGACGCTCCGCGGACTGGAGTGGGGCTCCCAGAACATCTCGTTCGTACGGGACCGGGGCCTGTCGCCGTCGGCTTCACCGGATTCGCTCGCCATCGTCCGGCCCGGACGCCGGCCGGATAGATAAGTCGACGCCGGTTCGCGTCGTCGGGAAACCGCGCTCTCGCCCGCGGCGGACTCCCGTGCGCGTCGCGGCGCTCGTCTCGTGGATCCTCCTCGTCCCCCTGCACGCCCGCAACCCGGTCGTCGCCGGCGGGGACGTGCTGCTCCGGCGGTCGCTGTTCGGGGGACTGTTCCGCCCGCTGGATGCCCGCGGTCGCTGGAACTGACGCACGCGACCGAACTCGAGAACGTCACCGTCTACGCCGTCCGCGAACCGGCCCGGCCGGAGGGTCCGCCCGGCGAGCGGGAACGGCGACGGCTGGTCGGCCGCGACTGTCGGACCGGGTGACCCGGAGGCCGGTAGCGCCGTCGCCGGCGATCGCTGGCGGCCCGCTCCGGTCGCTCGAACGACAGGGTAGAGTGTCTCCGCTCACTACGGGGCGTATGGCAGACAGCGGGGAGCCGTCGGAGTCGCCGCGGATGCGCTACGACGTGTGGCGCTGCCCGGAGTGCGGCCACGAGCACCCGAAGAACAACCCCCCGTGCGACCGGTGTGGGGCGATGCGGCTCGACCGGGTGCAGGTCACCGAGGAGGACTTCGAGTCCGAGCTCGAGGCGCCGGGATTTCTGGACCTGCTCGCGGAGAACCCGCTGCCCGCCGTCGTCGCCGCGGTCGTGCTCTCGGTCGCGGCCGTCGCGGTGCTGGCCGGCTCCGGGGTGTTCGTCGTGAGCGACCCGTTCGGCCTGGGCTACCGCTACGGCGCGGTCGACGCCGTCCAGCCGGACGACGACGGGACGTTCACCGCCGGGGAGTTCCGCGCCGCGGTCGAGGAGGAGTACGAGGTCGAGACGGTCCGGTACAGCGGCCGGCAGCTCGAACTCGTCTACGAGACCGGCGCGGACTCGAACGAGGCGTTCACCGGGGAGGTCGCGGCGGTCGCCGAGCTCTACGCCCGGTACGCCGCCTCGGGCGGCGACACGGAGCGGCTGCGCATCGTGGCGACGGCCGACGGGAACCGCGTGGGACGGCTCACGGTCGAATCGTCGTGGGCGCGCGAGTTCGCCGCCGGCGACCTCTCCCGGGACGCGTACCTCTCGCGGATCGCCTCGACGGCCGGCCGCTGAGTGGAGTGCGGGCCGCCGGCAACCGGAGACGACCGTCGGTCGCCGGTCCCGCGGGTGACGGAACGTGGGTCGGCTCGCGAGGAGGTGACCGGCCGACCCGGGAGCGACCCGGCGCGGACTGGCGCCCCGCACCGGGTCGATAGCCGCGTCGTGGGTATGGTTCTCGGGTGGTTCGCTCCCGACCCGGCGCACGGTCACCGACCGGCTCGATCGTCGTCCCGTCCGACGGTTACGGCGGAGAACGTGTGGAAAATAAGTCTTGTGGCCGGTCCGGGGCTCGCGGGTCGAGCGGCCCGCGCGCGAAGCTTTAATCGGCGTCGTCGCCACCGGCGACCATGGGTTCAGTCCAGTTCGACTTCGGTGACGAGTGCGTCGTCGTCACCGGCGGGAGTTCGGGCATCGGGCGGGCGACGGCGCTGGCGTTCGGCGAGGCGGGCGCAGCGGTGATAAACGCCGACCTCGATCCCGAGCCGGGCGACGTGGACGCGGAGGTTCCGACCCACGAGCTGATCGGGTCGGCGGGCGGCACCGCGGCGTTCGTCGAGACCGACGTCTCCGATCCCGACCAGCTCCGCGACCTCGTCGCCGAAGCACGCGAGTACGGCGGCGTCGACGTGATGATCAACAACGCGGGGCTCAACGCCGGCGTCCCGGTCCGCGATGGGTCGGCGACGGAGCTCGACCGCATGCTCGCGGTCAACGTCGGGGGCGTGTTCTTCGGGACGCAGGCCGCCGCGAACGACATGATCGAGCGCGGCGTCGAGGGATGTGTCGTCAACACGGCCTCGATAAGCTCGAACGACGCCCAGTTCGGCCAGGTCGGCTACGACGCGACGAAGGGGGCCATCCGGATGATCACCCGCGGGTCGGCGCTCGAACTCGCCGAGCACGGCATCCGCGTCAACGCCGTCGCCCCCGGGCAGATCGCCACGGAGTTCACCGAGGGGTGGACCGAGGAGGCACACCGGATGGCCGCCGAGGACGGCTTCCTCAAGCCGCTCCCGCTCGGTCGCGCCGGCGAACCCGAGGACGTCGCGCCGGCGATGCTCTACCTCGCCAGCGACGGTGCCGACTACGTCACGGGTCACCTGCTGGCCGTCGACGGCGGCTGGCAGGTGCTCTGAGGCGTCGGGAGGGCCGTTCGACGCTGGAGGGGCCGACGTGTTTCGTGATAACACTTAACAGACAACGGTCGAAAATCGTCCTGACGTTCGGAGAGAACTGGTCGTTCGACGACGCGAGCCGGGCGTACAGGGCTGATACGACCGATGGATGCCCGTTCCGTTCGACGGAAGGGCGACACCACGACATGGAGGACACCGAACACGAACTCGACCGCCGAGCCCTCTTCCGGCTGGTGGCGGGGGCGACGGCCAGCGGTCTGGCCGGCTGCTCCGTCGACGTCGGCGAGGACGGCGTGGAGGTCGACGTCGGCGACGGGGACGGGGGGACGCCGACCCCCAGTTTCGGGTACGGCGGATCGCCCACCCCGACGGCCGGCACGGCGACAGCGACGGCTGTGGCCGGATCGACCACGCCGGGGGACGGCGGTTCGGGGGGCGACACCTCGACGGCCGAGGACACGCCGGCCCCCACGCCGACCGATACGCCGGGGACCGACACGACAACGTCGAACCCGACGACGACCGCGACGGCCGAGGACACGTCGACAGCCACGCCGACCCCCGAGGACGACTACGGCGAGCAGCGGTACGGACAGTACGAGTACGGGGACGCCGACTCGTAACCGCGGACCACGACTCATGCCACAGACACCGAACCACGGCTACAACGTGCCGAACGAGGGCGCACAGGACTGGCACATCCCGCTGAACCAGAACTTTCGGCAGTACGATACGGACATCGAGATCCGCGACGCCGCCGGCAACAGGGGGGACTACCGGCCCAAGCAGGGGGCGAAGTTCCTCGCGAGCGACACCGGCGCCGTCTACATCGGCGACGGGTCGGGCTGGAACCGCATCGGCACCACCGGCTCGACGCCGACGCTCTCGACGCTCAACCCGGACAGCGAGTTCCTCGGCGTCGCCCGGTCGAGCCGGGTGACCCCGTCGGAGTACTTCGGTATCGGAACGCCGGCGAGCGACGACGAGTACGGCGGCATGTACGTCGACGGCGAGGCGGGGTCGAGACCGTTCTACGGGTACTCGATCGGGGGCGACCCGCGGGCGTGGCACTACTACCACGGGGGCACCGAGGAGTGGCGGCTAAACGTGGGCGGTGACGTGATTCGGGTGACCCCCAGCGGCGGCGTCGGGATCGGTGGGTCGCCCGCGGGCAACGGGTTGCGGGTCGTCCCCGGTTCCGACGACCCCTTCGCCGTCCTGGCCGAGGGCGACGTCTCCGTCCAGGGCGACCTCGACGTCGTCGGCAACAAGAACTTCACCCAGACGGTCGACACCGACTGCGGCGAGCGGGAGGTCGTCTACACCGCCACCGAGGCCGGCACGCCACACACCGAGGCGTCGGGCATCGCCGAACTCGAGGACGGACGTGCCGAGATTGGGTTGCCCGGCCACTTCGGATGGGTGACTGACGACGAGGAGCCGCTCGTGGTTCAGACGACCCCCTACGGCGGCACGGCCGGGCTGAAGGTCGTCGAGCGCTCGACCGACCGGCTGGTCGTCGAGGACCTCGAGGGCGAGGGGGACTACGAGTTCGCCTACACGGTGAAGGGGACCCGCGAGGGCCACGCGGACAAGGAAGTGGTCCGGGAGCCGTCGGCGTCGGGGTTGGACCCCATGGCGTCCGACGGCGTGCCCGAACCGGCCGACGACTGACGACCCGTGCCGAATCCCCGGTCCTGGCCGAAGCCCGCCGCGGTCGGGGAGTCGTAACAGCACCCGTGAACGACCACCGGGAACCCGGCGGCGCGGACATAGATATATCCGCCCGGCCGAGCGGGTAGTCGTATGCCACAGTCGCTCGACATCGACGCCGACCGGTTCCGCGAGACGTTCGACGCCTACTCCGAGATCGGGGCGACCGAGAACGGCGGCCTCCACCGGCTCGCGCTCTCGGATGCCGACCAGGAGGCCCGCGACCTGCTCGTCGAGCACATGGCGGACCTGGACCTCGAGATACGCGTCGACGAGTTCGGCAACACCTACGGCCACAGACCGGGCCGCGACCCGGACGCCGACCCCGTCCTGATCGGCTCGCACCTCGACTCACAGCCCTACGGCGGGCGCTACGACGGCCAGCTCGGAGTGCTCACCGCGCTCGAGACCCTCCGGACGTTCGAGGACGAGGGCGTCGAGACCGACCGTCCCGTGGAACTGGTCAACTGGACCAACGAGGAGGGCTCGCGGTTCGAGCAGGCGATGGTCGGCTCGGGCGTGGCGGTCGGTGCGGTCGATCTGGAACACGCCCTCTCGCTCTCGGATGCCGAGGGGAACACCATGGCCGAGGAGCTCCGGCGGATCGGCTACGACGGCGACCACCCCGCGGAGGTTCCGGAAACCCACGCCTACCTCGAGCTCCACGTCGAGCAGGGGCCGGAACTGGAGGGAAGCAGCGCGAGTATCGGCGTCGTCGACGGCGTGTTCGGGCTCAGCTGGATGGAGGTCACGATGCGGGGACAGGCCAACCACGCCGGCCCGACCGCGATGCACGACCGCCGGGACGCGCTGGTCGCCGCGACGGACGCCGCGAGCGAGATACACGACCTCCCGAACCGGCTCTCGGAGGACGCCGTCGCCACCGTCGGCCGGATGGACGTCTCGCCGAACTCTATTAATGTCATCCCGGACCAGGTGACGTTCACGGTCGACGTCCGATCCTACGACGGGGAGGTGGTCGAGCGCGCCCCCGACGCCGTCGAGTTCGAGGTTTCGACCGCCGCCGAGCGCGAGGGCGTCGACTACGAGTTCGAACGGCTGTGGTCGATCGACCCCCTCGAGTTCTCCCCGGTCGTCCGCGAGGCCGTCGCCGCCGGTGCCGAGGCAGCGGGCGTTCCCTACCGGCACGTCGTCAGCGGCGCCGGCCACGACGCCAGCTACATGGCCCAGGTGACCGAGTCGGGGATGGTGTTCGTCCCGAGCGTCGACGGCATCACCCACAACGAGTCGGAGTTCACCGAGTGGGACGACTGCGTGGCCGGCGCGGAGGCGTACGCGAACGCGACGCTCGAACTCGCGATGGAGTAGGGGGGCCCTGTCGAGTCCCTCTGTAGCTGATAGGAGTCGCGTGCTGAATACGGAGGTGTTTCGTATGTTGCCAAGCGGAGGTGAACGGTCCCTAACCGTCCTGATCGTCTGTGGAGTAGGTGTACGTGCGATCGAACGACATCCCGGAACAGTTAGGGAAGTCGTCGGCCTCCGGGCAGCCCTTACAGTCATCAGTCGCTGTCCAGGCCTTGTACCCGACGTAGGGGATCAGGAAGCCGAAGAACAGACACAGGGTCGGTACTCGTTCACTCGGCCTGAAAACGAACGGAAGAGCGACAAACGCCAACCCAACCGCTAATGTAGCCTTCGTTAGAATCCTTTGCCACCTGGCTCGCTGCCCGGGGACGATCTTAAGCAAGACCTTTGGCGAGATGAGCGTAAATCCGGCGATATATAACGAGTGTGTCGTAATGTCGGCTATCTGTCCGCTGAGTATCGTCAAACGGGACAGGACCAGGATCAACAAGGAGACGACTCCGACCGGGTACACGATAAAACAGCCCATGCAGAGCTTCTGTCCGTATAGTTCAATCACATGGTGGGAATAATACTCGCAGGTTGGATGATGTGCTAACAGCAGAGGGTCCTCTTCTCCGACCCTCCTGATCAGTTTCTCTAGCAGGTTTCCCATTATTCATTATCTGTACTGATCTAGGTCCTCCTGACAGCTGGGACATGTCGATGCCTGCATGTCGGCTGTCTCTCTGCACTGGGGGCAGATCACTCTCTTTTCTCTGTTAGAATAATAATTGTAAATACCGTACGGTAGACAACAAAAGGCCGCGACGAAGAACGTGAATCCCATCTCTCCCGTAAATTCTTTTGTGGTTTCAAGTTCGGTCATTATTGCGGAGTGACTAGCCCGTATGAATAAAATTTTCGATCCGGACCCTTGGAGCTCCGATCGACTACGTTACCACCGTTCCCCGGCAAGAAATGTGACGAACCCGTTCTCCAGAGGGGTGAACGCCGCCCCGCGATACTGGACGTTACCCGTAGTTCGGCGGAATTATAATTTATCTTATATTACACTGGGTGGATTATGATCGGATCACCGATTTACGAGCTTCGCGACCTGTATGCAACACGTCCGCCGAAACGTATCACCGACCGAGGGATTCAACGAGGCCACGGCCGAATGGCTGGCCACGGAGTAGCCGAACGGGGTCCGGCGCGGCCGGGCGGGAACGGCTTCACCCGCGGAAGCGGCCGCTCGCTTCCGTGCCGTTCGGTGCCGAGACGTCGATCCAGGTGTACGCGTACTGGTCGGCGTTCCCGACCGTCGGCTCGGCGGGCGGGGCCCCGCGGTAGAGGAGGTAGGTGAGCCGGAGCCGCTCGCCCGTCAGCGTCGGCACGACGGTGTGGTTCCGCCGC
>Ga0207797_1002528_pt1 | contig 12644 bp, 13 predicted proteins | sample PRCRCaboRojoPR_6_FD_187275 | JGI IMG/M metagenome (GOLD analysis project Ga0207797, IMG submission 187275) | Marine sediment microbial community from Cabo Rojo, Puerto Rico - PR CR 10% Liquid 1 (SPAdes) | ecosystem: Environmental > Aquatic > Marine > Coastal > Sediment | place: Cabo Rojo, Puerto... | reverse complement strand
CCAGCTCCTGGTCCAGATGATGGGTCCGGTTCGGGTCTGGCGGGGGAAGGAGGAAATCACCCCGGACGAGTGGCAGCGCGAGAAGGCGCGTAACCTGTTCCAGCTCCTTATCACGCACCGGGAACGATTGCTCGACCGTGACCAGATCGTAGAGATGATGTGGTCAGGTCTCGATATGGAGACCGGAGGGCGCGACTTCAAGATCGCCCTGAGCACGCTTCCACAGGTGCTGGAGCCAGATCGAGAGCCGGGCGCGCCCTCCGCCTACGTGGCGCGGGACGGAAGCCGCTACGGGATCCGACGCGGTGCCGATCCCTGCGTCGCTCACGGCCTCAGCGAGGCCGAAGCCGCCCTGAATGCTTAAACGCAAGCCAAGGTTTCTCCATTGACAGGGGTACCTGCCGAGACAAGCATTCCGACATCGATCATTGAGTCGCTAGCCCTCGTCCTGTTCGGCCTCCGAGCCGCCGACCGCTGAGCTGGCTGCCAGTCTCTGTCCCTCCCGTTCCGGCCCTACGCCCCAAACAATCGTCCGAGCCCCTTTCTCCTTGGCCACGTTCTGGAGCGCCTGGAGTTCGTACAGGCGCACCGCTCTGGAGCTCATACGCTGAGCAGCGTTCTCGAAGATGTCAGCGATTTCCGCGATCCGCTCGACTTCGGCCACCCTGGCGTCCCGTTCTCGCTCCGCCTGCGCCTGGGCACTGATATCCTCGATCAGCCCCTGCGGCACCTGGACGTCCGTCAGCTCCACCGAGGTGATGTCCACGCCAAACTCGACCACCGACCTATCCACGATCTCCTCCAGCCGACTGGCGACCTTCTCGCGCTCGCTCAGCAACTCGCTCAAGCTCAGTGACCCGATGATGTCCTTCAGAGCGGCGTTGGCCGCCCCGAAGACTGCCTCTTCGTAGTCCCTCACCTCGAGCGAGGCCTGCTTTGGGTCCTCCACCCGGTAGAAGATCACGGCTTGACAGTCGACGGGCACGTTGTCCGACGTCAACGTCTCAGCCGCTTTCACCGGTCGGCTGTGGATTCGCATATCCAGGATCTGCACCACGCTCTGATAGAAGGGCGGCCACGGGATCGCCATGAAGAAGCCCGGTCCTTTCGTATCGTCGTAGCGCCCCATGCGTAGCAAGATGGCCCGCTGGAACTCAGGTAACACGTAGATCGTTCCGCTGACGACGGAGGCTGCAAATAGACCCACTAAACCACCCGCCCCTAACGCAAATAGCAGGGGCAGAAGCCCCGACAGGGGGATTCCGATCACCACGACGCACAGAACGAACACCAGTACCCAGGTGGTCAGCCGCAGAATGCCCTGCACCTGGCTAAGGCTCGCCCCTTCGCCCCTCGCTGTCCTCTCGCTCACAGCTCATACTCCTTCTCTATGGAATCAGCAACAACTTGCCTTGCGTCCTCCTGCCTTCAATGTAGCGGTGAGCCTCCGATGCCTCCTTCAGCGGAAACGTCCGGTCGATGCGAACCGTCAACTCACCGCTCTCAATCCACTCGAACAGATCATTGGCTCGATCCTCCAACTCTTCCCGCGTCGCAATGTAGTCGCCCAGGCTCGGTCTCGTCAGGTAGAGCGATCCTTTTTGCTTCAACGTCTGTGGGTCGATCGGCTCCACGGGGCCGCTCGCCTGTCCGAAGAGCACCATCGTTCCCCGCTGCCTCAGGCAGTTGAGGCCCTTCCGAAACGTCGTCTTTCCCACGCCGTCGTAGACGACGTCCACCCCCTCACCCAGGGTGATCCGTTTGATCTCTTCCTCGAAGTCTACCTCGGTATAGAGAATCACTTCGTCTGCGCCCAGCTCCCCCGCTGCCTGAGCCTTCCCCTCCGTCGACGTCGTACCCGTGACGTGGGCACCACGTAGCTTCGCCATCTGCACCAACAAAGACCCGACGCCCCCCGCCGCGGCGTGAATGAGCGCCGACTCGTGCTCCTGGAGCGAATACGTGCTATGGCTCAGATAGTGAGCCGTCATGCCCTGGAGCATCACGGCCGCTGCTTGACGCAGATCGAACCCATCGGGCACCCGAACGGCCTTTTCGACGGGGACCGTCACGTATTCCGCGTACGATCCCCATCACCATCGCATAGGCCACGCGATCACCTCGCTCAAACTGCGACACGTCCATACCAACCGCGGCCACCTCGCCAGCGCCTTCTACCCCGGGAGTGAGGGGCAGGCCCGTCTGATACGCCCCGGTCCGGTGGTAGACATCGATGAAGTTGACCCCTGCTGCCTCGACCTCTACCAGAATCTCTCCTGGTGTCGCCTCCGGGCGGAGAGCTTCCTTGTATGCCAGGACCTCAGGGGCCCCGAATTCTTCCACGCGAATCGCTTTCATCTGCCCCCTTCCTTTGGTATTGCTACTCTTACACGTCCAAGGCCGTCAACTGCTGCGCATCGACCTCTTTCGCCGATTCCGCCCCTTCGAGCGCCATATCGCGCCACATCTAGGCTTCAGGCCTTCTACAACCACCAGCCCGGAGGACCTAGCCCTACTGACCGCAACTACCGCACGATCTCCCGATATAGCTGTCCCGCCGGGTCTGGACGCCACGACTGGAGTATCTGCATATAGTTCGCCCGCTCGAACGCGGCTGGATCCGCGACGTTCTGCTGGCTCATGCTACCCTGCATCTGCGCCACCGAATCATACTCGTGCTCTTCCATCCAATCGACCATCGCGTCCAGGATGGTCTGGATCCGCTCCACGCCGTTCTCTAGCAACTCCGAGGCCATCATCGTCACCCGTGCTCCAGCCAGGAGCCCCTTCACCACGTCCAGATGTGTGTGCACTCCCGTCGTGATCGCCAAATCCGCTGCCACTCGCCCACACAGAATGGCGACCCAGCGCAGGGGCAGCCGCATATCCTCAGACCGACTGTACGTCAGCGACCGGACCACGTCAAACGCTTCCAGATCGAAGTCGGGTTGGTAGAATCGGTTGAACAGCACCAGTCCGTCCGCCCCGGCGTCGATCAACCGTTGTACCAGGTGCGGGAGTGAACTGTAGTAGGGGTTCAACTTAATCGCCACGGGGATCGAAACCGACTTCTTAACAGCGCCCAAGACGCCGACCGCCAGATCCTCCACGTCGTCTGGCGCCATCTCCGGATCGGTGGGAATGTAGTAAACGTTCAACTCCAGTGCGTCCGCCCCCGCCTGCTCGATCTCTTCGGCGTACGTGATCCACCCCCCCGTCGATATGCCGTTCAGGCTCCCGATGATCGGGATGTCGACCGCCTCCTTCGCTTTCCGGATATTCTCCAGATACTCCTCCGGCCCGACTCGATAGTCCTTCTGCTCCGGGTACCACGTCAGCGCTTCGGCGAAGGCGTCGGTGAAGTAGTTCAAATAGTGGTCCAACTGCTCGCTTTCCAGCGTGATTTGCTCCTCGAAGAGCGAGTGCATCACCACCGCCGCAGCGCCGTTCTCCTCCAGCCGGCGAATTGTGTCCGTGCTTCTCGAGAGGGGAGAAGCGGATGGCATAATCGGGTGCTTCAACTCCATACCGAGGTAGGTTGTTGTTGTGTCAGTCATCTCTTGCTCCTTCCAGTAGTGAGGAAACCCTCATCATAACTCACGGCGTTCCATTCCCGATGCGGTGGCGATGTCCCTCCTATCTCCCATTCTATCCCCGAGCGCCTTGTGCCTCGTCGCTTTCCCTGGAATCGCCTCGCGCTCAAGCGGCCTGCCTCACCTTCCGCGTCCATTCGAGCAGCGCCTCCATCAGCAGACCCACGAAATGGCGGGTCGCGCTGTGTGTCAGGCGTCCCGCCCCGTCGGACTTCTCGTCGGCTCCCGCCACCAAGACCTCCGGCTCGCTCACAGTCAGCATGTTGCGGTCGACGCAGAGCTGCCGAAGGTGCATTTGCGCCCTGATGGTCCCCATCCCCAACGCCTGGGTTCTGTTCGATCGCAGAGCGCTCACTACGCCTCCTCCAGTGTCCTTGCGTCGGCACCCGGATCGAATTCCATGGCCGCCATATGCTTGTATTTCCGCCATCGGTCGACAACCGCCCTCTGAGCCTCCTCCAGGAGCCGTCTTGCCCGTTCCGGTTTGCTCTGAGCCAGCATCCGATATCGGTTCTCATTGTACGCATACTCCCGGAGCGGCACCGAGGGCTCTCTCGAATCGAGCTGCAACGGGTTCTCCCCCTGCTTCCTCAGCCGTGGATCGTACCGATACAGCGGCCAGTATCCCGACTTGACGGCCAGCTCCTCCTGGTCCATCCCCTTCGCCATGTTGATTCCGTGGGCGATGCACGTGCTATACGCGATGATCAAGGAGGGACCGTCATACGATTCTGCCTCTCGGAAGGCCTGGATGGTCTGTCGCGCGTTAGCCCCCATCGCCACCTGGGCGACGTAGACGTAGCCGTACGTCATCGCCATCATCCCCAGGTCCTTCTTCGGCGTTGGCTTCCCGCTCGCAGCGAACTTCGCCACGGCTCCCAGCCCCGTCGCCTTCGAGGCCTGTCCGCCGGTGTTCGAATAAACCTCGGTGTCCAGAACCAGGAGGTTAATGTCCCTTCCCGCCGCCAGCACGTGGTCCAACCCGCCGTATCCGATGTCGTAAGCCCAGCCATCGCCTCCGACGCTCCACACACTCCTCTTAACCAGGAAATCCGCCAGGCTGAGAAGGTTTTTCGCCGTCTGATCATCCGACTCCCTCAGCCGCTCCTTGAGCGTCGCCACCCGTTCCCGCTGTGCCCTGATGTCAGCATCGTCCCCTTGATCGGCCGACAACAGGCCATCGACTAGATCGTCGCCGATCTCCGCTCGCATCCGCTCGACCAGCTCACGGACGTACTCCGCTTGCTTGTCCGCCGTCAAACGGAACCCAAAACCGAATTCGGCGTTGTCCTCGAAGAGGGAGTTGCTCCACGCCGGACCCCGCCCGTCATCGTTGAAGGCCCAGGGCGTCGTCGGCAGGTTGCCGCCGTATATGCTCGTGCACCCCGTCGCATTCGCCACTATGGCCCGGTCGCCGAAGAGCTGGCTCATAAGCCTCAGATAGGGCGTCTCGCCGCATCCCGCGCACGCGCTGGGGAACTCGAAGAGCGGTTGCAGCAGCTGGATATCCTTTGTCCTATTGAAATCCAGCTCCGCGTCCGGCGGTGCTTCCGGTAGCGTCCAGCGGAAGAAGTCCCAGTTCTCCACCTCCTCGTCGTGGATCGGTATCTGGGGCTCCATATTGATCGCTTTCCGTCCCACCGCAGTCTTATCCTTCGCCGGGCAGACCTCCACGCAGACAGCGCATCCGGTGCAGTCCTCCACGGCCACCTGAATCGTGTACTTCTTTCCCTCCATCCCTGGCTGCCGCCAGCGGGCATCGATGGACTTGAATGTCGGCGGCGCTTCATCGAGATAAGTGTCATCGTATACCTTGGAGCGGATCACCGCGTGCGGGCAGTAAAGCACACATCGCCCACACTGGATGCAGACCTGGGGCTGCCAAACCGGCACTTCGAGAGCGATATTCCGCTTCTCCCAGCGGGTCGTGCCGCTGGGCCAAGTGCCATCCACTGGCATCGCGCTCACCGGTAGATTCTCGCCCTTGCGGCTCATCATCAGAGTCGTGACGTCGTGCATGAAGTCGGGCGCCTCTTCCGGCACCACCGGAGGCATCTCGACCTCGCTCGTCACCTCGTCGGGCACCTCGATCTCATACAGACCCTCGAGAGCAGCGTTGACGGCAGCGTAGTTCTTCTCCACCACCGCTTTCCCCCGCTTCCCATAGCTCTTTCGGATCCCCTCCTTGATCTCCTCGACCGCCTCCTCCCGCGGCAATATGCCACTCAAGACGAAGAAGCCGGTCTGCATTACTGTGTTGATCCGGTTCCCCAGCCCGACCTCTTCGGCGATCTCGTAGGCGTTGATCCCGTACACATCGAGGTCTTTCTCGATGATCTCCTCCTGCGCCGAGCGCGGAATCAGGTCCCAGGTCTCTTCCCGCGGATGCGGGCTATTGATCAGAACCGCCGCGCCCCGAGCCGCCTGCTCCAAGACGTGAAACTGCTCAAAGAAGCGGAACTGATGGACGCCCACGAAGCTCGCTCGATGGATCAGGTAGGTACTGTGGATCGGCCTCGGCCCAAAGCGCAGATGGGAAACGGTTACCGCTCCCGCCTTTTTGGAGTCATATACGAAGTAGCCCTGCGCTTGATTGTCCGTCTCTTCGCCGATGATCTTGATCGAGTTCTTGTTTGCGCTCACCGTGCCGTCGGAGCCTAGCCCCCAGAAGACCGCCCTGATGACGTCCTCCGGTTCCGTGTCGAACGTGGGATCGTATGAGAGGCTTGTACCCGTCACGTCATCCTCAATGCCCACTGTGAAGTGTCGCTTCGGATCTTCCTTTTTCATCTCATCGAAGATCCCCTTGATCATCGCCGGGGTGAACTCCTTCGAAGAGAGCCCATATCGCCCGCCCAACACCCATGGGCGCTTCTCGAACGGAAGTATCCCTCGCACCTCTCCATCGTCGAGGGCCGCTACCACGTCTTGATACAGCGGCTCACCCGGCCCGCCCGGCTCCTTCGCCCGATCGAGCGCCGCGATCACACAGACTTGGGAGGGAAGCGCCTCGAGGAAATGCTCTACCGAGAACGGGCGATAGAGACGCACCTTCACCGCTCCCACCTTCTCCCCCTGATCGACCAGGCAGTTGACCGTCTCCTCTGCCGCCTCAGCGCCCGAGCCCATCAGAACGATCACCCGATCCGCATCGGGGGCCCCAACGTAGTCGAACAGCTGGTACTTCCGACCCACCACGTCGGCGAACCGATCCATCACATCCTGAACCGTACCCGGTGTCTTTTCGTAGAACGGGTTCACCGCCTCCCGGGACTGGAAGAAGACGTCCGGGTTCTGGGCCGTGCCCCGGATGAAGGGGTTCTCGGGGGAAAGACCGCGTCGGCGGTGGGCGTGCACCAGATCATTGTCGATCATAGCCCACATGTCTTCCTCGGAGAGCTTCTCAATCTTGTGAATCTCATGGGAGGTGCGGAACCCGTCGAGGCAGTGAAGAAACGGCACTCGCGTCTCCAGCGTGCTCGCCTGGGCGATCAGGGCGAAGTCCATCACCTCCTGCACGCTGTTCGCGAATAACATGCCCCACCCCGTACCCCGGGCGGCCATCACGTCGCTGTGATCGTCGAAGATCGAAAGCGCGTGGGTCGCCACCGAACGGGTAGCGATGTGAAACACTGTGCTCGTCAGCTCCCCCGCGATCTTGTACATATTCGGAATCATCAGCAGCAGCCCCTGGCTGGCGGTGAACGTCGTCGTCAGCGAGCCCGTCTGCAGAGCACCGTGCACTGCGCCAGCAGCGCCGGCCTCCGACTGCATCTCTGTGACCAGAGGAACCGTGCCCCATATGTTCGTCTCGCCGAACGCACTCCACTCGTCAGCGTGCTCCCCCATCGGCGAGGCCGGAGTGATCGGGTAGATCGCGATCACTTCGTTTGTGCGGTGGGCCACGTAGGCCGCCGCCTCGTTTCCGTCAATCGTCACCATCTCGCGTGCCATCTCCCCCTCCTAACTAACAGTCTATGTCTGATCGATATCCAAATGCGCCAGGGCGAGGACTCTTACAGGAACCCCCTAGTTCTAACGTCTCCTTCGACTACTCTTCACCCCTCCGGTCGCCCAACGTTTCCTGGTATAACTCCACTTCCCCCTATCCTCACCACCGCGCGCACCAGTGCCGCCGAACCCTGACCGAGGACCGTGAAGACAGCGAGATCCGTCTGACCTCGTCTAACCAACCAGGAGGGATTGCGCCCCGTCGATCCACACCGTCGTCCCGGTGATATGGCTCGCCGCCTCTGACGCCAGGAACAGCACCAACTGCGCGACCTCTTCCGGCCGCCCTGCCTTACCGTCGGTCAGGGGAATTGCCCCTTCAGGGTACTCCACTGGCTCTGCTATCCGTTCCACCTCTTGTCTCTCAGTCGATTCCTCGATCTCTGTCGCGATCCTGCCCGGGCAGATCGCGTTTACCCGGATCCGGTGCTCGGCCAATTCCAGCGCCGCCATCTTGGCCAGCGCCACCTGTCCGGCCTTCGAGCAGGAGTAAGCCGTGGCGCCGGTGTTGCTGAACACCCGCGTCCCGTTGATGGAGGAGGTAATGATGACCGACCCGCCCTGCCGTTTGAGGTAGGGAAGGGCGTACTTGAGCGTCAGATATGTGCCCGTCAGATTGACGTCGATCGTCTTACGCCACTCGTCTGGCTCCAATTCGTCCAGGGGGGCCCAGACGCCGTTGATGCCGGCGTTGGCAAACAGGATTTCCAACCGTTCCCAGCGGCCCACCACCTTCTGGATAGCGCGCTCCATCTGGTGAGCCTTCGAGATATCCGCAACCACTGCCATCGCTTCACCACCCGCCTCAGAGATCTCCCCCGCGACGCGTTCCAACTCCGTCTCGTCTATCGCCAGCAAGGCTACCTTCGCCCCATTCCGGGCCAACAGCCGCGCGGTCGCCTCGCCAATTCCTGAGCTTCCGCCGGTAACCAGAGCCACCTTCTCCCTGAGTCGGTTCATTGCCTATCTCCTCGCGACCATCCCTGGCACATTCTCCTCTAGCTCGCTCTTCTTCATCGAGTCCCAATCGATCTCCCCGTCTTGGACGAGGACCCGTGAGCGTCCGTTAATCCATGTGGCGAACCGATAGATCGAAACGTCAGCACGACCAGCAATCGATGCGCACCCACCAGTGCGACACCGGCGAGCAACGTCGGGACTTAGGCGCGCTCCACCATTGATCGCCCGGCTGACGACCAAGCCGACTATGATCCCGACCACTACGTCGAATACTGCGCTCCATCTACCTGTCGCTGTCCTCCTCCATCTTCAGTCTGGCCCTTGCCCAGAACGATGTCCACCGGCAACCCCCACATCGACCGTTGCTCAAGGTCTAGCACCTCGAACCCCGCGTGCTCCACCACCTTCTCCACCGGGATCGGCCGACAATCGACATATTGCGGGACGCGCTGGTGCACCCACTCGTACAGCCGCACCGGCAGGCTTCGTTCACCCCTCCTGGACATGCTCACGACACAGAGACGTCCCTCCTCTTCCAGAACCCGTTTACATTCGTGCAGCACTAGGCGCATTCGCGGCGTGTCGAACAGCTCCAGCGTGAAGCTCATGAAGACCGCGTCCAGCGCCCGATCTTTCAGCGGTAGACGTGCCCCGTCACCGCGCATCAGGGCAACCGCATCGCCTCTGCCGGCCCTCTCCAGCCTCCCTTTGGCCCTGTGAGTCATCCCCTCCGAGAGATCGATACCATAGACTTGCCCAGAACCGCCCACACCCCGCGCCAGCGACGCCAGGGCCCTGCCGGTGCCGAATCCAATCTCCAGGACCCGCTCGCCGGCCTCGACCTCCAGCTTTCGCAGACCCGCTTCCACGTACTGCTCCTCGCTGGAACCTGCCAAGACATCGTACCAGCCGCTCAGACGGTCGTAGAGAGCCTGCGCCTCCTCCTTCGACCGCCGCACCGGCGTCATACGCAGTTCGTCGCCCGTCTCTTTGCCCATCCTGGCTCCAGCGCAAGCGGCCTCAGCTTTTCGCGTTCTCAACGGGACAACAACTCGACGTAGCCCCGGAGAGGCCATCATCCTGCTGAAATTCCCCGTAACCCAGTGCGAGCTCGGAGATGAATAGGATCCGCCGTTACCCCGACGAACCCTTAGCCCGCTTCTCTAACTCTTCCATCAACTGATCATAAGACTTGACGAACTTCTCAACCCCTTCGTCCTCGAGCTGCTGCGTCACCTCATCGATGTCGATCCCCAGCTCGCCCAGGATTTGGAGCGTCTTCCGGGCCTCCGCCACTCCTTCCTCCAACCGAGGAGCCGGTCCCCCGTGATCGCGGTAAGCGTCAATCGTCCGCAGCGGCAGCGTATTCACCGTATTCTCTCCGATTAGAGGTTCCACGTACTTGATGTCGCTGTATTCCGGATTCTTGGTACTCGTGCTCGCCCAGAGCAGTCGCTGGCCCCGTGCTCCCTGATTCGCCGCCGCCCGGAAGCGGCCCTCTTCGAAAACCTGCTTGCAGATCTGGTACGCCAACTTCGCGCTCGCGATCGCCGCATCCCCGCGAATTCGGGCCGCCTTCTCACCGTCCGTGCCTCCAGCCGCGATCATCTCCTCTAGCATCGGGTCGACCAGCACGTTGATCCGACTCAGGAAAAAGCTGGCCACTGAGGCGATCCGGTCGACCGGCTTCCCCGCTGACAGTCTCTCCTCGATGCCCTGGATGTACGCCTTCGCCACTTGACGATAGCGCGGCAGACCAAACAGGAGCGTCACATTAACGTTAATCCCGTCCGCCGTCAGTTGCTGAATCGCCGGCAAGCCCTCCTCTGTACCCGGCACCTTGATCATCACATTCGGTCGGTTCAGCTTCTGCCACAGGTACCGCACCCTCTGGACCGTCCCCTCCGTGTCATACGCCAACCGAGGCGAGACCTCCAGACTGACAAATCCGTGGTGACCGTCTGTCCGGTCGTAAGTCGGGCGGAAGAGATCTGCCGCCCGCTGCACGTCCCCGATCGCCAGCGTTTCATACATCTCCCGAGGCGTCTTCCCCTCCGCAGCCAGTGCCTCAAGGGCTTCCTCGTAATCGTCGGTCTCTCGAATCGCTTCGTCGAGGATAGAGGGATTCACCGTCACCCCACGCAGTCCATCCTCCTCAATCAGCTGCTTCAACTTACCGGACTCCAGCATCCCCCGACGAATGAAGTCCAACCAGATGCTCTGCCCGTATTCCTGCAGTTTGAGCAAAGGATTCTCGTCTATCATCGTTTCTCCTTCAGTCCTGGTTATCTTTCCTCTCCGCCCATCCAACGCCCGAACCCTGCTCGCATCGGAACTCCCCGCGGGCCACTGCCCCGTTCCTCTCTCCGTTCCATCTGCTCGGACAAGTGGCCTGGAAAGGTCCGTATCTGCCACGATTCTTGGAGCCTGGTGCCCGCTTCCCGCCTCCTAGTCCCCGCTGTAGACCCAGTTGTCTCGCCTGCTCATCAGCTCCCGCCAGTCCATCCGAATCTCCTCCACCGTCGGACGTCCCAGATACCACCAACCGTTGTAGATCTTGTAGATCGTCCGGTCCCGGTCGAGGATAAAGGTATACGGGATGTAGATATCCCCGTGCTTCGGGTCCGTCGTATCGACCATCTCCAGGTCGTACAGCAGTCCTCGATCCGCATCAGAGAGAAACGTCCACTCCGCACCCAGCGCGTCGCGCTGGTCTGCCGTGGTTTCCTGATCGTCCACGCTGACCGTGATCAGATGGCAGTAGTTCACAGGTAGTTCAGGCTGCAGATTCTCCGCATAGTTCGTCAACTGACGACGACCTTTTGGTCAGAAGTGTCCCCGATCGAAGATCAGCGCGCCGGGGAACCCTCGCAGGAGTTGCGTCAACCGATATTGCGTGCCCTTATGATCGGGCAGCTCGAAGTCCGGGAAGACATTCCCAACTTTCAAATCGTCTCGTATTGGCAGGTCCATCCCACATCTCCTTTAGATAGTAATCTTCGTCCATCGCTCACCACGCTGTCCACCGTCACCGTGGCGTCCTCTGCAAGGAGTTGGCACCGAGGTTGGAATCAGGTGGAAGAAATCCAGATTCCGTTGGTTTGCTAGCAGACAGGCGCGAAGAAGAGCAAGTCACATCCTTGCCAGCGCCTCCCGCGCCATCCTTCGTATCAGTTTCACCTCCAAAGGCTTCTCGACACATCGAAACACGTCCAGTCGCTCGGCCTCTTCCGCGAATCCTTGGCAGCCGTATGCGGTGATCCATACCACCACGACGTCACTCTCCTTAGCCCGGATCTGCTCCGTAAGCTCGACGCCGTCCATATCGGGCATCTTCAGATCCGTGATGATCAAGTCGAAGGCCTGTCTCTCAATAGCTTCCAGCGCCTCTTGACCACTCCTCACCCCCACCAACTCGCAGTCCCGATCCAGTTTCTCCAGCGCCCGTTCCATCACGAAGAGCACCAGCTCTCGATCGTCGACGATCAGTATTCGCGCAATTTCATTTGTCGATCTATCCATGACAACAACCTGTTCACCTCTACAGCCATTCGCGCCGTGGTCGTCCCGCCCGACGTGCGCAGATTCTTCCCCCTCCTCATTCGACGAAGTCTCGAACGAAGGCGAATACGAACGTCTCCGCCTCGACTTTTCCGTGAATCACGTCCCACAGATCCCGGGCCGGCGGCAGCGGAACGTGCAGCTTCTCAGCGAAGTCGAGTGCCATCTTCAGCGTCCGATATCCCTCCGGGAGCACGCCCATCTCCTCCTCCACTGCCTCCAGGCTCATCGTCAGGTAGGCAGACCGGAAGTTGACGCTGAAGATCTCTTTCCCACCAAACAACCCGAGGCCGATGGCGTATACGTTCTTCAAGATGCCACCCATTCGTGTGCTCGTTGTTGATCTCTTCGACAACGCTCTCGTGGCACTCCCATCCGATCGCGTCATATCCGTTGTTGGCAGCGAGATTCCCGATCGTCGTTCCTATGTTTCCCAGTCCTACCAGTGCGACACGGACGCTTGATCTATCTCGCAACGCCTTAGTCTTCCTCACTCGCTCACCGACCAGGTCTCGGTCA
>Ga0207797_1002527_pt1 | contig 12653 bp, 11 predicted proteins | sample PRCRCaboRojoPR_6_FD_187275 | JGI IMG/M metagenome (GOLD analysis project Ga0207797, IMG submission 187275) | Marine sediment microbial community from Cabo Rojo, Puerto Rico - PR CR 10% Liquid 1 (SPAdes) | ecosystem: Environmental > Aquatic > Marine > Coastal > Sediment | place: Cabo Rojo, Puerto... | reverse complement strand
GGTGTACCTCGTGGACGCGCTGGACCTGCTCGGGCGGCGCTGTCCTCGCTGTTCGAGGGTGACCCGCGCGAGCGCCGCCGCGGCGTCAACGCCGGCTACCACCTCGCCCGGCGCGACAGCACCGACCACCCGCCGTTCGACGACGACCTCCGGTTCGCCGTCGAGACGCTCGCGGAGGACCCCGACCCCGGCGTCCGGGAGGCCGTGACCGAGTTCCGGCTGGTGCTGGAGCTGGTGGGGTAGGCCGATGACGCCAGCGTTAGGACGCCCCGGGCACAACAGCCACCGATGAGTGGTGAGCACTCCCGGGCGCGGGCGTGGCTGATGGCGGCCCGGCCACAGACCCTGCCGGCCGGCGCCGCCCCGGTGGTCGTCGGCACCGGGCTGGCGGTCCGCGAGGGCGTGTTCGCCCCGCTGGCGGCGCTGGCAGCGCTTGTCGGCGCGCTGTTGATACAGGTGGGGACGAACTTCGCCAACGACTACTACGACGCCCGGAAGGGCGCCGACACCGACGAGCGCGAGGGGTTCACCCGCGTCACCCAGGCGGGGCTGATAGCGCCCGACCGCGTCCGCCGGGCGATGTACCTCGCCTACGCCGCGGCGGTCGCCGTCGGCGTCTACCTCGTGTACGTCGGCGGCGTCCCCATCCTCGTCGTGGGGCTGTCCTCCGTCGCCGCGGGGATACTGTACACCGGCGGCCCGTACCCCTACGGCTACCGTGGGCTGGGCGACCTGTTCGTGTTCCTCTACTTCGGGGTGGTGGCGGTCGCCGGCACGTACTACGTCCAGGCGGCCGCGCTGGTCGCGGAGCCGCTGTCGCTGTGGGTCTCGGCCGGCACGCTGCCGCTCGCGGCCGTCGTCGCCGGCCTCGCGCCGGCGGGACTGTCGACGTGCATCCTCGTGGTCAACAACGTCCGGGACCGCGAAACCGACGCCGCTGCCGGGAAGCGCACACTGGCGGTGCTGCTGGGCTACCGCGGCTCGCGGGTCGAGTTCCTGCTGATGCTCGGTCTCGCCTACGCCGTCCCGGTGGTGTTCGCCGCCACCGGCTACGGCCCGCTCGCGCTGCTCCCCCTGGTCACCCTCCCGCTTGCGGCGGGGGTGTCCCGCACCCTGCTGACGGAGACGGGACCGGTGCTGAACGACACGCTGGAGCGGGTCGGGAAACTGCTCGCCGCCCACTCGCTGCTGTTCGCGGCCGGCCTCGCGGCCCCGGCGCTCGGGGTGATCTGATGCGGGTCGAGCCGTTCTCGCTGGCGCTGGAGCGCCCCCTGGAGACCGCCCGCGGCCCCATCGAGCGCCGGGAGGGCTTCCTCGTCCGTCTGGCGGTCGACGGCCAGCCCGGTGTCGGTGAGGCGACGCCACTGCCCGGGTGGACCGAGGACCACGAGGAGTGCGAGGCGGCTCTGGAGCGCGCGGCCCGGGTCGCCGAAAGCGAGGGACCCGCGGCCGCGCTCGACGCGCTCGACACCGCTGACAGGCCCGCGGCCCGCCACGGGGTGGCCCTGGCCCTCGCCGACGCCCGGGCACGCGCCGAGGGCGCCCCGCTGTACCGCTGGCTGGGTGGCGAGTCAGTAGAGTCGGTCCCCGTCAACGCCACCGTCGGCGACGGCGACCCGGAGGCGACGGCCGCGGCCGCCAGGGAGGCCGGCGAGGCGGGGTTCGACTGCCTCAAACTGAAAGCCGGCGCCCGGAGCCTCAGCGCCGACCTGGAGCGGGTGGCGGCGGTCCGGGAGGCCTGTCCGGCGGCGACGCTCCGCGTGGACGCCAACGGCGCGTGGACGCCGGCGGTCGCCGAGCGCGCGCTGGGACAACTGGAGCGGTTCGGCGTCGAGTACGTCGAACAGCCCCTGCCCGCGGCCGACGTCGCCGGCCACGCCGCGCTGCGCGGCACCAGCGACGTGGGTGTGGCGCTGGACGAGAGCCTCGCGGCGGCCGGGGTGGAGGGTGTCCTCGACGCCGGCGCGGCGGACGTGCTGGTGCTGAAACCGATGGCGCTGGGCGGGCCGGACCGAGCGCCCGAGGCCGCCCTGCTGGCCCGCGAGCAGGGGGTGCGGTCCGTCGTCACCACCACCATCGACGCCGTCCACGCGCGGACGGCGGCGGTCCACGTCGCCGCGAGCCTCCCCGAGCGGCCGGCCGCGGGGCTCGCGACGGCGGAGCTGCTGGCAGAAGACCTCGGACCGGACCCCTGTCCCGTCGAGAGCGGTCGTGTCACCGTCCCGCAGGGAAAGGGCAATGTACCAGGCGACGCACCTACCGGGAGTGCGTGACTGGCTGGCACACCGGGCAGTAGCCACCCCGGACCGGCTCGCGCTCGTCGACGCCCCCTCGGGCCGGCGGGAGACGTACGCCGAGGTGGACACCGCCGTCGAGGAGTGTGCCGCCCGACTCGCCGCGCTCGGTGTCGGGGTCGGCAGCCACCTGGGGGTGGTGGTGAGCCGCCGGCCGGCGGCAGTGTACACCGCCCACGCCGCGATGCGCGTGGGGGCGACGCTGGTGCCGCTGTCGGCGAAGCTCACCCCCGCGGAGCTCGGTCCCCGCGCCGAGCGTGCGGAGCTTGACCTGCTGCTGTGCGAGGCCGGCACGGAGGACGCCGCGGCCGCCGCGGACGTACCGACGTACTCCATCGACGACCGCTCGGACTGGACGGAGGTGGCCAGCGACGCCGACGGGGGCGACGACGAGCCGCCGGACCTGCTGGACGCCTCCCCCTCGACGTTCGACCTCCCGGAGTGGGAGCTGGACGACCCGCTCGTGATGCTGTACACCTCCGGCACCACCGGCCGGCCGAAGCTCGTCGTCCTCACCGCGAAGAACGTGCTCGCCAGCGCCGGCGCCTCGGCGTTCAGGCTCGGCCACGACCCCGCCGACCGGTGGTGCTCGCCGCTGTCACCCGCCTCGATGGGCGGGCTCGCGCCGGTGTACCGCTGTGCGCTGTACGGCACCGGGCTGGTGCTGGCGCCGACGGACCCGGCGCCGCTGGCGCGGGCGATGGCCGAGCACGGGGTCACCGGCGTCTCGCTGGTGCCGGTACTGCTGGAGCGCCTGCTCGACGCCGCCGACCTGCCCGGGGGCCTGCGGACCGTCCTGCTGGGGGGCGCGCCCGCGCCGGCCTCGCTGATCGAGCGCTGTGCCGAGCGGGGTGTGCCGGTCGCGCCCACCTACGGGGCGACGGAGACCGCCTCCCAGATCGCGACCGCGCGGCCCGCCGAGGCGACCGCCCACCCGGGGACCGTCGGCCGGCCGCTGTTCATGACGGACGTGAGCGTCGTCGACGACCGCGGCCGACCCGTCGAGCGGGGCGAGACGGGTGAACTGGTCGTCGCCGGGCCGACGGTCACCCCGGGCTACTACGACGACCCCGCGGCGACCGCGGAGGCGTTCTCACCCCACGGGTTCCGGACGGGCGACCTGGGCTACCGCGACGACGCCGGCCGGCTGTACGTCGTCGGGCGGCGCTCCGAGCGCATTGTCACCGGCGGCGAGACGGTCGACCCCGCCGAGGTGGCCGCGGCCGTCCGGTCGCTCCCGGGGGTGGCCGACGCCGCCGTTGTCGGCCTCCCGGACGAGGAGTTCGGCGAGCGCGTGGCGGCGCTTGTCGAACCCGCGGGCGACGGCATCGCGCCCGAGGAACTGCGGGACGCCCTCCGGGACCGCCTTGCGGGGTACAAGCTCCCCCGGACGGTGGCGGTGGGCGAGATACCCCGGACGGAGTCCGGCACCGTCGACCGGGCGGCGACCCGGGAGCGCCTGCTCGGGGAGAGCCAGGGCGCTTAATCCGGTCGGGAGTGTAGTACGGCGCGTGTGTACACTCACCGTCGCCTGGCAGGCGTTCGCGGACGCGCCGGTGCTCGTGGCGGCCAACCGCGACGAGCGGTACAGCCGGCCCGCCGCCGAGCCCGCGCTCCACGAGGGCGAGCGCCGGGTGGTCGCGCCGACCGACGGCGAGGCCGGCGGCACCTGGCTCGGCTACAACGACGCCGCCGTGGTCGCGGCGCTCACGAACCGCTGGGCGCCGACCGACGGCCGGGACCGCTCGCGGGGCCTGCTCGTCCGGGAGGCACTGGACCAGGGCAGCGCCGAGGATGCGGCCCGCCACGTCGAGCGGGACCTCGACGCCAACCGTTACGACGGGTTCTACCTGCTGCTGGCGGACGCCGCGGCCTGCCTGCTGGTCGAGTACGACGGCGGCCCCCGGGTCCACCGGCTCGACCCGGGCGTCCACGTCGTGATGAACGTCGGCTTCGACGACGGCTACTTCCTCCCGCCCGGGCGCGAGGAGCCGGCCCGCCGGCAGGCCGAGAGCGGCCGGCTCCTGCGCGAGCACCTCCGCCCGGAGCCGGGCTCCACGCCCGAGGACTGGCTCGACCGGGCGGCGGGCGCGCTCGGCAACCATGAGTTCGGGGTGTGCGTCCACGGCGACGGGTTCGGCACGCGCTCGTCGTCGCTGCTGGAGGTCGACAGCGCCGGCAGGGGTCGGTTCTGGTTCGCCGACGGCCCGCCCTGTGAGACGGCGTTCGAGGAGGTCGAGGCCCGGGCCTGAGCCGAGGGTTTAATTCGGGTAGCGGTCCCAGACCCGGTATGAGCAGCGAGCCGGAGATTTCCGAGGCCGAGCGGGCCGGGCTGGAGCTGGTCCGCGAGACCGGCGGCATCCACCAGTCCGACTTCTGGAAGCAGCTCGACGTCGACTCCCGCAAGGGGAGCCGTATCGTCGAATCGCTGGTCGAGAAGGAGCTGGTCCGCCGCGAGGAGACGGTGTACGAGGGGCACAACACCTACTACATCACGCCGGCGATCAAGGACCTGGACTTCTCGCTGCTGATGGCCGGCGACCAGCTCTCCCCGTTCGTCGCCAACGAGGACGTCGACCCGGAGAGCGACGAGTTCTCCCGGTGGATCATGAACCTCGCCTACCAGTAGTTACAGCGCGACCACGAACAGTCCCGCCGCGCCGAACACCCCGCCGAAGACGGCGTACAGCAGCCCCCGCTTCAGCAGCCGTCCCTGTGCGACCCCCTCACCGCCGTCCGCGACGACGAACGGGGTCGCCACGAACCGCCGGAGCAGCGACGGCAGCCGGCTCGCCGACTCCCGGAGGACGTAGCTGTAGTTGCCCTCGGGCTGGACGTCGAGGTCGTACACGCTGGCGGCCTCGCCGGCGACGTACACCGTCTCCTCGGGGTCGAGCCGGGTGGCGGTGAACCGGTGGCGGTCGCCGGTCGCGACCTCCAGCGGCCCGAGGCTGATGCTGCCGGTCTCGTGCTCGACGGTCGTCTCGCTCTCCAGGAACCGCCGTATCGCCGCCGAGGGCTGCTCGTCGGCGTCGACCTCCGAGCGGTGGCTCCGGGCGAACAGTAGCTCCGCGCCCGAGGGGTCGACGAGGACGCTCCCGGTGTGGTCGGACAGCAGGAACGGCACGCCCGCCGACCCCTCGCTGACCGTGTCCCAGTCCGAGCCGTCGTCGTCGTACCGGTAGCGCTCCACCTGGTAGGTGTACGTGAGACACTCTCCCTCCGAGAACGGTGCGGGAAGAGTCGCCCCGTGGGCGGTCGCGGTGCCGACCAGTTCGATGGCGCCAGCCCGGGCGGTGCTGACGGTGCCGGCCTCGCGAGCGCGGAGCCGCCCCCACCCGACCAGTCGGCCCGCACCCGCGAGGAAGACCAGCCCGCCCACCAGAGTAAAGAGGCCGCCGAACAGCAGTTGTGGGGCTGTCACGCTCTCGCCGACGTGCGAGGGGAGGAAAGCAGTACCGGCTCCCTACTCCAGCACGTCCGGCAGAAAGCGATCCTCGTGGGCGGTGATGGTGTCCTCGTAGCGGACCAGCGTCCCGAGCACGTCCCGCACCCCGCTCTCGTAGGACTGGCGCTGGCCGCCGATCAGCTCCAGGTAGCGCTCGTTCTCGATCTCCATCCGGTGGGTCTCGTCCTCGTCGCGGGGGTTGTCGACGTGGGTCACCTCCACGTCCATGTCGTACTCCGCGGCGACGTCGGCGATGGTGTCCGCCAGTTCGACGATGCTGATGGGCCGGGTCACCTGGTTGTACACGGTGTGGTCGTCCGGGCGTTCGTCGGGGTCGTCCAGCGCCAGCCGCGCCAGCCCCTCGACGGCGTCCTCCAGGGAGACGAACGGCTTGCGCTGCTCGCCCTTGCCGTACACGGTGAGCGGGTAGCCCGCCACCGCCTGGGCGCAGAATCTGTGGGCGACGACCCCGAAGTAGTAGTCGAAGTCGAAGCGGGTCTTCAGCCGGTCGTCCGGACGGGTTTCGGGGGTCTCGGTCCCGTAGGTGATGGCCGTTCGCACGTCCGAGACGGGGATGTCGAACAGCTTGTTGGCGTGGCGCAGGTTCGCCGTGTCGTAGCTCTTCGAGAGGTGGTACATCGAGCCGCCCATCGCCGGGAACGGTACCTCGTCGCGCTGGCCGTCGTTCTCCATCGTCGCGCCGCCCTCGGGGATGGGGAACTCCGGTGCGCCGTAGTGGCCCGTCGTGGTGGTCTCGATGAGGTGGGTGTCGCCCAGGCCGTTCTCGTGCAGGCCGAACGCCAGGTTCCGGGTGGCCTGCATGTTGTTGTGCTGGGTGTAGTTCGCCCGTTCGCCGTTGATCTGGGAGTACGGCGCGCTCGGCTGGGCAGCCGTGTGCACCACCGCCCGCGGCTCGTGGACCCGGAGCACGCGGTCCACGAACCCGCGGTCGGTGAGGTCTCCCTCCACGAACGAGAGGTTCCCCAGCCCGTGGACCTCCTCGGCGGCCTCGATGCGGGTGTCCCGGTCCGCGACGGGGACGGCGCTGGTCGAGCCGACCGACTCCACCCACTCCCGTCGGGCGCCGTTGTCCACCGCCACCACCCGTCCGTCCGTCCGGTCCGCGATGCGCAGCGCGGTCGGCCACCCGATGTAGCCGTCACCGCCCGTCACGAGCACCGTCATCGTTTACTCACACTCCGAGTAACTAATGCCGACTACAAGTATCTTCTCCCCGACGGGTCGCGAGCCGGGGGCTGGTCGGTGGAGCAATCGAGAGCGTCCGGTCAGTCGAAGCGGGTGTTCGGCCGGTCGAACCCCCGCGCGAGCGTCGCCTCGTCGATGGACAGCACGGTCGGCCGGCCGTGCGGGCAGGCGTAGGGCTGGTCACACGACCCCAGCGCCTCCAGTAGCTCCTCGCCGTCCTCCGGGGTGAGGCGGTCACCCGCACGGAACGAGGGGTGACAGGCCAGGTCCGCCAGCAGCGCACGGCGGGGGTTCGAGGGGCGGTCGCCCGCGAGGAAGTCGTCCAGCACGTCCCGCACCGCCTCGGGGCCGCCCGCCCGCCCGAGCGGCGCCGGCATCCCCGTCACCCGGTAGGTGGTCGAGCCGAACGGCTCCAGCCGGAACCCCAGCGCCTCCAGAGTCCCGGACTCGGCGTCCAGCACCGACGCCTCCGCGGGCGACAGCGACAGGGACAGCGGTGGGTCAACCTCGACGCTCTCCACCTCGTCGGCGGCTCGCTCGCGGAGGCGCTCGTAGGTGACCCGCTCGTGGGCGGCGTGCTGGTCGACCACCAGCAGGTCACCCTCGGCCTCGCACAGCAGGTACAGCTCCCGGAACTGGCCGATCACGGTCGCGCCGAACGCCTCGTCGCCGGAGAGCGGTTCGAGCCCGTCGCCCGCCTCCAGGCCGGCCTCGCGGGTCAGGTCCTCGCCACCCAGGGCGTCCCGCACGGCCGCCTCAACGACCTCCGCCACGGCCTCGCTGTCGAGGAACCGGACGTCCCGCTTCGCGGGGTGGACGTTGGCGTCCACTCCCTCGGGCGGGAGCGCCACGTTCAGCACCGCCACCGGGGAGCGCTCGCCCGGCAGCAGGTCACCATAGCCCGCGACTGCGGCATCGCGGACCGTCTCCTCCCGCAGGACCCGCCCGTTGACGGCGGTGTACACGTGCTCGGCGCGCGAGCGGGTTACCGACGGGTAGCAGACCGCCCCCGTCACCCGGACACCGTCGCGCTCGGTCCCGACGGAGGCGCTCTGGCCGGCGACCGACCGGTCGTACGCCGCCAGCAGGGCGTCGGTCACGTCCCCAGTGCCGGGCGCCGACAGCACCGTTCGCTCCTCGTGTTCCAGCCGGAAGCGGACGTCCGGGTGAGCCAGCGCGTAGCGGGTCACCGCGTCGCTGACCCGGGCGAACTCACGCTTCGGGCTCGCGAGCGACTCCCGGCGGGCCGGCACCCGGTCGAACAGGTCCCGGACGGTCACCGTCGTCCCGACCCCGTGACCGGCGGTGTCGACGGTCGTCTCGCCGCGCTCGACGCGCACCCGGGTCGCCTCGACGGCGTCCGCCGCCCGGGTCACCAGCTCCAGGTCCGCCACCTCGGCGATAGAGGGGAGCGCCTCACCCCGGAAGCCGAGCGTCTCCACCCGCCGGAGGGTGTCCCCGCCGGAGGCGCCGTCCAGTTTGCTGGTCGTGTGACGCTCGACCGCCAGCCGGGCGTCCTCGGGCGCCATCCCGTGGCCGTCGTCGGTGACGCGCACGAGGTCCAGCCCGCTGTTCTCGACAGCGACGGCCACGCTGTCGGCCCCGGCGTCGAGCGCGTTGTCCACCAGCTCCCGGACGACGCTGACGGGGCGGGTGATCACCTCGCCAGCGGCGATGCGGGCGACCGTCGCCTCGTCGAGCTGACGGACGGTAGGGGTGTCGGCCGACCCGGCCGTCGCCGACTCGCTGGTCTCGCGGCTCACTGTCGCTCCTCCACGCGGCGCTGGAGCTCGTCCAGCCGGTTCAGCGCCTCCAGCGGCGTCATCCGGGCGATGTCTGCTTCGAGGAGCGCCCGCTCGATGTCCGCGTCGTCCGCGCCCCCCTCGGCGGTCGCCGCCTCGCCGTCCCCGTTGCCGGCCGCGTGGCCGTTGGTGAGCCGGGTCCTGTCGGCGTGGTCGTCCTGCCCGGGCGTCGCGCCTGCCGCGGCGTCGTCCCCGTCCAGCAGCTCCCGGGCGCGGTCGGTCACCCGGTCGGGGACGCCGGCCAGCCGGGCCACGTCCACGCCGTAGGAGCCCGACGCCGGTCCTTCCACGACACTGTGGACGAACGACACCGCCTCGCCGGACCGGTCCGCGGTGAAGTGGAGGTTCCGCGCCCGGGGGAGCTCGGCGGCGACATCGGTCAGCCCATGGAAGTGGGTCGCGAACAGCGTGAAGGCCCCCACTTCGTCGTGGACGAACTCCGTCACCGCCCGCGCGAGCGCCCGGCCGTCCGCGGTCGAGGTGCCCCGGCCGACCTCGTCGAGCAGCACCAGTGAGTCCTCCGTGGCGCTGTGGAGTATCTCCGTCAGCTCGGTCATCTCGCGCATGAACGTCGAGCGCCCCCCGGCGATGTCGTCGCTGGCGCCGACCCGGGTGAAGATTCGGTCCAGCACCGACAGCGCGGCGTCGTCGGCGGGGACGAAACTGCCCGTCTGGGCCAGCAGGCAGACCAGCGCCACCTGGCGCATGTACGTGGACTTCCCGCTCATGTTCGGGCCAGTCACGACCGCGAACCGCTCGTCGGTGAGGTCGGTGTCGTTCGGGACGAAGGTGGGCTCGGTCGTCTCCACGACCGGGTGGCGGCCGGCCTCGATGGTGATGCCCTCGGCACCGAGGGCGGGCCGGCTGTAGTTCCTGTCGACGGCCACCGCCGCGAGCGTCGCCAGCACGTCCAGTTCGGCCAGCAGCTCCGCCACCCGCTGTATCCGGTCGGCCTCGGCCGCGACCGCGTCCCGGACCTCCCGGAACAGCTCGTACTCCCGGCTGTCGGCGCGCTCGGTGGCGCCGAGTATCTCGTCCTCGCGGCTCTTCAGCTCCGGCGTGTAGAACCGCTCCGAGTTCTTCAGCGTCTGCCGGCGGGTGTAGTCGTCGGGCACCCGGTCGAGGTTGGGGTTGGTCACCTCGATGTAGTAGCCGTGAACCTCGTTGTAGCCGACCTTCAGCGAGTCGATGCCGGTACGCTCGCGCTCTGCCTCCTCGAGGTCGGCGACCCACTCCCGGCCCTCGCGCTCGGTCTCGCGCAACTCGTCCAGCCCGTCGTCGTACCCCTCGCGGATGACCCCGCCCTCGGTCACCTCGATCGGCGGCTCGTCGACGATGGCCCGGCCGATCAGCCCCCGGACGTCGTCCATTTCGTCCAGCGCGGCCCGACGCTCGGCCAGCGCGTCGCTCTCGCAGTCCGCCAGCGCCTCCCTGAGCAGCGGGACGGCGTCGAGCGTGGTCTTCAGCGAGCGCAGGTCCCGGGCGTTCGCCCGGCCCCGCGAGACGCGGGCGATCAGCCGCTCGATGTCGTACACCTCGCGCAGCCCCTCGCGGACCTCCTCGCGGACGAGCGAGCGACGGGTCAGCTCCTCGACGGCGTCCAGCCGGCGCTCGATTGCCCCGGCGTCCACCAGCGGCCGGCGCAGCCAGTGGACCAGTTCGCGCCGACCCAGCGCACAGGCGGTGTCGTCGAGCACGCCGACCAGGGTGTGGTCGTCCCCGCCCTCGCGGTTCTCGAACACCTCCAGCGAGCGCAGCGCCGTCCGGTCCAGGCGCATCCCCTCGCGGGTGTCGTAGCGGGTCACCCGGGAGATGTACTCCAGCCCGCCCCGGTCGGCGCTCTGGGTGTACTCCGCGTACGCCAGCAGCGCGCCACACGCCCGCAGTTCGGCGCCGTTCTCGACGACCGCCTCCGGGTTTGACACGTACGCGCCCAGCCGCTCGCAGGCGGACTCGCGGCCGAACGCGTCCGCCTCGAAGGGGGTGTGCATCCCCTCCACGTCGAACCCCTCCGCGTCGGGGCCGGCGACGTACTCCGCCGGGCGGAACCGGTCGAGTTCGTCCTGGACGGTGCCGTGTGGGCCGCTGGTCACCCGGAACTCGCCGGTGGACACGTCCACGAACGCTACCGCCGCGTCCGGCCCGGACTCCCCGCCGGCGAGGCTGGCGACGTAGGTGTTGCTCCCGGCAGAGAGCAGTTCGTCGTCCAGCACCGTGCCCGGGGTGACCACCCGGGTCACCGCCCGGTCGACGACGCCGGTCGCCTCCTCCGGCTCTTGGACCTGGTCGGCGATGGCGACCCGGTAGCCCGCCGACAGCAGCGTCTCCACGTAGGAGGCGGCGTTGTCGATGGGGATACCGGCCATCGGGTACTCCCCGGAGGAGTCCTCCCGGCTGGTGAGCGTTATCTCCAGGCGCCGTGCGGCCACCTCGGCGGCCTCGCAGAACGCCTCGTAGAAGTCGCCGACTTGGAACAGCACGAGCGCGTCCTCGTACTCCGAACAGAGCTCGAAGTACTGGCGCATCATCGGGGTGAGTTCCTCGCGCCGCTCGGCCATCTTCGCCGGCGGCCCCGTCCCCTGCATACGACTCACGGGGGTGGGGACCCAGTTAAACGCCACGGGGCGCGGTCAGCGCCGGTCGCGGTCGTCGAGCACGACCCGCTGGACCCCCTCGGCGCGGTACAGCGACACCACAGCCCCCCCGTCGTGGTCGATCATCGAACGGTAGCACCTCTGGCAGACGGTGGCGGTCTCCGCGCGGCCCGCGGGGAACTCCCTGCGGTCCTCGACGACGGTCGGCAACCGGACCGGCCGGTTGCAGTCCGCACACCGCCGTGTCGTGTCGGCTGTGTCTGACATCGGGGGTTAGTGTCAGGCGAACGTGATACTCTATCCTACTTATACGTTTGGGGGATTCCACGCTCGTGGCTCGAAGGGGCCGGCGCGGCCGGTCAGTGCTCGTGCTTGGGCGCCGGCACCGGCTCCGGGGGCGACTCCGGCGGCTCGCCGAGAACGACGTGGCGCACCCGGTCGGTGCGGTAGACGGTGACCACGTCGCCGGCCTCCGTCTGCATGAAGTCGGCGTAGCAGGACCGGCACAGCCCCAGTTCAAGACGGTCCAGTTCGTCGTAGCGGTAGTCGATGACGACGACGTGGCGGCCGTCCAGTGGCGCGCCGCAGTCGCCGCAGTCCCGCATCGGTCAGCCCTCCGACGGGCCGGCCGCGGCTGACACTCTCCTCCCCAGGGTCGTGTTGCGTGCCATGACCTCACCTCTCGGGGTTGGCCACTTATTGTTTTCCCTGGAACGACAGAACCCTACTTCCGTGGCCCCTCGAACGCGTCGAACGCGGCCTGAGCGGCGTCGGCGTCGACGGCGACGACGTACGTTCCGCCCGCGTGGAGCACGGTGTCCGGGCCGACCGTCCGGTCGCCGCCGCCGGCCGCGACCACCAGACAGCCCGCCGGCAGCCCCGCCTCCTCGACGGTCCTGCCGGCGACGGGGGCGTCCTCGGCGACGCGCATCTCGTACACCTCGAGGTCGCCGACCGTCTCGCGGAGCGCCGCGGCCGACCCGCCGCCGAGCGCGCTCACCGCGGCGGCGACGCTGGACTTGCTGAGGAACGTGATGTCGTCGACGAGCTCGACCAGGTCGGCCGGGGGCTCCAGGCGCACCCGGGCGACCACGCGCGCGTCCTCCGGGGCGAGCCGCCGGGCGGCGATGGCGATGGCGAGGTTCGTCTCGCCATCGCTGGTGAGCGCCGCCACCGCGTCCGTCTCGGCGGTAATCGCCTGCCGGAGCACGTCCGGCTCGGTGGCGTCGCCCTCGATGACCGAGAGGTTCTCGCCGCGAATTTCGGCGGCCCGCTCGGCGTTCGGCTCGATGACGGTCACGTAGTGGCC
>Ga0207797_1002526_pt1 | contig 12655 bp, 14 predicted proteins | sample PRCRCaboRojoPR_6_FD_187275 | JGI IMG/M metagenome (GOLD analysis project Ga0207797, IMG submission 187275) | Marine sediment microbial community from Cabo Rojo, Puerto Rico - PR CR 10% Liquid 1 (SPAdes) | ecosystem: Environmental > Aquatic > Marine > Coastal > Sediment | place: Cabo Rojo, Puerto... | reverse complement strand
ACCAAGACTATCGCCGTGGCGAGAAGTTCACGGGCGACATCGGGATGCTCGCTGACGCGTACAAAACCGGGCAAGGGGTGGGGCTGATCTGATGCCTATCCAACTTGGACAGCTTGCTCCGTTCATCACACCGTACAGCCCGGCGGGTCTAGGCGCGCGTACTGCTATGCAGGGGCTTGCGGGTGCGCGTTCTGCGCAGCGCATGCAAGATCAGCGTGCAGCCATGCAGAAGGCGCAAGCGTTGCGCGAGCAGCAGTTCGAGGAGCAGCAGCGCGCTCAGCAGGCAGAGGAAGAGCTTGCTCGTCAAAAAGCAGAGTTTCAGCGCCGGAAGTTCGCTGCGGATGTGATGGGCAGTGTGCTTCCCCTTCTCCAAGGCACGCCACAGCAGCGTCAGATCGCAAAGAGCATGCTGGGGCTTGGTGGCATTACCCCGATGCAGGGCGAGGACTATGTGCCTCGCGAAGACACGGGCGACTTGGGCCGTGACGCGGACGCCGCCGTGGGCGATGCCATGATGACCCTGGACGCGGCACAGGGACGCGCGGAGGGGACGACCCCCGGTGAGGGGCCTGTTCCTCGAAGCGCCATGCCGGAGGAGATGCAAAGGCGCAGAGCGGAGGAACAGCGTCAGGCTGCCAACGGGGGACAAGGCGTACAGCCTCGCCGATACGCAGAAGAGCACGTGCTGGACCCGCGGACAGGCGAGCCGCTGACAAGCGAGGCAGACGCCCGTGCCATTCGAGAGGGCAAGCAACCCGTTGTGGATCCAGACGTGATGACGTCCAGACCCGTGATAGAAGGCTCGGTCGAGGACAAGGAGCTCGACCCCACCGTCATGACTTTCGAGCTTGGCGAAGTGGAGCGGGCCTGGGAGGAGGAGGTGCGTCCGCAGCTAGAGACACCCGAGGGTGCCTCTGAGGTGAGGATGGACGAGCAGGTTGTAGAGGGGCGCCCGCCGCGGCAGAGAGCCGATTCTGCACGCCCGTCGCCTGGCATGACGCAAAGTCCGATGCTTGCCCAGGCGACGCCTCAGCGTCGGGCGCAGTCGGGAGCACAGCAGCAACAAAGCGGTGCGCCCATGCGGTTCATGTATGGCGGACAACCGCTTCCGGGCGTCTTCGACGCGCAGGCGATGCAGCAGCGCAAGGAAGGTGCGCTGTTCGGATTCTTCGACGATTTGCTTCGGACCGAGGGTATGCGAGGGAAGCCGGCGGCCCAGCAGGCACGCGCTCTCACCCGGCGTGCTCTGGATATCACGAATGGCAACACGGCGGCTGCCACCAAGCTCATCAGCGACTACTTCCAGAAGCGCCGTGGGCGGGAGAGCGCCATGGCGCGCCAGCGAATTGGTGCGCGCGCGGCGACGCAGGCTCGCGGAACACTGGGAACCGATGAACGTCTGATGAGCAACAAGGTCTGGCGCGAGATGCGCCAGTCGCAATCGGACATGGGCACGCCGGAGGCCGTGGAGAACCTACGCACCGCACGGCAGGCGCTCGACAAGCTCAAGCTCCGCGAGGGCGCCACGGATCAAGAGGTTTACATGGCGCTCATCCGCTTGCAGCAGAATAGCGGGCGCCTGTCGGACAAGGATGTGAAGATTGGGCCGGCAATGAAGTCGGTCTTTGAGAACTTGGAGATGATCAAGAGCCAGGCGCTCGAAGGGCGTTTGTCGGATTCGATGCGCAGCAAAGTCACGACAGCGCTCAAAAAGCATGAAGAGCACATGAAGTCGGTGCTTGAAAACAACCTGAGCCGAGCCAACCGGTATCAAAAGGGGTACCGACCAGGCTCGGCAGCGTGGCGGAGCGCCGAGCGGTTCAAGCGCACGTATTTCGAGGGGTACCAGTCCGGTGGCGGGCGCGAGGGACGCTCACAGCAGGCGCGCGGCGGGCGGCGTCAGAGCGGTGGCACTGTGACCGTGCGCGTTACAAAGGACGGCCGCACCGTCGAGGGCGCGGTTCCCCGCGGCAAGTTGGAGGCGCTTCGCAAGGAGGCGCAGGACTCGAACATGCAGGTGGAGGTGGTGGAGTAAATGCCTGATCCCGAGGACCTGCTCAAGAAGTACGGCGCTTCCGAGCCCGAGGGGCTTTTGGGGAAGTACGGGGCGGATAGCGTTCGGGATGCCAAGCCCTCTCCGCCGTCGGAGGGCGAGCCGATGACCAACGTCATCACCTTCGACGAGCCCGTCGAGATCAAGGCAGGCGGGGGTGAGGCGCCGGTCCCCGAGGCGCGCATGGAGCAGCAGCCGGTTCGTGAGATCGAGCCGGAGATGCCGTCATTCCAGCCCATCATTCCGGCGGACCCCGAGTCCACTGAAGTTCCGGAGGTCGGCGCCGCCAAGCCCGTGTTCTACCCGCTCCAGGAGGGCGTCGAGCACGAGGCCCACTTCCACGTAGATCCGGAGCCTGAGCAGGTCGTGTCGATGCTTCGAGGGCAGCTGGAAGCGACCGAGGACCCGCAAACCCAAGGGGTGCTGGAGCGTCAGATCGAGGATATCAACGACCAGGGCGAGGATTCGGTCCACTACCAGAACTACGCCAATCAAATCTGGAACGAGACTCGCGAAGTCTTCGAGCGATACGGGCGGCCGGTGGTGCGGGCCAACAAGGCGGGCTGGATTGAGGGCGAGGATGCGGGACAGGCGCTGGAGACCTTCTTCGCCAAGGGGGCAGGGGAGTATGCGGCGCCGTTCCTGTCGGCCCTGGACATGTCGACGACGTTCGGCATGGGAACGCAAGCGGCAGCAACCGCAGGCGACAAACTTGAGGATGAAGGCACGCTGGCAGCCCTCCAGGAGCTCGAGGCTGGGGGCGTGATTCCGAATCGAGAGCAGCGCATTGAGAGCACGCGAGAGGCAAGCCCGGTAGCCTCCGGGGTGGGGTTTCTCGCAGGGATGGGCATGGGTGCGCCGGCGATGCTTGGCAAGGGGGGTAGCCTGGCGACGCGCATCGGGTCGAAGGCGCCTGCGTTGGCGCTGGAGCATCGTGTGGGTGCTGCAGCCTCCCGCCTTGCACCGAAGGGCTCGGGCGTCCTGCGGCAAATGGGTGCTGGGGCGGCGGCCGGTGCAGCCGGCGCCGGAGTGGGGCGCGCCGGGGAGCTTGGAGTACAGGCAGCCGGCCGGGCCATCCGGGGCGAAGAGCAGATGTCTGCTCCGGAGAGGCTTGGCGAGATTGGAGCAGCGGCGCTTACGGGTGCCCCCATCGGAGGGCTCATCCCTGGCATCGGGGCCATGGGTCGCGGCATTGTCCGCAGAACGCAGCGTGGTGGCCAGTTGGGCACCGACATCTCCAAGCTGGAGAAAAGCGGCGGCCGTGCACGATTCCTTCGTGAGCCTGAGCCGGGACCCGGCACCCGAAATGCTCTGGAGAGGTCAGATGAGCCGGCAGAGATTCGTGACCCCTGGACGCTCAAGGGCTCCGGCGTGAAGTCGCAGGAAGCCGCCGAAGACACGCTCTCACGCGAATCTGCCGAGATGGCGCTCACACAGCTCGCGCGCAAGGAACAGTCGATCCAGCGCAAGATCGCCCGGGACAACGCCGAGCTCTATGCCAAGCACAACGAGCGCGTGAAGTTCGAGCCGCTTGTCGACGAGATCACGGACATGGCTCTGTCGCGGCGCATGAAGGCGTTCCCCGAGGTCAACGACTCGGTCAAGCGCGCGATGTCGCACATGGTGGAGGTGCGTGTCGTGCCTGTGGACCAGCGCACCCCACAAGGCGGGCGCATCCTGGACTGGGACGACGTTCGGGGCACGCCTCTGGAAGACATCGCCATCCAGAAGGGCAGGAGTCGCGGCATGTTCCACCAGCCGCCCACGTCGTTGCGGGCGCCGGACGACCCGGCGCGACGCATTCCCGGGGCCCTGGAAAAGCAGTGGGTTCCACGACAGCCGGTGAAGGTGGTGGTCACGCCCAAGGAGTTTACGGCCAAGGAGCTTGAGGAAAGCATCGTCCAAGACTTGGGCGCAAAAGTATACGCGAACCGCAATGCCTTGAAGACGGGAATCGCCGAGGCCGATAAGCCCCTCCAGCAGCTCGACGCGAAGATACGAGCGGCACGAGAAAAGCTTTTTGGCCAGGACTACGTGCGCACGAAGACCCAGCACGACCGCTGGCGACGAGACTTGAGCCGGGCCAAGCAGGTCTATGGCGTAGACGACGAGGTTGTGTTGGACCAACGCAAGCTTGGTCGCATCCGTGCCAACATGGCCGAGGCCATTGGGCGCTTCAAGCAGCTTGGGCAAACGGGCACGGCCCAGGACCAGCTGAACTTCATGCGCCGGTTCTTCAAGGAAAACCCTGGTGTCCTCGGTCTTCTCGACCGGCTTGAGAACATGAACGTGTACCGGCGCCTTCAAGGCAAGGCAAAGCCAGGTGGGGGCGTTGCAGCCGGCGGCATTACTGGCGCGCCTCACACGTACATGACGGGCGCACGGGACATGATGATTATGCGCGGTACGTACCCCACCGGGAAAGCCGCGGCACGCCTGCCGCAGAAGATGCCGCCGGCTGTTGCCGGGTACCTGGCCGACAAGCTCGGCATGGACCTGACAGGGCCCGCTCAAAGCATGATGGACATGGTCTGGAACGTCTTCCAGCAAGAGCGCGGCAAACGACGGGAAGGTGAGTGATGGGATACCTGCCGACACTGGCATACATCGACACAACTCTCGATGCATCCACGACGAGTGCGAGCACGGGCAGTATCTGGCTCGGACCGGACTGCATCACCCGGGGCGCGTTCCACAGCGAGTGGAATGAGGACAGCGGCACGCTCGACGCAACGGCGACCTACTACGGGTCGGCGGACCCTCGCGCGCGACCAGACCACCCCGATCACAGCAATGCTCATTGGAACGACATCACATCGGAGATGACCGGGCACACCGACCCGACGACGGGCGCCGGGGACAACAGCTTCGCTGTCGACAACCTCAACTACGAGTTCATCAAGGTTGATTACGCACGCAACAGTGGCAGCGGCAGGCTCAGGGTGTACTTCGCCGGGCGGAGTGGGTAATGGGCGACTTTCTCGGGTTTGACCTGGCCAACCCGCGCGTTCCGTTCGACCTGGCGAATCCGAACTTGGCGCCACGCGCCCTCGTCAGCCTCGCCAGCGATGGCACCTTCAGCCGCGCCTCGGATGGTTGGTACTTGGACGGGTCCATCCTGCGCCAGGTAGGCAACGACGTCCGCCGCTTCGAGGACCGTGGGGGCGGCAATGGCGCACACCTGTTGTTGGAGGGCGAGCGGACGAATCTTCTAACTCATTCGGAGGATTTCGCAAACGCTTCATGGGAAAGTCCAAATTCAGCAGTAATTCCTACGATCACGTCCAATGCGATTACAGCACCTGATGGCACTCAGACTGCGGACAAAGTAGAGGACACGGATGGAAGCAATGCTGAAAAATTAGACCAGCGACTTACGTTGCCGGATACAACAACCACTTATTGCCTAAGTGTCTATGCGAAGAAAGACACTTCACAATATGTTACTGTACGATTACGCACCGAAGGGGGAGGTGGCGCACAAAAAATTGTACAATTTGACTTTTCAACTAATTCAGTAGTTTCTGTCGATGGTCAGGCCGAAGAAATAGGTGATGGTTGGTGGCGTTTATCCATTGATGTTGGAAGGACTGCTGGCAATAATACGACAGCCTTAAACGAAATATTTCCGACAGATGCTACACCTTCTTCTACCGGTTCGGTCTACTGTTGGGGCGCTATGCTCGAAGAGGGCGCTTTCCCGTCGAGCTACATCAGCACCACGTCGGCCGCCGCCACACGCGCCGCGGACTCACTCACGCAGTCCAGCCCGCGCGCCGGACTCCTGGCCGGCGCCGTCACCGGTACCCTCTACCCGTACGCCGCGAGCAGCGAACTGCCCGCGAGCGCCGAGCAGTGGCTAGTGTCCGTGGGTGGTGCGAGCAATGGGCTGCGGCTGCGTAATGATGCCGGAAGTCGCAAACTCGAATACCTGCGAGGCGGGTCGGTCATCGCCGCCCGAACCATCGCATATTCGCGACACCAGGCTCTGGCGTATACGCTCGACCATGCCGCGGGCTCGCTTACCGTGTCGGGCGCGACCACGGGCGATGGGACGAGCACGGGCAGCGCAGGCAGCTGGAGCACCGCCACCACGCGCTACGGCGGGGTGCAGGGCGGAAGCAGCGAGCTGTACGGGCGATTGTCGGACATCGAGGCGGCGTGATGCGTCGTCCGCGGACACGAAGCAATGGGGCAGGGATGGCGCACGCAAGAGTGGTGACGATATCGATGCCAGACGGCATCGGCGAGACGGTTGGTGGTCCGCGACTAGTGACGGTGTTCCCTGAAGGGCGCACTCGCGGGGCGATTTCCGCGGGACGATACGTGTCGCTCGTGCAATACGCGGGCGACGAGTATCTTCCCGTGGGGCCGAGCGACCTTGTCGACGTCGTGCGCGCGGCGGCCGACTCGGACGAGACCGTCGAGCAGGCCCGAACCCGTCGAGGAAATCCGGACTTCACGCTGCCCACCACGATTGCCGGGCGCATGCTTCACGATGAGCTGGGGTTGCAGTTGCCGCCCCGCCCCGATCCGATTGACGTGTCCGGTCAAGCGGGAGGTCGACTGTGAAGCCCGGGGTGCATCCTGCAGCGCTGATGTGGGCGCTTGTTTTTGCGGCCGCACTCATCGCGATGGGTGTCATGTGCAGCGGATGTGGTGGACCGCGTCTGGACGCTGCGTCCCAGGTGCAGCGCGGCGGCGAACACCCAGCAGTGGTGGCCGTGATCGACGCGTGGCAGGTGCACGTGGAGCGCTACGGCCAGCTCCCCGAGATTCCGCAGCGGTGCTACGACGAGCTGGAGCGCATCCGCATCGCGATCAACAGCGACGAAGCGCAGGCCCGCGCGTGCCGGCAGCGGGCGAACGGATGCTACTACACGACGGGCGACACGCCTGTGCTGTGGATTCGCGCGGCGATCACCGGGCGCACACGATGCCGTCTCATCGCGCATGAGACGGTGCACTGGCTCGGACTGTGCGCCGGCGTCTCGGCCTACTCGCACAGCAATCCGCGGCTCTGGCCGAGCCCGTGGCCAGCCATCCGAGAGCTTGTGGCCGACCAATGCCCGCACCTGCAGACGCCACGGGACGTTGTAGAAGTAGCGGCCGAGCGCGCCGCATGTGGAGGCGGTTTATGACCGAAGAACAGAAGAAGAAAGCTCGAATCGAGAAGGTGGTCTCCATCATCAGCAACACGCTCGTCGAGCTCGCTGTCGTTGGGGCGCTCGCCTATGCTGTGATCACCGGGGCGATCTCGATCGGAGATGATGGAATCAAGCTCATCGTTGCCGCCATCGGCGGTTGGTGGGCCAAAATAGGCGCTGAGAAGGCTGGCGCAGGAGGAAACAAGGCTATGCTCGTAGGAATCGGACAGGCACTCGCGCACGGAATCAGGGCCATGAAGGGTCTCGCATTGCCCATTGCACTCGCCGCGTCCGTCGGTGCCACTGGGTGCGCGGGGCTTGGTCAGGCGGCCAAGGATGTGTCAGACCACGTCGTATTCCGCGGCACGCTCGGCGGGCTTGTCGGGGCATGCCAGGCGACCCGTGGCGAGAGTGATGTCTGGGACGCTGTTTGCGATGGCGTGAACCAGCTCGATGCGCTCACCGGCCTGCTCCAGTCCGGCGCGGGGCCGGCGACACTTCCGGCAGACGTGGCCTCGCGCGAGTGCCTGGCGCTCGAGGATGGGACCGTGGAGTGCGAGCGGTGATCTTGGACGACGACCGCCTGACGCTCCCGATCGCGCGCGACCTGTGCGATCATGACATGTGGTGGAACCCGGATGCCGACGGAGCGCGCCTACGCCGCAAACCACCCCGCTGCGTCGTCCTGCATACGACGGGCGGCGAGGGCTCGGCCCAAACGACGTACCGCACGCTTCGCAAGCGGGGCCTTAGCGTCCATTTCGTCGTCGACCGCGACGGCGTCTGCTGGCAAATGGCCGACCCGATGGACACGACGGCTCTCCACGCTGGTCATGCCAACGCGCGCTCCGTCGGCATCGAGGTCACTAACTACCTGCACCGCCGGGGCAGGCCGCTTGACCCCGAGCGTCCACGGTACCGAGACGATATCCACGGCCACACGCTCACGCTCGCCCGCTGTTATTCGGCGCAGCACGCCGCCGTGCTCGCTCTCGTGGACACCCTATGCCAGCAGATCGAAATCCCCCGGCATCTGCCCCGCGGGAGCGCCGGGCAACTCTACACCGACGTTATGCCCAGGGCTGTCGTGCGGCGCTTCGAGGGCGTCATGGGGCATTTCCATGTCGACCCCGGCAAGATTGACCCCGGGCTCGACCTGTTTCGGACGCTTGAGGCGGCGGGGTACGCCTAGAAGAAATCCTCCTCATCGTCGACAGGCGCCCGTTCCGCAGCATGCCACACGTGCTCAGGTGCCATCATCTGTAGCGCTCCCACCTGCCGCGCCTCCCACGTGCGCAGGTCGCCGCCGGACCACGCGGCGAAGACCCCCGACAGCGCGTGTAGATGGCGGTGGCACGCAGCGCACAAGGGCATGCCGTCAAGGTCGTGTGCGCGCAGACCCATGCCCGCCCCAGTGCGGTGGTGAACGTGGACGCCATGGCAGCCGCACCTGCGACAGGGTAGGGTGCGTAGCCACGCGGTGTAGGCGGGCAGCTCACCGGCCATCGCGAACCTCCAGGATGTGCTGATGGCGCTCGCAGAAGCCTCGGCCCATGTAGGGCTGCTCGCACCCAGGCACTGCACAGCGCTCTTCATATCCGAGCAGCATCCGGCACCATTCGCTGCATGTGAGCGTGGAGTAGCGTCCTTCCGTGAGCCGATCATCGCGGTGGGTGTGGATGCGCCACTCGAACGGGAGCTTCAAGCATAGCCTGCGCTTGGGGTCGTATGGCCGGCGCTCCCCGCATCCCTCGCACTTCATGGGCGTCGAAGGGGGTATAAGCTTCCGCTTCCATTTCGGCTGTGTCTTGCGCATGGTCAGAACGGGATGTCGTCATCGTCGAAGGTATTGTCAGATGCTGTCGCGGGTTCTGCTCGGCGCTGTTGCCGTGCCCCGCCTAGCAGTTCCACCTTGTCGGCGATGATGTTTACGGCTGAGCGTTTTTGTCCATCCTGCGTTTCCCACCTCCGAGTTTCCAGTCGACCTTCGACGGCTACCTTGGTGCCCTTGTCGATGTCGCATTTGTCCAGCCCCTCGGCATGTGTTCCGAATACCGTCACGCGATGCCATTCGGTCTTTTTGTCCCACTGCCCCTGAACCTTGATGCGCTCTGTTGTAGCGACGCTCAGGCGCATCATGGTGTGCCCGTTCTGAGTGGTATTCACCTCGGGCGCGGCACCCAGGTTCCCTACGAGTATTACACGATTCACAGCTTCTCCTTGTGGTCAATGATGCGGCGCAGGGCGTCAGGGTCAACATAACCCTTCTTGCCCCACCCCTTCTGTTTCAGGTAGCGCATCGCCGCGCTTGCTCGCTCCCAGCGGATGTTCACGTCGTTGATGCCAAACTGTTGCAGATGGCGCAGTTGGCGATAGGAAGCGAGCCCGAGCTCCTTTCTCTTGATGCAGGTATTCATCATCTTGACGGCCTCCTGCTTGCTCATGCGCATGGCATGGTTGCGCTCGATGCCCCACTTCGTCAGCGCGTCGACTTGCTTGTCGGTCGCCGGCTCGAAGTTGTAGGACCGATCCATGCGCTGTTTCACGTGCAACACGTTGAACGGGTCGAAGGCTTCCGTTCGGGCCTGTACCTTGGATTTTACCGACTTGGCGGCATCCCGCAGGTGCTTGAGATAACGCCGAGCCTCCTCCAGGTGCTGAATCGGATCGCCGCCACCGGCCGCCTTGGCGCGCTTCTTTGCCTCCTTCTTTTCGTCGTCGGTGTACTTGCCCCCGAGCACGTCCTCGACACTGCACAGGTCGTGCTTGCCACTGTTGCCCACGAAATCAGCAATGACGCACATGGGTTTGGCACTCTGTGCGATGGCGTCGCGGCGTTCGTCCGCGCGCACCAAGTGGTCGACGACTCCGGGCAGCACACGCAGCCCCCGGCCCGCCTGCTGAGCGTAACGCAGGCGGCTTTTGGTGGGGGCGCCCATGCCCACGAAGTCCGCACTCGGCCAGTCGAACCCCTCCGTGACCACGGACACGTTGCACAGGTATTGGATCTCGCCCCGGTGGATGGCGCGCACGATGCGCTTTCGCTCGAGCGGATCGGTGTCCTGGGTGATGGAGGCGGCGCATCCGGGGCGCAGGGCATTGAGACGTTCGGCCGCGTACTTGCTGCTCATTACTCCCGGGAAGAACACGGGGCCGCGACGGTCGCCGTAGTCGCGGATGATCGTTTGCACGATGCCTTCGACGGCTTTGAGCATCACGTCATCGAGTTTCTTATCGGTGAAGTCTTGGGCCGACAGGCCGCTGAGGTCCACCTCCTCGACGTGGGCGCGCTGGCCTTCGACCGGTACGAGATAGCCGTCTTGGATGCCATCCTCGATACCGTAGCGGTATGCCACGGTTTCGAACACCTTGCCGAGGGCTACCTTGTCCGAGCGGTCGGGGGTCGCCGTCAGGCCCAACACCTTGGCCTCAGGGAAGAACGACAGCGTCTTGCGGTATGTGCTCGCCGTCGACCGGTGTGCTTCGTCGACAATGATAAGCGAAAAGCCGCCCAGGGCAGCCAGGCGCTCCAGGCGCCGCTTGCGGTGCACCGTCTGCACGCTGCCGCACACGACGCGCTCGAGGCCGCTGTGCAGCTCCGCTTGCTCGATGCCCACCATCTCGCCGGTGATGCGCCCGATGGCCGTGGCCGCCTGCGTGATCAACTCTTCGCGGTGGGCCAGGAACAGCACACGTCCCTGCCACTGATCGATGAGGGCGCTTGCGGTGATAGTCTTTCCGGTCCCCGTCGCTGCTTCGATGAGCGCCGAGCGGTAGGTGCGAAACGCCTCCATGGACGCGGCAATGGCGTCTTGCTGGTAGTACCGCAGACCGTGAGGGTTGCCGCGGTCGTCGGGCAAGGAATCGAGCCAGGAAAGGTCCTGGTCGAAGAGGCCAATCTGTTCGGCTACCACGGCCACGGGTCCTCCTCGGCGGCGTGTTGCAGCGGCGCCTGGTATCCGTGGTGCTCGACCAGCCAGCTTTCTACGGTCCGCGTTTCGCCTTGCACGATAATTTTTGGATCCTCCTCGTCCAGCAGCTCGGCGGGGATGTTGTGGTTCTGGTTCTTGGTGATGAATCCGGCTTTCTGGCAGCCAGCGCACTGCTCCTGCGCTCCGTCCAAGCCCTTGCAGAACGGGCATAGGCTAACAGGATACATGCCGTCGATGAGGCCGCGTGTATCGCGGATGGTTTGGCGCAAACGATGAACTCTGGAGCGCGGCAAAGGCAGCTCGCTGTTGAGGAGCTTGGCGAGCTCACGGTTACCGTTGAGCACCTTTTGCGCGCTGCTTTTGATGTAGCGCTGGATGAGTGCAATTTGCTCCAGAAAAGTGCGATCGACGTCCATGCCCAGGTGGTCGAAGTCGACGGGCATCTTCGGCTCGGTCACAGCCTGCACACCAAGGTCCTTGTTGGGGTGCTTGTGTCCTCGACTTTCTTGCTTGCGCAGGGCGTCTGCTGTAACGCCGAGCTCGGCAGCTAGCTTGCGTCGAGCCAGGGTCTCGAGCTTGGGCTTCGGCCCACGCTTTTTCTTTTTGGGCTTGGCTTCGGCGGCTTCGATTGCCAGACGCTGGGACTCTTGCTCTTCGTAACGCCTCTGCATGCGCCTCCGCAGCCTTGCCTGCCACGCGGCATCGTGGCGACGCTCGAGGTTCTCGATGTCGGCAAGCTCTTCGGCTTCAGCGTCATCACATTCGATGAGCTTGACGAACACCTCGTCGTGGCCCTGGCGCACCAAGCCGGCGACGCGGTTGGTGCCGACGATGAGGCGAAGGTCGCTCTGTCGCACCAGGGGCTCGTGGATCATGCCGTAACGAACGATGCTTTCCCCGCGGTATTCGGCCATCGTGCTGGCAAGCGAGCGCTCCCAGTGCGCCGGTTTTTTGAGATCGGCAATCTTGACGGTACGGAATCCAATAACGTCCATGTTCACCCCATGCGTGGTGGTGTTTTTTGCGTAGGCGTGTCGGCCTCGTACCAGCGCAGAAGACTTCGCAAGCTTTCAAGTGCGCCCCAAGCGTCGCCAGCAGGGTGCTTCCAGGAACGAAGGAGTGCCTTCGAGGCCGCGGTCCACGGCTCATGTATGGACACCGATGAGTTGTGATGAAGCAGTGCGAAGGAAAGCGCGACCTCACGCGGCACAAGCTCCGGTCGGACCACGAGCCAGACCAGAGCGTCAAACGGCAACTCGTCTCGCATGAATTCGATGCGGTCGAGTGCTGTGGCGTGAACCGGCATCCCTTCTTCCTGTGCCCGTCGGGATATCTCGCGGATGTGCGCCGCACTGTACGGCTTGCAGGGCTTCCACGAGAGGACATCGTCGGTTGTGGCGGTTGGTATATTTGGCATTATTCCTCAAACCTTTTCGGTCACGGCGTCGGGCCCTCCCACGCGTCGACCTGCGGCGTGATGCACCAGTGCGTGATGCGTTCTCCGGCCATCACCTCTCACCCCC
>Ga0207797_1002525_pt1 | contig 12657 bp, 10 predicted proteins | sample PRCRCaboRojoPR_6_FD_187275 | JGI IMG/M metagenome (GOLD analysis project Ga0207797, IMG submission 187275) | Marine sediment microbial community from Cabo Rojo, Puerto Rico - PR CR 10% Liquid 1 (SPAdes) | ecosystem: Environmental > Aquatic > Marine > Coastal > Sediment | place: Cabo Rojo, Puerto... | reverse complement strand
CCGGGCCACCGTGGAAGGCTACCAGAAAAACGGCCTAATCTCTACAGTCAAGCATTATCCAGGGCATGGAGATACCGAAACGGATTCTCACTATGATCTACCGGTTGTAAAATTCGGTGAGGAAAAACTGCACGAGCACCTGCGGCCCTTCCGGGTTGCAATGGATGCGGGCGTGGATGCCGTAATGACCGCTCATATTATCGTGGATTCGATCGATCCTGAGCTACCGGCTACTCTATCAGAGGAGGTAATAACCGGACTGCTCCGACAAAAGCAGGGCTACAAAGGCGTCGTAATAACTGACGCCATGAATATGGGTGCATTAGAGCACAGTTTTGGTAAAGCCGAGGCCGCCGTAAGGGCCGTTAATGCCGGCGCGGACGTAATTATGTCCGCGGGTAGTTACTGGGATGCTCTGGAGATTAGAAATGGCCTTGTGGAAGCCGTTAAACAGGAGGAAATATCCCGGGAAAGGATTGACCGATCCGTCAAAAGGGTGCTTCAATTAAAAAGGGAATACGGGTTACTCTCGGAAGATACTTTCGTCGAACCCGCAGTCGCCGAAAGAATTTGTGGCAGTAAGGACCACAGGAGAACAGCCGCTAAATTAGCGGCCGACGCAATTACGCTGGTCAGGGACAGGAATCAACTTATCCCCATCGATAAGGAGACCCATGAGCTATTACTCCTGGGTGTAAAGGATTCCGTCTATCTTTTGGAAGACCAGCTGGAAAGATTTGCGAGCGATCTCGACGTAACGGTCTATAGAACCCCCGGTTCCGGCCGCTACAACAACTGGTCTCCTTCTGAGGCGGGGATAGAAAAAGCTACCGAACTAGCTACCGACGCGGATAGGGTGCTTATACTAACCTACTCGAGCTCTGTCCTTTCGCGCCGGCAGTCCAACATGGTTAAAGAGGTTCTTGATGCAAACAAAAATCTAATAGTGGTTGCCGAGGGCTTACCCTACGATCTGAAGAACTTTCCCGAAGTTCCAGCCTACCTGGCGACTTACGCTTATAACAGGTGGAACTCTCCCAGTAACGGCCACGGGCCCATTACGACAGCTACCGCAAAGGTGGTTCTCGGTAAAACGGAGGCCGGAGGTAAATTACCGGTTCACCGGGAAACCGTCGAGCCCCCGAGCAAGGATTAAGCGGCATCCCTAAAACCGAGGTGATAAAAAGACAGAACAGCAAATTGGATTATCGGAATTGTATCCCAGCCAAGGAGGTTGGTAATAATGAAAAAAATTACGGCGATATTGGTTGTGTTATCGCTTTTGTTAGCGGGGTTATCCTGTGTAGCTCTGGCGGAAACCAAATTGGACGTATGGACTTTCTGGAGTAAGGACTGGGTCAAGCCGGCTCTGGAGGAGTTTACCGAGGGCCATCCCGACGTGAAAGTGGAATACCAGCAACTTACCTGGAGTCACGGACTCGATAAGATAACGGCCGCGGTCTCCGCCGGCAACGCGCCGGACGTAGTTGAGCTCGGCTCGACCTGGATGGGGCAGTTCGTCGAGAGCCAGGCCCTTAGTTCATTAGACGTGGCGTCCGCCAAAGACGATTATACCGGCTGGCTCGGAGCCACGGTGAAGGGAGAAGTCTACGGGATTCCCTGGTTCGGTTCTACAAACGTAGTGTATTACAACAAAGAACTGATGGAAAAGGCGGGGCTTGATCCCGAAAGTCCGCCGGATACCTGGCCGGAATTTAAGGCGGCATCCGGATCCATAAATGACCTCGGCCCCGGGACCAGCGGCTATTCATTAAAAATTGGCGGCAAATTTACGACCTGGCAGAAGTTCCTGCCGTTCGCCTGGTCAAACGGCGCAAACGTTCTTTCCGAGGACTGGTCAAGCGCGAAGCTGGAGAGCAAACCATTCGTGGAGGCACTACAGTTTTACAATTCGCTCAAAGCTTCTTCCCTTGTAGCCACACAGGAGGAAGCCCGACAGGCTTTTTACCTGGGCCGACTGGGTATGATATACGACGGGCCGGGCCTGAATATAGACAAGGAAGCGCCCGACCTGGAGTACGTGACGTCGGTGCTTCCAAGACCGGATAAGCCGGGGGCTGAATCGATTGGCTTCTCCGGAGCGGACTTTCTGACGGTGCCCCGACAGTCGAAGCACGTGGAGCTGGCGACGGAACTTGCACTCCAGTTATCCCGGGGAAACCTGATTTCCAGTCACGTAAACACGCTGCTACCCTTTTACCAGGAAGACCTCTCCGAACTCCTGGAAGCCCATCCTGAGTTGAAATCCTTTGCTGCCGCGATGGAGAACGCTACATCTCCTCCCCCGCACCCGCGGTGGGTTTCCATCCAGGAGGCAATTACGAGGGCCGTCGAAGCCACACTTCTGGGTAGAGGGGACCCGGAATCAAACCTTGCCGAAGCACAGAAGTCCGTGGAAAAGATCCTGCAGGAATACCGGTCCGAATAAGCTCTGTCATAGTTGCGGAAGGGGGGATATTACACCCCTCTTCCGTTTCTAACATCGCGAGGAAAGGAGAGAATGGCTAATAGAGATAAATGGTCCACTTTCGTCCTTCTTTCACCCTGGATCGTAACTTTCATAGCTTTTAGCCTCTATCCCGTCGCCTATTCCCTCTATTTGAGTTTTACGAAATATAATCCCCTCGCGGGCCAAGCTCCTCGGTTTATCGGGCTGTCGAACTATCTCGGTATTCTTAACGACCCGGCATTCTGGCAGGCGGTGAAAAATACCGTAATCTTCGTAGTTGGGACTATACCCGTAACAACGGGGATCGCAATAATTCTGGCGGTTTTCCTCAACCAGAGAATCAGGTTCAGAAGCTTTTTTCGAGCAAGTTATTTCGTCCCCGTCATGACTTCGGTGGTCGTGATCTCCACGATATTTACCTATATTTACAGCCCGTTTGGCCTGTTGAATAGTTTTCTGAACCTGTTCGGTTTACCGGGTAGAAACTGGTTGCTCAGTACAGAATTCGCCCTTCCGGCAATAATGGTAATGATGATCTGGGCCAGCTTCGGCTACTATACTGTACTCTTTCTGGCGGGTCTGCAAAACATACCACAGGAGATCTACGAGTCGGCGGAGATAGACGGTGCTAACTCCGTCCAGCAGTTCTTTCGGATAACACTCCCTTTGCTGAGGCCGATGTTGATTTTTGCTCTGGTCATAAATACTATCCGGTCATTCCAGATCTTTTCCCAGATTTTTGTCATGACGCAGGGCGGTCCGCTGGGATCCACCCGAACCGTGGTTTATTACCTGTATACTATGGGGTTTCAAAAGTTTAAGATGGGTTACGCTTCCGGTATCGCATACCTGCTTTTTCTAATAATACTCGTCTTTTCAGTTATTCAGATGAAAACGCTCTCCTACGAGGAACAATTTTACGGGAGGTAATTCTTCGATGCTGCGGGCAGCCAGAAGGTCGGCCTTATACCTGACGCTGAGTTTTATCGCAGTTCTGGCAATATTTCCCTTCGTCCTAATGGTTCTCACTTCCCTGAAACAGGGAGGAGCCGTGCTGACTCGGCTCTCGGAGCTAATCCCGAAAAATCCGACCTTCAGGAACTTCATCGAGGTCTGGGTCGCGGATTCTTTTGGGATATATTTCAGGAATACCGCCATTATCACCGCGGCGGTAATTGTCGGTAATATCGTTCTTGACTCCATGGTTGCTTACGCGCTTTCGCGGAAGAGTTTTCTCGGAAAGAAGGCGATGTTCCTGGTGATAATCGCTCGAATGATGATTCCGATTCAGGTATTGATCATTCCAATTTACGTGTTGATGCACTGGCTGCAGCTCTACGACACCCTTGCCGCTCTGATCCTGCCGACGCTGGTCCAGGGATTTGGAATCTTTTTATTGAAACAGTACTTTGACGGTATTCCTCGATCACTGGACGAAGCCGCAATAATGGACGGAGCAAATGACTTTCAGATTCTCTGGCGGATTATTATGCCCCTGGCCAGACCGGCTATCGCCGTCCTCATAATCAATACGGCTTTGACCAGCTGGAACGCCTTTTTGCTCCCCCTGATCCTTACTTCATCTCAGGGGACCAGAACCTTGAGCCTCGGACTGGCACTCTATAGCAGTAGATTTGGAGTTGACTTTATCAACCAGATGGCAGCTTCCAGTATTTCCGCTCTGCCGATACTGGCCATTTTTCTCGTTTTTCAGCGGCAAATTATCTCCGGCCTGACCAAGGGAGCAGTAAAGCAATAAATTTGCTGGAGCGCAATTAAACTTTTTTTCTAAACAGGGGGTCGAGTAAATTGGACGTAATGAAACTACTGCTGAAAGAAAAACCGGCCCCTCGTTCCCTGCTGGCAGCCGGGCGTCACCAGTTTTTCTCAACCAGTCGGATAACCGAGAGGCTGGATCTTCAGTACGGTGAAAAAGAACGATTGAAACTGGATATTTACGAACCGGAAAGGTTAACCGAGGAAACGGAGACGATAATCTTCGTTCATGGAGGAGGCTGGGAATCAGGTGACAAGAATATCCACAGGTTCCTGGGACGTGCCTGGGCCAGGAGAAATTACGTCGTAGCTATACCGAATTACCGGCTAGTTTCGGATGCCAGTTATCCGGCGCAGATGGAGGACCTGACCCTGGCACTGGATTGGCTGAACCGGAACTACGAGAAATTTCCCGATAAATTTTTCCTCGCCGGTCATTCCGCCGGCGCACACCTGGCTTCCCTGCTTGGCTTTTCGCGTAAGTGGCTACCCGAATCCGGAATCCGCCTGGCGCGGATTGCCGGGTTTATACTTCTATCCGGCGTATACGTTTTTTACCCCTTTTCCAGGGCTGATAAGAGGGTACAGAAGTTCGTCGGTAAGAAGCGATACTGGGAGGAGGCTCAGCCGATCAACCATCTAAGAGATACGCTACCCCCGGTATTTATCACCCACGGTCTGGTCGATGAAGAAGTCTATCCGGAGCAATCGGTCAATCTCGGAGACAAGTTAACCGAATATAACATTCGCAACGAACTTTTGCTCCGAGAGGACCTTGACCACATAGAACTCTTGCTGGATACGGCCATAAGCAGGAGCGAATTCTGGTCGGCGGTTAACGATTTCTTTTTTTGAGGATCCCGGAAACGTGGCGTTTTTCTTTTGCGACCGTCCCCGGAGGTAACCTGCGTCGAAACATCTCGTTAATGTGCGTAAATATTACATCGTTTATAGTTCTCTATATTCCAGCTGCTGCTTTATGATAACCGCTCAAAGGACCTGTGCTGGGCACTTAACGGTGAACAGCCGGGTTCGCGGCCTTTCTGGTGTATATTAATTTTCCGGCGAATTACCCCGGGTCATCTACCCGTGCAACAAGGCCGGTCTTTATCGGATAATTGTATAAGGTTATTATTAATAGGGTGATAGCGTGAACTGTGAGGATTTTATCAGGAGAATATCAGAGATAGACGGTCGAGTGGCAATTAGCTCCTTCGGCAATCCCGATCCCGATGCCATCGCTTCGGCCTTTGCCCTGGGGAAGCTTTACGATAGTTACGACTTAGAGTTCGACTTCGTCTTCGAAAGCGAGATAAATCGCCCCGAGAACCAGCTGCTGGTCAACTACCTGGAAATGGACATAGACAAGCTGGGAAACAGCGGATTTGACGACTACGAGCACGTGTCTCTGGTGGATTGTAACCCCAGCCGGATTAACGGTAGAGGAAAAGACGGGCTCCGGGAAGAACTCCGGCGAAAACTACTCTCGGTTCAGGATCATCATAAAGTGGACGAGGGGCAAGCTGAATCACTGCGTGATTCCGGAATTTATTTTGACATAAGGCCGGAACTCGGCTCCTGTTCTACCATGCTCGCCGAGTGTCTGCGCATTTCCGACCTCGACATCGAGTCAAAAGTTGCGACCGGACTCTACTACGGCCTCCATTCCGATACAAATGGTTTACTCAGGAGCTTTACCGGTTACGACCTCGAGCAGGCCGCCAATTACGTGGAAGGGATCGATTGGGAAGCCCTGACGGAGATAGTTGGCGCGGTAATGACCTCGGAAACTTTTGAAGTAATTCACAGGGTAACGGACGAGGATCTTTACGAAGTTCGTGGAACGTATAAATTCGCAAATGCCGGGACCCTCAACAGTAAAAATCGGTCCGCCGTGCCTCAGGTCGCGGACCTTCTGTTGCGAGAAGAAGGGATAGAAGGGGTGGTAGTTGCCGGTATCGACATGGACGAAGCAATAATCTTCGGCTCAGTCCGTTATTCGGGCTCCAGATTTACCGCGGAGGAGATAGCCGCAAAGATCGCCGAGGGTGTCGGAAGCGGCGGTGGCCACGTTGAGATGGGTGGGTTTCAGGTGCAACCCGGCGTGCTGGTAGATACCATAAATCGCAAGTCGACCCAGGAAGCCCTGATTGACAGCATCAAGGAAAGATATTTCAGCGTGGTAGGGAAGAGGTCCGAGGAATAACTCCACTTAACATGCCAATAGGAAAAAATACTATCGCCCCTCTGGCTCCAGATATATGCCTGGATCTTTGCAATATGACTCGATTTCCCCGAAAATATTCTAAGTCTCAGGCAAACTTTTTCCTCAGGGAGAGTCGGTAAAGTATGTTCTGGCAGAGATGGTGGTTCTGGTTGGTTATATTTTTATTCACCGTACCTATAGTTGGTGACCAGATCCAGGAAATCCTCAAAGCCGGAAGGGTGGATCCCGACAAAATCGACCAGTTAAATGAAAGGGTCGTTGAGCTAGAACACCAGCTGGCCCAGGCCAGGGCCGAAAAACGAGTCTATGAACTACAGCGGGAGCTGGATCGGGAGGACGAACGAAAACTGAAAAATCAGGCTTCCGGCCAGGAAGTGGCTGTAATCGGTTTCTGTGACCTCGTAGGCTTTACTTCTTTTCTTAATAACCACGGCGACAAAAGAGCAAAGAGGGTTCTGGAGAAATTTAATGACATGGTGCGCTCCGTCCTTGAAGCTTTTTCAGGTGTGGAAATCAAACAGCTGGGCGACGGCTTCCTGTTCAGCTTCAATAGTTCACAAAAGGCCATCAACGGCGCATTTCGGCTTCGGGAAGGGTTGGAAAGAGTCAATTCTGAGGAAGGCCTAAAGCTTTCACTAAGGGTGGGGCTCCACGCGGGTGAAGTAATTAAAGAGAACGAAGACCTTATCGGCTCCGCTGTAAATATGGCCGAGAGGATAATGAAAGAAGCCGGGACCGATCAGATAGTAGTTTCGGAAACTTTCAAACACCTGACAAATACCGGTGATAGTTTTACCTTTGTGGATCTGGGGGAGCGTGACCTGAAAGGGTTTCAGGGGCCAAGAAGGATTTACGAGCTAAAGAAGCAATAAACAGAATCGAGAGCCATCCTGACAAAAAAGCAGTATACAGCTGATATACTTGACAAATCCCACTTTATCAGGCTATCACTAATATTTCTAAAACCCGCCTTTTATCCCAAATAATTATTAATAATCGGACAAATACTCTCCTGAACTGGAAAAATGTCGCCCGTTCAATACTAACCGCCGTAAGTTGGCTTCTAAGAATTCCAGATAAATATCCTCTTTACCTTTCATAACGAGGATCAATTAACTTGCCCGCACGGAAAAATCTGGTTAAATTTATGTTAAATTTATTAAAAATGACGGGTCAGCCCTTCTATATATTTCTTTTAGTCTATAGTTAGCTGGGATGAATATTTAATAAGAAAAACTAGCAATTAAACCGGGAAAAAGATATTCGAAAAAATTATGGCGGTTTTTTATTGATATCGCAATATTTTTTTGTTATATGTTTAGTATATCAGTGAGCGACGAACTATATCAGATTAAAAAAATCCATCAATGAAGAAAAGGGCCGATGACAGACCGTTTACCTTTTTGGAGGCGGCAGTGGAATACCTCATCTGGTTCACATCTCGCGCATTCAGCTTATTAAGTTCAAACAAAAGACAGAGTCAAAAAACCCACAGAAAGGAGGTAGGGTGGTCCTACCCCAAAAATTTAAAACTGGCACTTATTACTGGAGGTGCCCATTTATATGTTCAAATCTACCGGTAAATTGCCGGGAGTGATCGGTCTTTTATTGGCAGTAGCTTTATTAGTTGGTGCTACTTCTGGTGTCGCAAACGCTCAAAACTACAAAATTGGTACTATCTGGCCCATGACAGGGACGTCGGCCGCATTTGGCGTAATCCAAAAGGCCTGTGGTCTCGTCGAAACTTACGTCAATGAAGCGGGCGGAATTCAAGGTCACGACCTCAAGTTGATTCAGCGTGATAGTGGAAGCGTGCCCAATAGAGGCGTGGACGCTGCGAGAAAGCTCGTCAACGTCGAAGGCGTTCCCGCACTGGTTGGGGCGTACTCAAGTGGTGTAGCCATGGCAGTTTCCCAGGGTGTCACTATTCCCAACAAAGTACCCTACATTACCATCGGAACTTCTCCGATGATCTCGATCGTCGAAGACAACGACTACTTCTTCCGAACTTCCGCCCACGGTCTATTTAACGGCAGGGTTCTCGGAGAAGCAATGTGGAACGACGGTCACGAGAAAGTTGGCATAATCTACGTAAACAACGCCTACGGAAAAGGCCTGGCGGATGCCGCTGCAGTCACCGTCGAGAAACTTCACGACGGTGAGGTCCTGGCAAAGGTCCCGTTTGAAATTGGCAAATCATCCTATACTTCACAGCTAAAACAGGCTTACGCAAACGGCAAAGTCGACGCGGCACTTATCATAGCTTATCCGGAAGACGCTACTACAATGCACAAAAATATTGTCGCTCTTGGCTACCAGAATATTCCCTGGTACGGGAGCCCGGACCAGAAGGTACCGGAACTCATAGACACGCTTGGCGCACAGTACATGTCCAGCATCGTCATCGGTTCGACTCAGGGACGTTGGCCCGGACCTTCCAACAAGAGCTTTGTCAACGGTTACGAAGAACATTACGGTCAAAAACCACCGAAGCCATATATGGCACCAGGATTCGATGCAGTGGCTTCGGTCGCACTGGCAATGGCCGCTACCGGCAAGGGCCCCAAGGAAATTACGGGAACGGATATTCGGGACAAGCTCCGTCCTGTAACTTCTCCTCCGGGCGAAAAGGTCTACGCAACTCCTGAAGGATTTGAGAAAGCATTTAAACTACTCGAAGAAGGCAAAGACGTTAACTACATCGGTGCAAGCGGCAAGATAGCTTTTGACAAGTACGGAGACGCCATGTCAGCTATCCAGACCTGGACGATTACCGATGAAGGAGAAATAACCGTCGTGGAAAACGTCTTACCTGAACCGATCCCCAGGGACGAGATGCCGGAAGAATATCAAGAATAAGTATACTCCTTGTAGCATGAGAAGCGTGGTCACAGGTAAGCCTTTCAATACGTCAGTAAATGATTAATCAAATGGAGGTATGAAGGTGGCGCTACTTGAATTAAACCAGGCAACGAAAAAGTTCGGAGGTATTACTGCGGTAGACCAGGCTTCGCTAAGTATAGAGCAAGGAACCATAACAGGTCTTATCGGCCCCAATGGGGCCGGTAAGACCACGATTTTTAACCTAATTACCGGGTTCCATCCTCTTACAAGCGGAGACATCTACTACAAGGGAGAAAAAATCCAGCCTGGTCACGAGCCGCACGAGATATTTCATAAAGGAATATACCGCTCGTTCCAGATTACCAGAGAGCTTTCCCAGATTACCGTTCTGGAAAACCTCTTGATCGCGCCTCCGGGTCAGTCAGGCGAAAAATTCTGGAAGAGCTGGTTTGCTCCCGGAGAAGTGCAAAAACAGGAAGACGAAAATATGGAGCGGGCCATGGAGACGCTCGAATTTCTCGGAATGCAGGACAAGGCCGACGAGTACGCTGGGACCCTTCCGGGAGGGGAGAGAAAATTGCTCGAACTCGGGCGGATGATAATGGTCGAACCGGAACTCGTATTGCTCGATGAACCCGGTGCCGGAGTCCCCCCGAACATGCAGAAAAAAGTTAACGACCGCATCAGGGAACTAAATGACAATTACGATATGACCTTCCTGGTGGTGGAACACGACATGGCCGTAATCATGAACCTCTGTCACCCGATCAACGTCCTGGTGGACGGAAGTAAGATGACGGAAGGTTCAGCAGATGAAGTTCAAAACGACGAGCGCGTGGTCAAAGCGTATCTCGGAGAATGACACGCCAATTCTTGGAGGGTTGAGATGACTTCAGAACAAGTCAAGGAAGAAAAAGAATCAACCGATGAAGTTGAAGGCAGAGAAGGTGAGGCTTTACTCGAGGTCGAAGGGGTAACAGCCGGTTACGGAGATATCGATGTCCTGTTCGACGCTTCAATGCAGGTCAACAGGGGGGAGTTCGCCGTTTTGATCGGACCAAACGGGGCAGGAAAGACCTCGTTAATTCGAACTATAGACGGAGTTATCGACCCCAGAGAGGGGGAAGTCAGGTTCGACGGCGAAGAAGTAACCCATTTGAGCCCGGCAGATATGCTGGCCAAAGGGGTAAGTACTGTGCCCCAGGAAGGCAACATATTTACGGACATGAGTGTCCAGGACAACTTGAAGATGGGGGCATATACCTACGGGGGACCGATCGAAGAAAGGCTGGAACTGGTATACGACCTCTTCCCGATTCTCAAGGAAAGGTCCGACCAGGAGGCAGGAACCATGTCCGGGGGGCAAAGACAGATGTTAGCTATTAGCCGGGGAACGATGGTTAACCCCAGCATGCTGGTACTCGACGAACCGACAGCCGGGCTTCAACCAAACCTGGTTACCGACGTACTGGAAGCTATCCAGACCCTTAAGAAGGAAGAAAACCTGACCATCCTTCTCGTCGCGCAGACCGAGAACGCTATACCTATGGCGGATTGGGGTTACCTCTTGCGTAGCGGAGAAATCGTAGTTGGTGATAAAGCTGATCGTCTCTTGGATAACGAGTTAGTAAGCGACCTTTACTTCGGAGGTTGAGGAGGAGATAATGCTAGGCAGCATACTAGATGGAATCATACTCGGATGTACGATAACCCTTGGTGGGCTCGGTATTTCGTACGTACTGCTTTTACAGAATTACTTTAATTTTACGGGGGGAACTTTCTTTACCCTCGGAGCGTACCTCACATTTGCCTTCCTCGGGTTTATCCCCATGGGTTCTTTCCCGCTGGTCACTTTCGGCCCCGGATTGATAATTTCTCTTATTCTCGCAATGATCGCCATGGGGTTGATAATGACGGTTGCCGATAAACTACTCTATCGGCCGCTGCGAGAGCGAAACGCGCCTTTTATGTTCTTTTACTTAACGGCTTTTGGAATGCTTTTCGTGCTTCGCAGTATTATCTATCTCGTCTGGGGCGCGCAGCTTAAAAACTACGTAGCCGGCATACCTCGTTACTTGCGTGGTCCCCTTGGTATAAGCATAACGTGGGATGAGATCTTCGTTCTTATCGCTACCGTGGTCATCGTGGCGATAGTATACTTCTTCCAGTACCACACAAAACTTGGCAAGGGGATGTTGGCTACTGCAAACAACTCGGAACTGGCAGAGATTTCGGGAATTAGAAACAGGGATATTAACACGCTAACAACCGTCATTGCCGGAATTCTTACCGCTACCGGAGGAGTATTTTACGGGCTCACGATACAGCTTAGACCGATGATGGGGTTTACTCTGTTGATGGCGATGTTCTTCGCCGTAGTAACGGGCGGTGAAGGAGCAATTCTCGGTACCTTTGGTGCGGGCCTGATAATCGGAATCACGCAGGAGTTCGGATCGTCTTTACTGCAGATGCTCTGGGACGCCACGGGAGTACCAATTCAGATGGGGGGTTACAAAGCCACTCTATCTTTCCTGCTTCTTGTCGTGATTCTAATCTTTCAGCCCCAGGGTATATTTAAAGGAACCCCGCTTGAGAAATAATCGAGGAGTGATATAAATGGATGCTTATATTGCCGCCCTGCTCTGTATGGGCGCAGCGTACGCGATACTGACAATAGGTTACAACCTTCACTGGGGTTATACGGGACTCTTTAACCTGGCAGTATTCGGACTCGCAGCGGCCGGAGGCTATACTTCCGTAATCCTTACTACACCCGCTGCAGGAGGGCACATAGGTGGCTTTGGTATGCCCTATATAGTCGGAATACTGGCCGGGGCCGTAGTAGCCGGAATACTCGGTGCTGCAATAGGTACTGTGACGCTGCGGCTCGAATTCGGTTTCTTTGCCATTGCCACCCTGGGTCTCGGTAAATTCGTTATTGCCGTATTTAAGAACGAAAAATGGATGACTAACGGGGTCTGGGGTATCGGTGGTATACCAAAACCTCTATCAGGTGTCGTTGGCTCAAATTTCGCCAACTGGGCCTATGGGGGGATATCAGTACTAATACTGATAGTCGTTTACTTTTTGGTCCAGAAACTGGTTACGTCTCCCTGGGGAAGAGTCCAGATGGCCATCAAGGACGACGAACACCTGACTCAGATGCTCGGCAAGAACGCCTGGCGATACCGGATGGAGTCTCTCGTCATAGGCTCAATGTTGATGGGGCTGGGTGGGGCCGTTTATGCTCACTATCAGGGTTACATTAACCCCAAATCTTACACTGACATCATGTGGGCTTTTCTCCCGCTGTTGATGGTTGTTGGTGGAGGAAGCGGAA
>Ga0207797_1002524_pt1 | contig 12660 bp, 10 predicted proteins | sample PRCRCaboRojoPR_6_FD_187275 | JGI IMG/M metagenome (GOLD analysis project Ga0207797, IMG submission 187275) | Marine sediment microbial community from Cabo Rojo, Puerto Rico - PR CR 10% Liquid 1 (SPAdes) | ecosystem: Environmental > Aquatic > Marine > Coastal > Sediment | place: Cabo Rojo, Puerto... | reverse complement strand
ACCTCGCCGAAGTCCTCCAGATAGGAGGTGAGCTTCACGTCCTCGCACATCCGGAAGATGGCCTCGCTCGCCTGGTCGGCGGCCTCCCTCGTCCCGTCGGACTCGTCGGCGGCGCCGAGCATCCGCGCGACGTTGGCGTACTTCTCGGGGGCGGCGATGGTCGAGAACTCCACGACGTAGGGGAGGATGAGCGCGTTGGCGAGCCCGTGGGGGACGTGGAGCTGTGCGCCGAGCGGGCGGGCCATCCCGTGGACGAGCGCCACGGAGGAGTTGCCGAACGCCTGGCCGGCCTGGAGCTGTGCGATCATCATCTCCATCCGCGCGTCGATATCGTCGCCGTTGGCCCAGGACTTCGCGAAGGAGTCGGCGATCCGTCGGATCGCGTTCTCCGCGAACTCGTCGGTGACGCTGTGGGCCTTGACGGAGGTGTACGCCTCGATGGCGTGGGTGAGCGCGTCGATGCCGGTGAAGGCGGTGTGGCTCTGCGGGAGCGAGGTGACGAGTTCGGGGTCCTCGATGGCCACCTCGGGGACGACGTTCTTCGAGACGATGAGGAACTTCGTCGAGGTGGACTCGTCGGAGACGACCACCGATCGGGTCGTCTCGCTCCCCGTCCCGGTGGTCGTGTTGACGGCGACGATGGGGGGACTCGGGTTCGGGACGCCCTCGTAGCCCGCCCGGTCGACACCGAAGTCACGGATCTCCCCGTCGTTGGCGGCGAGGATGCCGACGCCCTTGCCGGTGTCGATGGAGGAGCCCCCGCCGAGCGTGACGATCACGTCACAGCCGTGCTCGGTCCAGAGCTCGAACGCGGACTCGATGTTCTCGACCGTCGGGTCCGGTCGGACCTCGTCGTAGACGACCACGTCGAGCCCCGCCTCCTCGAGGGGCGCCCGGACCGTCTCGCCGTGGATGTCGTAGATCTCCTCGCTGGCGACGAGCAGCGCCGTCGAGCCGTACAGCCCCGCGTACTCCCCGACCTGTTCGACCGCCCCCGGACCGAGTACGGTCTTGCCGGGCGAGACGACCAGCCGCGGTTCGCGGATCGATCCGTTCGTCATGGCACGTACACCTGTGCCGGCCGGATAAATAGCTGGCCCCGGGAGGGGCGGCCGCGCGCCGACCCACGGCGCTACTCCTCGGCCCGCTCCTCGATCCCCTCCTCGACCGCCTCGAGTTCGGCTTCGAGATCGGCGACGAGCGCCTTCCCCTCCGCGATCCGTGCCGCCCGTTCCCCGGGATCGACCGCACCCGATTCGAGGGCGCGAACGATCGCCTCGACCCGGCGGATCCGCTCGTCGACGCTCCCGAGGTCGGGTTCCGGGTCGTGCGGATCCGTCTCGTCGGCCATACTCCACGAACGGACGGTCGGATGAAAAGGGCGTCGCGCCGGCCGGGTCGACCGGGAGCGGTACTCGTGCCGGAGGCGCGACGACCCGTTCGGTCCCCGCGTTCCCCTCGCGGGACCGGCGGCCGCCCCCGGCTACCCGGTCCGGTTGCGCTCGACGCTCCGCATCGCCGCCTCGAAGTGCGTCCCCGTCACGCGGACCTCCTCGGCGCGCTCGTTTGCCTCGGCCGGGCCGACCTCGCGTGCGAACTCGCGGATGGCCCGCATCGACGCCTCGCGGACCAGCGCGGCCAGTTCGGCCCCCGAGTAGTCGTCGGTCTCGGCCGCCAGCCCGTCCAGGTCGACGTCCTCGCCGAGGGGCTTCTCGTGGGCGTGGACCTCGAGGATCGCCAGGCGCGCCGCCTCGTCGGGGAGCGGCACCTCGACGTGGGCCTCCAGTCGGCCGGGGCGCAACAGCGCCGGGTCGAGCGTCGCACGGCGGTTGGTCGCCGCGAGGACGACGACGTTCGGGTTCGACTCCAGCCCGTCGAGCTCCGTGAGCAGCTGGGAGACGACCCGCTCGGTCACCTCGTGGTTCTCGCCGCGCCGGCCGGCGACGGCGTCGATCTCGTCGAGGAAGACGATGCTCGGTGCGGCCTGTCGCGCCCGGTCGAACAGCTTCCGGATGGCCTTCTCGGACTCCCCGACGTAGCGGTCGAGGATCTCCGGGCCGTCGACGGCGATGAAGTTCACCTCGCTCTCGCCTGCGAGCGCGCGGGCGAGCAGCGTCTTCCCCGTCCCGGGCGGGCCGTACAGCAGGACGCCGCTCGGGGGGTCGGTCTTCGTCACCTCGAACAGCCGCTCGAACTGGAGCGGCCACATCACCGCCTCGGTGAGCGTCTGTTTGGCCTCGTCGAGCCCGCCGACGTCGGCGAACGTCGCTTTCGGTGCCTCCGCGACGTACTCCCGCATCGCCGAGGGCTCGACGCCCCCCATCGCCGACTCGAAGTCCGCCGCGGTCACCACGAGCTCCTCGCGGTTCGCGCGGTCACGCAGGACCGCCATCGCGGCCTCCTTGACGAGCGAGGCGAGATCCGCACCGACGAACCCGTGGGTCCGACCGGCGAGCCGATCGAGGTCGACGTCCTCGGCCAGCGGCATCCCCCGTGTGTGGACGTCGAGGATCTCCCGACGGCCGGCCTCGCCGGGCGCGCCGATCTCGATCTCGCGGTCGAACCGGCCGCCGCGCCGGAGCGCGGTGTCGATGCTGTCGACCCGGTTGGTCGCGCCGATGACGACCACCTGTCCGCGGTCCTCCAGCCCGTCGAGCAGCGTCAGCAGCTGGGCGACCAGCCGGTTCTCCATGTCGGCGTCGTCGTCGCGGGCGCCGGCGATCGAGTCGAGTTCGTCGATGAAGACGATGGCCGGCTGGTTCGCCGTCGCGGTCGCGAACCGATCCCGGAGCTCCTGCTCGGAGTCGCCCTTGTACTTCGAGACGATCTCCGGACCGTTGATCACCTCGAAGTGGGCGTCGACCTCGTTGGCGACCGCGCGGGCGATGAGCGTCTTCCCCGTCCCGGGGGGGCCGTGCATCAGGACACCCTTCGGGGGATCGATCCCCAGCCGGCCGAACAGGTCCGGTTCGGTCAGCGGGAGCTCGACCATCTCCCGGACGAGCTCCAGTTCCTCGTCCAGTCCGCCGATGTCCTCGTACGTGACCCCGTACTCGGCCTCCTCGGCGGGCGGCCCGCCGGTGACGGTCGGGGCGTCCGAACCGGTCCGCGTGGCGGTCCGGTCCGTCCCGGCGTCGCCGCGTTCCCGATCGGCGTCGGAGCGGCCGCTCGCGCCGCCCGCGACCTCCGACCCGGCGCGTCCGCTCGTCTCCCTACCGTCCTGCCCGACGACGGAGACCTCCGTCCGCTCGGTCACCCGGACGGTGCCGTCGGGGTCGGTCGCGGTGACGGTCGCGCGCACGCCGAGCCGCTCGAGCCTGACGGACTCGCCGGCCCGGAGCGGCCGGTCGAGGAGGTCGCGGGCCACCGCCCGCCTGAGGTCGTCGTCGGGAACGGAGACGGGAACGTCGACGCGTACCTCGGCGGCGTCGGCGACGCTGATCGGCCGGACGGTCACCGTATCGCCGATGGTGACGCCGGCGTTCGCACGCGTGTCGGCGTCCACTCGGACGACACCCTCGCCGTCGCGGGCCGGCCAGACCTTCGTCACGGTCGGGCGCGCACCCTCGATGAGGACGGTGTCGCCGCTGAGGACCCCCAGTTCCCGGCGGGCGCCCTCGGCGAGGCGGGCGACGCCACGACCGGCGTCGCGCTTCTGGGCACCCTGCACCGTGAGCGTCACCGACCGGTCGCCCCTGCTCATACCCGGCCGTAGGGGCCGGTCCGGTCATACGCTTTCCGGGCCCGCGGCGCGACGACTCCCCGCCGGTCCGTTCCCGCAGGACCGACGACGCGCCACCCCGACGTCCGGGTGCGAGACGTGCCGTCGTCGGTGGGGCAGAAACGCCTTTGCCGTCCCACGAGAGAAGCCGAGTATGGTGGCCGTTACCGAGCGTGACGACGCGACGTGGTACCGCTGTGAGGAGTGCGGTCTCATGTTCGACACGCGAGAGGAGGCCAGTCAGCACGAGGAACACTGCGACGCCGAGGAGCCCTCCTACATCCAGTGACAGGGGTGACCGGCGACACGCCAGCCGACCTCGAGCGGATCCGGGGGACACGCACGAGCGGGAACCGTTGAAGTCCCCCGCGGTTCCAGACCGCCGTATGTCAGAGACGTTCGTCGTCGTGGGCGGCGACGCCGCCGGGATGAGCGCCGCGAGCAAGGCCAAACGGGACGACCCATCCCTCGACGTGGTCGTCTTCGAGCGCGGCGAGTGGGTCTCCTACGGCGCCTGCGGGATGCCCTACTACGTCGAGGGGAGCGTCGACCGCCTGGAGGACCTCGTCTCGGTCACGGCCGAGGAGGCGATCGAGGAGCGCGGTCTCGACCTCCGACGCTGGCACGAGGTGACGGACGTCGATACGGACGAGAACGTCCTCACGGTCCGGAACGAGGACGGTCCCTTCGAGCAGTCCTACGACCAGCTGCTGCTCGCGACGGGCGCGGCGCCGACCGCGCCGCCGGTCGAGGGGGTCGATCTCGACTGCGTGTTCACGCTGAGTTCGCTCGACGACGCCGACGGCATCCGCGAGGCACTCGAAGCCGACGGCGTGACCGAGGACGTCGTCGGGGCCTCCGAGGGGGAGGTCGTCGGCTTCCTCGAGGAACGCGACCCGAAGACGGTCGCCGTGGTCGGCGGCGGCTACATCGGGCTCGAGATGGCCGACGTCCTCCGGACGCGGGGCGCGCGGGTCCACCTCTTCCAGCGGTCCTCGCACGTCCTCTCGGCGTACGACGAGGGGATCGCCGAGGTCGTCGAGGAGCACCTCCGCGAGGAGGGCGTCGAACTCCACCTCGATGCGGGCGTCGAGCGCATCGAGGACGACGGCTCGGGGGACGCGGCCGCCGTCGTCGCCGGCGAGAGCCGGATCGAAGTGGACATGGTGATACTGGGGACTGGCGTCCGACCCCGGACCGAACTGGCCGAGGACGCCGGCGTCGAGATCGGCGAGACCGGCGCCATCGCGACCGACGAGTACCACCGGACGAGCGATCCAGACGTGTACGCGGCCGGCGACTGCGCCGAGGTCCGGAACGTCGTCACCGGGGAGGTGGACTACGTCCCGCTCGCACTGACGGCGAACCGGCACGGCCGGGCGGTGGGACAGACCGTCGCCGGGAAGCCCACGAAGGGCGGGCCGGTCGCCCGGACCGCGATCACCATGGTCGTCGATCTGGAAGTGGCACGGACCGGCATCACGGACCTCGACGAAGCACGGGAGTACGGGTTCGACGCCGTCTCGAGGACGATCTCCAGCCGATCGCGGTCGGGCTACTACCCCGGGGCGGCGCCGATAACCGTCCGGCTCGTCGGCTGTCGCTCGACCGGACGGCTGCTCGGCGCATCCGTCGTCGGCACCGACCGCGCGGGCAAGCGGATCGACACGGTGGTGGCGGCGCTCCACGAGAACGCCACCGTCGCGAACCTCGAGCGGTACGACCTCGCCTACGCGCCCCCGTTCTCGCCCGTGTGGGACCCCGTACTGACGGGTGCGAAGGTGCTCAACGGCGCCATCGAGGCACCCGACGAGCCGGACGTCACGCTCGGCCCCGAGTCGTGAGTCGTGATCGGTCCCGCTGGGAGGGGTGATCGAGCAGGCGACACGCCACGGCCGCGACCCGAGGGGCCGTGTCGCGCTCCCGCGGCACCCCCCGAGGCCCGAGTCAGGTCACGGAGGCGGTGGCCCCGTCATCGGACTTGAACCCTCGGACGGCCCGTGTGGCAGACCGCGAAGGCAAGCTTTAGGCCCCGCGCAGGCCGCCACTCGCGCATGACGAACTCCGAGGAGACCGTCCTGCTGGTCGGCGGCGGCGGCCGCGAGCACGCCATCGCCCGCGCGGTGGCCGCGAGCGACGATGCGGTGCTCTACGCCTGTGCGTCGAACCGGAACCCCGGCATCGCCGCACTCGCCGAGGACGTCGAGGCGCTCGACGAGACGGAGCCGGCGGCCGTCGTCGAGTACGCAGAGCGGGTGGGCGCGACGCTCGCCGTCGTCGGGCCGGAGGCGCCGCTACAGGCCGGCGTCGCCGACGCGCTCGACGAGGCGGGCGTCTACGCGTTCGGCCCGCGGGCCGACGAGGCCCGCATCGAGACGGACAAGGCGTTCCAGCGGGAGTTCATGGCCGACCACGACGTCCCGGGGACGCCCGAGTTCGAGACGTTCGCCGACCCCGGGGCGGCGGCGGAGTACGTCGAGTCGGTCGAGGGCGACGTGGCGGTAAAGCCACGTGGCCTCACCGGCGGCAAGGGCGTCCGCGTGACCGGTGACCAGGTGACGAGGACGGAGGCCGCCGACTACGTCCGGGAGTCGGGCTACGACGAGTGGGTGATCGAGGAACGGCTCGTCGGCGAGGAGTTCACGGTCCAGGCGCTTGTCGCGAACGGCGAGCTCCGCGTCTCCCCGGCCGTCCAGGACCACAAGCGGGCCTACGAGGGCGACGAGGGGCCCAACACCGGCGGGATGGGCTCGTACAGCGACGCCCGGTTCGAACTCCCGTTCATGCGCGAGGGGGACTACGACGACGCCGTCGGGATACTCGAGGCGGTCGTCGACGCCCTCGAGGACTACAAGGGGGTGCTCTACGGCCAGTTCATGCTCACCGTCGACGGGCCGAAGGTGGTGGAGTTCAACGCCCGGTTCGGCGACCCGGAGGCGATGAACACGCTCCCCGTCCTCGAGACGGACTTCGTCTCGGTCCTCCGTGCGGCCCGCGAGGGCGACCCGCTCCCCGAGCTCGCCTTCGGGGCGCGCGCGACGGTCTGCAAGTACGCCGTCCCAGCCGGTTATCCGACGGCCCCCGAGGGCGGGACGCTGGTCGCCATCGACGAGGAGTCGGCGGAGGCGGCCGGGGCGCTGCTGTTCTACGCCAGCGTCGACGCCCGCGAGGACGGGATCTACACGACCACCTCGCGCTCGTTCGCCGTGGTCGGCGTCGCCGACAGCATCCGGGAGGCCGAGGAACTGGCCGAGGCCGCCATCGCCGAGGCGGGCGAGGAGGGGCTTCGCGTCCGCCACGACATCGGCACGGCCGACCTCGTCCAGCGGCGGATCGATCACATGCGCGAACTCCGGGGGGAGTAGAGCGACGGAGCCCGTCGGACGACGGGGCCGCTACCGTTCGCCGCCCCGGGGACCGTGGACCGTCAGCAGCGCCTCGGCCACGTAGGCTCGGGGGTCGAGCCCGGCGTCGAGCGTCGCGTGCATCTCCACCTGGACGCGGAGCCGCTCGACCGGCTCGAGCAGGTCGAACCGGAAGTCGACGGTGAACGGGTAGCCGCCCGGTCGTTCGAACGCGACCGTGAACCCCGGAACGGAGCCGTCGACGACCGGCCGGAACCGGAGCCGGTAGCCCTCGACGCCGGAGAGGTCCTGTGAGAGGTGTGGCCCGAACCGGACCCGGCCGCCGACCGGTGGGGAAACGAGGAACGACGCGGTCGCCACCGCCGAGCCGGCGGCGGTGTAGTCGACGTGGAGTTCGCCGTCGCCGTGTTCGACGCTGCTCGACAGCCGGCGTCGCCGCAGCGACGAACAGCCCGCGAGGGCGACGCCGGCCGGCCCCGTCGCGGCGAGCACCGCCCGGCGCGATCGGGGCTCCCCCGGGGTCGCCGTGGAGGGTTCGGGGACCATACGGGGGCGCGAGGTCGGACGCGATCGAAGCTCCCGGGTCCCCACCCCGCGTCGCTTATACCTTCCTGGGTGGTAGGTTCGGGACATGACGGACGCGTCGCCGCTCCTCCACACCGGGATCCACACGGGTCTGTGGGGGACGGTCGAGGTGGCGCTCGCCGTCGGCGTCCTCGTCGTCTCGGTCGGCCTCGTGGTCGCGCTGCTCCGGGGCGCCCGCGAGGGGACCCCGGAAGCCCGGCTCGTGGCAGCCTTCTCCTCCGGGGAAGGTCCCACCGGTCCCTCCCCGGAGGGCGGGCGATCGCCACCCGAACGGCGAGGGGAGTGACCGCCCGCGACTCACGCACCTTTTGTCCGTGCCCCGTCTACCCGGGGGCAGTGACGGATACAGACGAGTCCCCGGGGACCGGGGACGCTCCCGGCGACGCCGACGCCCCCCCCGGCGAGGACGCGACGCCCGACGGTGGGGACGGCAGTGCGGCCGAGCCGCCCGAAGTGCCGACCGACGGGACCGACGATGGGGACGGGACCGAACCCGGCAGTGGGGAGGGCGGCACCGTGCCCGACCTCGCGGTCGACGGATTCTACGACGTGCTCGAGGACCGTCGGCGACCGCTGGTGACGGCGACGGAGGTCGCCTCGGCGCTCGGCTGCACGCAGGCGGAGGCCCACGACGCGCTTTCGCGGCTGGCCGACGACGGGCGGATCGAATCGTTCGACGCCGAGACCGACCCCGTGGTCTGGTATCCGGCCGACTGGAAGGACACCCAGGACCGCGAGCGCGTGGTGGTGTTCCCGCGCCGGCGCGAGGCCGTCGTCGACCGGCCCTCGCAGTTCACCCGCGCGCAGCTCTCGGGGTTCGCCCACCTGGTCGACACGAACCGCGAGGAGGGCTACCTCTACCGCGTCCGCGAGGCGGACGTCTGGCGGGCGCCACACGAGTCGTTCGAGGCGCTCGAACGGTCGATGCGCCAGGCGCTCGGCGGCCGCTTCGACGCCCTGGAGGGGTGGGTACGCGACCAGTGGGAGCGCGCCCGGAAGTTCCGGCTCTACACCCACGAGGACGGCTACGTCGTCCTGGAGGCCGAGAGCGCCGAACTCCTGGGGAACGTCGCCGAACCGAAGCTCGATGCCGGCGTGCTGCGGGCCCGGATCTCCGACACCGAGGCGTGGGTGGCCGAGTCCCGCACTGCCGAGCTCAAGCGCACCCTCTACGAGGCCGGATACCCCGTCAGGGACGACCGCCACCTCGACGAGGGCGACGCCCTCGACATCGACCTCGAGCTCGAACTACGGCCGTACCAGCAGGACTGGGTGAGCCGGTTCGTCGACGCGAAGGCGGGCGTGCTCGTCGGGCCACCCGGCTCGGGGAAGACCGTCGCCGCGCTCGGCGTGATGGCCGCCATCGGCGGCGAGACGCTGGTGCTCGTCCCCTCGCGGGAGCTCGCCGAGCAGTGGCGCGGGGAGATGCTCGCGCGGACCTCGCTGACCGAGGACCGGATCGGCCTCTACCATGGCGGGGAGAAGCGGATCCGCCCGGTCACGATCGCCACCTACCAGACCGCGGGGATGGACCGCCACCGGATGCTGTTCGACGAGCGCCGGTGGGGGCTGATCGTCTACGACGAGGTCCACCACATCCCGAGCCCGATCCACCGACGGAGCGCGGACCTGCAGACCAAACACCGGATCGGATTGTCGGCTACCCCCATCCGGGAAGACGACAAGGAGAAGGAGATATTCACCCTCATCGGCCCGCCCATCGGGACGGACTGGGAGGCGCTGTTCGACGCGGGCTACGTCGCCGAGCCCGAGGTCGAGATCCGGCTGGTCCCGTGGGGCTCGGAGCTGCACAGGAACGAGTACGGGAGCGCCGAGGGCCACGAGAAGCGCCAGCTCGCGGCGATGAACCCGGCGAAAGCGGAGGAGGTACGGGCGATCCTCCGGGCCCATCCGGGCGAGAAGGCGCTGGTGTTCGTCGAGTTCATCGAGCAGGGCGACCGGCTGGCCGAGGCCCTCGGCGTGCCGTTCGTCAGCGGCGAGACCCCACACGCCCGCCGCCGACAGCTGTTCCGCGAGTTCCGGCAGGGCCCCCGGGACGTCCTCGTGGTCTCGCGGGTGGGCGACGAGGGGATCGACCTGCCGAACGCCGAACTCGCCATCGCCGCCTCCGGACTCGGGGGCTCCCGGCGGCAGGGTGCCCAGCGTGCCGGCCGGACGATGCGACCGGTCGGTCGAGCACGGATGTACGTGCTGGCGACGCGGGGGAGCCGGGAGGAAGACTTCGCCCGCCAGCGGATGCGCCACCTCGCCGGCAAGGGAGTGCGCGTTCGCGAAGCCGACAGCGTCGCGTGGGCCGAACCGTCCCCCGAGGGGACTGGGGGGGCCGCGAACGGTGCGGGGGATGCGACCGACGAAACCGGGTGAGGGCCGAACGAGTTCGACGCCAAGTATAAGTACGGAGTTCGAGAACGTCGGCCATGGCGATAGACCCCCAGTTCGAGCAGAACCGCGAACAGGTCGACGAGCACAACGGGCACAAGGTGTGGGGCCCGGTCGACGAGCCCGAACAGCTCGGTATCCACGGCACCCACGTCGCCGTCGACTTCGACATCTGCATCGCGGACGGGGCCTGTCTGGAGGACTGCCCGGTCGACGTGTTCGAGTGGGTCGACTCGCCGGGTCACCCGGAGAGCGAGATCAAGGCCGACCCGGCCAACGAGCCCCAGTGCATCGACTGTATGCTCTGTGTCGACGTCTGTCCGGTCGACGCCATCGACGTCGACCCCGGCCGCTCGGACCGCACCTGAGCCGGCCCGTCGGTCCCGAGGACCCGCCCGCTGGTCCCCCATTTCTGCGAACCCCTCGGTCGAGGGACCCTTCGTCCCCGCTCGTCCGGGCGCGAGGCCGTCGAGGAGCCCTCGTAGCCGGGCGTGGCCGATTCGAGTCCGCGGAGCGACCGGCCGGAACCCGGAGCGGGCGTGCGTATGCGAGTCATGGAAATGGCGGAAGGAGATACTAAGACCTATTACGGACGGGGACCGGAGGGCCGATAGACGCCATCAATGCACACAGTCACACTGACCAAGGGCGTCCCCGACTTCCGCGAGGGGCAGGTCTCCTTCGACGAGGACGGCCACCTCAAGCGCGGGGAGACCCCGACGGTGATGAACCCGAACGACAGACACGCCCTCCGGGCGGCCCTGCAGACGAAGGTCCGCCACGGGGGACGGATGAGCGTGATGAGCATGGGCCCGCCGGGGTACAAGGAGGTCCTCCAGGAGGCGATGGAGTCCGTGTACGCCGACGACCTGTTCATCCTCTCGGACCGCGAGTTCGCCGCCGCGGACACGTGGGCGACGGCGATCACCCTCTCGGCGGGGCTCTCGCAGTTCGAGGAGCACCCCGACCTCGTCTTCGCGGGGTTCAAGACCGCCGACGGGGAGACCGGTCACACCGGCCCGCAGACCTGCTGGTGTCTGGACATGCCGATGGTCACCCACGTCATCGCGATGGACATCGACGAGGAGGCGGGCACCCTCCGCGCCAAGCGGCTCGTCGAGGGCGACGTCGAGGAGGTCGAGACCGTCGAGACCGACCTCCCGGCGTTCGTCGTCGCCGACCCCGAGTTCGAGCCCTCCTACCGGACGGCGAGCAACCGGCTCCGCCACAAGGACCTCCGCGCCGAGACCGGGGAGCGCGCCGAGGAGTACGAGGACCACCTCACGACCTGGGACCACACCGACCTGAACCTGGACCCCGACTTCGTGGGACTGGACGGCTCGCCGACCATCGTCGAGTCCGTCGACCCCATCCCGAAGGCGCCCTCCGAGCGCGAGGCGACGATGCTCACGCCGGACGACGCCGACGGGATGAACGACGTGCTCGAGGAACTCGCACCCTACGCCGCCGACTGATATCATGACTCTGGATCCCAACGAATACACGATACAGGAGCTCGGACCGGCACTCAAGGAGATCGACGACGTCTCGGAACTCGACGAGATCCTCCAGAAGGAACACCGCGGGGAGAACCGCTCGGGCGCGATCGCCCTCATCGAGAGCCGCATCGAGAAGTTCTCCGAGGACGAGGAGGCCGACGACGAGGGCGGCGTCGAGCTCGCCGGCATGAGCGTCGCGGACGTCGGCAACGCCGTCCGCGGCATCGACGAGGTCGAGGAGCTCGAGGCGCTGATCGAACAGGAGGAGCAGGGCGAGGACCGCGACAGCGTCAAGCGGCTCGTCCGCCAGCGGATCGACTCCGTCCAGGGGAGCGACGGGGACGGAGGTGAGACGGCCGACGCGGACGAGGAGGAGCCCCAGACCCCCGAGGAGCGACACCCCGATCTCGACCACCCGACCGCGGACAAACAGCACGTCCGGGCGCTCGACGGCGGCGTCTACGAGGACATGTGGGTCTACTGTGAGGTCCAGCAGGGCGAGCTCATCGACGTCTCCAGGGAGATGCTCGGGAAGGCCCGCGAGCTGATGGACGAGTACAACGAGGAGTACGACGCCGACGAGCGGGTCGTCGCGGTCGTCATGGACGACGACGCCGAGCGGCTGGCCGAGGAGACGGTCGCGTACGGGGCCGACGTCGCGGTGTACGTCGAGGACGACCGGCTGGACCGCTTCCGTCACAAGCCGTTCACGGAGATCTTCTGCGACGCGGCCCGTGGCGCCGGCCACCCCTACGGTCGGGAGGACCGCCAGGAGGAGGAGTGGCGGGACTACGACGAACCCCGGTACACGGTGTTCCCGGCCACGAACAACGGCCGGGACCTCTCGGCGCTCGTGCAGGCCGAGCTCGACTCCGGGCTGGCCTCGGACTGTTCGGACCTCTACATCACCAGCGCCGTGATCTCGAACCCGGCCAAGACCGGCGAGCCGGGGACGAACAAGACGTTCCAGCGCGTCCTCCACATGAAGCGCCCGGACTTCTCCGGCTTCGAGTACTCGACGATCCTCTGTCTGGACAAGCCCGACCGGGAGTTCCACCCGCAGGGCGCCTCGGTCATCCCCGGGAGCTTC
>Ga0207797_1002523_pt1 | contig 12662 bp, 13 predicted proteins | sample PRCRCaboRojoPR_6_FD_187275 | JGI IMG/M metagenome (GOLD analysis project Ga0207797, IMG submission 187275) | Marine sediment microbial community from Cabo Rojo, Puerto Rico - PR CR 10% Liquid 1 (SPAdes) | ecosystem: Environmental > Aquatic > Marine > Coastal > Sediment | place: Cabo Rojo, Puerto... | reverse complement strand
GCGGCGGCGTCCTCGCCATCGGCGCCTCGGGGACGTTCAACCACGTCCTCGAACGGGACGTCGACGCCCGGATGGACCGGACGAGCGACCGGCCCGTCGTTACCCATCGGGTCCCGGTGCGGAACGCGGTCGTCTTCGGACTGGCGCTGGCGGCGCTGTCGCTGGTCGCGTTCCTCGCGGTGAACCTCCTCGCGGCCCTGCTCGGGCTCTTCGCGATCCTGTTCTACAGCGTCGTCTACACGCTGCTGCTGAAGCCCAACACCGTCCAGAACACCGTGATCGGTGGGCTGGCGGGGGCGCTCCCGGCGCTCATCGGCTGGGCCGCCGTCACCGGGGAGGTCGGCCTCCCGGGGCTCGTGCTCGCCGGCGTGGTCTTCCTCTGGACGCCGGCGCACTTCTACAACCTCGCGCTGGCCTACCGCGAGGACTACGAGCGCGGGGGCTTCCCGATGATGCCGGTCGTCCGCGGGGAGACCGAGACCCGCAAGCACATCCTGCTCTACCTCGGCGCGACGCTGCTCGGCGCCTCCGTGCTCTCGGCGCTGACGAATCTGGGGTGGATCTACGCCGCGGCTACTGTGGGACTGGGGGCGGTGTTCCTGGCCGCGGTGGTCCGGCTCCACTACGAGCGGAGCGAGGGCGCGGCGTTCCGCGCGTTCCACGCCTCGAACGCCTATCTGGGACTGTTGCTGGTGGCCGTGATCGTCGATTCGCTCGCGTTCTGAGAACGTCACTGTGCGGGACGGTGTCCGGAGTGACCGACGGCGGAGTCGACGGCAGTAGATACCACCTCGAAAGCCCCGAGCGGCTTCGGTCGCGCGGCTCGTTTCGCTCCTCGGCCGTCGGCCTGCGGTGTTGTGCGGACGACTCCCGAGTCGCCCGCACGGCTAGCGAGACGGCGGAGCCGTCTCGCCCTGCTTACTTCGCCGTGCTTCCCGAAGCCGCTCGCCCCTTTCAGTCCCACCCGTGTCGGCTGACCGGACAGTGGCCGTGGGGTGGGACTGAAAGGGACCGGTCTCTCGGCGAACCCCGGCGACGTAAGCACGCGAGCGAAGCAAGCGCGTGCAGCGAGCCCCGGGCAGCGCGAGGCGAAGCCTCGCGAGCCGTGCAAGCGGGCCTCCGGCCCGCGAGCAGAAGCCGAGAGACGGGGGCCTTTCGAGGTGGTACCTTCCTGTGATTCGTCCCTCGACCGAACCGGATTCATAGCTGGGAACGCGGGGTTGAAGCGACTCCCGACCCTACGAACACCCGAATGAGCACCATCGAGCGACGACTCGCGCCGTACGCCGACCGCGAGACGCTGGTCTACGGCGCGGCGCTGCTCAACGCCGAACTCCTGCTCGTGCTCGCGTACCTCGCGCTCGTCGGGCCGCAGGTCACCCGACCCCTCTTTTACGTCTACCCGTTCGTCTGGATCAACGCCTCGGTGTACGCGCTGTGGCGGGTCGATCTCCCCTCGGCCCCGCTCCGGAGGAAGGCCGTAGCGGGCGCGGTCGCGCTCGCCTACCTCGGGGTGCTCGCCTACGTCGGTGGGCTGTTCGGCTTCGGCGCGGGCGGCGCGGCGACCGGCCTGCGCCTCGAAGCGACGGCGCTCCCGCCGGGGTGGAGCCCGGCGCTCATCTACGCCGGGACGTCGCTCCAGTTCGCCCTCCTGCCGTTCAAAGTGATCGGCTACCTGGGGCTGGCGTACCTCCTGTACGCGACGCTGCTCGACGCGGCCGCCGGGCTCGTGGGTGGTGCGCTCGGACTGTTCTCGTGTGTCTCCTGTACCCTGCCGGTGATCGCGGGCGTGCTCTCGGGGTTCGTCGGCGGGGCCGGGGCCGTCGCCGCGGCGGCGTACGGCCAGTCCTACGCGCTCTCGACGGTCGTGTTCGTCGTCACCGTCGCCCTCCTCCTGTGGCGCCCGACGGTCGCGGACCTCCGTGGACTCGCCGCCCGGGTCGATCGACGGGGCTGACCGGGGGACGATCCCGGGTATCGGTGGTCGTCCGACGGCCGAGTTGGTGACGCCGGCGCACACCGAGGGGACTGATTTGTGTCCGGAGCCGCTGGGGAGCGCATGGACGAGGCCGTCGTGGAGATCGAGTACTGTGTCCCCTGCGGCTTCCTCGACCGGGCGTCGGACCTGCAGTACCTGCTCCTGCGGACGTTCGGCGAACGGCTCGACCGGGTGTCGCTGCGGACGGGCGACGACGGGGTGTTCCGGATCCGCGTCGGCGACGAACTCGTCTACGACAAGTTCGAGGACGGGCGCTACGACCCGGACGAGGTGGTCCGGGCGGTCAGGGCGCGGCTGTAGGCCGGGGGCCGGCCACGGCGCGGGTCAGTCGTCGAGCCGCTCGACCGTGAGGTCCTCGCGCGGGACCGCGAGCCGGTACGTGGGGACCGTCCGCTTGACCGTCTCGAGGACGCCCTTGCTCGCGAGGCTGCGGAGCGCCTCCCGGACGTCCTCGACCGGCGGGTCCTCGCCGGCGTCGCGGAGCCGGTGGAGCACGTTCACGACGCTCGCCGACTCCTCGTCGGGACCGGGAACCACCCGGACGACGTGGTACTGCACCTCGGGGAGCCGGAGGGTACGGGTGCCGTCCTCGCCCTCCTCGATCCCGGGGTCGACGCCGACGAGTTCGGCCGCCTCCGGCGTCGCCCGGATGAGGCTGTTCTCGTCGCGGTAGTAGTACTCCTTCAGTTCGCCCTCGAGGAACCGGTGGACCTCGCTGCCGCTCTCCATCCCCCAGCGATCCATCAGCTCCCCGTTCTTGGTCGGCTGGAGCGCCACGACGTCCGCGAGCCGGTCCCGGGCCTCCTCCGAGAGGGTCATCGGTCGGAGCTACCCCGGGGGGGAACCTGAGGGTTGCGGAGTCGGGCGCTCCCGACTCCCCCCGGACGCCGTCCGGGGGCTCGATCACGACCCGGGGACCGACCGATCCCCGGAGCACGGGGGGTTATGAGCCCCGCGGCTGTGGGACCGTCCATGACCTGGGAGACGGTCGATCTGACCTACGAGGAGGAGGTGGCGACGCTGACGGTCGACAGGCCGGAGGCGCTCAACTCGCTGAACGTCGAGACGCTGGAGGCGATCGAGGCGGCGCTGGGCGAGGCCGAACGGGAGTCGGTCCGCGCGCTGGTCGTGACCGGAGCGGGCGAGAAGGCGTTCGTCGCCGGCGCGGACATCTCCTACATGGCCGATCTCGGCGGTCAGGAGGCACAGGCGTACGCCGAACTCGGCCACGACGTGATGGACGCCGTCGAGTCGTTCCCCGCGCCGGCGGTCGCGGCGATCAACGGCTACGCGTTCGGCGGCGGGCTCGAACTCGCGATGGCGTGTGACCTCCGGGTCGCCGAGGCGGGCGTCCTCGTCGGCCAGCCGGAGATAGACCTCGGCGTGATCCCCGGGTTCGGCGGCACCCAGCGGCTCCCCGACCTCGTCGGCGACGAGTACGCCCGGCGGCTGATCTACACCGGCGAGCGGATCGACGCCGAGACGGCCCACGAGCACGGCCTCGTCGGCGAGGTCGTCGAGGACGCGAAGGCCCGTGGGGCCGAACTCGCGGCCGAACTCGCCGAACAGCCGGCGTTCGCGCTCCGGGCGGCCAAGGAGGCGATCGACCGCGCCGGCGGCGACCGCGAGGGCGGGCTGGCGTTCGAACGCCGGGCGTTCGCGAGCCTCGCCGGGTCGCACGACCAGCGCGAGGGGATGGCGGCGTTCCTGGAGGACCGCGAGCCGGAGTTCGAGTAGCCGCCGCGCCGCCACCCGAGTAGCCGTCGCGATCAGCCGACGAGCCGCTGCCACGCGAACCGGCCCACCCGCCCGACGACGAACCCGCCGAGCGCCCCCGCGAGCCCGACGACGAGGAACGCGCCGGCGATGGCCCACAGCGGCGAGTCGGGGATCGGTAGCGGCGTCCCGAGGAGCGTCCCGAGCGCGCGGCCGACGACGACGGCGACCGCCCACGCGAGCGACGGGGCGGCCCCGAGCGCGAGCGTCGGGAGGAGACCGCCCCCGAGCGCCGCGCCCGCGACCCCGACGACGACGGGCGCGCCGAAGGCGACGACCGGCAACACCACGCCGTAGGCGTCGTCGAACCACCCCTGCGAGCCGAACGAGGCGGTCGCGACCGTCAGCACGACGAGCGCGGCGACCGCGAGCCCGTGGCCGACCAGCAGCGGGCGCGAGCGGTCGGGGAGCCCGCGGATCGGGACCGCGTCCGCGATGGCGGTGGAGGGCATCGGTGCCGCTTGGGCGGGCGCAGACAAGGCTCTGTGGGAACCGTGGCTCGCCGGGGGCGCCGGATGCGGGCCCGAAGGGGTGGGCTTTTCTCCCCGGACGGACTGGAACGGGTATGCCGTTCGTCACCCGGCTCACGCTCCAGTCCGGCGACCGCGAGAGCCTGGAGCGGGTCGTCACCGACATCAAGGAGCGGGCGGCGCGCAAGGGGGCGGAGTTCCGCGGACCGAACCCGGAACCCCTCCAGGAGGTCCGCGTCCCGATGTACAAGCGGCTCTCGCCGGACGGCGGCCGTTTCGACTCCTGGGGGTACACCGTCTACGTCCGGACCATCACCATCGTCGGCCACGACGACTTCGCCCGGTCGGTCGCCGGCGAGGAGTACCCGCCGGGGATCCACCTCGAGGTCGAGGTCGAGCAGGTCCGCAACGCCGGGTAGCCGTCGGTCGGCCCCGACGGGCGCCTCGACGACGCCCGGAACCTCGAACCCCGGGCAGTCGGGGGTCCGCGCGGTACGACTACCTTCTTGACCCCGCCGTTCGTCCCTCCAGTCATGAGTCAGCAGGCATCCCGACGCGACCGCCTCGTGACGCTCCGGCGCGACCTGCACCGCAAGCCAGAGACCGCGTGGCGGGAGTTCCGGACCACCGCCCGCATCGTCGAGGAGCTCGAATCCGTGGGCGTCGACGAGCTCCACGTCGGCCCGGACGCCATCGATCCGGACCTGCGGATGGCCGTCCCCGACGAGGCGGCGCTGGAGGCGGGCTACGAGCGGGCGCTACGAGAGGGGGCCGACGAGTCCGTCCTCGAGCGGCTCCGCGGCGGGAACACGGGCGTCGTCGCCGTCCTCCGGCGGGGCGAGGGGCCGACGGTCGGGCTCAGGGTGGACATCGACGCGCTCCCGCAGGCCGAGAGCGACGCCGAGGAGCACGCCCCGACTCGGGAGGGGTTCCGCTCGGAGCACGAGGGGACGATGCACGCCTGTGGACACGACGCCCACGCCACGCTCGGCGTCGGGGTCGTCGAGGCGGTGAAGGGGAGCGACTTCTCCGGGACGCTGAAGGTGTTCTTCCAGCCCGCCGAGGAGGTCGTCGGCGGCGGCGAGGCGATGGCGAAGTCGGGGCACCTCGACGACGTCGACCACCTGTTCGCGGCCCACGTCGGCCTCGATCACCCGACCGGCGAGGTGGTCGCGGGGATCGACGACTTCCTCGCGGTGACCCACGTCCGGGCGGAGTTCCACGGCCACCCCGGCCACGCCGGCGCGCGGCCGGAGGAGGGGCGCAACGCGGTCCAGGCGATGGCCGCCGCCGTCCAGGGGCTCTACGGCATCCCCAGACACTCCGACGGGGTCACCCGCGTCAACGCCGGCCACGTCGGCGGCGGGACGGCCTCGAACATCATCCCCGAGCACGCCTTCGCCGAGATCGAGGTCCGCGGGGGAACCACCGAGCTCCGGGACTACATGCTCGAGCGCGCGACGGACGTCCTCGAGGGGGCGGCCGGGATGCACGACTGCGAACTCGAGACCGAGGTGGTCTGCGAGGCACCGTCGGCCAGGAGCGACGAGTCGCTGGTCGACGTCGTCGCGAACGTCGCGGCGGACGTCGCGGGCGTCGAGAGCGTCCTCCGGCGGGACACGCTCGGCGGGAGCGAGGACGCGACCTACCTCATGCAGTACGTCCAGGACCGCGGCGGCGACGCGACCTACGTCGGCATCGGGACGGACCACCCCGGCGGCCACCACACGGCGACGTTCGACGTCGACGAGGACTCGCTGGAGATCGGCGTCGACACGCTCGCGGGGGCCATCCGGGCGGTCGCCGACGGCGGCCGGTAGCCGGCGACCGTCGGGCGCCTCGGCCCGCGCCGACGAAACGTATTTGGGCGGGACCGTTCCTCGGGTAGGTATGGTCCTCGGGTCCTCAGCGTCCGGCGACGAGGCGAGCACCGAACCCACGTTCTCCCGACGGGGGTTCATACGCGGCGGGATCGGCGGCACGGCCGCGGCGGCTGCGGCCGCCGCCGGGTCGTCCGGGACCGCCGCCGGACAGACCAGTCACACGGTGGATATGACCGACGGGCTGGTGTTCGACCCGGACGAGCTGACGATCGCGCCGGGCGACACCGTGGTCTGGGAGACCGTCGGGACCGTCGGACACAGCGTCACGGCCTACGAGGACGAGATCCCCGACGACGCGGAGTACTTCGCCAGCGGCGGCTTCGACTCCGAGCAGGCGGCCCGGAACGCCTACCCCGACGGCGACGTCGCCAGCGGCGAGACCTTCGAACACACCTTCGAGGTCGAGGGGGAGTACGGCTACTTCTGCATCCCCCACGAGTCGGCGGGGATGGTCGCCAGCCTCACCGTCCAGGAGGGCGGTGGCGGCGGAGGCGACGGCGGCGGCGAGGGCGGTGGCGGCCCGCCGCCCGTCCCGGAGAGTGCCCGGACACTGGCGCTCGCCACGATATTCGGACTCCTCTCGACGCTCGGGCTCGCCTACTTCTTCCTGAAGTACGGCGGGGACTACGGCACCGAGGAGGAGTGACCGGACCGGGCGTTCGGACAGCAGGCGGGTTTCGCCGAGCGGGCCGAGCGGACTGTGCGGTGCGGGACCACCAGCACGCTCACCCGCGGGGCGAGCGAACCCGACGAGGAAAGAGTAGCGGCTAGTACTTCGGGTCGGCACCGGTCGCCGCGTAGATGTCGTCCATGATGTCGTCGCGCCGCGAGCGCCACGCCTCGAAGCCGTCGGGCGAGTCGGGGTACGACTCGTAGTGGTCCAGCAGGCGGTCGGCCAGGTTCTTCGTCTGCCAGAGATCGTAGAGGGTGCCCCAGTGGCCGAACGACCTGACCGCGGTCCGGAGCTTCAGCGCGAGGCCGATGTTCGCCGATCCGGAGTAGAGCGCCTCCGAGAGCTTGCCCGCGGGGAGCGCGGCGAGCAGGCTCATCAGGTCGTCGAGGTCGTAGGCGGTCGTGAAGACGTTGTAGACGTCGAGCGCGGCGTAGCGGGCGCCGAAGTGATCCATCACCCGGCGGTTGTACTCCCAGAGGGCGCCCTCGCTCCGGTCCCCCTCCTCGATGGCCTCGATCGCCTGCTCGGCGGCGTAGGTCCCCGCGTAGGCGGCGCCGGCGATCCCCCCGCCGGTCGTGGGGTTGACGTGTCCGGCTGCGTCGCCGGCCGCGACGAACCCCGGTGCCGTGGCGGAGTCGTACGGTCGGCGCGTGGGGAGGGCCGCGCCGAGCTTGTCGACCACCTCCGCCCCCCGGAACTCCGGGCGGCGTTCGAGGTCCTCCCGGAGGTCGCCGACGAGCTTCATCGGCTCCTCGTTCATCTGGAAGCCCAGACCGACGTTGATCTCCGTCTCGGTCCGCGGGAAGTACCAGAGGTAGCCCGCCGACCGCTTCGTGGGCTTGAACACGAGCGCGTCGGACCACTCGACCGGCTCGGGCACCTCGACGATCTCCCGGTAGGCCGAAGCGAACTGCGAGTAGCGGACGTTCGTGTCGAACGTCGCCCCCGAGAGGTCGGCCTTGTCCTGGAGGATCGAGAGCGACCCGGCGGCGTCGATCACGACGTCGGCCTCGTACTCGGCGGGGTCGCCCTTCCGGATCGCCTTCAGCCCGGTCACCCGCCCGTCGTCGGTCTGGACGACGTCGTTGACGACGGTGTCGTAGTGGAACTCGGCGCCGGCCTCCCCGGCGCCGTCGATGATCCGTCGGCCGTACTCCCAGCGGTCGATGACCGCGAGTTCGCCCGGGACGGGGATCTCGAGGACGACGTCCTCGCTCGGGATCTCGAACCGCCCGTGGTCGACGTCCGTGTTCGTGAACGCGGGGAGTATCTTCGACTTCGGGATCGCTTCGGGGAACTCGTCGGCCCCCTTGAGCGCGTCCCCGCAGGCGATGTGCCCCGCCTCCTCGGCGTCCTTCCGCTCGACGACGACGACGTCGTAGCCGGCCCGCCCGAGACGGGCCGCGGCGTAGCAGCCCGCCGTGCCGGCGCCGACGACAGCCACGTCGAACGTGTGCGTGGTCATGCACCCCACTCGCGTCGCACGGAGCAAAACCCTTTATGCCTAGACCGCGCCGACCGGAGGTCACGGCGGGGGGTGACCGCCGGTGGAAAGAGTTTAGGCCGGTCTGGCGGAACGGTCGGGCATGGCCGAGTACACCGTCGAGTTCGTCGGGACGGGTGAGACGATCACCTGTTCGGACAAGCAGACCGTCCTCAGCCGGTGTATCGAGGAGGGGATCGCACAGGAGTACTCCTGTCGGGTCGGGATGTGTCTGGCCTGCTCGGCCGAGATACTCGAGGGCGAGGTGGCACAGACGGTCGCGACCAAGCGGGGGCTCACCGAGGAGGAGGGGGAGCGGTACGCGCTCACCTGCATGGCCCGCCCGCAGTCCGACCTCAAACTCGACCGCGGGAAGTACCCGCCGAGCCTCGAGGGGCAGGCCCCCGGGTCGCCGGCGGCGGCCGACGACTGACCGACCACTTTTTGCTGCGTCGGGTGCGCTCGCTTCGCTCGCGCACCGCTCCTTGCAAAAACGTGGGGAAAAACTGCGCCCCTCGCTCCCTCCGGTCGCTCGGGGCGGGTGAGTGCGCTGGTGGTCCCGCACCGCGACCGACAGCAGGTGGTCTATGTCGACTCTACAGTGTCGGGGGACAGCACACTACCCGGGCGACGACACGAGATGGTCGGGCCGATATGTCCCCACCGTTACACCCGGCGGTCCGGGCGATCAGTCGTCGACGCTCGTCGCCTCCTCGGCCCCAGCCTCGATCCGCGGGTACGACCCGTCCCACGGGTTCGTCGACTCGAACGCCTTCCCGACGGCGAGGAGTTCCGCCTCTGAGAACCGGGGGCCGACGACCTGCAGGCCCACCGGGAGCCCCTCGTCCGTCAGCCCCGCGGGCACGCAGACGACGGGATGGCCCGTCATGTTGAACGGCCAGGCGAGCATCCAGTCCATCGGCAGCCCCCCTCTCGACTCGCCGTCGATCTCCGTCGGGAACGGCTCGTCGTGGGTGAGCGGCGGCGTCGCGAGCGTCGGGCAGACCAGCGCGTCGACCCCCTCCAGTGCGGCCTCGACCGCGTCGTAGAGCTCGGTTCGCACCTCGTCGGTCCCGAGGTAGTCGAGCGCGTCGTGACCTCGGCCGAGTTCGAGCGTCCGGACGAACGACTCGGATACCTCGCCGGCGTCCTCGCCCGTGAGGTCGAGGCCGTGCTCCCGCTCGACGTATCGTGCCGAGTCGGCGAACGAGACGGTCGCGGAGACGCCGTAGGCGTGTGTCAGGTCGTCGTAGTCGGGCCCGTCGATGGAGAGGTCCGCCACCGTCGCGCCCGCGGTTTCGAGCGTCCCGACCGCGTCGCGGACCGCCCGTTCGACGGCCGGGTCGACCGCGAACACGTCCAGGTCCGCCGAGTAGCCGAGCGTCAGGTCCGCGGGGTCGGTCGGATCGATGCCCGTGTAGGACTCCCCGACGGGGGCGCTGAACGGATCGCTGTCCTCGCGACCGGCGAGCACCGACAGCAGGAGCCCGAGATCGTCGACCGTCCGGGCCATCGGCCCGACGACGGCGAACGGGGTATGCGCGCCGAACGCGTTCGGCCGGTTCGCACGGGGCAGGAGCCCGAACGTCGGTTTGACGCTCGCGATGCCACAGCACGAGGCAGGCACCCGGAGCGACCCGCCGACGTCCGAACCGGTGGCGAGGGGGGCGAGCCCCTCGGCGAGCGCCGCCGCCGAGCCGCCGGAGGAGCCGCCGGCGTTGTACGTCGGATCGAACGGCGTCCCGGTCGGGCCGACGAACTCGTTGTACGTCCGGGGCGTGTGGCCCATCTCGGGGGTGTTGGTCGTCCCGACGACGATCCCGCCGGCGGCCTCGATGCGCTCGACGCCGATGGAGTCCTCCTCGGCGGCGTTGTCGGCGAGCGGTGCCATCCCCATGGTGAACGGCACCCCCGCCTTGGTGAACGAGAGGTCCTTGATGGCGACCGGGACGCCGTGGAGCGGTCCCAGGTCCTCGCCGTTCTCGACGGCGCGTTCGGCCTCGCGGGCCCGCTCCATCGCCTCGTCGGCGAGAACGGTCACGAAGGCGTTCGTCCGGTCGCCGAGCGCGTCGATGCGGTCGAGGTGCGCCCGGACGAGGTCGACCGGCGAGAGATCGCCCGCACGGACGGCGGCGGCGAGGTCGGTCGCGCTCCGGTGACAGAGTTCGAGGGACATACGCGGCGCTCGGTGGGGCGAGTGTTAACTGTTGGCGGGAGACGCCGACCGTCCTCGCCCCGAGTTCGTCGTGAGAGGAGACGGAAGCCGAGGCTGTGCGGTGCGGAACCACCAGCACACTCACCCGCTCCGAGCGCCGGAGGCGCGAGGAGCGCACTTTTTCCCCAAGTTTTTACGAGGAGAGGTGCCCGAAGCGCGCCGAAGGCGCGCGAGGGCACCCGACGAGTAAAAAGTGGTCAGTCGTCGGCGTTCGCCTCGGTCTCCGCTTCTGCCTCGCCGTCGGCCCGCGGCCCGCCGGCGTGGCCCTCGTGGGCGACGGCGTGTTCGCGCAGGGCGGCGGAGATCCCCGGGACGTCCTCGCGGGAGAGGCCGCCCCGGGCCTCGATCTCCTCGAGGGACATCGGGAACGTCCGGGTGTCGTAGTGGATACCGATACCGGCCTTCGCGCCCTGGCCCATCGCCACCGGGATCTGGTTGTGCCCGGGGACGACGTCGCCGACGGCGTAGACCCCCTCGACGTTCGTCCGGCCGTGGTCGTCGACGGCGATGGTGCCGTCGTCGGCGAGCTCGACGCCGAGCGACGTCGCGAGGTCGGTGTTGTAGTCCGAGCCGTACATCGGAAAGCCCCCGCGATACTCCCGCCGGGTGCCGTCCTCGAAGACGAACGCCTCGAGCCAGCCGTCCTCGCGCTTCTCCATCGAGCCGATCTCCGCCCCGATCACGTCGATCGGGTGTGCCCGGAGCTGTTCGTCCGTCCCCTCGCTCCAGGTCGGCTCGTCACCGCGGAGTAGGAGATCCACCTCGGGCGTGAAGTTGAGCATGATCATCGCGACCTGGGCGGCGGACTCCCCGTGACCCATCACGTACACCGGCTCGTCGACGAACATGAACGCGTCGCAGTGCAGACACCAGTGCAGGCCCTTGCCCGTCCGGGGGAGCGGTGGGTCCGGCCGGACGTCCGAGAAGCCGGTTGCGAGCACCACCCGGTCGGTGAGGACCTCGACGTCGCCGGCGGCGACGTGGAACCGACCGCCCTCCGTCCGCTCGATGCCCGTGACGAAGTCGCGGTGGTAGTCCGCGCCGTAGGACTTCACCTGCTCGACGGCGGTCTGCAGGAACTCGTTGCCCGAGACGTCCTCGGTGACGCCGACGACGTTGTGCGTGTCGAGCATCATCGCGGCACGGCCGCCCCCGCGGTTGATGACCGCCGTGTCGTGGCCGAGCCGCGTCGTGTAGAGCGCCGCCGTCAGCCCCGCGGGACCGCCACCGACGACCGTGACCTCGTACTCCGGTAGGTCTTCGTTCATCTACCCCGAGGTAGGGGCGCGATGTACATGAACCTCGGGTAGGTCGTGTGCGCCGTGCGGCAATCCGGGTGTTCGATCACTACCGACTACTACTATGAAACGCACTCTCTCATAGCAATCCGTCGCGAGCGGTCGCGACCCGGGACGGCGGATCAGTGGTCGTCCTCGCGCCACTTCTGTCCGCACTCGACGCAGGTGAAAAAGCGCGTCTCGGACTCGTCGGCCGAGCGGATCTGCTTCATCTCGTAGCGCGCCCGCTCGCCCTCGCAGTCGGGGTCGATACACCGGACGCGCGTGGTCGGGCCGATCTCCGCGTCGTCGACGTCGGACATGTCGACGACGCCGCCGTCGGCCTGGTTCTCGGTGGTGGTCATCGTCCCCTCGGCGGCCGAGTCCCGGAGCGTCTCGTGGCCGCAGGACCGGCAGACCCAGCTGTCCCCCTCGGTGTGCATCATCGAGCCGCACTCGTCGCAGAACTGCATTCTTGTCCCGTATCTAGCCGTTCGCGCGGTCTTGAGGGTTGCGGGTCGGACCGCGGCCGCCCCCGCGGTCGGGGGACTCGGTTCGACGGCCCCGCCACCGGAGCGACCGCTCGGGGGCGGCTCCCCCCTCTGCGCCGGCTACAGCAGGTAGCGCTCCCGGCTCTCGCTCATGTCGACGAACGAGTCGGCGGCGTCGAGCAGCTCCTCGGCGGTGGACTCGGCGAACGCGAACACCTCGATACGGACGCCCTCGTGGCGGAGGTGCGAGCAGAGCCGGGAGAAGTCGCCGTCGCCCGAGCAGAGCACGAGCGTGTCGACGTGGCTCGCGAGCGTGACGGCGTCGAGCGAGATGCCGACGTCCCAGTCGGCCTTCTTCGAGCCGTCGCCGAACATCTTGATCTCCTTGATCTTCG
>Ga0207797_1002522_pt1 | contig 12663 bp, 9 predicted proteins | sample PRCRCaboRojoPR_6_FD_187275 | JGI IMG/M metagenome (GOLD analysis project Ga0207797, IMG submission 187275) | Marine sediment microbial community from Cabo Rojo, Puerto Rico - PR CR 10% Liquid 1 (SPAdes) | ecosystem: Environmental > Aquatic > Marine > Coastal > Sediment | place: Cabo Rojo, Puerto... | reverse complement strand
TATTTGAAAGCCCTCAATATTTTTCTTCCTGAAATAATCCCTGAGCAGCTCATCAAGTTCCTGGTCAAAGTAATCTGTGATGATTTCATTTTTTGTGCAGTAGAGATGATGATGGTGCTCAGTAACACCATCATATCTCATCACTCCCTTTTCTGTAGTTACTTTGCTGATTAAATTCTTCTCAACAAATGTATCCAGGACCTTGTAAACTGTTCCGGATGCAATATTGGGTTGGCTTTTTCTTACTTCCCCTATGATATTTTCTGCTGTGGGATGGTTGTCCAGGTTGTAAATGGCCTCCAGAATACCCATTCTCTGGGGAGTGACCTTTAATTCCTTTTCAGAGAGGATGTGGCGTATTTTTTCCTTATTATCTTTCATCTTGTTAACAATATCTCAAATAAGAAAAATTCTCATCTAATACAATTTCATGTAAAAAAAGTTTAAGAGAGCACCCTGTTTAATGGTGTTTTTTATAGCATAAACGCTAAGTTTGATTATATAGACCATGCAGAATAATGGGGGATATTTAGAGAAAATTGGGAACGCACCCGGTGAAATAGAAAGATGTAGTTATCAAGCTATATTTTAATTGTTGATAAAATAAAATCAGAAGCTTCCAAAATGTTTGCGCATGTATATACCTCTTTTTTCAGTTCATTTTGATGTTTTTGGCCATGCCCACTCAATACGTAGACGGGTGTAACTCCTGCATTTATGCCACATTCAACATCAGAAGGGTGGTCGCCAATTATAAAAGATTTTGATAAATCAACATCGTAAAGCCGGGCAGCCTGGTTGATAAAATACGTACCTGGTTTTTTACAGCTGCAGAGGTCCTCATTTTTATGGGGGCAGTAAAAAGTTTCATATATCGTTATATGGTTTGACCTTAGTTTCTCCTCGATGTGCCTGTTTACCGCTATAACCTCATCTTCCGAAGTAATGCCTTTTGAGATACCCGATTGATTGGTTATTATAAAAAGCATAAAATGGTTTTGCAGGTTATGAAGGGCTTTAAAAGAGAACGGATAAAACTCAACCATTGATGCATTGTTAATATAGCCTGCATCTTCAATTATTGTTCCGTCCCTGTCCAGGAAAACTGCCGGTTGTTTTGGCATCTTTATTATTTTTGAGGCAAAGATAATTTTTTTGGATGACCTGTTAAGCGAGGATGAGACTTGTTTAAAAGCCATCATTTGATTTCAAGGCACTCATGGCTACTTTAGATTATTGTTTATCAGCAAAAATACACTCTATGCTTATGGCTAATAAAGCCAAGCGCCTTTTTAGACCACTCTAGAGGGTTGTAAAAGGAGCTGCCGAAAGCAAACAAAACAACAATGTTTTTGTTTGATTTAAGAAAAAATGAATTTTGTGTGTACCGGACCCGATTTATCATATGTTTTGGATTTACCCCCTTCATTCAGCTTAAGCCCTGAAGTAGTTAAGAATGTTAAATGAATAATAACCATAAACGAAGCTAAAAATGCCACACGGGCAAGGATTTAATGTAAAAGCGGAAGAAAGCGGTCTTTCCGAACAATTAAGCGAACAAATTAATCTGATTGGTTCATTGCTTGGCTGTGCCATGCGCGAGCAAGGCGAAGAGGAAAGTTACCAGTTAATTGAGAAATTGCGGTCAGCTTGTATAAAGGCCTCTCAAACCGGCAATGAAGATTATTTAAAGGATGCGGCCAATACCATCCACAATTTGAAATTTGAAACCCTTCACTTTCTGATTAGGGGAATTTCCACTTTTTTTCACCTGGTGAATAAGGCAGAACAGCTGGAAATTACCCGTATCAACCGGGAAAGGGAAAAAGAATCCTCCGCAGAAAATCCGAAAAAAGAATCCATTGCAGAGGCAGTGCTGCAATTAAAAAATCAGGGATTCTCCGGTGAACAGATCGATGCTTTACTGAATCGATTGGATATTCAACCCACATTTACTGCGCATCCAACCGAAGCACGCCGAAGGGGATTGCTTCAGAAACAGCAAAAGATTGCCTATGCCCTCCTGCAACTGTCGGAAACTGATTTGACACCACAGGAAAGGTATGACATCATGAATGAAATATACCGGCAGATCATTTTATTGCTTACTACTGATGAGGTACGGCCTGAAAGATTGACCGTACTGAATGAAGTTAAGCACGGTTTGTATTTTTTTAAAAGTTCAGTTTGGAAGACCATAACAAAAATTTACCGTGACCTGGAAGATGCAGTTGGCCAGTATTATAAAGATTATTATGACATTCCCGTTTTCTTGCGTTTTCGCTCGTGGATTGGCGGCGACCGGGATGGAAATCCACGGGTAACACCTCAGGTTACCCGTCAGACGCTCCGAATGCACAGAGAAACCGCCCTAAATCTTTATTTGGATGAACTTAAAGAGCTGCGCCGGGAGTTAAGTATTTCTTCCCGTTTGGTATCGGTGCCTGAGGAATTGTTCAACTCACTGGATGAGGATGCACGGCATTATTCAATTAGTAAAAGCCAGCTCAAGTTTTATCGTCATGAACCTTTTCGTTTGAAAATAAATTATATGATGGCGAAACTGGATCACTTGCTTGAACAGGATAGGAGAGAAAATAACTCCCCCTCAACAAGTGAATCGGACTCAAAAACATACACAGCAGATGATTTTATTTCTGATTTACAACTCGTAAAACAGTGCCTGGAGGAAAGCGGCCTTCAGGATATAGTGCGAGGAGGCAGGCTTTCGGATATAATTATCCGGGCACGAACATTCCGGTTTCATTTAATGACCCTGGATATTCGCCAGCACAGTAATGTGCATGTTCAGGCCGTGTCAGAATTGTTAAGTGTAGCCGAAGTGACGCAAAATTATACAGATCTGTCAGAATCAGAGCGTGTTAAAGTATTAGAAAGCGAACTCCGAAACCCCCGCCCTTTAATACCTGAAAATGAATCGATATCGGATTCAACAAACGAATTGCTTGACACATTCAAGGTTATTCGGGAGGGTCATAGCTTAGACCAAAACGCTGTAGGTGCCTATATTGTTAGCATGACGCACCATGTAAGTAATTTTCTGGAAGTATTGTTACTGGGTAAAGAAACTGGTTTGTGGAGGTTTAAAAACGGGAAGGTCCATACGGATTTGGATGTGGTTCCATTAATTGAAACCATAGAGGATTTAGAGAACGCTGAAGATTTGATGAATGCAGCCTTTGAGAATGAGATTTACAAACTGCATCTTGAATCAAGGGGAAATTTCCAGGAAATTATGCTTGGATATTCCGACAGCAATAAAGACGGTGGATATTGGATGGCCAACTGGTCGCTTCACTGGGCACAGGAGAAACTGGCCGAATCGTGTAACCGCCATGGAATTGATTTTCGGTTTTTTCACGGCCGGGGAGGCACAATTGGCCGGGGTGGTGGACGGTCAAACCGGGCTATACAGGCGATGACCGGTATGGAGCAAAATGAACGCATCCGGTTTACCGAACAGGGCGAGGTGATATCATTCAGGTATGCTTTGCCGTCCATTGCACACCGGCATTTTGAGCAGATTGTCCATGCCCTCCTGGTCTCCGCCAAATCACCCCAAATGAATGAAGGAACCGATTTCCAGGATAAAAAGAAACAAGTTTTGGAAGAGATCGTCGGCAAGTCAATGGAGGCATATCGCTCACTTATCTTTCATGAGAAATTCTGGAATTGGTACACCACCATTACGCCCATTCAGCATATCAGTAAATTGCCCATTGCTTCGCGGCCTGTGTCCCGTGGCTCGGAATCCGGTGTGGATTTCGAAAATCTCAGGGCCATTCCCTGGGGATTTGCATGGACCCAAACCCGTTATCTTGTACCCGGGTGGTTCGGCACCGGAAAAGCTCTGTATTCAATGATTGAACAAAACCCGGAGCAACTTGAAATGCTTCGTCAATTCTACAAGGACTGGCCATTTTTTCAGGTCATTTTGGATAATGCGCAGCAGGAAATGGCCAGAACCCGGCTGGAAATTTCAAAATTCTACGCCGCGATGAATGAACAGGGTTTTTCAGACCACATTGAGGAAGAGTTTGCGCAGGCAAAGACCGCCATTCTCAAGATTACCGGCCAGAGCGAAATACTGGAAAATCGTAAGGCCATAAAAAAGACCATTCAACTGCGAAATCCCTATACCGATGTGTTGAACCTGGTACAGGTTGAATTGATGAAGCGCTGGCAGCAGGAAAAAGATGAATCCCGGCGTGATAAACTACAATATGCCCTGTTTTTAAGCATCAATGCAATTGCAGCTGCCATGCAAAGCACGGGATAGTTTTTGTATTTATTTCGAGATCATAACCTCCTGGAGTTTATTAAGCATTTGAGATACCTGTTCTTCATCCTTGTAAGGCTCAACATTTTCACTAATGACCTGTAACGATTCGTTTATCTGAGCATTCGCTTTTTCAAATTCGCTTTCCAACTCCTTTCTTTCATTTTCAGAGGCTTTGCGATAGTTTGCTTCCATCTCGAGGATTTTATCACGAACATCCTTCATAGTCTGGTTCAGGTTTCTCATCAATTCAAATGCATCCTCATTATTTTCAATGTTTCCTGATTCTTCTTCAAGACGTTGTAACTCTTTAACTTCTTCCTGAAGACCATCCGTGGTCGATTCTGATTGACAACCTGAGAAGAGCAGTAAGCTCAGAAGAATGCTTGTGATTATTGTTATATGGGTTTTCATAATATGCTGTTTTTAAAATTGTTAAACTTGGTTATCTGATGATTTGGTAGCATTTTCAAGTATTCTTATTATGGAGAATATAAATACTCCGGATAGTAAAGTAAGTACAACCAGCAAGAGGAAGAATTGCCATAGTTCTACAATATCCCAGAGTTTACCTACCAGTCCTGCAAGCAAATTACCAATGGCGGTAGCACCAAGCCAGCCACCCTGGGCAAGTCCACTGAAACGTGGTGGCGCAACTTTGGCAACAAAAGATATACCGATTGGACTCAGGAACAATTCAGCAATGGTTAGTACGAAATAGGTACCAATTAACCAATAAGGACTGAGTCCGGTCACATTTTGCAGATGGAATGCTCCGACCATCATTACCACAAAACCGAGGGCCGTAATGAACATCCCGGTCCCTATTTTTCTTGGAGAAGAAGGTTCTTTTCCTTTAGATCGCAACCAGTTAAAGAATCCCACTATCAAAGGAGTCAGAACCACAATAAAGATCGGATTAAAGGACTGGAAAATTTCCGGTTCTATATTCATTTGAGAATCAAAACCGGTGTAAAAGCTATAGGCAATACCACTTCCTGCTATAAATACAGCTGCACTTATTATTTTTGTTCTTAGCGTTGAAGTTTTGCGGAACATAAAAATTAATCCGCCTATCGCAGCCAGTATCGGTATGAATGTGCGTAAGTCAAAGAACAGGTTGTTGAACGCACTTACCTGGCTCACTGTGAAGTCACGGGCAAAGATGGTTAATGTAAATCCGTTTTGATGAAAGGCCATCCAGAAAAAGGCCACTGTGATAAATACAAGGCCAAGAGCTACCAGCCGTTTTTTCTCTTCTTCCTTTGACATGGTAACTGTGGTATCTTCTGTTCCCTCTCTTTGTGCCTTTTCTTTGGCTTGTTTTACAGTAAGATCTGCATGTTTATAGTACTTTTTAAATCCAACAAACACAACCAGTGAGATGATCATGGCGGCTGCAGCTATAGCGAATGCGGTACTATAGCCTACAGATAATGTGGATGTGTAAGTATTTGCAAATTCAGTGACTGAACCACTGAACCCCATTTGGGATTGAAATGCCTGAATTTTATCAGTATAGTGCATTGCGCCACTAAAATGATTTTGAACTGTTCCGATCATCTTATCGAGGAAAGGATGGGCTTTATCATTCAAATTGGCCAGATGAGGAAGGCTGTTCTCATAGAGAAATCCTTTCCTTCCCAGTATGTATTTTACAGCACCCGTGGCGGCATAGGGAGCCAAAAACGCCCCAATATTGATACCCATATAAAAAATGTTGAATGCGTTATCGCGTTTAGGAGCATATTTTGGATCGTCATATAATTTTCCGACCAATGCCTGAAGGTTCCCTTTAAATAATCCGGTTCCCAGGGAAAGAACAAATAAGGCAAGAACAATGATGATAAGCTCAAATTTCATTGCAAAATAGCTTTGTTCTACATAACCCGGAATGGTTAAAATTACTTTTCCTATAAAAGCAATGATAATTCCCCATGTGATGGTTCGTCCATATCCCCATCTGTCTGCTATAATACCACCAAGGATGGGAAGGAAGTAAATACCAAACAGGAACCCACCGTAGTAATCTCCTGCTTCTCCTGCACTAAAGCCAAATCTGGCCTGAAGATATAACACAAATACTGCCAACATCGTGTAATAACTGAACCTTTCACCCATGTTGGCAAAGAACGCCACTAATAACCCTTTCGGATGACCTTTAAGCATAATACATTAATTTTAAAGTTAACAAACATCTCTGTAATAAATAGGGAAACAAATATATAAATCTTTTTTTAGTCACCAATTATAATGTATACCCGTTTAAAATCAATTCTTTATAAGTATTAGCCATATTTATGTTTGGCCATTCATATTTTATATCGAATTCATTGAACCGGACTTAAAGTTATTGATGGTGGAGTCATTCATTACAGGGTTAAACTGGCATGATGGAAAAAATCAGTTGTATACCCGTTCTTTAAAAATAGAGTAAATCACTGTGAGCCCTGTATTATCTGCTTAATCAATATAGTTTATATGTTTTAGAACAGAGAACCTTCCTTATACGGGGTTAATTTTTCAAGAGCCTGTGGTAGTGTATTGAACTCAGAGTTCGGAAAGGAGATATGGTTACAATGTCGATTGAATTTTATTGAAATATATAGTCAATGCGCCACGGATTCTGTATGATGTAGTTAGCTGGGTTCCATTAAGATCTGAATAAACGGGAATTTCCGGGATTACTGAAAAGCCAATAAATGCTTCCGCCCGCTCTAATTTCTTTCCTTTATTCGGCCCAGATACAGCTTCACCGAAGATATTCCACAAGCTTCCATCCTGATCTTTCATGATGACAGGCAAAGAGTCCTGAACAGGCTCAAAATGGAGGTTTTTCAACTCATTGTTGCTTGTTTTGGTTCTGTAGGCCACCATAAAGTTCGCAGGTTTTGATCCTGCTATTACAAATGGGGATTCCTTGAAATGATCGTTCAAAACACCGATGGAGTCGGTGAATAAATTAAACCGGTATACCTGGGCCTGTCCGTTTTGAATGATTCCGAGCACCCTTTCTTTCTCGAATAAGCGTTCATCCCTCGGTGTAACGGAAAACAAAAGGCTGGAACTTGTTTTGTAGTTTCCGTAGGGGTTGCGGGAATAGTCTCTTTCATAACCGGTTTTTGTAGATAGCACTTTCGACCCGGGGTACATATTTTTCCAGTTTTCCCAGGTGGTTTCTACCAACTGGAATGTTTCTGCTTCTTTTGTAACCATTTCCCCTTCAACGCTTTTTGATAACATTTGAGACCAATGCGACTCCGTTTTCCGGTCGTAGGGAATCAGGTTAGAGTTATACAGCAGACCCGAAACCCCAGAGGTGGTAGACTCACCATTAATCTTTCTGTTCCACCCAAGGCCGGTACCAGTAAGCGGGCAGTAAGTAACGGCAATATGTTTATCGCCTACCTTATCGTTATGTATGTTGCTGTTGTTTTCATTCTTAAGCTTTTTTAGTATTGATGATTATTATATCTCTTGGTCGGATCTATCATGCCAAACCTTACAAAGGATCAGTGCTTTTTATTTTTATTTGGTTCTGTCTACCCTGTTGATGATTCAATCTTACTGCCTTTCTTTTTTTATCGCCCGATTTTCAAATCCCGGATTAAGCTATTATTTTTGTAGAAATATTTATTTTGCTGTTATGAAAATTCTTCAATCGGCGCAGGTAAAAGAAGTAGATAAATATACCATTGAAAATGAGCCCATACATTCCATAAATTTAATGGAGCGGGCTGCGGGGCAGATCACGCAGTGGATTGACAGGAATTTTTCCATCAATAAGCAGGTCAGTATTTTTGTTGGCCCCGGAAACAATGGGGGCGACGGTTTGGCAGTAGCCCGCCAGTTAGCTGACAGTGATTTTAGGGTTAACGTATACCTGGTGAAGATTTCGGATAAGCTTTCGCCCGATGCATCAACCAACCTGGAAAGGCTGAAGAAACAAAATAAAACCGCCATACATACCATTGAAAAAGGTGATGTCATGCCTGATGTGGGGAAGGGAGATATCATACTGGACGGTCTTTTTGGTTCAGGTCTGAACAGACCCCTGGAAGGGTTTCCCGCTGAAGTGGTGAAGCATCTGAATCAATATGAGGCAACCCGCATTGCCATAGATATTCCCTCCGGTCTTTTTGGTGAAGATAATTCGGGCAACAACTATGATGCTGTCTTCAGGGCTGATTTTACCCTCACCTTTCAGTTCCCGAGCGTTTCGTTTTTCTTTCCCGAACACCAGGATATGACAGGGGAATGGCATGTATTGCCGATTGGCCTGGATTCCGAAAAGATAGCAGAGATTGACTCTCCATATTATTTACTCACGAAAGAATTTATTAAGCAACATATTAAAACCCGTAAGCGGTTCGATCACAAAGGCCGGTTCGGCCACGTGCTGATGATAACCGGTGGTTATGGCAAGATGGGAGCTGCTGTTCTGGCTTCGAAAGCTGCCCTGAAAACCGGATCCGGATTGGTTACCAGTCATATCCCCAGGCTTGGATATGACATCATGCAAACAGCGATTCCTGAAGTCATGATCAGTCTGGATGAATCAGATACGGTTTTTTCCAACCCACCGGAGCTGGATCGTTTCACCCATGTGGGCACAGGACCAGGCCTGGGAACACAGGAAACAACGCAGAATGCCCTTTATAAGCTGATAGATAAAGCAAACAGTCCCCTTGTTCTCGATGCAGACGCCCTTAATATTCTTTCCATGAATAAAGACTGGCTTAAGAATCTGCCGGAGGGCAGCATATTGACACCCCATCCAAAGGAGTTTGAGCGGCTTACCGAACAGGTTGGCAATCACTATAACCGGTTACAACTGCAAATGGAGTTTGCAAAAAAGTATAATGTCTACCTGGTGCTTAAAGGAGGCAATACTTCGGTGGCAACACCGCAAGGCAATCTATATTTTAATGTTACAGGAAATCCCGGAATGGCAAGTGGCGGAAGCGGTGATGTCCTTACAGGTATGATCACCTCGTTGCTCGGCCAGGGATATGATCCTGAAATGGCCTCTGTTACCGGAGTATATCTTCACGGTCTTGCCGGTGACCTGGCTAAAGAAAAAACAGGAGAGGAGGCACTTACTGCTTCCGATATGATCGACGCAATAAGTTTGGCTTATAAACATATAAAAGAAGAACAATGAATACGAGATTATTGGTTCATATTATAGCTGCGGCAATGGTGGTTTCATTGATCGGAACAGGTTGCAAAACAGAACAACAGGCAACCACAAATGTCTATAAAGTAGATACTACCGATTCCCGTAAAATACGAAACGGACTGGTCTATGGGCTACCCAAAACACAACTGAGCTTCCAGGTTGAATTGAAACGAAACATTACCATGCCAGGCCCTTATCATGAGTATGGTGAAAAATTGCTGGGTTTATCAAATGTTCCCCATAGCAAACAAATACGGTGGGATATTGCGGGAATCAAAATCAAGGAATCCGGCGTGATGGATTACGATCATCTGTATGCAGTTGAACCCAGGGGAAGATTCAGTATTGACTGGTCAAGATTTACCAGGAAAGGCTGGATCATTCCATTTGATAAGTCTGTCCAAATGACAGTGGATCCGGATTTTTACAGTGGAAGAGATTATGATAATGATATTCTGTATAAAGATTTAAGCGTTAAGAAATTTGTAGGTGAGGAAACGAAAACTGTTTATGAAAGGGTCTGGAAAGATTCCCTTTTTGCAAGGGTTCCGGTAGAAAAAACGGAGGTGGTTCAGAAAGATAAACCTGAGAAAGCCCAGGAAGCAGCCAATTTCATTTTTATGATCCGGTCCAGGCGTTTTGAGCTTATTTCAGGTATGGGTGATTATTATCCTGACGGTAAAGCACTGGAGACAGCTGTAAGTGAAATGAACAGGCTTGAAGAGCAATATCTTTCCCTTTTTACCGGCAAAAAGATGACCGATACAGTTCAGTATACACTTCAGTGGACTCCCGATAGCGTAAATCTTGAAGAGCCCGAGATGCTCTTCCGGTTTTCTCAAAACCGGGGTATACTGAAGCCGGATCAGCAACAGGGCACGCCCGTCTGGCTCGAGTTGGAGCTTACGCAGGATCCCCGTAAGTTACGCAAATCAATACTGGGTAAATTTGCAACATCGGGCAGGCCTCAATTTTTTTATCGGATCCCTGTGGATGCTACGTTAAGGTTGAAATTCGGTGATAATTTGATGGCCAAGAAGTATCTGGAACTTTATCAGTTTGGTCCTGTTCTTCAAATACCCCAACAATTCCTGATGGATTCACGGATTATGGAATTTTTCCCGAAAAACTTGGAAGAAGATGGAAACAGCCCGGCCCAATAATCATTCAACCAGGGTGTTTTCAAATTGCTTTTTGTAATTTTTATAGGATTCGTTTTTATAAATATCGCGGGCAAAATATTTTAGAATGGGTTCATACTCCTTTGGCCCGTAAAATCCCGGTACTGCTGTGATAAGCTGATTTTTTCCATCAAGATATGCTACGGATGGATATGACATTTTTCCGTTCAGCAGAGCTATCGCCAGGTCATGCGGTCTTCTGCCTCCTTTTTCTTTCTTGGTAAAAGTACGACCCTTGAAATTTACTTTTTTGCTGGTTTCTGCATTGAACCGTACAGGATAGAAATTCTTGTTTATATATTGCGCTATCTGAGGATGGCTGAACGTTTGCTTTTTCATCTTCTTGCACCATCCACACCAATCGGTATATACGTCGATCAGAATCTTTTTGGGGTTTTCTTTGTTGAGCTTTACTGCTTTTTCAAAGCTGTACCAGTTTACTTTCGTATCCTGCTGACTCAATCCGCTTAATGTGAAAATGAGTAATATGGCTGCTGTAATTGAGAATTTCATAGGTCAAAGTATTGTTTTTATGCTCGAATTTACGATAATGAGATCTTAAAGTTATACAAATAATCCCCACTTTTGTTTTTTTATTCTATGAAGGTTTATGAGGGGTTGGGAGGAGCTTGTGGGCCAAACAACACAGAATTAATGAGGTATTTATGGAGTTTGCCGGTCTTTGAAACCTATGTGTTTCCTTATATGTCCTTTGTAGTTACATATGTTTTATAAAACTTCTCTTTAGCATAATCAAATATATATCAATGGGTTAATCTATTTAAATATTACCCTGTTAAAATCTATGTTTTCAAAGACGCATGCCCTGCCCGATTTTTTTGTTACATTTAACCCTCTTTTTCAAAATGTTTAATATCAAATAATATGGAATATGGCAAACCAACAACTTAACTACAAGCCTTTCGTCTCGTCAGAAACCCGTATGACTGAAATGACGCTGCGGGGAGTAATTATTGGTGTCGTTTTATCCATCGTGCTTGGTGCGGCAAATGCCTACCTGGGTTTAAAAGCCGGTATGACCATAGCGGCTACCTATCCGGCAGCCGTTATCGGTATGGCCATTCTAAGGGCCCTGAAAGGAACCATTCTTGAGGAAAACTTTACAAGGAGTATCGGTTCTGTAGGCGAATCTGTGGCTGCCGGCGCAATTTTCACGTTGCCGGCTTTTTACATTAGTGGTATATGGCCTGAATTTTATACTGCCGGCCATTATATCATTTCTGCGCTGATCATGATTACCGGCGGTATGCTGGGAATCTTGTTTATCGCTTTGATTCGCCGGGTGATGGCAAATGATGCCACACTGCCTTTTCCCGAATCCATAGCTGCTGCAGAAATCCATAAAACCGGGCAGACAGGTGCAGGATCGAAGTATTTGTTCTGGGCGATGGGATTAGGCGGCTTAATCAAAGCCCTGGGAGAGTTTCGTTTGTTTATGCCTGTTTGGGAGAGATTTGTTCAGTTTAAAACACAGTTTATTACCGGTGCTGGAGAGGCCATTAAGGCCAAGGGAGGAATCCTCCTTGGCTCACCTGGATTACGTCCTGCCTACCTGGGAGTAGGATACATCATCGGACCTCGTCTGGCTTCTCTGAACTTTAGCGGTGGTGTTATCGCCTGGGGTCTCTTAACACCCATTATTTTCTATTTTATAGGTCCACATATCGATATGCAGGCATGGGCTCAATATCTGGTGGACCAGAATCTTGCAGCCAATATGAATGAAGCCATGACCCAGGTGAAGGATCCCATATTCCGGGTCAATGAGACCTGGAAAGCCATTGTCCGACCCATTGCCATTGGAGGGATGTTGGTAGGGACCTTTTATACCTTATATGGTATGCGTAAAAGCCTGGCAAGTGGTATAAAGCGTTCCATTCAGGATTTGAAGGAAACAGCCAAAGGAGTGTCAGCAACAGAAAGGGTTGAAAAAGACCTTAATTTCGGCTGGATTATGGCAGGAATCATTACGGCAGCCG
>Ga0207797_1002521_pt1 | contig 12681 bp, 9 predicted proteins | sample PRCRCaboRojoPR_6_FD_187275 | JGI IMG/M metagenome (GOLD analysis project Ga0207797, IMG submission 187275) | Marine sediment microbial community from Cabo Rojo, Puerto Rico - PR CR 10% Liquid 1 (SPAdes) | ecosystem: Environmental > Aquatic > Marine > Coastal > Sediment | place: Cabo Rojo, Puerto... | reverse complement strand
GCGGACGATCGTCTTGTGCGGGTCGTCCACGAGGCCGATGCAGGTCTGGACGATCTCGGGCGCGTACCGGAAGTCGATCTCCCTCGTCATGGCTGGCCGCCGATCGGACGGGTGAGGTGTTAAACATCGGGGACGGCGCGGCGGGTGGAGCGGCCTCGCGAGGCCGACCGCGCGGCGACGGACGCGGCTCGACGACCGGCCGGCCGGCGCTCGATCACCCTCGGCGCGCGATCACCACTCGATGACGACCCCCATCGCGTCCGAGCGGTCCGCGAGGAGCCGTCTGTACGTCGCGGGGGCCTCCGCGGCGGGCACGCGGTGACTGACGAGCGGGGCGACGTCGACGCTCCCCTCGTCGAGCAGGTCGAAGAACAGCTCGTAGTGGCGCCAGCGCGTCCACGGGGTCGCCGGGGTCTCGACGGGCGGGTGTGCGTAGTCGTGGGCGCCGACGATCCGGTTGCTGGGCGCGTTACAGACGTCGTGGAGGTCGAGACTGGTCTCGCCGCGGGGGCTCGAGAGGACGACGAGCCGCCCCATCTCGCCCAGGGCGTCGAACTGGTCGGGGATCGCGTCGGGGCTGCCCGTACACTCGAAGACGACGTCGGCCATGCGGCCGCGGGTCGCCGCCGCGACGCGCTCGACGGGGTCGTCCGCGCGACCATCGACGCCGAGCACGCGCGGGGCGTCGGGGAGGTGGCCGACGCGCTCGGGCGCGAGGTCGACGCCGACCACCGGCCGGGCGCCGGCGACGTGCGAAAAGCGGGCGGCGAGCTGGCCGACGAGGCCGAGCCCGTAGACGGCGACGGCCTCGCCCCACGTCACCTCGGCGTGGCGGACGCCGTTCATGGCGATCGCCGCCAGCGAGCAGAAGGCCGCCTCCTCGGCGGTCACGCCGTCGGGGACGGGAACCGTCTCGTCGGCGTCCGCGACGACGTACGCCGCGTGGGGCGTACGCGAGGCGAGGAGGTCGCCCGGCGAGACGGCCTCGACGTCGGCGCCGACCTCGACGACCGCGCCGACGTTGCTGTAGCCGCTCACCAGCGGGTAGTCGCCGTGCGTGCTCCACACCGAGTCGGCCGGGTAGTCGCCCGAGAGCAGCGTCAGCTCGGTACCCGTGCTCACGAGCGAGCGGCGCGTCTCGACGAGCACCTCGCCGGGCCCCGGGTCGGGGACGTCGCGGTCCTCGAGCGTCACGGTACCGGGCTCCGGGAAGACGAGCGTGTCGTTGCAGGTCACGGTCTCTCTGCCCGGCTCCGGGACGTCGACCGTAATCAATCATCGGGTACGGATCGACGCGGCGTCACACGCGCAGTCGGTTCCCGATGTGGGAACAACGCTTATCTACCCGGTCCGTCGCAGCTATCCCATGGCGAACGACGGCGGTCGACGGATCCGGGCGGTTCGCATCGCGTGCGACCTGCTGGGCGCCCTCGACGGACGCGGACGGGCGGGAGTCACGGAGCTCGCCACGGCGCTCGGCCACTCCAAGAGCACGGTCTACAGCCACCTGCAGACGCTCGACGACGCCGGCTACGTCACCCGGGAGGGGACCGCCTACCGGCTGAGCTACCGCCACATCGGGATCGCCGAGCGGGTTCGGGAGCGGATCCCGGGGATCGGCGCCGCGCGGGACGCACTCGACGAGTTGACCGCGGCGACCGGAGAGGTCGCGCTGTTCGCCGCCGAGGAGGACGGGCGGGTCGTCTACCTCCACCGGGTGACCGACGGCCCGGGCGAGGAGCTCCTGCCCCGCCAGGCGGAGGCCTGGCCGGTCAACCTCTACGAGACCGGCGAGCAGAACCCGGACGTGCTCCCGACGGTCGGATCGGACGCCCCGATGCACTGTACCGCTGCGGGCAAGGCCCTGCTGGCGCGGATGGACCGGACGCGCGTCGAGGCGGTACTCGACCGCCACGGCCTCGATCGCCGGACCCACAACACCGTCGTCGACCGCGGGACGCTGTTCGAGGAACTCGAGGCGACCGACCGCCGGGGGTACGCGCTCGAACACGAGGAGAACGTGCCGGGGATGCGGTCGGTCGGGGTCACCGTCGTCGCCGACGATCGGCTCGTCGGCGCCGTCAGCCTGCTCGGACCGATCAACCGGCTGCAGGACGGCCGAATCTCCAACGAGCTCCACGGTGCGCTCCTCGACTGTGCGGAGACGATCGCCGGGGCCGTCGACTGACGGCCGCGCCCGTCCCCCCGGGCGTGCAGAACGCCACGGGTTCCCGATACGGGAACGCCCGGTCGACGGTCGCCCGACGCCCGAGGACCGTTCGGCGAGCTGTTCGACCGTCGTCACTACTCGACAGATTTATTTCCGGATCCGAAGCCTACCGAGGTATGCGGATCACAGAGACGGACGTCTTCGTGACGCGGCCGGGGCGCAACTACGTCACGGTCAGGATCGAGACGGCCGACGGCCTCGTCGGCTGGGGGGACGCGACCCTGAACGGGCGGGAGAAGGCGGTGGAGGCAGCACTCGAGCACCACGTGCTCCCCGAGCTCCAGGGCCGGGAGGCGAGCCGCGTCGAGGACGTCTGGCAGATGCTCTTCAGACAGACCTACTGGCGCGGCGGGCCCGTCCTCAACAGCGCGCTCTCGGGGGTCGACATGGCGCTGTGGGACATCAAGGGCAAGCGGGCCGGGCTCCCGGTGTACGAGCTCCTGGGGGGCCGAACCCGGGAGTACGCCAGCGTCTACCGGCACTGCGGGGCGCCGACGGTCGACGAGATCGTCGACAACTGTCGGGCCGCGCTGGACCGGGGGATCGACCACCTGCGCGTCAACTATCACCCGCAGACGGACCAGTACCTCGACCTCCGGCGGGTCGTCGAGAGCACCCGGCAGGTCCGCGAGGCGCTCGGTCCCGACCCCGAACTGATCATCGACATCCACGGCCGCGCCGACCCGATCGAGGCGGCCCGGGTCGCCGCCGACCTGGAGCCGGCCCGGCTCTTCTTCCTCGAGGACGCCGTCCGTCCGGAGAACCCCGACGCCTTCGAGACGATCAGGTCCCACGCGGCGGTGCCGCTGGCGATGGGCGAGCTGTTCACGAACCCGTGGGAGATGCTCCCGCTGGTCGAGCGCGAACTCGTCGACTACATCCGGACGGACCTGGCCCACGTCGGCGGCATCACGCCGGCGCGGAAGTTGGCCGCGGTCGGCGAGCACCACTACGTCCGGACGGCGTTCCACGGCCCGCCGGACCTCTCGCCGATCGGCTTCGCCGCGACCGTCCACGTCGATCTCGCGATCCCGAACTTCGGCATCCAGGAGATGACCGAGTACGAGACGATCTACGGCGAGCCGATCGCGGAGGTCTTCTCGGGCGGTCCGTCGTTCATCGAGGGGACCGGCGGCGTCGACGTCCCGGACGATCCGGGACTTGGCATCGAGGTGGACGAGGACGCCGCCCGGGGGTACGAGTACGAGCGGAGCCACCTCCCGAAGCCACGCAACCCCGACGGGAGCGTCCAGGACTGGTGAGGCCGACCACCCCGCGACGCCCACGTCATAATTCATCCCATCACTTGTAAGACAGTTTCAAAAAATATTATATATTAAGGTCTGGAAGGGGGTAGTGACCATACCCATGTCGGACGCTCACAAAGGCAGCCGTAGCGGTGGACGGAGGTCACTGATCACGCGACGGAACGCGCTCAAGGCCGGATTCGGGACGGCGCTCACGGCCACGCTCGCCGGATGCAGCGGCGGCGGTGGCGGGGACGGCGGATCCGGTGGCGACGGCGGCGACGGCGGGTCGTCCGACGGCGGGTCCTCGGGCGACGACGGCGGGTCGGGCGGGACGACCGGTGGCGGCGGAACGACGGAGATCGTCCTCTGGCACGGGGAGGCCGAACAGCGTCCGAAGAAGGCCGTCGACATGGCGGTGCAGTCGTTCGAGGAGCAGCACGACGACATCACCGTCGACGTCCAGGTCGTCAACGAGCGCCAGATCAGCAACCAGGTGCTGGCCGGCTCACAGACCGGGACGCTGCCGAACGTCATCGAGGCCGGGAGCGCGTTCATGGGGCAGGTGAGTTCGTCGAACCTGCTCGACACGAACGCGGCCGGCGAGGCGATCGACGGCGTCGGGCGCGACAACTTCCTCAACGGGCCGCTCCCGTGGGCGCAGTCCGGCGGCGAGTTCATGATGGTGCCGTACTACGCCTTCGTGAACTCCTTCTGGTGGCGCCAGAGCACCTTCGAGGAGAACGGGCTGGAGGCGCCCAACAGCTGGGACCGGCTCCTCGAGTCGGCCGAGACGCTCCACGACCCGGACAACAACCAGTTCGGCATCGCGTTCGGGACGGAAAAACACGAGTTCACCCGACAGTGCTGGGAGGCGTTCGCCCTCTCGAACGGCGCGCGCGTCCTCGACGCCGACGGGAACGTGACCTTCGACACGCCCGAGATCGTCGAGGCCCTGGAGGTCTACGCGGAGCTCGCCCAGTACAACCCGCCGGGCAAGCACAACTTCGGCGTGCCGCGCGACCTCTACGTCAACGAGTCGGTGCACAACTCCTTCTGGTCGTCGTTCCTGATGACGCCGATCTTCGACGGCGGCGGCGAGTCGATGTCGAAGGACACGGGGACGATCAAGCTCCTGGAGAACAGCACGACCGCGATCAACGGCTCGGTCATCGGCCTGGGGATCCTCAACACGGACAACAGGGGGATCACGCAGGACCAGGTCGACGCCTCGGTGAAGCTCACGCAGTGGATGCTCCAGCCCGAGGCGTACATCCCGCTGTTACACACCCGCGCGGGCGGCTACCGCCCGGTCGTCAACGGTATCATCGACAACGACCTCTACACCCAGGAGACCGAGGCGAACCCCGACGGGGTGAAGGTCATCCGGGCGTGGCAGGACACGATGGGGCAGATGTCCGAGACGCTCAACTCCGACAAGTTCACGCGCCACGGCCTCGTCGACGGCAAGCAGTTCCCCGCCTTCGGGAACGTCGTCGGCCAGAACATCATCCCGGAGGCCATCGTCAAGGTGATCGAGGGCGCCGACGCCGCCGAGATCGCGTCCGAGTACCAGGGCAAGATCGAGACGTCGATGCAGAGCTGAGCCGCCGCGTCGCCGTCGCGCGCGGAACCACAAGCACTATATTTATGATTCGGAATACGCCACACACAGCAGTACGAGCATGAGTCAACACACCATCGATCGGGTCGATCCGTCATGAGCCAGAACACCCTCGACCGGTTCGACCCGCGTCGGATACGGTCGGCCTATCGAGGTGCAACGATCGAACAGAAGGAGGCGCTGCTCGGCGTCGCACTGGTGTTGCCGTCGCTGCTGCTGGTCGCGACGGTCATCGTCTACCCGCTCTTCTTCAACGTCTACCTGAGCCTCCACCGGGTCCCGCTCCAGGGTGCACCGATCTGGAACGCCGGGGCGAACTTCCAGTGGCTGCTCTCGAACGGCGAGTTCTGGTCGTCGCTGTGGCTGACGATCTCGTTTACCCTCATCGCGGCCGTCCTCTCGACGGTCGGGGGGCTGGCGGTCACGCTGCTCTTCCGGCGGGCGTTCCCCGGGCGCCGGCTCGTCCGGGGGCTGGTGTTGCTGCCGTACGTCATGCCCATCGTGGCGATCGCGTTCGCCTGGCGGTGGATGTTCAACCCGATCTACGGGGTCGTCCCGTTCGTGCTCGGGAACCTCGGGTTCACGGAGCTGGCGCAGCTCAGCCTGCTGAAGAGCTCCAAGACGGCGCTGTGGACGATCAGCCTCTTCGAGGGGTGGCGCTACTTCCCGTTCGCGTTCCTGCTCATCTTCGCGCGGGCGCAGGCGATCCCGAACGACGTCTACGAGGCCGCGAAGATCGACGGCGCGAGCAAGTTCGCCCAGTTCAAGGACATCACGCTCCCGGAGCTGAAGTACATCGTGCTGACGGTGCTGCTCTTACAGATCATCTGGAACTTCAACCGGTTCGCGGACGTCTGGCTGATCTCCCAGGAGTTCGAGGTGCTGTCGGTGTTCACGTACGAGACGGCGTTCACCACGTTCCGGCTCGGGCAGGCGGCGGCCATCTCGGTCGTCCTCTTCCTGTTCCTCGTGGTGTTCGTCCTGCTGTACGTCGGCGTGTTAATGGAGGACTGAGATGAGTACCAACCCACTCTCGCTGGTGTTCGTGGCGGCAAAGGAGTCGGCGGCGACGACGGCCGACCGGTTCGGCGTCGCGCTGCGTCGGGGATCGATCGAGGCGACGATCTGGGAGCGGATCGGCTTCTACCTCGCGCTCGCGATCACGCTGGTCGTCTCGCTGTTCCCGATCTACGTGATGGTCGTCACGAGCGTCGCGCCGGACTTCGAGCTGTACAACCCGCCGCCGACGCTGCTCCCGCCGCTGGGGGCGATCACGGCGGAACACTACGTGGCGATCTTCGACCCGGAGACGTTCCCGTTCGTGCAGTACTTCACCAACTCGGTCGTCGTCTCGATCGTCACCTCGGGGCTCGCGGTCGTGGTCGCCACGTTCGGGGGCTACAGTTTCGCGCGCCTCGACTACCGCGGGCGCTCGGCGGTCAAGAAGTTGGTCCTGTTCGTCTACCTCTTCGGCGGGATCCTGCTCGTGGTGCCGCTGTTCAAGATCGTCGTCTTCCTCGGGATGGTGGACACGCTGAGCAGCCTCATGGTCACCTACCTGGTGTTCGTACTCCCCCTGTCGCTGTACATGCTGGGGAACTACTTCGAGGGCATCCCCAAGGAGATCGAGGAGGCGGCGCTCATCGACGGCTACTCGCGCGTCGAGACGATCTTCCGCGTCACGCTCCCGCTGTCGATGCCGGGGATCGTCGCCGTCTTCCTGTTCGCGTTCGTCGTCGCGTGGAACGAGTTCCTCTTCGCGAGCATCTTCCTCAAGTCGACGGCGAACTTCACGCTGCCCATCGGGATCGTCCACCTGTCGCTGACGTTCCGGCAGGCGTGGGGCCAGATCATGGCCGCGTCGCTGGCGACGAGCGTCCCCATCGTCGTCATCTTCCTCTACCTGGAGAAGTACATGATCGAGGGACTCACCCACGGCGGGGTGGAGGGCTGAGATGGCGGCCGACACACCCGCCGACGCGGAGTCGGGAGCGGGCCGGAGCCGCGCGTCCGGATCCGGGCCCGGGTCGACGGGCGTCCCGATCGAGCTCCGCGGCATCCGGAAGGTCTACGGCGAGACGGTCGCCGTCGACGAGGTCGACCTCCGGGTCGAGCCCGGCGAGCTGCTGATGCTGCTCGGCCCGTCGGGCTGCGGGAAGACGACCACGCTTCGCATGCTCGCGGGACTCGAGGTCCCCTCGGAGGGGACGGTGCTCATCGACGGCGAGGACGTGACGATGAAGCACCCGCGCAAGCGGGGGCTGTCGATGGTGTTCCAGAACTACGCGCTCTACCCGCACAAGTCGGTCTACGGGAACCTGGAGTTCCCGCTGAACAAGATGGACCTCACCGACGAACAGAAGCGGGAGAAGATCCACGAGGCCGCCGAACTCCTGGAGATCGACGACCTGCTGGACGACACGCCCGACCAGCTGTCGGGCGGCCAGCGCCAGCGCGTCGCGGTCGGACGGACGATCGTCCGCGAGCCGCGCGTCTTCCTGATGGACGAGCCCCTCTCGAACCTCGACGCCAAGCTCCGGATCAAGGCCCGCACCGAGATCCGCGACCTCCAGCAGCGGTTCGGAACGACCACCGTCTACGTCACGCACGACCAGGAGGAGGCGATGAGCATCGCCGACCGGATCGTCATCATGAACGACGGCCGGATCGAGCAGGTCGGCACGCCGGAGGAGGTGTACACGCGGCCGGTCAACGAGTTCGTCGCGGGCTTCATCGGCGAGCCGGCGACGAACTTCGTCGGGTGTACGCCCCACGAGGACGGGGCGACGATCGTCCCGTCGGCCCCCGCCGAGCTGTCCCTGGACGTCCCGGCCGGAACCCGGACGCTCGGCGTCCGGCCCGAGGACCTCTACCTCGCGGACGACGCGTCCGGCGCGGCGGACCCGAGCGAGCCGATCCCGTTCACGGTCGGCGTTCGCGAACCGCAGGGCTACGCCGTCGAGCTCACGCTCGAACGCGGCGGGACGGAGGTCAGGGCGTGGGTGCGCGATCCCCCCGACGAGGTGCAGGCGGGCCGGGAGGTCGAACTGGTCCTCGATCGCGAGCGGGTCCACTGCTTCGACGAGGACGGGGCGGCGATGCGGAGGTAATCCGATGGCAGAACTCACACTCACCGACGTGACGAAGGTGTACACGGGCGGCAGCGAGGGCACCGTCGAGGCGGTCTCGGACCTCTCGATGACGATCCCCGACGGAGAGCTCCTCGTGGTGGTCGGCCCGTCGGGCTGCGGGAAGTCGACGACCCTGCGGATGATCGCGGGCCTGGAGACGGTCACCGACGGGACCATCGAGATCGGCGGGACGGAGGTCCAGTGGATGGCGCCGGGGCGACGGGACGTCGCGATGGTGTTCCAGAGCTACGCGCTCTACCCGAAGATGACCGTCCGGGAGAACATGGGCTACGGGCTCAAACACTCGACGGACCTCTCGGCCGACCAGCGGGAACGGCGGGTCGAGGAGATCGCCGAGCTGCTGGAGATCGAGGAGCTCCTCGAGGACCGCCCGGCGGAGCTGTCGGGGGGACAGAAGCAGCGCGTCGCGCTCGGACGGGCGATCGTCCGCGAGCCCGACGTCTTCCTGCTCGACGAGCCCCTCTCGAACCTCGACGCCAAGCTCCGGGCGCACATGCGCACGGAGCTCCAGCGCATCCACGACCGGATCGGCGTCACCACGGTCTACGTCACACACGACCAGAAGGAGGCGATGACGATGGCCGACCGGATCGCGATCCTCGACGGCGGGGAACTCCAGCAGGTCGCCCCGCCCGAGGAGTCGTACGAACACCCGACCAACGAGTTCGTCGCCACGTTCCTCGGGAGCCCCGCGATGAACGTCTTCGACGCCGAGGTGACCGGGCCGACCGGCGGCGAGTACGCCCTCTCGTACGAGGGTGTCGAGCTCGCGCGGGTTCCCGCGGCCGCCGTCGACGGCGACCTCGGCGACGTCGTTCGGTTCGGGATCCGGCCAGAGGACCTCGTGCTCGGCGCGGACGCGACGGGCGGCGGCCCCACGGGCGAGGTGTCCGTCGCCGAGTACCAGGGGAAGGAGAACTTCGTCCACCTCGAGTTCGAGGGGCTCGAGCTCACGGCGCGCGTCCCGCCGGGAACCCGGCCCGAGCGGGGCGACGTCGTCGGGCTCGAGATCGACCCAGAGGCCGTCTACCTCTTCGATCCCGGGACCGGCGCGTCGATCAAGACCTACGGCCTCGACGCCTCGGTCGCGGACGTCGAGGCGGCCGACTGACCCGCCCGGTCTCCCGGTCGCCCCGTCGTCGCGCTCCGTTCGACCCCTTCTCCGCGGTCCGCTCGTCGCGTGCGCGCGGCGGTCGTCCGGTCGCTCGCGTCGGACTCCCCGGTCCGGTCGTCACGGTTCCCGGAACGGTTCGTGGAGCCTACAGCTCCCGCCAGGAGTGTTCGGGCGTCCACCCGAGCATCGTTTCGGCCTTGGCCGTCGTGACGAGCGAGTCGTAGCCCTCGAGGGGGCCCCGGACCTCGGCGTCGGGGTACGCCTCCGCCGCGACCTCGACGGAGGGAACCTCGAGCGTGGTGTCGGCGGCGACGGTCCAGAAGACCTCGTGGCCGTCGAACGTCGCCTCGACGGCCGCACGCGCGGCCCGCGCCGCGTCCGCGAGGTGGAGGTACGTGTACAGCTCGTCGCGCTTCGGGTTCCCGGCGACGTCGACGCCGTCGGCGGTCCGGTCCTCCTCGGCGAGGTCGCGCAGCGTCTCCTCGCCGCGCACCCACGGGTAGCGCAGGGACGCGATCCGCGGTGCGTCCGGCAGGCGGCCGAAGCCGTCGGCGGTGACCTCCATGGCGTGCTTGGCGACGCCGTACGGGTCGCGGGGCGTCAGGGGGTGGGCCTCGTCGACCGGGAGGTACGCCACCTCCATCGGTGCGTCCTGGAAGATCGCCCCCATCGCGTTGACGCTCGACGGGAGGACGACCGCCGCCAGCCCGAGCTCGGTCGCCGCCTCCAGCACGTGGTAGGCGCTCGCGACGTTGCTCTCGTAGGTGACGTACCCCGGGTGGTTGACCGGCGACGGGATCGTCCCCATGTGGACGACGGCGTCGGCGCCGCTGCGGGCGAGCGAGCCGTACACCTCGCCGGCGTCGGTGAGGTCGGTCGTGAGGTAGGCGTCCGAGACCTCCTCGCGACGCTTCCCCCGCGCGAGGTTCGCGGTCCGGTAGTCGTCCGCCAGCTCGGCCAGGATCGCCTCGCCGATCCGTCCGTTCCCGCCGGTCACTGCCACGGTGTCGACGCTCATACTCTGGCAATCACGAACGGGCGGTAAAGCGTTTGATATGCGCGTTCGACCCCCACCGCAGCGAGGGCCCGGGCCCGCCGGTACCGGAGGCGACGGACCGGACGGTCGCCCCCCGACTACCGACGCAGCCGCGCCTCGACGGTCCCCTCGGACAGCTCCCACCGGTCCCCGTCGAGCGCCGTGGCGGTCCCCTCGACTGCCTCGACGGTCCCCGGCCAGTGGAGGAGCACGCGCTCGGGCGTCTGGTTGCCGGGCTCGCGATCGACCGCGAGGACGTACGCGCCATCGTCGTTACCGCCGCCGTCCCCTCCGTCGCCGTCCCCGGCGGCGGCCCCGCCGCCGTCCCCTCCGTCGCCGTCCGCCCCCGTCGCGCCTGGCGTCGAGAGCCGGAGGTCGACGTGGCCGTACCGCGTCGGCGTCGACTCGAGGACGAGCGGGTCGCCGTCGTCGGGGAGCCACTCGTCGGGCAGCCCGCGGAGCAGCTCGAGGTCGCCGCGGTGCTCGGTGACGACGAGCGCCCGGACGAGCCGAATGAACTCGACGGACGCCCAGTTGTGCGGCATGTCGCCGGTGAACTCCGCCGAGTGACTCTCCCGGAGCGCCTGCTCTTCCCGCCAGACCCGGCTGGGCGCCGCGTGGTTCGCGAACGCGTAGAGGTAGTCGACCGCCTTCTCCGGGTGCCCGGCGTACAGGAACAGCTGGCCGTAGATCGCGCCGGCGTAGGTGAAGATCCCCTGGTCGTGCATCCAGCCGACGTTCTCGGGTAACCCCTGTGCGTCGTCGATCGAGTCGAGGAGCGCGAGGAGGTTCTGCACGTACCGCGAGTCGGGCTCGAACACCTCGCCGGTCGTCGCCGGGAGCGCGAGCGAGCCGGTGGCCGTCTGCGGGCGGTCGTAGTCGCGCTCGACCATGCTCATCGGCAGGTACGGGATCCCCTCCTCGGTCTCCCGCGTCTCGCGGTCGGCACAGTCGTCGAACCCCTCGCGGACCGTGGCGTGGAACTCCGCGATCCGGCGGTGGCCCGGGAGGTCGAGTCGTTGCCCCGCCTCCGCGGCGCGCTCGAGTCCCCACATGACGAGCATCGGGGTCGTGAACTCGGGGTACGGCCCGGAGATCCCGCCGTCGATGAACGCCGGCGGGAACAGCGCCTGCGCGGGGTACTCCTCGCCCATCGCCGTCGCCTCGTCGAACTTCCCCTCGAGGAAGTCGACGGCGCGGCGGATCGTCGGCCACAGCTCCGCGAGCCGCTCGTCGTCGTCGGCCAGCTCGCACTGCCGGACGAACGTGGCGATCGCGATCCCCGTCTCCTTGGTGTGTTTCGGCAGGATCTGGATCGACCCGTCCGGCCGGACGTGCTTTTGCACCGCGAGCAGGCCGTTCCGGAACGCCTCCTCCCCCCGGCCCAGCACGTGAGCACACTCGAGGAAGAAGTAGCCGTCCGCGATCCAGAGCCCGCGGTACTCCGTGGGCCCCACCTGGTACTGGAGCACCCCGTCGACCGCCTCGCGCGCCTGCAGGATGTTCCGCCCACACGACGTCAGCATCTTCTGGATCCCCTCGTCGGGGATCTCGAAGGCGTTCCGGAACGGTTCGACCTCCCGCCAGTACCGGCGAGCCGAATCGAGCGCCGCGTCGGCCCACTCGACCGTCACCGTCTCCGGGTCCAGCTCCCCCTCCAGCACGATCGCGAACGCCCCCTCCCGCGTGTCACCGCCCTCCAGGAACGCGTAGTGCTCGAGCCCCGGCAGCTGCGTCCCCTCCTCGGACCAGTAGTCCGTCGTCCCCGGCGACTCCACGATCGTCGGCACCCCCTCCCTCGGCCCGTCGAGCTGCAGCTCCACCCGCGAGGGCGCGTGCCCGAACCCTTCCTCCGCCGAGAGCGTCCACCGCACCACGTCCACCCGCGCACCCTCGTCGGTCTCGTGAGCGAACGTCGTCCACGTCAGCGCCGACTCCGCGTACTCCTCGGTCGTCGTCACGATCGCCGCCGCCGCGTCCGCCTCCAGGGCCGGGTCGCCGTACGTCTGGCGGCGCTCGACCAGTTCGTCGCGGTGGGTAACCCGCGGTTTCAGCCGGTGGGTGAACCCGAGCCTGTCGTCGGTGGGCTCGTGGTACGGCGACACCTCCTCGGCGTAGCTCGTCTGTTCGTCGATGTCGATGAGTTCCATCTCGTAGCCGTAGTTGAGCGAGCCGTCCTCGCGGACGATCGTCTTGTGCGGGTCGTCCACGAGGCCGATACAGGTCTGGACGATCTCGGGCGCGTACCGGAAGTCGACGTCTCTCGTCATGGGGCTCG
>Ga0207797_1002520_pt1 | contig 12682 bp, 11 predicted proteins | sample PRCRCaboRojoPR_6_FD_187275 | JGI IMG/M metagenome (GOLD analysis project Ga0207797, IMG submission 187275) | Marine sediment microbial community from Cabo Rojo, Puerto Rico - PR CR 10% Liquid 1 (SPAdes) | ecosystem: Environmental > Aquatic > Marine > Coastal > Sediment | place: Cabo Rojo, Puerto... | reverse complement strand
GGCGGAGGCCGAGTCGGTCTACGTGGCCGCCCTGGTGGACTCGGCCCGTCTGGAGGTGGTCCGGGAGGGCTTCGAGGGGGCCCGCCGCCTCCTGGAGGACCCGGGCATCCCCCTGACGCCCCGGGCCGCCGGCCGCTCCCTGGTCCGCTTCGAAGGAGGCGCCTACACCCTGGCAGAGTTCCGCCGGTGGGTCCAGAGCCAGGGGCCAGCTCTCCAGGAGGAAGCTCGGGGCGCTTCGGACCAGGAGCTCGGCGACCTGTTGCGCAACCTTGCCCGGGGAAAGCTCCTGGCTCGGGCGGCCCGGGAGCGGGGCTTGACGGTGGATCCGGCCCGGGAGGATTCCCTCCGTCTGGACCTCCTGAACGGCCTTCGGTCCGTGGCCCGGCAGCTCGGCGTCCTGGGCCTGGAGCCCCAGGAGGGAGAGACGGTCCCGGAGGCCGCCGAACGGGTGGTCCACGACATCCTGGTCCGGGTCGTCCGGGACCAGCAGGAGGTCTTCCCCCTGGGGGCCGTCTCCTACCTCCTCCGGGAAGAGTTCGGGGGAGAGCTCGTGCCGGCGGCCCTCCCCGTGGCGGTCCGGCGAGTCCGGGAGATCCGGACCCGGGGGCCCGACACCCTGGAGTCCCCGCCTCCCCCTCCCCCCGGATGATTCAGGAACTCCGGCCTCTTCCCCGGGTTAGAGACACTCGGTCGTTCATCCTCCATCCGTCGGAGGTTCGCTGGTGAGACGCGTCCTGTCCGCATTCCTACCCTGCCTTCTCCTGCTCCCGGTTCTCCCGGGCCCGACCCTTCTCTCCCCCTCCCCGGAGCTTGCCGCCCAGGAGGGAGATCTGGTGGACCGGATCATCGCCGTGGTGGGGGACTCGGTCATCACCCAGACCCAGGTCCAGGAGCGCCTCCTGCAGCTTCGGGCCCAGGGGATGGAGATCCCCTCGGACGAGGAGGGGCTGGCGGAGCTCCAGCGGGAGATCCTGGACAACATCATTGGAGAGCAGCTCATCGTGCAGGCCGCCCTCCGGGACACCACCATCGTGGTGGACGAGAGCGAGCTGGACGAGATCGTGAACCAGGACATCCAGAGGAGAACCCAGGATATGGGGGGCACGGCGGCCCTCCAACAAGCCCTGAGTCAACAGAACTGGACCCTGGCCAGCTACCGGGAGTTCATCCGAAGCCAGGCCATGCAGCGGCAGCTCTACAACCAGTACCTGGCGAAGCGGGCCAGGGAGCTGGGCTCCGTGGAGGTGACGGAGGAGGAGATGCGGGCCTTCTTCGAAGAGCAGCGAGCGGGGCTGGGGCAGCGTCCCCCCACCGTCTCCTTCGTCCAGGTGATCCTGGACGCGGCGGTGTCGGACTCGGCCTCGGAAGCGGCCCGGGCCGAGGCGGAGCGCATCCGCCAGATGGCCCTGGAAGGAGAGGATTTCGCCGAGTTGGCGCGGCGCTTCTCCGACGACCCCGGGACCCGGGAAAACGGGGGAGACCTGGGGTGGTTCCGGCAGGGAGACATGGTGCCGGCCTTCGAGGATGTGGCTTTCCGGCTTGCCCCGGGCCAGATCAGCGAGCCGGTGCGCACCCCTTACGGCTTCCACCTCATCCAGGTGGAGCGGCGTCGCTCCTCGGAGGTCCGGGCCCGGCACATCCTCATTCAGGCCCGAGCCTCCGGGACCGACGAGGAGTCGGCCCGGGCCAGGGCTCAAGACGTGAAGGAGCGACTTCAGGCCGGGGAGGACTTCCAGACTCTCCGGGAGGAGTTCGGAGATCTCGAGGCCCCGGATTCCCTGGCCGTGCCCTTCGAGCAGCTCCGGGATCTCCCTCCGGGATTCGCCGAGCCCCTTCTCCAGGCCGACGCCGGGGACGTCCTGGGGCCCATTCGGTATGAAGTCCAGGGCCGGACCCGATACGCGGTGCTCAAGGTGGAGGCGGTGAGGGAAAGCGGGGAGTACGCCTTCGAAGACGTGAGAGCCCAGCTCCGGGATCGCCTGCGGGAACAGAAGATGGTGGAGGAAATCCTGGAGGAGCTCAGGAACAGCACCTACGTGGAGGTGCGGATCTGAAGCCACGAACCGGATCCCATTCCCGAGGCATGCCGAAAGGGGGCAAGAAGCCCCCCACGCTTTTCCGGGGCCCCCTGGCAGGCCCCATCCGGGGGAGCCGATCGTGACACGTCCGTTGGCCGTGACGCTGGGAGATCCCCGGGGCATCGGGCCCGAGGTCATGCCCCGGGCCGTGGACCAGCTGAGGGATGAGGTGGCAGGGGCCACCTTCCTCCTCCTGGGCCCCGACGGCATGGATCCAGGGGTGGTCCCCTACCGGGCGGTGGGTCCCTGGGACGGCACCGAGGCCGGGGCGGGCCGCCTCACCGCCGCCGCCATCCAGCAGGGGGTCCGCATGGCCCTGGACGGGGCGGTTGGAGGGGTCGTCACCGGGCCCTCCCACAAGCCGGCCCTCCGGGCCGCCGGTTGGGACGTTCCGGGACAGACGGAGATGCTCCAGCAGCTCACCGGCGCCCGGGACGTGGGCATGCTCATGTGCGCCGAAACCACGGCCCTGGGCCCCCCGCTCCGGGTCCTCCTGGCCACCACCCACCTTCCGCTCCGGGACCTCTTCGGTCATCTGACCCGGGACCTCCTGGTCCGGCAAACCCGGCTCCTGGCTCGGGCCCTGGTCCGGGACTGGGGGATGGCCTCTCCCCGGATCGGCCTCTGCGCCGTAAATCCCCACGCCAGCGACGGAGGACTCTTCGGCTCGGAAGAGGAGGAGATCTTCGAGCCCGCCGTGGGCGAGCTCACCGAAGGGGGCATCCGTGTCCAGGGCCCCCTCCCGGCGGACACGGTGTTCCACCGGGCTCTGGTGGGGGAGCTGGACGCGGTGGTGGCCCCCTATCACGACGTGGGGATGGCAGCGTTCAAGAGCGTGTCCTTCGGCCGGGGGGTGAATGTGACCCTGGGACTGCCCTTTCTCCGGACCTCCCCGGATCACGGGACGGCCTTCGACATCGCCGGAACGGGGCGGGCCCGGCCGGATTCGGCCCGGGAGGCTCTGCGGCTGGCCGTCTTCCTCATGGAGAACCGCTTCCGGGAGGATCGGGAGAACGGCCCGTGAGCCGGTGCTTTACACCCCCGGGAGGGACCCCTAGCTTGGACACGCCGGGCTTCCCGACGCTTTCCCGTTTCGAGACCCCGTGATCAAGCTCCTCGACGTCTCCAAGATCTACAGTCGCAACACCGTCGCCCTGGAAGACGTGTCCCTTCACGTTCCCAAGGGGCAGTTCGTCTTCCTCACCGGCCACTCGGGCTCGGGGAAATCCACGGCCCTGCGCCTGATCCATATGGGGGACCGACCCACCTCGGGGGAGGTCCGGGTGAGCGGATTCTCCAGCAACCGGACCTCCGAACGGGAGGTCTGGAAGGTGCGCCGCCGGGTGGGAATCGTCTTCCAGGACTTCCGTCTACTCCCGGGTCGCACAGCCCTGGAGAACGTGGGTTTCGCCCTGGAGGTCACCGGGACACCCAGGAAGGAGATTCGGCCCCGAGCCCAGCGGCTCCTGTCCCAGGTGGGCCTCTCGGCCAAGGCCGGCTCCCAGCCCCACGAGCTCTCCGGAGGGGAGCAGCAGCGGGTGGCCATCGCCCGGGCCCTGGCCAGCAGCCCCCTGGTCCTCCTGGCCGACGAGCCCACGGGCAACCTGGACGAGCGGGCCACCCGGGGGATCCTCAAGCTCTTCTGGGAGATCAACGCCACGGGTATGGTGGTTCTCATGGCCACCCACGACCTGGAGCTCATACGGAGCTATCCCGGCGCCCGGGTCCTGGAGCTGGACCAGGGCCGCCTGGTCTACGATTCCCGGGAGGCGGAGTAGATCATGGCCAACTCGGCGAAGGAAGCCGTGGCCGCCTTTCGCAGGGCTCCCCTCCTGACGAGCCTCTCAGCCCTCATGGTGGGTCTGGCCCTCTTCGTGCTGGGCCTCTTCGCCCTGGCCACCTACAACCTCCAGATGGCCCTCCGGACCGTGGAGGAGCGGGTGGAGGTGGTGGCCTACCTCCGGGAAGACGCCCGGCCCGTGGACGTGGAGGCGGGCCTCCAGATCCTCCGGGACCTCCCCGGGGTGGAAGCCGTCCTCTACGTCTCCAAGGAGCGAGCCCTGGAGAGGGCCACGACGGAGCTCCCGGAGATCGCCGAGTCCTCCTCGGCCCTGGAGGTCAACCCCTTCCCCGCCTCCCTGGAGATCCGGTTCGCCCCCGGTAGCCGGAACGAGGAGGCGGTAGAGGAGGTGGCCTCGGCAGCGGAGGAGTTTCCCTACGTGGAAGACGTGCGCTACGGTCGGGAGTGGGTGGACCGCCTCTTCTTCCTGAGGCAGATCGGTGCCATCACCGCCATCACCCTGGGCATCGCCTTCGCCGTGGTGGCGGCCCTCATCATCGCAACCGCCATCCGGATCGCCGTGTACGCCCGGAAGGATGAGATCTACATCATGCGTCTGGTGGGAGCGAAGCACGGCTTCATCCGCCGGCCCTTCCTCCTGGAAGGAGCCATGACCGGACTGCTGGGGGGTGGTCTGGCTCTCCTTCTCACCTGGGGCACCCACCAGCTTGTGTTCCACTTCCTCTTCGAGCTGGACTGGGTCCCCGTCTCCTGGGTCCTGCTGGGCCTGGCCGGTGGCGTGTTCTTCGGCGTCCTGGCCAGCTCCCTGGCCGTGCATCGCTACCTCCGGGAGGTCTAGGTGGTCCGGCCCCTCCTCCTGCGGCCCCTCCTCCTCGTCCTGGCCTTCCCGGGGATCGTTCTCTCGGCTCCCGGAGCCCTGGAGGCCCAGGATCCGGATCTTCGCCGGGAGATTCTGGAAAGTCAGCGCCGCCTGGAGGCCATCCGGGAGGAACGGGCCCGCCTCCAGGCGGAGATGGAGCAGATCCGCTCCCGGGCCCGGGACGTGGCGTCGGAGCTCAGGAACATCGAGCAGCAGCTCAGCGCCTCCCGCTCCGTCCTGGCCGAGATGGAGTTCCAGGCGGAGACCGCCTCCAGCCGGGTGGAGGAGACCACCACCGAGCTCCTCCACACCCAGGAGGAGCTGGCCGAGGGAAAGGCCGTCCTCCACCGGCGACTGCGGGACATCTACAAGCGGGGTCCCCTCCATGCCTTCCGGGTCCTCCTGGGTGCCGATTCCTTTGCCGATCTCCTGAACCGATACCGGTATCTCCAGCTCATCACCTCCTACGACCGGTCCCTGGTGGAACGGGTCTCGGGCCTGGAGGAGGCTCTGCAGCAGCACAGCCGACAGCTCCAGGAGAGCCTCACGGAGCTGGGGCGCCTGCGACAGGCCAAGCTCAACGAGGTGGCGGAGCTCCAGTCCGTGGAGCGGAACCGCCAGGAGACTCTGGAGGAGTACCGGGCCCGGGAGTCCCGGACGGAGAGCCGCCTGGGTCAGTTGGAAGCGGACGAGACCCGCCTCACGGACCTGGTGGAGGACCTGGAGCGCCGACGCCGGGAGGCGGAGCGGCGGCGGGCGGTGGCCGAGGCACGGCGCCCGGGGCCAGGCTCCCTGGGTAGCTCCGATGCCGGTTCCCTGGACTGGCCCGTGCAGGGAGAGCTCATCTACCGGTTCGGCCGGGAGCGCCGTCCCAACGGGACCGTCCTCCGGTGGAACGGCATCGGCATCCGGGCCCCCACGGGCAGCCCCGTCCGTGCCGTCCGGGCCGGAACCGTGGTCCTGGCCGGCCCCTTCGAGGGGTACGGCCCTACGGTGGTGCTGAGCCACGGAGACGGATTCTACACCCTCTATCTCTACCTGGAGGAGATCGGCGTCATGGAAGGCCGGGAGGTGGAGGCGGGCCAGGTGGTGGGAACCGTGGGGGGCTCGGCCACCCCGGAGGGCCCCCACATCGAGTTCCAGATCCGGGCTCCGGTGGACGGTGGAGCTCCCCGGGCCATGGATCCCCTCCAGTGGCTCAAGCCCCCCTCCGGGCACCCATGACCCTCCACGATCACTGGGGTCACCGGAAGATCCTGGACTCCCTGGCCCGGGCCAGGAGCCAGGAGTCCCTCCCCGGGTCCCTCCTCATCCACGGCCCCCGGGGTGTGGGCAAACAGCACCTGGCCCTGTGGCTCGGCCAGCTTCTCCTGTGCCCCCGGGCGGACCTGGCGGGCCCCTGCGGCGACTGCTCCCACTGTCGTCTGGCCCGGAAGCTGGAGCACCCGGATCTCCACTGGTACTTCCCCCTTCCCCGACCGAAGAACGTCTCCTCCCCGGAGAAGCTGGCCCGGGACCTGGAAAAGGCCCGGGAAGAGGCCATCCGGGAGATCCGGAAGGACCCCCTGCGGATGCCCCGGTCCGAGGAGCCCCGGGCCCTCTACCTGGCCGCCGCCCGGACCCTTCGCCGGAGCGCACAGCGCCGGCCGGCCATGGCGGAGCACCAGGTGTTCATCATCGCCGATGCCGAGGCTCTGGCTCCCCAGGAATCCAGCTCCGAGGCGGCCAACGCCCTGCTGAAGCTCCTGGAGGAACCGCCGGGGAGCACGACCCTGATCCTCACGTCGGCGGAGCCCGGGCGCTTGCTTCCCACCATCCGTTCCCGGACAGCCCACCTCCACCTTCCCCCCCTCTCCGTCCCGGAGGTCACGGACTTCCTGGCCCGGGTGGCCGGCATCCCCGCCCATGAGGCCCGACGTGCCGGTGCCCTCTCCCGGGGATCCATCGGCCGGGCCCTTGGGTTCCTGCCGGACCAGGAGGGGTCGGCTCCCCTGGAGAGGACCCGACGGGAGGCCCTGGACCTCCTCCGGGCCGCCCTGGCCCCCTCCCTGGAGGATTCCTACCGGTCGGCTCTGGCCTTCCGTCCCGCCGGCGCCCGGGGTCTCATGGAGCTCTTCGACTTCCTGGAGGAGTGGCTCCGGGACCTGGCTGCGGCTCAGGCCGCGGCCCGGGCCGCTTCCGGACCGCCGGGCCCCGGAGGGAACGGAGAGTGTGAAGGGGAAGGAGAGAGCTTGGAGTCCCCTGCCGGGGAGGACGCCCGGATCCTCCGGAAGCTTCTGGACCGGTGGTCCGTCCATCCCCCTGCGGTGGCCTCGGCCGTGGAGGACGTGGAGCGAGCCCGTACCCTGGCGGCGGGCAACGTGAACCCCCAGCTCATCGTCTTCGGCCTCCTCGGGGACATCCGAGAGGCCCTCACCGCCTCCCGGTGGGAGGCTCCGCTGAGGAGGGAGACATGAACAAGGGACCCAGGCCACTCACCCACACGGACCCGGAGGGCCGGGCCCGGATGGTGGACGTCTCGGACAAGGAGGAAAGCCAACGCCGGGCCGTGGCCCGGGGCGCCATCCGCATGGACCCCGAGACCCTGGAGGCCATCCGTCAGGAGCGGACCCCCAAGGGGGACATCCTCCAGGTCGCCCGGATTGCCGGCATCCAGGCCGGGAAACGGACGGGGGAGCTCATCCCCCTCTGCCACCTCCTCCCGGCCGTCACCATCCACGTGGCGTTGGAGGCGGATCCGGACCTCCCGGGCATCCGGGTGAAGACGGAAGCCCGCACCGGGAGTCGGACCGGCGTGGAGATGGAGGCCCTGACGGCGGCGGCGGTGGCCCTCCTCACCGTGTACGACATGGCCAAGGCCCTGGACCGGGGAATGGTCCTGGACGGGGTCCGGCTGGTGGAGAAGGAGGGAGGTCGCTCGGGCCACTGGACGGAGGCCTCCACGGCGGAAGGATCCTCCGGGACGGAGGGAGCCCCCACCAGGAAGGACCCGCCGGCAGGGGAAGGCTGACCGGGAGAGCTGGCCGGAAAGGCTACCCTCCCGGCAGGTAGATCCGGACCTCGTCGCCGGGCCGGATGATGGAGTTGAGCTCCAGCTCGTTCCAGCGGAGGAGCTCGGTCACACCCACCCGGTGCCGGGAAGCGATGGCACTCAGGGTATCCCCGGACCGGACCTGGTAGACCAGAAGCCGGTTCCTCTCCCCGGACCCGGCATCGGCCCGGAGACCGTCCCTCACGGACGGCGCCTTGGGGACGATGACCCGCTGCCCGATCTGCATGCGCCTGGGCTCGATCCGTGGATTGGCGGCCCGGAGCTCCGACACCCGGACCCCGTAGAGCCGGGCGATGTGGGTGAGGGTCTCTCCCCGGATGACCTGGTGCTCCAGGAAGGTCACCCGCTCCTCCGGTGGGATCTCCCGGTAGGCCAGCCGGAAGGGCTCTCCCCGGCCCGGGGGCACACGAAGGGCCGTGGTGCGGCCCGAGGGAGTCAGCCCCAGAAGAAGGTGGGGGTTCAGCTCCTCGATGGCGGCCAGCTCCACCCCCGCCGCCCGTGCCACCACGTCCAGGGAGGTGGCATCCGGCACTTCCACCTGGTCGAAGACCAGGGGCCCGTCCGGAATCACGTCTCCGAACCCGTAGGCCCCCGGGTTCCGGGCGATCCTGGCCACCGCCAGGAAGCGGGGCACGAAGTTCCGGGTCTCCCGGGGAAGGCGGGATCGGATCGCCAGAAAGAGCCCATCATGACCCTCCCCCTCTCCCTCCAGGCTCCGGAGGATTCTCTGCATCCGTCCCGGGCCTCCGTTGTAGGCCGCCAGGGCCAGGAACCAGGACCCGAAGCGGTCCCGGAGCTCCGCCAGGTAGTCCAGGGCCCGGGGCGTGGAGAGGAAGGGGTCCCGGCGCTGGTCCATCAGGCGATCAACCTGAAGGCCCATGCCCCGGGCCGTGGGGGCCATGAACTGCCACAGGCCGGCGGCTCCCACCCAGCTCACGGCCCGGGGGGAGTACCAGCTCTCCACGATGGGAAGGTAGAGGAGGCTCAGGGGGAGCTTCCGTCGCCGGATCTCCTCCTCCACCATGGTCCGGTAGCGGCCCATCCGGACCAGGGACCGACGGAGCCGGGGGGCCTCCCGGGTCCGGAGAGACTGCATCCACCGTTGGATCTCCCGCTCCAAAGCCGGATCCCGGGCCCAGGGACTGTCCAGGATGGGGTCCAGGGCCCCGGTCACGGGTGGATGGGCAGGTACGTCGGAGGAAGGGGAGAGAGGTTCTGGTGGGGACACGGGGACCCGGACCCGGGGAGCCGGGGTCGGTCCGGGCCCGCCGGCTTCCGGGGCCGTGCCCACCAGAGATCCACAGCCCCAGAGAAACGGCGTGAGAAGGAGGAACGGGAGGCGGCCGCGTTTCCTCACCTCTTCACCCTTCCAGGACTTCGTCCACTGCCGAGAGAAACCGGTCCACGGTGGAGGGAGTGGCCGCGGCCCCCATGAGACCGATTCGCCAGATCTTCCCCTTGGCCGGCCCCAGGCCCCCGCCCACCTCGATGTGGTGCTCCTCCAGGAGGCGCTTCCTCAGGGGAGCCTCCTCCCGGCCTCCGGGCAGGGCCGCCGCCGTGAGCTGGGGCAGCCGATACCCCTCCTGGGCGAAGAGCTGGAACCCTCGCTCCAGGAGAGCTTCCTGAAGGCGGCTGCCCGCCTCCCGGTGCCGCTCGTAGCGGGCTTCCAGGCCCTCCTCCTCCATGATGGTCAAGCCTTCGTGGAGGCCATAGACCATGTTGATGGGGGCCGTGTGGTGGTAGCGGCGCTCCTCTCCCAGGTAGCCGGCGATGAGGCTCACGTCCAGGTACCAGCTCTGACAAGCCGGTTTCCGGGTGCCGATGCGCTCCACGGCGGCCTCGGAGAAGGTGATGGGCGCCAGACCCGGGGGCACTCCCAGGCACTTCTGGGTCCCGGCATAGCAGATGTCGATGCCGTTCCGGTCCACCTCCACCGGCACACCTCCCAGGGAGGTGACGGCGTCCACCAGGAAGAAGGTGTCCCGATCCCGGAGATACTCCCCCACTTCCCCCAGGGGCTGGTGGGCCCCGGTGGAGGTCTCGGCATGAACCAGGGTGGCGACCCGGGCCTCCGGATGATCCCGGAGGGTGTCGATCATCCGCTCCGGAGGGATGATCTCACCCCAGGGGGCTTCCACCGGGATCACCGTGGCTCCCATCCGTCGGGCCATCTCGGCGATCCGGGTCCCGAAGACGCCCTTCACTCCCACCACCGCCGTGTCCCCCGGGGCCAGGACGTTGGCCAGGGCCGCTTCCATTCCCGAGGAGCCGGTGCCGGACACGGGGAAGGTCATGGGGTTTCCAGTACCGAAGACCCGGCGGAGCTTCTCGCTCACGTCGTCCATGACCTCGAGGAACTGGGGATCCAGGTGGCCTACCGTGGGCAGGGCCATGGCCTCCAGGATGCGATCCGATACGGGAGAGGGGCCGGGTCCGAGAAGAAGGCGAGGATGAATCTGATGAATATCCATGATGATCCGGGGGTTGGATGAAGGTCAGAGATGATAGTTCGGCGCTTCCCTGGTGATGGTCACGTCGTGGGGATGGGACTCCCGGAGGCCGCCGGTGGTGATGCGGAGGAAGCGGGCGTTCTCCCGGAGCTCCGGCAGGTCGGCGGCGCCGCAGTAGCCCATCCCGCTCCGCAGACCTCCCACGAGCTGGAAAACCGTGTCCGCGAGGGGGCCCTTGTAGGGGACCCGGGCCTCGATGCCCTCGGGGACCAGCTTGCTCGGCCCTTTCTCGGTCGTCTGGAAGTAGCGGTCCGCCGAGCCCTCCTCCATGGCGGAAAGGGAGCCCATGCCACGGACCACCTTGAACCGCCTCCCTTCCAGGAGGAAGCTCTCGCCCGGGGATTCCTCCGTGCCGGCGAACATGGAGCCCATCATGACGGCGGTGGCCCCGGCGGCCAGGGCCTTCACGATGTCCCCGGAGTAGCGGATCCCCCCGTCGGCGATGACGGGAACCTCGTCGTCCACCCCCTTCACCGACTCCATGATGGCCGTGAGCTGGGGCACACCCACCCCCGTCACCACCCGGGTGGTGCAGATGGAGCCGGGACCCACGCCCACTTTCACGGCGTCGGCGCCCCGCTGGGCGATGGCCCTGGCCCCTTCGGCCGAGGCCACGTTTCCGGCGATGAGCTGAATGTCCGGGAGGGCCTCCCGGATCCGGGACACCGCCTTCAGGACGCCGGCCGAATGCCCGTGGGCCGTATCCACCACCACCACGTCTACGCCGGCGTCCACCAGGGCCCGGGCCCGATCCACGTCCTGGGGGGACGCCCCTACCGCGCCTCCCACCCTCAGGCGCCCGTGCTCGTCCTTGCAGGCGTTGGGGAACTGCCGACGCTTGAAGATGTCCTTGACCGTGATGAGACCCTTGAGCATCCCCTCCTCGTCCACCACGGGAAGCTTCTCGATCCGGTGGGTATGGAGAAGACGCTCCGCCTCGTCCAGGGTCGTCCCCACCGGGACCGTCACGAGTCCCTCGGAGGTCATGACGTCTCGAATGGCCTGATCCAGGTCCGTCTCGAACTGGAGGTCCCGGTTCGTGATGATACCCACCAGCCGGCCGTCCTCCTCCACGATGGGCACCCCGCTGATGGAGAACTGGCTCATGAGGGCGTGGGCCTCCCGAAGGGTCCCACCGGGCCCCAGGGTGATGGGGTTCAGAATCATCCCGCTCTCGGACCGCTTGACCCGATCCACCTCCGACGCCTGCCGGTCCACCGGCATGTTCTTGTGGATGATCCCGATCCCCCCTTCCCGGGCCATGGCGATGGCCAACCGGGACTCGGTGACCGTATCCATGGCCGCCGAGATCAAGGGGATCTGGAGGGTGATCTCACGGGTGAGCCTGGCCTCCAGAGAGGTCTCCTTGGGGTGAACCAGGGAGTGGCCCGGCACCAGGAGGACGTCATCGAAGGTGAGACCGTCTCCCAGGATCTTCTCTTTCCTTCCCACTACCTCCGTCATGGGGCGTCTTCCTCGAGCTCAGGGGATGTCAGGGTAGGCTGGGGTCCATCCGGCGCCGACCTCCCGTGGAGAGGGTCGGCCTGTCCCGACGCCCACAGTGGGCGCGGCCCACGATGGGCGCCATGATATCCGACCCTTCGGAGGGGTGTCAACCTCACTTCCGGGGAGGGGCGTCCCGGGGAGGATCCTCCGCATCCCGGGGCCGTTTCCGGCGAGGTCCCTCTTCTGCGCCCTCCCGGGGAGGAGCCGATCCTCTCCCTCCCGGCCTTCGGGACTCCGGCCCCGGGCCCCCGGGCTTTTCGGCGGGTCCGGAACGGCCGCCTTCCCGGTGCTCCTCCCCCGTGCCGTTGAGCTCTCCCAGGATCTCCTTGCCCACGTTCGCCACGTTGGACAGCACCCGGTCGGCTGCGGAGATGAGCTGGAAGGCCTCCCGGAGACTGGAGGGGCTCATGGTGCGACGGCGGAGCTGATCCTCCATCTTCTCGGCGAACCCCTGGAGCCCCGAGGCCTCCTCCGAAAGGTCCCGAGCGTATTTGGATTCCAGAAACTCGATGTAGTCCAGGACCTGGTAGACCTGCTCCTCCGGCAGGCTCTCGAGCTTCCTCAGCAATCGGGTTCGGAGGACGTCGTGCATGGTGGCGCCTCTTCTCATAGCGGTTCAAGGGCCAACGAGTGTTGGAGCCGGGGACCTCCGGGTCCTAGAAGGCTCCTCCACCCGGACCCGGCCCCGGAAGGCCCGGCCCCAAAGGGGAGCCCCGGCTCGCCGGAACAACACACCAACAGGATAACACACCTCCGGCTCCGGGTGGGAGGGCCCGGCGCCGCCCAGGACGGCGCTCCGGCAACCCCCGCCGGAGGCCGGCCGGAGCCGGACGGTTCCAGGAGCCCGGGTCCCCTCGGCGGGCGAGCTCCGGTCCT
>Ga0207797_1002519_pt1 | contig 12684 bp, 9 predicted proteins | sample PRCRCaboRojoPR_6_FD_187275 | JGI IMG/M metagenome (GOLD analysis project Ga0207797, IMG submission 187275) | Marine sediment microbial community from Cabo Rojo, Puerto Rico - PR CR 10% Liquid 1 (SPAdes) | ecosystem: Environmental > Aquatic > Marine > Coastal > Sediment | place: Cabo Rojo, Puerto... | reverse complement strand
GTCACCGAGTCCTGCCCGCGGAAGTCCTGCAGGCTCGAGAAGTTCGACACGTCGTCCAGCCACCCGCCGTAGTCCGGCTCCGGCGCGCCGCCGCCGTCACCACCGCCGTCCTCGGCGGCGGCCGCGGGACTGGCGGCGCTGGCGGCGACGGCCGCGCCACCGGTCGCGCCGCCGGCCGTTCGTAGAAACTCCCGCCTGTTCATGTACATCCGTGGCTGGGAACCGACTTTGTATAAACCCACCGAATACGCCGGGGGCCAGCAGAGTCAGGTGCGACACGCGATGGCCCACAGCGGGGCCCAGCGTCCAGTCTCGCCGTGGAATTCGTCCCTCGCCACCGTGGCGTTCGTCCCTCGAGCCCGCGGCCCTCGTGCCACGATGGTCGCGACCCGCGGAGTGGGCTCACGCCCGGTCGCTGGCACTCGTCACGCCCGGTCGCTGGCACTCGATGAATCGCGCTCGTCCGTCTGCGGGGAGGACTCTGTCCCGGCCTGGGCAGGGTCCTCCGGCCCGGCTCCCTCGTCAGGGGCAGCAGACCGGGCACGCCCCTCGCGCCCCTCGCCGATGCCCGGCCGCTCCGTGGTGGGCTCGACGTCCACCCCCTCGATCTCCGAGAGGAAGGCCGGGCGCTCGCCGTCCTCGAGGCCGACGGCCCGGAGTCTGTCGCGATACTCGGCAGCGCGGAACCGGTCGGAGAGTCGCGCGTTCGCGACGGTCACGAACAGGAAGACGCCGACGAGGAGGAAGCCCAGGCCCGCCAGGAGAACGATGACGAGGTTCGTCCCGCCCGCCGAGATTCCCGGTGGCCGGTAAATTCCCACCGTCGACAGCAACGCGGCCCCGAGCAGGACCAGGCCGGCGATCACCTGGACGGCGGCGATTACCTGGAGGACGGTGTTCCCGAGGGCGTCGCTGCTCTCGGGGACCTCGTCGGGGCTGGGGAGGTGGTCGTCCACGTCCTCGACGTCGGGGACGTCGTAGGAGTCCATCGAGCAGAGGGCGACCGTCGGCTTGACGTCCCGGAGGACCGTGCCCCGTCCCTCGACGCTCCCGTCGGGGTAGACGGCGGCGTAGCCCTGGTCGTCGTAGGCCACGAGCACGTCCTCGAACCGCTCGACGCGGGCGAAGACGTCGCGGTCGGCGACCCGCGATCTGAGATCGGCCTCGACCCGGTCGAGGAGAACGTCGCCGGTGATCCAGGTGTCGGCGTCGAAGGCCGCCTCCCACTCCTCGGGTTCCATCTCGGCCATGTCGCGGGGGCCGAAGTTCTCGAAGTCGTACTTCTCCTCGACCTCCCGCCGGAGCGACTCTACGTCGTCGGACTCGCCTGCGGTCGCGCCAGTGGTGGTCTCGGCACCAGTCGCGTCTTCGGACTCGTTGGCGCCAGTCGCGTCTTCGGACTCGTCGGCACCAGTCGCGTCTTCGGACTCCTCCGGGGTGGGGTCATCTGCGGGGGCGGGAGTGTCGTCCGACGACTCGCTCATTATCGTCCCTTCGCAGGGGAGAGTCCTTAGAGTGACGGTCGAGAGAGCGCAGTGGGCGGAGCCGCCGAGACTCCTCGATGCTGTCGGATCGGCGTGCGAGCGGGGATGTCGAGCATGCAGCGGGGATGTCGAGCATGCAGCGGTAATGTCGAGACCCGAGCGATGAAATCGAGCATGGAACGGTAGAGTCGAGCGCCGAGTGGCCAACTCTGGAGCAGCGGCTAGATATGGAGCAATGCTGGGGATCGAAAGCGGCCGAGCCGGCCGGCCCTCCTGCCACCCGTCCTGGTAGGGTTTACGTACTGATTACTAATACGTCGTCCGGCCGGACCTCCGTGGTGTATGGCAGCAACCAGCACGGAGGCGAGCCTGATCGAACGGATCGGGTACCGCCTGTCGGGAATCGTGGAACGGTGGATGCCGAGCCCGTTCCTGTTCGCCATCATCCTGACCTACATCGTCTTCGCCGTCGGGATGATCTGGACGCCGTCGGGGCCCGCGGAGATGGCCTGGCACTGGTACGACGGGTTCTGGGCCTTCCTGACCTTCTCGATGCAGATGGTGCTGATCCTCATGACGGGCTTCGTCATCGCCTACCACCCGCGCGTGAACGCCGGGATCAGGCGGTTGACGCAGATCCCATCCAGCGGGAAGGGTGCCGTCGTCCTCGTGGCGGTCGTGACGATGGCGCTGGGCTGGGTCCACTGGGGGCTGAGCCTCATCCTCGGGGCCATCTTCGCCCGGGAGATGGGGAAGACGGCCCACAGGGAGGGCATCGAGGTCCACTATCCGGTCCTCTGTGTCGCGGGGTACATGGGCCTGGGTCTGACCTGGCACTGGGGCCTGTCGGGATCGGCACCGCTACTGTTGACCGACGCCGCGAACATCGGCGAGGGGACCGGCTTCGAGTTCCTCACGTCGACGGTGCCGGCCACCCAGACCATCCTGCACCCCTACGCGATCATGCTGACGATCTTCTCCATCGTCTTCGCCACCCTCGTGCTGTACCTGCTGGCCCCGACGGGCGACCGGGCCAGGGGGATCACCGACTACGTCGACGAGGCGGACCTCTTCGGCGAGGAGGGCGATGACGTCGCGGCGGCGGTCTCGGGCGCTGACGATGGCGAGACGGCGACCGACGGCGGGACTGCGACAGACGACGAGACCGCGACCGACGGCGGGACGGAGAAGACCGTCCCGGCCGAACGCATCAACAACAACCCGATCCTGGGCGGGCTCATCGCCCTGACCGGCGTCGCACTCGTCGTCTACCTGTTCTACGACCAGGGCCGGAACGCCCTCGCGCTGAACGTCGTCAACTTCGGCTTCCTGTTCGTCGGCCTCCTGATCTACCTCCGGCCCCAGCACTACCGGGACCGGTTCGGCGACGCCGCCCGGGCGGCCGCCGGCATCGTGCTCCTCTTCCCGTTCTTCGCCGGCATCCAGGGGATGATGAGCGGCTCGGGCCTCGCACAGGACATCGCCCAGGCGCTCATCGACGTCTCGACGACGGCGACCTTCCCCGTCTTCGCGTGGCTGAGCGGGGCCGTCGTCAACCTGTTCGTCCCCTCGGGCGGCGGCGAGTGGCTCGTCCTCGGCCCGTCGGTCCTTCAGGCCGCACAGGACGTCGGGGTGCCGATCGGACAGGCGACCATGTCCTACGCCGTCGGCGACGCCCACACGAACCTCCTCAACCCCTTCTGGGCAATCCCACTCCTCGCGATCACCGAGATCAAGGCCCGCGAGATGTTCGGGTACGGGATCGCGATGCTGCTCGCGCTGATCCCCTTCCTCGCGGTCGTCCTGTTCTTCCTGCCGTACTGAGGCGGCCCAGGGCTCCCGTTCTGGGCCCGAATCCCCGTCCCACCGCGCCGGCCAGGTCCGCGACGGGTCGAGGATGGCCGCCGGACCGCTCTGTCGACCGTCGGCTGGAGCAGCAGGGGTGAACCGGCGCGCCTTTTTGTGGCCCCGTCGAACGGACCCCAGATGGCGTCCGAGCCGCTCCTGGTCGCGACGGTCGTGCTCGTGGCCGTCACCCTCTCGCTCCCCGCGTTCGCCTACGGCGCCTGGTACATCATCCAGACCGACCCGGTCACGTGGGGCGTGTTGCTGCACCACCTGAAGTTCATCGCCGTGGGCCTGACCCTGACGACTGCCCCGCTGCTCCTCTGGATGCTGCCGCGACTGCCGGGCCAGCTCAACGGCGTCGCGGCCGTCCACGCCTACCTCGGGCTCCAGGCCTACGCGATGCTCGCCTTCGCGGGGACCGGGATCGTCCGGATCTTCCGGACGAAGCGCGAGCACGACCTCTACCACGACTACGACGAGGACGTCCTGCTCGACGAGATCGGCGCCGAGCGGTTCCAACACTGGCGGCGACGTCTCCGGATCGGCGTCTTCGGCTACCTCTTCTTCTGGGTGCTCGCCTACCTCGTGGGCATCGTCCGGTACGCGATCCGGTACTGGCTGACCTGAGAGCGTCGACCCAGGTCGACGCCGGTCCCCAGACCGGCACCTACCACTCGGAGCCGTCGGCCAGGTCGACAGGATTATCCACCGCCGACGAGGGACAGACGTCCTCGAGCAGGCAGCCATCGCAATCGGGATTCTGTGCGGTACACACGGCACGCCCGTGGGCGATGAGCAGGTGGGTGTAGGCCTGCCACTCGTCCTCGGGCACGACGTCCATCAGGTCGGCCTCGATGGCCTCGGGGGTCTCCGCCTCGGTGAGCCCGAGCCGGCGGGAGAGTCGCTGCGCGTGCGTGTCGATCACGATGCCCTCGACCACGTCGTGGCCGTGCTGGAGGACGACGTTCGCGGTCTTGCGGCCCACGCCCGAGAGGTCCGTGAGGCCGGCCATCGTGTCGGGCACCTCGCCGTCGTACTCCGCGAGCATCGTCTCGCAGGCACCCTGGAGGTACCCGGCCTTCTGGTTGTGGTAGGTGATGCCGTAGATGTCCTCGGCGAGTTCGTCCTGGGGGACGGCGACGTAATCCTCGGGAGACTGGTACTTCTCGAAGAGTTCCGGCGTGGTCTCGTTGACGCGCTCGTCCGTACACTGCGCCGAGAGGACGACGGCGACCAGGAGTTCGAGTCTGTTCGAGAAGTCGAGCGAGATGGTCGCATCGGGATAGGCGTCGTGAAGGCGCTCGAGCACCTCGGCGACCTGGTCCTCGCGCGTCGGCAGCGGCGTGCCCATACCACGGGGGTCGGTGCCGGGCGGTTTGAGCGGTTCGGATCGATCCGGCGATGGAGGCTACGCAGGAGGGTGGAACCGGCGACCCGTCCCCTCGTCGCACTCGTCTTCCCCTGGACCCACCCGACGAGTGGGAGGCGTTCACGCACCTCCCCAAGAGCTTTTCTCTCGCCGCGGCAGGATCAGGGTATGCCAGGCCCCGTCTTCCTCGAGAACGAGACGGTCGAGTTGCGCCCCATCGAGCCCGAGGACGCGTCGTTCCTCGCCGAGACCATCAACGACCCCCGCGTCCGGCGGAGTCTCTCCTCGGTCGATCCCCACAGCGTCGCCGAGGAGGAGGAGTGGATCGAGTCCCTCGGCGAGAGCGACGGGATTCACCTCCTGATCGCCGTGGACGGCGAGCCTGTCGGGACGGTGGGCCTCAACCACGTCCACGAGCGGTTCGGGACCGCGGAACTTGGGTACTACGTCGCAGCTGCACACCACGGCCAGGGCTACGCCACCGCGGCGACCCGGCTCCTGCTCCGACACGCCTTCGAGGAGCGGGGCATGCACCGGATCACCGCCAAGGCCTTCGCCACGAACGAGGGATCCCGGCGGGTCCTCGAGAAGGCCGGCTTCGAGGAAGAGGGGGCCCTCCGCGAGGACGCCTTCGTCGACGGCGAGCGCGTGGACACCGTCGTCCACGGCATCCTCGCCGACGAGTTCGAAGACTGAGCCGTCGCGGAGCGTCGACCGCCCCACCCCTCGCTCAACCGCGCTCTCCCGGGGTCGCGATCGATCTCGATTGCCAGCGCACGTCCCGGCACCTCCCGCCGGGGGACTCACCCGGCCAGGAACCACTCCTCGAGAACTTCCACGAGGACGGCCGCGAAGGTCGAATCCGCGCTCCAGAAGGCCACCTCCTCGACCCCGTCCCCCCCGGCGGCGGTGGCGCGGACCGAGAGCAGGATCGTCCGGTCGTCGACGATCAGGAAGCGACCGGTGTCGACGTCGGGCGTGCGCTCGGGCGGGATGGCCAGGGCCGTGATTCCGGCCGCCTCGCCGACGACCTCGCGGACCGCGGGGTCCTCGCTCGCGACGACGACGTCGATACCCTCCGTTGCGGCGTCGCGGAGAGCCGCCAGGACGTCGGGCTCGAGGTGGTCGGGGCCCGGCGCTCCGTAGCCGATTCGCGACTCGGCCGCGCCGACGAGCGTCGCCACCCGCGACGCGATCGAGTCCGACCCGCGGACGAGCCAGATCGCCTCGCTCTCTTCCTCCTCACCGCGTGCGCTCTCGCCCACCTCGTCGAGGTAGTCGAAGGTCTCCGCACCGGTCCGCTCGAGGTCGTCGAGCAGTCGGCTGCGGGCCCGCTCCAGGGAGACGGGGCGGTACCGCGTCGGCGTGGACTGCTGGACCTCGACGAGCCCGCGGTCCTCGAGGCTCTCCGCCGCGCCGTAGACCTGTGACCGGGGCACGTCGACGACCTCGGTCACCGCCGCGGCCGTGCCCGCGCCCAGCTTCTGGAGGCCGAGGAAGACCCTGGCCTCGTAGGTCGTCAGGCCGAGGCGAGTCAGCCCCTCGACTGCCGCCTCGTCGTCCACGCTCACTCCTCCCCGGCACCTTCGCCGCCACCTTCGCCGCCACCGACCGGTTCGTTCCGGAGCCAGGCCTCGTAGACGGCCTCGAAGGTAGCCCGGTCGATCGCGCCCGCCTGGAGGTGGTCGTCGGCACTCCTGAGGTCGTCGTCGGTCACGCTCCCGCGCCGGCGGATCGACCCCACGAGGTCGGTCACCACGCGAATCTCTTCGGCGCCGCCGACCCGCCGGGGGCCAGCCTCCGTCGCCAGGGTCCCCTCCACGGTCAGGACGTCGCCATCGGTGGTCCCATCGGGGACGCGGACCCGGTAGGAGAGCCGGACGTCCGTCCGGACGGCCAGATCCCAGACCACGTAGACGGTGTCGCCCTGTTCGGCCACGTCGACCGGTTCCGGTTCGACGTCGGTCACCCGAATCTCCCCCTCCGTGACGGTCTCCTCCAGGACGATCCGGCCGGCCGGTGCGTCGGCCGCGACGCCGACGCCGACGCTCCGCCCGGGGAGGGCCTGCGCGTGGTCGATGGCGCGGACCGGGGCCACCGGGTCGCCCTCGACGCGGGCGTCGACCGCGGTGGTCGCGGCAGCGCCCTCGTCGGTCGCATCCGGGAGGGAATCCGCTCCTCGGGCCTGGCCCGGGTCCGTGCCTGCGTCCGGATCGGAAGGGTTCCCGTCACCAGTCGCTGCCGACTCGGGAGCCGAGTGGTCGTCGGCCGCCGCCGTGGCTCCGCCCTCGCTGCCCGCTGCCGTACCCGCTCCTTCGCTGGCCTCCTGGCCGTTTTCGGCCCGGACCTGTTCGCGGGCCCAGTCCGGCCCCGCGTAGCGCGTCCAGACCACGAGCAGGCTCGGGAGCACCAGGACGCTCGCCAGCAGGGCGTAGATGATTGTGAGACCGGTGATGAGGCCGAACTGTTGGAGCGGGGGCAGGATGGCGAAGACCAGGACGCCGAACCCGCCGACGGTGGTGGCAGCGGAGCCGACGAGGGCCCCGCCGGTGCCCGTGACGGCGGTCCGCATCGCCGCCCAGACGTCCCGCTGGCGCTCGAGTTCCTGGTTGTACCGCTCGCTGAGGTGGATGCTGTAGGCCACGCCGAGCCCGACGGTCAGGCTCGTGATCATCCCCGTCATGACGTTGAACGGGACGCCGAGGAGGTACATCGTCCCCAGGATCCAGGCCACCGAGAGGACCACCGGCATGAGCGTCACCGCCCCCAGCGTCGCGCTCCCCTCCGTGAGCCGGTAGGCGATCATCAGGAAGACGAAGACGGCGACGATCGTGATCAGGAGGCTCTGGACGACCGTGTCCAGGAGCTGGTTCTGAACCACGTTGTTGAGGATCGGCTGACCGGTGGCCGTCGCCTCGAACCCGTTCCCGTCGAGGGACGCGGCGACGTCCCGCATCTGGGTCGTGATTGCACTGCCGGGGGCGCCGCCGTCGACGCCGACGACGACCCGGGCGGCGGTGTAGTCGCCGTTCTCCCGGAGGAGGTACGAGCCCGCACGATCCGGTGCAGTCTCGAAGAGGGACGCGTAGACCGCCGACAGGTTCGTATCCGGGACGCCGTTCCCGTCGGTGTCTGCGGATTCCACGGTCGCCGCGAACGTCTCGTTGGTCGCGGCGACGGACTCGATGACCGACAGCGGGCCCTGGATCGCCGCCTGGCCGCCGGCGATCTTCTTCGTGACCCCCTTCGCTTCCGCCAGGTCCCGCGCGTCTGCGAGTCGTTCGAGGGCCTCGTCGCGCGTCAGGTCACCCTCGACCAGGATCTGGGCCTGGGCGTCCTCCCGGAGGAATCGGTCGTTGACGTACTCCAGGTTCGACTTGGCGGTGTACTCCCCGGGGGCGAAGGGCTCGGGGAGTTGCTCCATCCAGTCGGGCGGATCCTCGGCGAGGAAGTCGGCCTGGTCGAAGGAGGTACTGACCTGCGAGCCGCCGACGCCGCCGGCGACCGTCACGAGCAGGGCCAGCACCAGGACGACGTAGGGTGCCTTCCGGGCCGCCGTGGCGCCGACGGTGAGGGCCTGACTGCTCCGCCCGCCGCCGGTTCCGATCGCGCGCTTGCGGCGGTCGAGGCCCCAGCCCTCGAGCAGTTCGTCGAGTTCGACCTTCAGCGCCGGGACCAGGACGCCGAAGACCAGGAGCGCGGCGACGATGCCCACGGAGGAGACGATGCCGAACTCGCGGATCGGCGGGACGGGACTGGTCAGGTTCGAGAGGAAGCCGATGACGGTCGTCGCCGTCACCCAGACCAGCGCGATGCCGACGCCCCCGAGAGCGATCCGCATGGATCCCCGGGGTGCGCCGTCGTGGGCGCCGGGCTCGGCCTCGTCGGGCGTCCCGCCATCGCCGTCGGCAGCGCCGCGATCTCCCACGACTGACCCGCCGTCGGTCGCGGGCGTCCCACCGTCGGTCGCGCCGAGGCGCTCCTCGCGGTGGCGCATGAAGATGTGGATGGCGTAGTCGATCGACAGGCCGATGAGCAGGACCGGCACGGCGACGAAGAGCTGGTTGAAGGCGATGTCCGCCCAGCCCATGAAGCCGAAGGTCCAGGTCAGGACCGCGCCGATGCCCAGCAGCCCCAGGAGGATGTCGAGGACGTCCCGGTAGCCGATCGCGAGCGCCAGCAGGACGAACAGGAGCGCCAGCGGCGCCACGATGGTCATGCTGTCGGCCATCGAGGCGTCGATCTCGTGGGTGATGATCCCGCCGCCGAAGACGAGGTACTCGAGGGAGCCACCCTGGGCGTCGGCGACGTCACCCATCGCGAGCTGGGCGTCGATGATGCGGTCCGAGACGCCCACGGGACTCGCGGTCTCGCCCTCGGTCGCCTGCGTGAGGACGAGCATCGTCGCGTTCGCCTGGGCGGTCCCGGGGTCGTAGCCGCGGCTGGGCATCAGCGCCAGCAGACCGGTGCCGCCGGTCGCGCCCGCGTCGGCGCCCTCGCTCAGGACCGATTCGACAACGCTCCGGACCTGGCTCTCGTTCATCGAGGCGAGCTGGGCACGCTGCTCGGCGAGCGTCGGCTGTGGGGCGTTCTGGAGGGCAGTCCGGTCCTCCTGGAGTGCGGTTCCGCGTTCCTCGAGGGCCCCGGCCCAGGCCTGGAGTTCACCGCCGCGGCGCTCGACGGCCTCGTACTCGGCCTGGAGGACGCCCTGCGTCCCGAGCGTGTAGGCGGCCCGTGCAGCCTCCTGGCTGGTGGCCTCGCGGAGCTGCTGGACGGCCCGGCTGAAGGTCTCGAGGTGGCGCTGGCCGAGGTCGACGGAGGTGTTCCGGTCGACCGCCTGGAAGACCGGCTCGACGGGCGCCTGGGGGTTCTCCCGGAGTTCGGTCATCGCGCCCCGCAGTCGGGCCGCAGTCTCGTTGAGCGCGTCCGTGCGGTTCTGCAACTCGCGAGAGGCCGCCTCCAGTTGCGTGCGGTTGGCCTGGAGGGCCGCGGCCCGCTGTTGCAACTCGGCGGCCTGCTCCTGCCGGAGTGCCGCGGTCGCGACGACGTTCGGGACGCCGAGGACAGCATCGCCCTCGGCGAGCGTGTCGTTGATCGTCGCGTCCTCGCGCAACGCCCGTTCGAAGTCGAGCACCTCGATCATGGCCGACTTCGTGAGGACGTTCGAGTCGCGGACGATGAGCTGGACCGTCGTGGTGTTGCCGTTCTGACCGGCGAAGTTGGACTCGACGAAGTCCAGTTTCTCGCCCTCGGGGGAGTCGGACTGGAACTGGTCGAGCGAGGAGGACTGGCCGACCATCGGCGCGCCAGCGCCGACGACGACCGTCAGGAGGAGCATGACGGCGATCGCGATCCGGCTGTGATCGACGAGCGTCTCCGCGATCCGTTCGACGACCTTCACGGGGACCACGTCCGCGGGGGACGCCAGGGTGTTTGTAGGGACATACTAACAACTGCCGGGAGATGGCCCGTCGCGGGGGTTAAAGACACCGAAACGCCGTGACAGTTGTCGAGCGTTGTCGCGGCCCGAACGCGCGACGAGGGGAATCTGTGACGACGAGCGAGAGGCAGCGAGTGCGAGCGTGAGGCAGCGAGTGCGAGCGTGAGGCAGCGAGAACCCCCGAAAGTCAACAAAAGGCCCCGAAAGTCAACAAAAGGCCCCAAGAGTCAGCGTGAGTCAGCCAGTGGTCGCCGAGAGCCCGAGAGAACCCGTCGGTCGTTCGATATGGGGGGCGATCGACTTGGCGTGGGCCCGATCAGAGGCCGAGTTCCCGACCCAGGACCAGGCGCTGGATCTGACTCGTCCCCTCGCCGATCTCCATCAGTTTCGCGTCCCGGAAGAACCGCTGTGGGGAGAATTCTGTCGTGTACCCGTACCCGCCGAGGACCTGCACGGCGTCCTCGGCGACCTCCCGGGCGGTCTCGCTCGCGTCGAGTTTCGCCATCGCGGAGAGTCGCCGGACGTCCCCGTCCCCGTCCCGGTCGTAGGCCCGGGCCGCCTTGTGGGTCAGCAGGCGGCTCCGTTCGACCTTCCGGTCCATCTCGACGAGCATGTCCCGGACGGCGTCGAACTCCGCGATGGGCTGGCCGAACTGCTCGCGGTCGGTCGCGTACTCGCGGGCGGCCTCGAAGGCGCCCCTTGCCAGGCCGACCGACAGGGCGGCGATCGAGATCCGGCCGCCGTCGAGGGTCTTCTTCGTCTGTTCCCAGCCGTCGCCGACTTCCCCGAGGAGGCGATCACCGGGGACCTTGCAGTCGTCGAACCGGACCTCGCAGGTGGGCGAGGCGTTCAGCCCCATCTTCCGCCAGACGTTCGTGACCTCGACGCCGTCGTCCGCTTCGGGGTCGACGACGAACGTCGAGATGCCGCCGTAGCCCTCGTCGGGGTCGGTCACGGCCTTCACGAGGATCGACCCGGCGACGTTGGCGTTGGTGATGAACTGCTTCGTCCCGTCGATGACCCAGCCGTCGCCGTCGCGCCTGGCCCGGGTGTCCATGTCGCTGGCGTCGCTGCCGCTGTCGGGTTCGGTCAGCGCCCAGGCGCCGAGGTGCTCGCCCTGGGCCAGCGGTTCGAGCCAGCGGTCCTTCTGGGCCGCCGTCCCGAACAGTTCGATCGGCTTCGAGGCCAGCGAGACGTGGGCCGCGAAGGAGAGGCCGACCGACCCCGAGACCGCGCCGAGTTCCTCGGTCACGAGCGCGTACAGCAACTGGTCGCCCCCGAGGCCGCCGTGGTCCTCGGCGATCGGGACCCCCATCACGTCCAGGTCCGCCAGTGTCTCGAAGATCTCTGCCGGGAACTCGCCCGCGTCCTCGATGTCCTGGGCGACGGGCTGGATCTCGTTCTGACAGACCTTCCGGACGGACTGGCGCATCATCCGGTGTTCCTCGGGAAGGCGGAAGTCCATGCCAGGGGCTTCGGTGCCCGGTGTAAAAACATCGCGGGGACCAGCGTGCCGCTTGCACCGGGCACTGGAGCGCGGTCTCGTCGTTCCGTCGCCCCCCCCCAGCCGCAGTCAGGCAGGTAGCGAAACCGATACGGTCCCGGGTCGCCTCGCTAGAGGCGGATGGCATTCCGCCGGTTGCTCCGCGGCAGCGTCGACGGCTCCACCCTCGAGCGCGTCGCTCGCGAGGTGGCCGAGGGGGCCGGCGAACCCGTCGAATCCGTCCGGCCCCTGGAGGCGGACAACTGGCTGTCGACGCCCGTCGTCGTCAACGACCGGTACTTCCTGAAGGTGATCACGGCCCAGAACTCCCTCGTTCACGCCCTCCTGACCACGGGTCGGAACCTCGGCGTCTTCTCGAGTGGCGCCGCGGGCTTCTTCGAGCACTACGGGACGCCCCTCCAGATGGCCGAGCACGAACGCGAGGCCACCGAACGGATGCGGGACCTGGGAATCCAGGCGCCCGAGCCCCGCGAAGCATTCGAGTTCGAGGGGCTTGGCGTCCTCGTCCTCGAGTACCTCCCTGGTTTCGAGACCCTCGACGAACTCGACCGCGGGCAACTCGAGGTCGTCGCGCCGGCCCTCTTCGACTCCCTCGCCCGGATGCACGACGCCGAACTCGTCCACGGCGACCTCCGCGCCGAGAACGTCCTCGTGATCGACGGCGATCTCTACTTCATCGACGCGACCAAGGTCCGCGAGGACGCCGTCGCGGAGGCTCGCGCCTACGACGTCGCCTGCGCCCTCGCGACGCTCGCGCCCCTCCTCGGCGCACGGGACGCGGTCCGCGTCGCCGCAGAGCGCTACGACGCCGACGTCCTCCTCGCCGCAGAGGACTTCGTCGACTTCGTCAACCTGCGGCCGGACCACGACTTCGACGCCGCGGCGATCAAGGGCGCCATCGAGCACCAAGTCGACTGAGGTGGCTCCGGTGGGGCGAGGCGGTGCGTCCCGAGCACGTGACCGGACCCACCCACCCGCCCACCCAGGGGCCTGGACTCGGGCGGCGAGGAGGCTGGACTCGAGCGGCGAGGGGCTGGAC
>Ga0207797_1002518_pt1 | contig 12684 bp, 13 predicted proteins | sample PRCRCaboRojoPR_6_FD_187275 | JGI IMG/M metagenome (GOLD analysis project Ga0207797, IMG submission 187275) | Marine sediment microbial community from Cabo Rojo, Puerto Rico - PR CR 10% Liquid 1 (SPAdes) | ecosystem: Environmental > Aquatic > Marine > Coastal > Sediment | place: Cabo Rojo, Puerto... | reverse complement strand
TCGTCCGCCGCCGCGAGACGATCGACGACGTCGTCCGGGTGGAAGACGAGGCGGAGTAGGGACACGTCCCACCGCGAACCGACTGCTCGACGTCGTCCCCGAACGCAGCCGGCGGCCGACACCGTAAGTTAAACCTCGGCGCGCCGCAAGACGCCTCAATGACGGAGATCCACCCGAGCCAGCGCGTCGCCGTGCTGGCCGACGCGCAGAACCTCTACCACACCGCACAGAGCCTCTACTCGCGGAACATCGACTACTCGAAGCTCTTAGAGAAGAGCGTCTCCGGGCGCGAGCTCGTCCGTGCCATCGCGTACGTCATCCGCGCGGACTCGCCCGACGAGGAGCGGTTCTTCGAGGCGCTGATCGACATCGGGTTCGAGACGAAGATCAAGGAGATCAAGACGTTCGGCGACGGCTCGAAGAAGGCCGACTGGGACGTCGGGATGAGCATCGACGCGGTGACGCTGGGGAACAAGGTGGACGCGGTCGTGCTCTGTACGGGCGACGGCGACTTCTCGCGGCTCTGCTCGCACCTCCGCCACGAGGGCGTCCGCGCCGAGGTGATGGGCTTCGAGCAGTCGACCGCCGACGAGCTGGTCGAGGCGGCCGACTCGTTCGTCAACATGACCGAGCGGACGGAGACGTTCCTGCTGTAGCCGTCGGCTGTCGTCCCCGCCGGTAGCACGTACCCGGATGCCCGCCGGTGTTCGGTCCGGACGGTGAGCGACCCGACCGACTCGGACGGCCGCGATCGAGTACCGTGACCGGTGCGAGAGCGCACCCGGCTCCCGGCACCCGCCCGCGTCAGGCTTCGACGCCGTAGTCGGTCCGGGTACCGGTCCCGACGTCACCGCGTCGGCCGCCGTCGCTGTGGTCGTCGTAGAACGTCGTCATGTACGCGAGCCGGAACGGCGTCACCAGCATCGAGACGGCGAACCCGACGACGACGAGCGCGACGGCCTCGGGCACGGAGAAGAGCGCCGCACCGAACTGCGCCGGGTCGGGGCCGCCCGGACCGGCGCTCGACTGGATCGTCTGGAACCGCTGGACCGTCCGCAGCAGGACGAACGCCGACGTCGGCAGGGCCACGATCAGCCCGACGGCGATCCTGACGGCGAGGTAGCCGACGGCGCTGAGCTTGTTCGAGAGCACGACGCCCGCGCTCGACCGGAGGGCGTCGATCGGGCCGTCGCCGTCCAGCACGACGGCGGCCGGCAGGAACTCCAGCAGGAGGCCGACGGCGACGAACAGCAGGACTGCCAGGACGGCGAAGCCGCCGAGCAGCAGGATCGTCACGCCACCGACCGCCGCACCGGGGGCGCCGCCCCCGCCGACGCTCGCGATCGCCCCGATCCCGACGACCAGCCCGAGGACGATCCCGACGATCCCCAGGACGATCCCGATCACGAGCATGATCGCGAACCTGGCCAGGAACGCCAGCAGCATCGTCAGGTAGTTGCTGCGCCCGCTGTCGACGAACGTCCCGAGGCTCGTCGAGCCGCGGAACGACTCCCGGACCATCCCGACGAGGCCCGCGACGAGGAACGGGGTGATCAGGAAGCTCACGATCCCCAGCGGGAGGGACAGGAACTGCCCGCCGGGGACGGCGACGCCGGCCTGCTGGAGCAACGAGATCGCGCTGCCTGGCAGGGCGACCAGTGCGAACACGAAACCGGCGAGGAACAGTACGGGGTTCTGCAGGAGCGCGCTGATCGCGCGCCGGAGGGACTTGATTGCACCCATGTGCCGAAAGGACCCACCGGAGCGAAAAAAACCACCGGGTCGGATCTCCGGGGTGGAAACCGCGCCGCCGCGCCGTCCGTTTCCCTGTCCTCGGTCAGTTCCGTTCCGTTCCGTTCCGTATCGTCCCGGCTCCGCCCGTTTCGTCCCGAGTTCAGCCGTCGGTCACGACCGGCTCGACGGGGCTGTCGACGAGCGGTGAGAGGATTCGGGGACGAGCGGGAGACGAGTCCCGGTCTGGCTGTCGGGTAACGAACGGTGTACCGACGAGGGACGACGTCGCGTCAGCGACCGGACGACGGCAACGTCGGGCGGGGACGACGTCGCGTCAGCGACCGGACGGCGGTGACGTCCGGCCGGGACGACGTCGTGCCAGCGATCGGACGACAGCCAGGCCGGTCCCGAGCGCGGCTGTCGCGGCGAGGAGCGCGGAGAGCCCGCCGACGCCGGTCTGGAGGAACAGCCCGCTGCTCGCCAACAGCAGCGCCGCGCCTGCCGCGACCATCCGCATATCTGTCGGCATAGACTCCAGTCAGTGATTCTGCGTGTTATCCCTTTCTATACGGCCGCGGACGCGCGGTCGACGACCACTCCCCTCCGGTCGACGACCACTCCCCTGGGGTCCGATCGGCACCCCCACGAGCCGTCGCCTCCGGGTGCCCGGGATCAGCAGGTATTCGTCCGTCGGGGCCCGAGCCGGGGTATGGAGCGCGACATCGCCCGGCTGCGGACGGTAGCGGACTACCAGTTCGGCGCGGGCGCCGGCCACACGCTGTTTCCCCCGGGCGGGTCGTTCGACGTCTCGTACTCGTCGGGCGGCCGGCCGCGCCAGGTCCACGCGGGGGGCGTTCGGCTCGTCTCGTACGGAACCGACGGCCGGTTCACGCTCGGCGTCGAGGGCGGCCGCCGGCTGGTCGGGGCGCTCGCCCCGCCGGCGGTCCGGGTGGCCGTCGGCGAAGAGTCGATCCCGTTCGTCCGGGACGGCCGGAACGCGTTCGCGAAGTTCGTGCGCGCGGTCGATCCCGACGTCCGGCCGGGCGACGAGGTGGCCGTGGTCGACGGCGACGACGAGGTGCTCGGTGTCGGTCGGGCCGAGCTGTCGGCGTCGGCCATGGCCGACTTCGACACCGGCGTCGCCGTCTCGGTCCGACACGGCGCCGGGGCGCCCGGCGACGCCTGAACGGGTCGGGCGCCGGTTCCGGGCCCCGGACTCCAGCAGGGGTCCCCGACGACGCCTCCGGTGGGCGGCGGGTAGACGACGTCGGCCGTGGCTCCGACGGCGACGCCACGACCGGCGTCGAACCGGGCTCAGTGGCTCGTGTCCTTGTCGGAGATTCCGAGCACGACGTCACAGTGAGGACAGGTGTAGGCGATGGTCCCGCTCGGCGACGCCCCCGACGAGTAGTTGACCCAGATCGCGGGGAGACGGAGCCCCTCGACCGCGTCGAACTCGTCGATCGGCTCGGTCGGGAGCGACTCGCCACAGTCGGGACAGCGGGCCATGCGACAGCGTCTCGGGGCCTCGGCATAACCGTACCGTCGTCGGTGCCGGGGATCGACTCGACCAGACCCGATCCGGATCCGGATCTGGTTCGGGAACGCGGCCGCGCTCGGGGGCATCCCGAGCTTCAGAGTCCGATCGCGGTCGTCAGCGGGACGCCCGCGATCACGGAGCCGAGGAGGTAGCCGCCGATCGCGCCCCCGTTGAGCAGCGGGAGGCCGGCGTGCGCTCGGCCGCCGAAGACGGCCCAGAGGAGCACACCGAGGCCGAGGAACGTGCCGACCATCGCGAGGAGTGCCGGGAGGTTCGCCGACGCGGCCAGGGGCAGTCCCAGCGCGGCCGCCGGGGAGTAGAAGGCGGCGCTGGCGATCATCACCGTCGGCATCACGGCGTCGCCCAGCCCGATGAAGAAGGCGTCGCGCCCCTCCTCGTCGTCACCGCCGTCCTCGCCGTCCTTGCTGTCCTCGCCGACTCCGCCACCCTCGCCGTCCTCGCCGTCGTCGGATCCCGTCGCGGCCACCTCGTCGACCGCGTCGCCGCCGTCGGCGTCAACCGGGCCCGCACCGTCGGTCGGTCGAGTGGCCGCCGGCTCGTCCCCCTCGCCGTCACGCTCGTCGACGTCGGATCCCTCGCCGTCACGCTCGTCGGCGTCCGAGGTCGGGTCGGGCGGCGTGAACTCGTCGTCGAGCAGCGAGTACGACAGCGACAGCGGGATCACCAGCACGACGGGGACCTTCAGGTCGAGAACGCCGGAGGCCAGCGAGAGCATGTGCTCGGTACCGTACACCGAGATGGCGTCGTAGACCGCCAGCGCCGTCAAGAGGACGATCGCCGGGAGCAGCCCGAACGAGATGCCGAACAGGCCGGCGCCGCCGGCGCCCATCAACACCCCCGCGAGGTCGATGACGTACCACTCGGGGTAGGCGAGCAGGGCGACCGCCACGCCCAGCGAGAGCCCGACTGCGAGGACGTTCACCCCGGCGACGACCACCGGCGGGACGATCACGCTGAAGACGTACCACGACAGCAGCGCCCCCGCACCGACGATGACCAGCCTGATCACGGCGTCGAGGTCGTACCGGAACGCCGCGAGCATCAGGGCAGTCACCACGAGGATCGCGACGAGGTAGAAGACGCTGTTGGTCGGGTCCGAGGGGTCCTCCACGGCCCGGTAGCCGGCGGCCTCGAACGGGGCGACGAGGGCGAGCGCGCCGAGCTGGACCGCGAGGAAGATCAGTGCTGCGACGGCGACGCCGCGGACGACGCGGAGGTTCATTCGTCGGTGACCGTTCCCGCGGGCGGGGTTTGGTCGTTGCGCTTCCGGCGGACGCAGTGGTGCCGTCGGAACTGACCGGGAGGAGTGCGGACCGAACCGGCGGATCGAATCGACCGACCGTGGCGGCCGGCGTGAACCACCTGTAGCCGAAGACGCCGAACCGACCCGGTGCCCCGGTCGTCGAACCGCTGTCGGGTGGTGTCAGGGAGCGTCCCGGACCGGCCCGCGTCCGTGGTGGCTAGCCCGACGGACCGCCGACCTACCGCGCGTACAACTTCGTCCCGAGCAGGTCGGCAGCGCGCGTTCCGCTCGCGGGCGAGACGGCGACGTACGGGCGATCGACGGGACCGAAGACGTCGACGACGCGGCCGACCGTCGAGAGCGACTCGTCGATCACCTCCGTCCCGAGGTCGGGGGTCGAGTCGTCGGGGAGCCGGACGATCGCGAGCCCCTGGGCGACGCGAACCACCGTCCCGACGCGCTGCATCGCCACTCAGACGTCCCCCGTTCGGAGCCGGCGGGCGTCGGGGAGCCGCCGAGCTTCGTCGAACCGTCGGCCGCACGGGTGCTCTCGTCGGACGGGTCGGCGCGCCGGCGTCGTCGGTGACACGGCGTCAGTCCCTGAGGATCGCCACGTACGCGGCGACCGCCTGCACGAGGTCGTTCTTCGAGGCGTCCTCGGCCCCCTTGACGACGACGCGCCCCCGCTGTTCGTACTCGCGGGGGTACGTCTCCTCGCGCTCGATCACCGCGTCGTAGCCCACCTGCTGGACCGCCCGGGCGATCTCGTCGACCGTCGGGTCCTCGACGGCGGCGTCCTGGGGGACGCGCCGCCCCTCCGACCGGCTCAGCGAGGCGTCGATGTACGCCGGCCAGATGACGTTCTCGACCATACCGGTCCGCCGTCGGCCGTCCGTAAGTCGGTTGTGTTGTCCCGGTGGACCGCGCGACGGGTCCGTCACGGGTCCGTCTCGGGTCCGTCCCGGGTTCATTCCGGCTACCCGCGCCGACGGGCGAACGCGAACACCAGCACCGCGAGCACCGCGAGCGCGAGGGTGAAGCCGGGGGTCGTCGACTCGCTGGACGTCGCCTCGCCGCCGTCGCTCCCGTCGCTCCCGCCGTCGGATCCGGCGGCCGTGGTCGTCGGCGTCGGGGTCGGCGTCGGGGTCGGCTCGTCGTCGAGGTCCGGCGTGGGCGTCGGGGTCGGCGTGTCCGTCGCGTTCGCGGCCGCGTACGCCTCGGGGTGGAACGCCCGCGCCATCGCCCGGACCGGTCGGATCACCCGCGGGGCGGGCTGGTTGAGGTAGTCCACGTTCAACACGAGGACGTTCCCCTCGCGGACGGCCGTCGTCCCGTTGTACGCCGCGTTCCGCGGCGGGAGCCCGTCGGGGTCGTCCGTGTTCAGGACGATCCACTCGGGGTCCTGCTCGACGACCGTCTCGTCGGAGATCCGGCGGTAGCCGGAGACGTTCGCCCCCGCGGCGACGTTGCGCCCGCCGGCCGTCGTGATCAGTTCGTCGACGAACGTCCCCGCGCCGGCCGTGAACCCGAAGAAGACGTAGAGCACGCGGGGGCGCTCCTCGCCGGCGACCGCCTCCCGGACCGTCGCCAGTTCGCGCTCCATCTCCCGGGCGGTCGCGTCGGCCCCCTCGCAGGCGCCGACGAGCCGGCCCGTCCGGCGCGTCTTCTCGATCACGTCCTCGACCGAGGTCGCCAGCGGGAAGACGTACGCCGGGACGCCCGCGTCGCGGAGCTGCCGGATCCGTCCGGGCGCGAAGCCGTGCGTGGTGTTGGGGACGAGCACGAGATCCGGCTGGAGCCCGATCACCGTCTCGACACTCGGCCCGTTGGCGCCGGAGACGTTCGTCCGCGATCCGGCGCCCTCGAGGTAGGTCGCGTACTGCGAGACGCCGACTACCTTCTCGCGGGCGCCGATCTCCCACATCGTCTGTGCCGCGCTGGGGTTCAGCGTCACCACCCGCTCGGGCGCCGCATCGAGCGTCAGTTCCGTCCCGGTCGCGTCCGTCAGCGTGACCGGGAACTCACAGTCCGCCTGCGTCGCCGCGGTCGCCACACCGCTCGTCCCGGTGGTCGTCGCACCGCTCGTCCCGGTGGTCGTCGCACTGCCCGTCCCGGCGACCGTCGGTCCACTCGTCGTCCGGCTCGTCCCGGCGCTCGCCGTGCCCGCCGTCCCACCACCCGTCGCACCGACCGCCGGGAGCCCGGCGGCGACGACGGCGACCGCGAGGGCCGCCGCCAGGATCGTCCGGATCGTCCGTCGCATGTGCGAACCCGGTCGACCGGTTCCAATAAATATTTATCTAACCCAAGCAGGCTTGCGTAACGATGCGAACCGTCGCGCGCTCCGCCGGCTACTCCGGCGGGTTGCTGGCCGTCCTCGCGGCCGTCGTCGTCGCCAGCGCGGGCGTGGGGCCGGTTGCGATCCCCGCACCGGTGGTGGCGCGCGCGCTGCTGGACCCGCTGCCGGCGGTGGCGTTCGACGTCCCGCGGGCGGCGCGGACGATCGTCGTTCAGGTCCGGCTCCCCCGGGTCGCCCTGGCGGCGATCGTCGGCTTCGCGCTCGCGGCCGCGGGAACGGTGATGCAGGGGTTCTTCCGGAACCCGATGGCGGATCCGTCGATCATCGGCGTCTCGTCGGGCGCCGCCGTCGGTGCGGTCGCGGCGATCGTCGTCCCGGCGGCGCTCCCGTTCGGACTCGGCGTCCAGTCGGCCGCCTTCGCGGGCGCCCTCGTCACCGCGTTCGCGGTCTACCTGGTGGCGACCGAGGGCGGTCGGACGCCCGTCGCGACCCTCCTGCTGGCGGGCGTGGCCGTTCAGACGTTCCTGGGCGCCGTCGTCTCGTACCTCCTGCTCGACGCCGGCGAGTCGATGGACCGGGTCGTCTACTGGCTGATGGGTCACCTCGCGGACGCGACGTGGGACGAGGTGCTCGTGGCCGCACCGGCCGTCCCGCTCGCCTGCCTCCTCCTCCCGTTCGCGCGCGACCTGAACGTCCTCCTCTTGGGCGAGGCCGACGCGCACAGCCTCGGGATCGAGGTCGAGCGAACCAAGCGGCTCCTCCTCGCGCTGGCCGCACTGGTGACGGGCGCCGCGGTCGCCGTCGCGGGCGTGATCGGCTTCGTCGGCCTGGTCGTCCCGCACGTCGTCCGGCTCGTCGTCGGCCCGGACCACCGCGTCCTGCTCCCGACGAGCGCGCTCGCGGGCGCGTCGTTCCTCGTCGCGGCCGACACGGTCGCCCGCGCGGGTCCGGCCGAGGTCCCGGTCGGCATCGTCACGGCGGCGCTGGGCGCGCCGTTCTTCGTCTACCTGCTTCGGCGACGGGAGGTCCACGACCTGTGAGCCCGAACCGGACCGATCGGACCGGCGACCGAGCCTATCGTGGGGACGGCGACGGAGTGAGCTGGTCGAGTCGCGGACCGGGCTCGACGGGGGGCTCGCAGGCCGGGAACGGAGCGGCCTCCGGATCGGGGGCGACGAACGGCGAGGCGACGGCCGGCCGGCTCGTACCGGGCGGTCCGATCCGGCAGTCGCGAACCGACGCCGACGGCCGCCGCGCGAGCCTCGACGACCGTGCCGACGGCGACGGAACTGTCCCGCCGGCCGTCCGCGTGCGCGATCTCGGCGTCGAGCGAGGCGGCGTCGCCGTGCTGGACGGCGTGGACGCGTCGGTCCCCCGGGGCCGGTTCGTCGGCCTGGTCGGGCCGAACGGCGCGGGCAAGACGACCCTGCTCCGGACGCTCGACGGCGGGCTCTCCCCGCGGCACGGGACCGTCGAGGTCTGTGGCGACCCCATCGCCGAGCTCGGCTCGCGCGCGCAGTCGCGGCTCGTGGCGACGGTCCCACAGACGACCGAACTGGCGTTCGACTTCCCCGTCCGCCAGCTCGTCGAGATGGGCCGGACCCCACACGTCGGCCGGTTCGGTCGGTTCGACGCGGCCGACCGCGAGGCCGTCGAGGCCGCGATGGAGCGAACCGCCGTCGCCGACCTCGCGGACCGCCCGGTGACGACCGTCAGCGGTGGCGAGCGCCAGCGCGTCCTGCTCGCCCGGGCGCTCGCGCAGGACGCCCCGGTCGTCCTCCTGGACGAGCCGACCGCCAGCCTCGACATCAACCACCAGGTCCGGACCCTCGAACTCGTCAGGGAGCTGGTCGCCGAGGGCCGGACCGTCGTGGCCGCGATCCACGACCTCAACCTCGCGGCCCACTACTGCGACGACCTCCTCTTACTCTCGGACGGGGCGGTGCTCGCGGCCGGGCCGCCCGACGAGGTGCTGACCGAGAGACACCTCGAAGGGGCGTTCGGGACGAACGCCGTCGTCACGCGCCACCCCGTCACCGGCTCGGTGTTCGTCACCGCGCTCGCGGAGCGGCGGGGCGACGCCGAGGGCCGGGTGCACGTGGTCGGCGGCGGCGGGACGGCCGCCCGGACGCTCTACCTGCTGTCGGCGGCGGGCTACGAGGTGACCGTCGGGGCGGTCAACGAGGGCGACTCCGACACGGAGGCGGCCCGCCAGCTCGGTCTCGAGGCCGTGACCGTGCCGCCGTACGCACCGGTCGACGACGCGGCAGCCGACCGCGTAGCGGCACTCGCACGCGCGGCGGACGCCGTCGTCGTCGCCGACCTGGAGGTCGGCGAGGGGAACCTCGCGAACCTCCGGACGGTCGCCTCGGTGGCGGGCGGATCGGGATCCGGATCCGGGACGGACAGGGTGACGGGAGCGCGACGCGGCGACGCCGACAGTGACCGTGACCGCGACGTCTACGCCGACGGTGACCGCGACGGCCGCGTCGACGGCGATGGCGGCTCCCCGGCCGTCGTCCTCGTCGAGAAGCGACCGTTCGAGGAGCGCAACTACGCGGGAACCGCGGGGCGTGCCGCCTACGACCGGCTGCACGCGCTCGCGAGCGTCGTCGAGCCCGGCGAGGTGTTGCGCGCGGTCGAAACGGCCGTCACGGGGCGCGACGGGTGACCGTCCGGGGGATCGCCGGCCGTTGGCCCGTCGTCGGTCGCTGCCCCCGGCCGGCTCACTCCGCAGTCGGCTCCCCGTCGACGTACCGGTCGTAGAGCCGGTCGGCGACCAGCGAGCCGACGACGCCCGGGAGGACGACGAACGAGCCGGCCAGCAGGAGCACCAGGCTCGCCCACCGCGAGACGGGGTCTGTCGGCGGCCACAACAGCGGGAGCGTCGCCGCGACGAGGTCCCACTGCCACACGAGGAGCAGTGCCGAGGCGACCGCCGTACACACCAGCCTGGCCGCGATCCGACGCGGCTCGGGTCCGGGTCGCGGCTCCGGGAACTCGACGGCCATGTTCCGACTCGGTGATGGAGGAGTGAAAGCCCGTCGACGACCGAAGGCTCCCGGAACGGCCTGCCCGTTCCAGCCGAACCGATCCAGCCTCTTCTGTACACCCGGGCCCTTGCTCGAATCGTCGTTCGGATAAGACCCCGTTAAACCACCCGTACGATCCGGCTACCCGGGATAGCTTCATCACGGTCCGAGTCGTAACTCGTGTAGTCGTCTGTATTTCTCTCCCGGCGACACCAGGTGGTCACAGTGCGAGTAGCTCTCATCGGAATCGGACAGGCGGGTGGCAAAGTGGTCGAGGCCCTCGTGGCGTACGACCGGCGCACGGGCGGCGGCTTCGTCGCGGACGCCCTGGCAGTGAACACGGCGCGAGCGGACCTGCTCGGCCTCTCGGGGATTCCCCGGGCAAAGCAGATCCTGATCGGCACCTCCCGGGTGAAGGGCCACGGCGTCGGCGGCGACAACGACCTCGGCGCGGAGATCACGAACGAGGACGTCAACGAGGTGCTGGCGCTCGTCGACACGGTCCCGGTCCACGAGGTCGACGCGTTCCTCGTCGTCGCGGGCCTCGGCGGCGGCACCGGGAGCGGCGGCGCGCCGGTGCTCGCCCGGGCCCTCCGGCGGCTCTACGACGAGCCGGTCTACGGGCTCGGCATCCTCCCGGCCGCCGACGAGGGCGGCATCTACACGCTGAACGCCGCCCGCTCGTTCCGGACGTTCGTCGACGAGGTAGACAACCTCCTCGTCTTCGACAACGACGCCTGGCGCCGCGCCGACGAGTCCGTCGGCCAGGGGTTCGCCGCGATCAACGAGGACCTCGCCCGGCGGCTCGGCGTCCTCTTCTCGGCGGGCGAACCCGTCGACGCGGACGCCGTCGCCGAGTCGGTCGTCGACTCCTCTGAGATCCTCAACACGCTGGGTTCGGGGGGCGTCTCGACGATCGGCTACGCCGCGTCCGCCCTCGAGGACGCCGGGCGGACGCGCGGCCGCGGCCTCGGGCTGTTCGGTCGCCGGCGCGCAGCCGCCCCGGACGAAGGCGAAGCGGTCAACCGGATCACCAGCCTGGTCCGGCGGGCCACGCTGGGCCGGCTGACGCTCCCCTGCGAGATCGACAGCGCCGAGCGGGGACTCGTCGTGGTCAGCGGCCCGCCGGACCGGCTCTCGCGCAAGGGGATCGAGCGTGCCCGCCGGTGGCTCGAGGAGGCGACCGGGACGATGGAGGTCCGCGGCGGCGACTACCCCCTGCCGGACTCGAACTTCGTCGCGGCCGTGGTGCTCCTCTCCGGGGTCTACGACGTCCCCAGGATCAAGGAACTCCAGCGCGTCGCCATCGAGACCCGGCGGAACGTGGACGACCGGGACGCCCGCTCCGAAGTCGCGCTCGGTGACCTCCTCCGGTCCGTCGACGACGACACCGGCGACGAACTCGAACCGCTGTTCTGAGCCCGACCGCCCACGACCGACCGCGAGCGCGAACGCGAACGGCTTTTGCCCGCCCGCCCCGACCCCGCCGGTATGGAGCGTCCCTGCGTCCGCGTCCCCCGCGAGCGCGGCGAGGAGACCCGTCGGGTACTCGCCGAGGCGGACGCCCTCGATCGCGAGTACGAGATCGAGGCGGCCGACGGGTCGATCTACCTCCCCGTCGACCCGGACGCCATCACGCCGGCGATCGCGGCCGAACTGGGGCTCGACGACCGCGACGGATCCACGGGAACGCGTCGGCGTGAGGGGTCCGCGCGTCGGGGCGCGGCGATCGTTTCCCGCGACGTCGAGCCCCGGCGGACACAGACGACGCCGGCCGACGTCCTGGGGTTCGAACCGTCGCTCGAGCGGCTGGGCGACGTGGTTATCGTCGACGAGGACGACCCCGAGCGCGCGCGGCGGATCGCCGAGGCGGTGCTGGCGTCGGACCTCCCCGCGAAGACGGTCGTCAACCGGGCATCGAAGGTGCGCGGGGAGCTCCGGGTCCGCGACTGGGAGGTGCTCGCGGGCGACGGGACCGAGACGGTCCACCGGGAGTACGGCCACGAGTTCCTCCTGGACATCGCGACCGTCTACTTCTCGCCGCGACTGGCGACAGAGCGTCACCGCGTCGTCCAGCAGGTCCGCGAGGGGGAACGCGCCGTCGACATGTTCGCCGGAGTCGGCCCGTTCGCTATCCCCTTCGCGGCGCGCGGCGCGGAGGTGGTGGCGGTCGATCTGAACCCCGAGGCGGTCCGCTACCTCCGCGAGAACGTCGACCGGAACGGCGTCTCCGACCGCGTGACGGTCGTCGAGGGCGACGTGCGCGAGGTGGCCGCCGACTACGCCGGCTGGGCCGACCGCCTGGTGATGAACCTCCCGCACAGTGCCGAGGAGTTCCTCGACGCGGCGGTCGCGATGGCCGGATCGGAGGCTGTGGTCCACTACTACGACATCCAGCCGGACGACGACCCGTTCGGGCCGGGCGAGGCAGCGATCCGCGAGGCGGCCACGCCGGCGGGGTACGACGTGGAAGTGCTGGAGCGCCACGAGGTCCGGTCGTACGCGCCCCACGAGCTGAACGTCTGTCTGGACGTCCGGCTCGTGCGGTCGTGAACGGTCGGAGGGCGGTCGTCGGCGGTGTGATCGCGTCGGTCGCGGTCCCCGGCGCTGGCGGCGACTGGAAAGCGGTGGGACGGGAGGCCTCGCGGGACGACGTGGCCTGCCACGCCGGCCGTCGATTCGGAAGCCTTTTGATACTCATGCGTCTACGATGGAGTGTAACGAAGCGCCGGTGTAGCTCAGCTGGCAGAGCGATTCCTTCGTAAGGAATAGGCCGAGGGTTCAAATCCCTCCACCGGCTTGACAATTTCTGTCC
>Ga0207797_1002517_pt1 | contig 12685 bp, 9 predicted proteins | sample PRCRCaboRojoPR_6_FD_187275 | JGI IMG/M metagenome (GOLD analysis project Ga0207797, IMG submission 187275) | Marine sediment microbial community from Cabo Rojo, Puerto Rico - PR CR 10% Liquid 1 (SPAdes) | ecosystem: Environmental > Aquatic > Marine > Coastal > Sediment | place: Cabo Rojo, Puerto... | reverse complement strand
CCGTCTCCCCCCAGCCTCCGTCGTCGTTTTGACGCTTGACAAGCCAATCCGCGGCCCGGCGAACGTAAGGGGCCTCCATATTTTCCCCGACGGCCTCTAGGGCGGGCAGTACCGAGCCGATTCCGTAGATATAGTTTATCCCCCATCGACCGAACCAGGAGCCGTCCTCCTTCTGTTCCTCCCTGATATAGTTCAATATCTCCTTTACTCTGTCGTCTTCCACGGTGAAGCCGAAATGTCCCATCATCTCTAGAACGTGGGCCGTGACGTCCACGCTGGGAGGATCTATCATGGCGCCGAAGTCGGCGAAAGGTATCTCGTAAAGTAACTCCATATCGTTATCCACGTCGTAGGCCCCCCAACCTCCGTTTGATGATTGCAGGGCCATTAACCAAGAAAACCCTCGATCGATAGCGGCGGATTTTCTTCTTTCCCCCTTGGGGTTCAACTTTACCTTGTCCAAAGCCAACAGGATCTCTGCGGTATCGTCAGTATCGGGGTAGTTTTCGTTTTCGAACTCGAAGGCCCAACCGCTTGGTTCGACCCCTCCCACGTTGACGGCCCAATCGCCCAAACTACGGATTTCCTGTCCCAACAACCACTCGCCCGCTCTCCGTAAAGCCTCATGCTCGGGAGACAAACCCGATTCGACCAAAGCGAGCATGGACCAAGGGGTATCCCAACCGGGAGAAGCGCTGGCCTGAAACCACCACTCCTCTTCGTTCTCCACTCCGTAGTCTTCCAAGCCCTCCAATCCGCTCTTCATCGGGTCCTCTTCTTGAGAATAGCCTAGAACGTCCAGCGCGATCAACGAATAAAACCAGGGCGGTTGAATGCCGCCCCAACTGCCGTCGGCCTCTTGCCTTTCAACTATCCAGCGGGCGCAAGCCCGCTTGGCCCTCTCACGAAAGGGCTTCCAAGGTAGTTTGGCGTACGAGCGGAGCAAATTGTCGGTAAGGGAGAAAAAACGGGGCCAGGAGAAGAGAGGGGCCCCTCTTCCGTTCATGGAAAAATTACGCTCCCAATCGGGAGGGAAAAGCTCCCCTATCCTCTTCTCTTCCGGCACCTCCCGAACGGGCCGTTCCGAGATGACAATTAAAAGAGGGACTACCGTACCCCGAGCCCAGGAGGCCAGCTCGTAGATATCGATCGGAAACCAACGGGGCAGATAGATCAACTCCGGAGGCATTTCCGGCACCTTATCCCAGTCCCAGATCCCAAACAGAGAGAGCCAGATTTTAGTAAAGACTCTGGTTTGGGGCAGCCCGCCCTCCTCCAGGATAAAGTTGCGGGCCGCACTCATCACCTCGTCCTCGACCGACCGACCCGCCAGCTTAAGGGCAAAATAGCACTCGACCGTCGTCGATAGGTCACCCGGACCCCCCCGGTAATTGCTCCAAGAACCGTCCTCTTTTTGCTTCCCTTCGATGTGATTGGCCGCCTTCTCCCAACGCCTTTCCTCTCCGCTCCCCAAAAATTGGGTGAGCATGATATATTCCGCTTCCATCGTGGGGTTGGTGGGCAAGTTGGCCCACCAGTAACCTTCCTCGTATTGATCATCCAGCAGGTATTGTTGAGCCCGAGAGACGGCGTCCTTAAAACGGTCTCCGTTGACGGAAGGATTTACTTGCTGAGTTCTTCGCTTGGTTCCTTCTCCAGGCATGAGACTATCTCCTCCTTTTCCGGTGTCAAAATGTTAGGCCAAATCAGCCCACCTTTGTAGGATCAGGGATTGTAAAGATAATGTAACATAACTATGTTACACTATCAAGCCGGTTTCAGGCCCTATCCCTTTGGACCTACCCACTTTATTTGTATAATCTGGTATAACAAAGATTAGCTCGGTTACGGCCGAGCTTGACCTTCACCTTTAGAGAAAAATATTTTCATCGGGAGGTCCCGCTATGAACGGATGGATGGGCAACAAACTAGAAGTGAATTTGACCAAGGAAGAAATAAAAGTGGAGAAAACCGAAAAAGAGCTTAGGCAAAATTTCCTGGGCGGAAGAGGATTTGGAAGCGCCCTGCTTTACAAAAGATTAGACCCCCAGGTCGATCCCTTAAGCAAAGACAACTTGATCGTAATCGCGACCGGACCGTTGACGGGGGCCGGCGTCCCCACCCCGGGCCGGTTTAGCGCTTCGACGAAGTCGCCGCTGACGGGAACCATCTCCGACTCCAACTGCGGAGGGAACTGGGGACCGACCTTTAAAAGCAATGGCTACGATTACTTGGCCCTGAGCGGAAGGGCGAAAGAGCCGCTATATCTTTTAGTCTCCGAAGAGGGGCTAGAACTCAAAAGCGCGGCCGAACTGTGGGGAGAAAAGACGGGGCGGACGGAAGAAATCTTAAAAGAGAGGCACGGAAGCGGGGCCGAAGTGCTCTGCATCGGCCCTGGCGGAGAGAACGCCGTCCGCTTCGCCTCCGTCATGACCGGTTCCAGCGCCCTGGGACGGGCCGGTCTGGGCGCAGTATTTGGCAGCAAGAAGCTAAAGGCCGTGGTAACTACTCGGGGAGAAGAAAAAATCAGTTACGCCGACGGGGATCGGCTGAAGTTGGTCAACCAGGAGGCGGTCCGCAACGTGAGACAAAGCCCCATCACCTCCAAGGCCTACCCTCAATTCGGTACCGCCGTGTTGATGAACGTGATCAACGAGGCAGGCATCCTCCCCAAAAACAACTACCTCCATTCCGACGTGGAAGAGGAAGTTGAGGGAGTCTCCGGCGAAGCAATCAGGGAAAACGTCTTGGAGGGAAGATCGGGCTGTTGGGGCTGTATGATCCGCTGCAAACCGGAAACCTCCACCGGCGAGGAATCCGGCGGTGGGCCGGAATACGAGACGGATTGGGCTCTGGGACCCAACTGCGGCAACTACGACTTAAAGAAAATAACTGAGGCCAACTATCGCTGCAACGAATACGGGATAGACACGATCTCTGCCGGCGGCACCATCGCCTGTGCAATGGAGATGGCCGAAGAAGGACTGCTGGACTGGGATATCGGGTTTGGGGAAGAGGAGAAAATACCGGGGCTGGTAGAGAAGATAGCGCTCCGGGAGGGGATAGGCGATCAGCTGGCCGAGGGGTCCAAACGACTGGCCGAAGCCCAAGGAGAGGGCGCGCGCGCCATGCACTCCAAGGGATTGGAGTTGCCCGCCTACGATCCGAGAGGAGCTCAAGGTCAGGGATTGGCCTATGCCACCTCCAACCGTGGCGCCTGCCACCTGCGCGGGGGGTACCTAATCGGGCCGGAGGTGCTCGGCGCCCCCGAGCTTATAGACCGTTTTGCCCATACGGGCAAAGCGAACCTGGTAGTAGAATCCCAGGATATGGGGGCCGTATTCGATTCCTTAACGATTTGCCGTTTCTCCAATTTCGCCGTCAGCAAAGACGTGCTGGGGCGGTTACTATCCGCCGCCACGGGAGGGGATTACGACAGCGAAGAGTTGCTGGAAATAGGGGAGCGGATCTCCAACGTCGAGCGCCTCTTTAACATCAAGGCCGGCTTTAGTCGGGAGGACGATACTCTACCGCAGCGCCTGCTCGAGAGTCCGCTTCCCAGCGGTCCCGCGGAGGGGGAGGTAGTCGAATTGGAACCGATGCTGGAAGAGTATTACGACACCAGGGGATGGGACGAAAACGGAGAACCGCGGGCGAAAACTCTGGATAGATTGGAACTGAGCGAGTTCGTTTAAAACTACCTATAGGTGATCAATCATGGAAAAATACAAAGACAAGGATATCGTCGAACGGTTTCAACACGTCGGTAGCGCCCTCTATCAACGAGGGCTAGAAAATTCTCACAGCGGCAATCTCAGCGTCCGTATCGGCAGTCGCCTCCTGATAACTCGCAGGGGATCGACGCTGGGATTTCTGGAAGAAGGTGACATTGTGGAAACTGGTCTGGAAGAAGACGATAGCGGCATAGCCCTCGCCTCCTCGGAAGTCGGCGTCCATCGAGCCATCTATCAGGGCACTACGGCCCAGGCGGTCGTCCATACGCACCAGATAGCGGCCACGGCCCTCTCCTTTATCATGGACGAAATCATCCCCATCGACGTGGAAGGGTCCTACATCCTGCGCAAGATACCCGTAGTCGAATGCGAGGAAGGTTCGGGTTCAAAGGAGATGGAGGAGAAGTTGCCTCCGGCCCTGCGAGACTACAAGATCGTCATGTTGAAAGGGCACGGGGCCTTCGCCATCGGGGATCATTTGGAGGAGGCCTGGCATTACTCCGAAGGGTTGCAAAATATAGCCCGCATAATCTATATGGCCAAGAACTTGGGCGTCGACGTGGAAGAACTGGCCGGCGAAGGGCTATCTGCATGGTAAAAATAGGAAAAGCGTAAGGAGGATCTGGAAAATATGCGAGCGGAAGAAAAAAAAGAGGGAAAGAGGTTCCTCGCCTTTGATTTGGGCGCAAACAGCGGCAGGGCGATGGCGGGAGTCGTCGGGGAGGAGATAGAGGTAAGTGAACTGCACCGTTTCCCCAACGGACCGGTTGAACTGCGGGGGACTCTGTACTGGGACGTACTGCGTCTATTCTCGGAGATGAAAAAGGGCCTTTCAAAATACGACGAAGAGTTCCAGGAACCGCCGCTGGGCCTGGGCATAGATAGCTGGGGGGTCGATTTCGGTCTGCTCAGTCCGGAAGACGAGCTGCTGGGAAACCCCGTTCATTATCGGGACGAGCGCACGGAGGGAATGATGGAAGAAGCGTTCAAGAAGATCTCTCGCGAGGAGATCTTTCAGTTGACGGGTGTCCAATTTATGTCGCTGAACACCCTTTACCAACTGTTGGCCCTGAAAGCGAACAACCCCTCCCTGCTGGAGGGAGCGGAAGAACTCCTCTTCATGGCGGACCTTTTCAACTATTTTCTAACCGGGGAAAAAACGGCCGAGTTTACGTTGACCACGACGAGCCAGCTCTACGATCCCCGCTCCAGGAAATGGTCGGAAGAACTGTTCCAAGCGTTGGATCTGCCCTTGGAAATAATGCCGGAGGTAGTACCTCCTTCCAGTCGGATCGGCCGCCTTTCACCCGATCTGGCCGAAGAAGTGGGGCTGGGAGAGGTGCCGGTCTACGCCCCCGCTTGCCACGATACCGCCTCCGCCGTAGCGGCCATCCCTGCGGCCGACAGCGAAAACTGGGCCTTCCTCAGCTCCGGGACCTGGTCCCTGCTGGGAGCGGAAATAACTGAACCCGCGATAAACGAGAAGGCCTTGGACTATAACTTTACCAATGAAGGGGGAGTGGAAGGCACTTTTCGTTTTCTGCGCAATATCACCGGCCTCTGGCTGTTGCAGGAGTGTCGTCGGGAATGGACGGAAGGAGGAGAGAAACTCAGCTATTCCGAACTGGAAAAGATGGCCCAAAGCGTGGAACCTTTTACGTCCTTTGTCGACTCCGACGATCTATTGTTTCGATCTCCGGGAGATATGCCCGAAAAGATCAGAACCTTCTGCAGAGAGACGGGGCAGCGGACGCCGGAGAGTAAGGGGGAAATGGTCCGAGTGATCTTGGAAAGCCTCGCCTTGAGGTACCGCTACGTACTGGACATGCTGCAGGAATCGCTGGACAAAGATATAGATATCTTACACGTCGTGGGGGGCGGAGTGCAGAATAGGACTTTGTGTCGTTTCACGGCTCAAGCTACGGGAAAGAGAGTGCTGGCCGGTCCCGTGGAAGCCACCGCACTGGGCAATATATTGACCCAGGCAGTGGCCGCCGGGGCACTGGATTCCGTCGCTCAGGGGAGAAAGCTGGTGGCAAAATCTTTCGACCTGGACACTTACGAACCGGACAGCGGCCGGGGAAGGGCTGCCTGGGAGGAGGCCTACGAACGCTTCAGGGAGATAGTCCGAGGTCGAGAGGAAGGATAATTGGATTTTTATAAACATGAGGAGGATCACTATGGACTGGCACCGTAAATATGATACTTTAAAAGAAGGGCTTTTGGCCGAGGACAGGGACCTGAAAAAAATAAAGCAACGACTAAAAAACCAGGAAATCGAGACCCCTTCCTGGGGATACAGCAACGCCGGCACTCGCTTTATGACTTTCGAAGAACCGGAGGCCGCCGCAAACGTCTACCAGAGACTGGAAGACGCCGCTCAGGTCCACAAATATACCGGCATTTGTCCTTCAGTAGCCCTGCATATACCCTGGGACGAAGTGGAGGATTACGGGGCTTTGAAGGATCGGGCGGAAGAGCTCGGACTGGAACTCGGCTCTATCAACCCCAATCTCTTTGAGGATTACGACTACAAGCTGGGCAGCTTGACCAATCCCGATCCCTCGATTCGCAAGAAAGCGCTCAAACACGTCTTTGAATGTGTGGAGATAATGGAGGAAACCGGTTCAGAAGCGCTCAGCTTCTGGTTACCGGACGGCACGAATTACCCCGGACAGGGCGATTTTCGGCGGCGCAAAGCCTGGTTGGAGGAAGCCCTGAAAGACACTTATGCCGCCTTGCCTCAGGGGGGAAGGCTGCTGATAGAATACAAGTACTTTGAACCCGGCTTCTATCATACGGATATAGCCGACTGGGGCATGGCCAATCACTTCGCCCGGACGTTGGGCGAACGGGCCCAAGTCTTAGTAGATCTGGGCCATCACTTCAAAGGCACGAATATAGAGCATATAGTGGCCTTCCTGTTGGAGGAAGGACAATTGGGCGGATTTCATTTCAACAACAAAAAGTACGCCGACGACGATTTAACCACCGGTTCGATCAAACCTTATCAGGTCTTCCTAATTTACAACGAGTTGGTCAAAGAAGAGGAGCAAGGGGAAAAAGAACCGGAGATCGCCTATATGATCGACCAAATGCATATCGTCAAGCCCAAGATAGAGGCCATGATCCAATCCGCCGTAAACATCCAGCGAAGCTACGCTAAGGCCCTGCTCGTCGATCGAGAGGAACTTGAAAGAGCTCAAGCGGAAGGCGACGCCGTCCGCTGTGAAGAGATATTGAAAGAAGCTTACGAAACGAACGTCGACCCCTTACTGATGAAGGTCAGAGAAGAGATGGAGCTCGATCCCCGTCCGCTGGAGGCCTTCAGAAAGAGCGGATACCGGGAAAAGATCGCTCGCGAGCGGGCGGTCTAAGGTGCGACCGATGGAAATCAAATTACCTTACGGCGAGGGGGAAATAGAGTTAGACATAGGCCGAGAGGAAAGATTGACGGTGAGGAGCGTCGGACGGTTCGAGGTGCGGGAAGAGGAAGAAGGGATCGTCCGCTCCGCGATGGAAGACCCGCTGGGGAAAGCGCCGCTGGCGGAGGAGGTAGAGGAGTTACCTCCAGAAGCCGAAGTGGCACTAGTCATCACCGACAAGACGAGGGCCTGTCCCGACCAGCTGATAGTACCACTATTGGTGGAGGACCTCCTCCAGGGAGGGTTAAGGGCGGATCAGCTGACCGTGATCGCGGCCACCGGATTGCACGAGCGACCTTCCCCGGAGGAAGTCCGCGAGCTTGCCGGCGGAGAGAGGATACCGGCTCAAGTGAAGACGCTCGGCCACGACGCGAATAGTTCCCCCACTGCAAGGGTTGCCCATGCCGCACAGGGGTACCCGATAGAGATAAATCAGGCCGTCTTGGAGGCGGATTACGTCATTACGACAGGCTTTATCGAGCCTCATTTCTTCGCCGGTTTCTCCGGTGGAAGGAAATCGATCTTGCCCGGAGTGGCGGGAGCGGAGACCATAATGGCAAATCATGGCTACGCCAATATCGATCATCCGCGGGCGGCGGCCGGACTGCTGGAAGGCAATCCCATCCACGAGGGGGCGGTCGAGGCAGCTCGGTCGGTCGGGGTAGATTTCGTGGTGAACGTCCTGTTAAATAAGGAAGGTCGAATAGTCGCCGCTCGGGCGGGCGAACTGGAGAGGGCTTTTCAAGCCGGGGTGCTGAAAGCGATCGAAATTTGCGGGCTGAAGTTCGAGGAAAAGTTCGACCTGGTCGTGACCACAAACAGCGGCCACCCGCTGGATCAGAATTTATACCAAACTGTCAAAGGGGTTTACACCGCCTCGCTTGTGACCAAGGAAGGGGGTAAAATCGCCGTCGCCGCGAAGTGCGGGGCGGGGCTAGGGCCGGACAACTTCTACCAGTTGAGCAGGCAGCGAGAAGGGCCTCCAGAAGTGCTGCGCTATATCGAAGAAAACGAACCGCTGGAAGCCCAGTGGGAGAACCAGGTCCTTTGCAACGTCCTCCAAGATCATCCCGTCCATCTGCTTTCGGACCTAGCCGCCGGACAAGTGGAGGAAATGATGATCTCTCCGCTTGCCGGACCGCCCCAGTTGGGCAAACTGATCGAAGAAGAGGAAGGGAGGGTGTTAGTTTTGCCCGAAGGTCCCTTCACTCTACCTTATTTTTCCGGGTCACCGATCGAAGAAGAAATCGAGCGAATTAAAGATGAGGTCGCCGCTTAATCACGGATTAGGTGAAACTGAATCGAAGTGAGGAAGGAAAACTGAGAGATCAATCTAGAGAGGAGGATTCTTTTGGCAGCAACTAGAGACTTCAAAATTATCGTACCGATCAAACAGGTGCCGGATATGGACTCGGTCGAATTTGATTACGAGGAGGGTCGAGTAGACCGCTCTTCGGCGGAGTTGGAACCAAACCCCTTCGACCTAAACGCCTTGGAAGAAGCGGTAAGGGCCAAGGAGGAACTGGGCGGTGAAGTGATCGCCTTGAGCATGGGCCCCAAGCAGGCGGAATCGACCTTGAGGGAAGCCTTGGCCCGGGGGGCCGATAGGGGGATATTGCTTTCGGACAAGGCCTTCGCCGGTTCCGATACCTGGGCCACGGCAAAAGCCCTGGCTCTGGCGACGGAGAAGCTAGCCCCATTCGATCTGATCATCTGTGGGGAGAAGACGGTGGACGGGGATACGGGTCAAGTGGGGCCGGAGATGGCCGAAAGTCTGGGGGTACCGCACGTCCCTTTCGTCTCGGAAGTCCTAGCTCGCTCTAAAGAATGGTTCGATTTGGAGGGGACGGTCTGGGACAAACGTTACGTCAAACGGGTTCGCCCTCCCTTTCTTTTCGCCGTGACCAAGGACGTCAATGAACCCCGATTACCTGCTTTCAAAGACAAGATGAGGGCTAGAAAAGAGGAGATCGAGATATGGGAGGCGGCCGATATCGCCGAGGACGTAGAGGGATTCGGCATAAACGGGTCTCCCACTTTCGTCAAAGGCGTCGAAGTCCCCCCACCCCAGGAAAGAGAGGGGATTATTTTCGAGCAGGAACCGGGGGAGGCCGTGGACAAATTATTTGAAGCTTTAACCAGGGAGGGGATCCTCTGATGGGAGAAGTACTGGTCTTTACCGAAACTCGCTTTAAGGGCGAGGGCAAGGAGATCCATCCGGTCACTTACGAGTTGCTGGGGAAGGGGAAGGAACTGGCCGGCGACTTGAACGACTCCCTGGCCGCAGTCCTCTTCAGTGGCGGAGGTGTCGATCCCCAGGAATTGATTTATCGGGGCGCGGATAAGGTATTCTTTCAAGAAGACGAACGGTTCGGGGTGCCCGACGAAATCCTCTTCCGCCGCGGATTGAAGACCCTCGTAGAGAAAGAGAAACCGGACATATTTCTGGTCGGAGCGACAAACTTCGGCCGCTCCTTGGCCCCTCGGCTGGCGATGGCTCTGGATACGGGATTGACCGCCGACTGCACGGGTTTGGAAATAGATGATGACGGTTCTCTGGTTCAAATAAGGCCGGCATTTAGCGGCAATATCTTGGCCCATATCAGTACCAAGACCACGCCTCAAATGTCTACCGTCCGTTACAAGGAGATGGAAGAGGCCGAGCGGGACGAGTCGCGGAAGGGCCAAATAGTGGAGACCGACTTCGATTTGGGCGATCCGGATACGGGAAGCCAGGTCCTGGAAGAGGAATTTAGCGGGGACGTCGACCTGCCCGAGGCCCAGGTGATCGTGGCCGGCGGTCGGGGATTGCGCGAGCAGAGCGACCTGGAAACCCTGGAGGAGTTGGCGGATCTGCTCGGGGGTAAACTGGGCTCCAGTAGACCCCTAGTCGATGAAGGTTGGATCGGCAGGGATCATCAGGTGGGCTACAGCGGCAACAGGGTCCAACCGACCATTTATATCGCCTGCGGCATATCGGGCCAATCCCAGCACCTGGCGGGAATGAAGGAGTCCGACACCATAATCGCCATCAATAGCGACCCTTCCGCGCCGATCTTCGAAGTGGCCGATTTCGGGATAGTGGGCGACCTTTACGAGGTAGTTCCGGCGATGATAGAGAGATTGAAGACGAAATAGAGAGGGGTGGATCAATTGAACGGAGAAATTAAAAGAAAGTTAGAATCGATAGTGGGAGAGGACTGGCTGATAAGCGAGCGCGAGCAGATGATCGATTACTTGACCGACGAAACGCCTCGTCCGGCCGCCCCGAAAGGGAGCGAGGAGGTCCTGCTGGTCAAGCCCAAAGATCGGGCGGAAATCGAGCTGATCTTAAAATTGGCCAATGAGAAGGACTTCCCCGTAGTGCCGCGGGGGGCGGGCACCGGGCTATGTGGGGCCGCTATACCGACCGAACCCGCCGTGATCCTCTCTTTGGAAAGGTTGAACCAAATCGTGGAGTTGGATGAAGAAAACATGACGATCACCTGCGGGGCGGGGCTTAGTCTGGAAGATCTATTTGAGCGGGTCAACGAAACCGACGACCTATTTTTTCCCCCTCATCCGGGCGACGAAGGGGCCCAGGTCGGCGGATTGGTCATAGAAAATGCCGGCGGGGCCCGCGCGGTCAAGTACGGGGTGATGCGCAATTACGTCAAGGGAGTCAAAGGCGTATTGCCCACGGGAGAGCCTTTCAGTTTCGGCGGCAAGGTGTTAAAAAACAACGCCGGCTACGACATCATGCACCTGTTGATAGGCAGCGAAGGGACGCTGGGAATTTTGACCGAAGTGACCCTCAGGCTCTATCCACGGGCCAAGGCCGACGCTACCCTGTTGATCCCCTTCTCCGGGCGGCACGAGGCGATCGAGATCGTACCCAAACTGCTAAAGGAGGGGCTGGTGCCTTTGGCCGTGGAGTACGTGGAACGAGATCTGATAGAGCGTTCGGCCGATCATTTGGGGACGACCTGGCCCGCCGACGAGGGCGAGGCTTATCTTATCCTAATCCTGACCGGGGCAGAAGAAGAGGAGATATTTTCCCAAGGGGAGAAGATAGTGGAGATAGCGACAGAAAACGGCGCCCTGGAGCCGCTATTTGCCCAAAGGAAGACGGAACAGGACACGATTTTGGACGTCAGAAGCAACATCTATACGGCCCTGGAAGAAGATACCACCGACATCCTGGACGTAACGGTGCCTCCAGCTCAAATCGGGGACTTGCTGGACCGAGTGGACGAGTTAGCGGCGGAGTACGAGACGGAGATCCCCTGCTACGGCCACGCGGCCGATGGCAACATTCATCCTCACATTATGAACGTCGAAGGGGAAGCCCCCGAGTACGCGGAGGAACTCAAAGAATCGATCTACAAGGCGGCTATCGACCTGGGAGGCGTCATCACCGGGGAACATGGCATAGGTAGAACCAGGATCAAGAATCTGGGATTGGTCTTCAGCGAAGAGGAACTGGAGCTGATGAGAAAGGTCAAAAAAGCCTTCGACCCGAAGGGGATATTAAATCCCGGCGCCGTAGTGGGCCAGGCGGACTAAGCTTATGAAAGGGGAAGAGGCTCTGGAAATCGAGACCTTCTTCGACCTCTCGGATACGGCCTTTGCGGACTTATACCGCGGCGTGGAGTTTCCCTGGGAGGTGCTGAAACGGATACCGGATCTAATCGAGGACAGAATCCGAGCCGGAGTAAGGGGGGACGTGGCCCGAGGCGCTCACCTGGGAGAGAGGGTACAAATCGGTCCGGGGACCGTCGTAGAGGCCGGCGCCACGATCAAGGGGCCGGCCATAATCGGACGAAATTGTTCCATCAGGAGCGGGGCTTACATCAGAAGCGACGTCATCATCGGAGACGGGACCGTAGTGGGTAACAGTTCCGAATTGAAGCGCTCCCTGGTCCATGAGGGGGCGGAGATACCCCATTTCTCCTACGTCGGCGATTCCCTCCTAGGCCGGGGCAGCCATCTCGGTGCCGGGGTGAAGATCTCAAATCTGAAGATAAATCGAGAAGAGGTCAAAGTCAAAATAGGAGACGAAGCGATAGAGACCGGTCTGCGCAAATTCGGCTGTATCATGGGCGACGGGGTGGAGATCGGTTGTAACGCGGTGATCAATCCCGGCACGTTGATCGGCAGGGAGACTCTAGTCACCGCTTGCTGTTCCCTGCAAGGATATTACCCGCCCCGCTCTTTCCTCAAGTTACGCCAACGGATAGAGGTCACCGATAGACGGGACAGCTGAGAGCCGCTTTAGTCACCTGCGCCCTTATAATTTGTGAAGAAGGATAGGTCAATCTTTTATAATAAACAGATCGGCCAATAAGGGGGCGAAAGGCTGTGCAAAAGTTTTTTGGCACTGACGGAATAAGGGGTAGGGTGAACGAGGAGCTGACGGCGGAGTTGGCTTTCCGAGTGGGAAAGGCGGCTTCTCTTCTGATTGAGGAGAAGGAAAGAGGGAAAGTTAGCCTGGCCAGAGACACTCGTCTTTCCGGCCCCATGCTGGAGTCCGCTCTAGTGGCGGGG
>Ga0207797_1002516_pt1 | contig 12686 bp, 12 predicted proteins | sample PRCRCaboRojoPR_6_FD_187275 | JGI IMG/M metagenome (GOLD analysis project Ga0207797, IMG submission 187275) | Marine sediment microbial community from Cabo Rojo, Puerto Rico - PR CR 10% Liquid 1 (SPAdes) | ecosystem: Environmental > Aquatic > Marine > Coastal > Sediment | place: Cabo Rojo, Puerto... | reverse complement strand
GCATGACGATGTACGAGGACGGCCGCAAGACCGGCGGCTTCGAGGAGGAGATCGAGATCGTCGACGTCGCCGAACTGCTCGTCGAGGCGCTGGAGACCGACCGTCGAGCGGCCGAACCGACCCTGGAGGACGCCATCGAGGATACCGGCGGCGACACGGCGACGCCCGCCGACGACTGACCGCTGTTTCCTCCTCGGGTTCGCTCGCTTCGCTCGCTACGGGAACCGCTCTCTGCCCACGGGCGCGAAGCGCCCGTTCGCACGGCCGGCGGGACGGCTCTGCCGTCCCGCTCCGGTCGGAAAGACGGGGAGAGCAGCGCCCCTCGCTCCCCCGGACGGACTCGCTCCGCTCGTCCGCCGACGTCCTCGTTCGCTGGCGCTCACGAGGACTGCGGTCGTTGACGGCGACCCTCGGCCGCCGTCTGCTCGGGAGAGCTTCGCTCTCCCGGCGCTCGGGGCGGGTGAGTGTGCTGGTGCCTACCGCAATAGCCCCGCGGCGAGTGCGTTGGCTACCGAGGAGCACCGACGTTCGGGACTGTGCCTCCGTGGGAACGAAGTCGATAGCCACGACCACAGCTTCAAGTACCGGAACGGGACCAGACCCCCCGATGCACGCCTTCACGGACCTCGCGACGGCCGCCTACTGTCCCCGCAAACTCTACTACCGGCGGACGAGGGGCGACGAGGAGCCCCCGGACGAGGCGAGCGAGGCCGCACGGCGGGTCCGCGAGGTCGCCTTCCGCTACCCCGAACTACTCGATCCGACGAGCGAGATACCCCCCGAAGTCGAGGCTACGCCCACACAGTTCCGGACGCGGCTCTCCTGTGCCCGCGAGCGGCTCGACCGCGAGGTGTGGGCGAGGCTCGCGGAGCCCGACGCGCGCGAGGTCTTCCTCGAAGGGAAGGAGGCACGCGGGATCGCCCACAAGCTGTTCGGCGACCCGCCGACGCCGTCGCTCGTGTTCGCCGGCGAACCGCCCGACCGAGGGGTGTGGGAGCCACAGGGGGTGCGTGCGGTCGCGGCCGCGAAGGCGCTCGCGTGGGAGCGACAGCGGCCGGTCGAGCGGGCGTTCGCGGAGTACCCCGCCCACGGCGTCGTACGGGAGGTCCGTCTGACGACGCGCCGGAAGGCCGCCTACCGCCGCGCGGTCCGGGTGGCCGAGTCGATGGACGGCCCGCCGGCCCGCGTCGACAGCGACGGGAAGTGCCGGGCGTGCGAGTACCGCGCGACCTGCGGAACGCGGACCCGCTCGCTGCGTTCGCTGCTCGGACTGTGACAAGAACTAACACGAGCGGCGATGGAGGGGCGGTATGCTCTCGCTCGAGTACCGACTCGACGACTTCCTCGGACGGCTCAGACACCTGCCGGAGACGCCGCTCGCTTCGCTCAGACGGTCGATCTGGTGGATCAGGAAGACGTTCTTCACGAGACAGCGACCGGGGAACGCCGGCTACGTCGTCCCGCTCACCGAGGACGAGGCCGAACGGCTCCTCGGGCACCACTACTTCGACCCCGGGTGGGAGTTCTCCTACTCCTATCGCCACGAGATACTCAACCTCCGACGGGTCGAGTTCTACGACCACCCGGACTACCCGGAGTACGAGTGGTGGCAGGTCCACATCAGGGGGTACGACCACCCGGAGGGGATCGAACTCACCGCCCACTTCGAGACCGAGCCCACCGAGAACCCCGACGCCCACATCGAGGAGATCGGCCTCGAACTGGACCGGGGGATGGACGCGCTCCGGGCGGTGCTCGAGGACGAGGGCGTCGAGTACCACCTGCGAGAGACGTAGTCGCGGGTCCGGCGGTCCTACCCGGTCAGCCACGCTCGCACGGCGTCGGCCTCGCTCCCCTCGCGGATCACCGGGTCCTCGAGCGAGGGGTCGACGACCGTGCTCTCCGTCCCGGGCGTCTCGCCGGCGTCGAGGACGACCGCCGCCTCGCGGATCGACGGATCGATCTCGGCTACCCGACGGACGCTGCCCGAACCCGAGCGGTTCGCGCTCGTCGCCGTCACCGGCCCGTCGGCCGCCCGGTAGAACCCGAGCGCGACGTCGTGGTCGGGAACCCGGATCCCGACGCGGTCCCGTGCGGCGGTGAGCGCGTCGGGGACCGGATCGCGGCGCTCGAGGACCACGGTGACCGGCCCGGGGAGGAACGCCCGCATGAACCGCTCCTCGCGGTCGGTCGGCCGGGTGTACTCGAGCGCACCCTCGACGTCGGGGACGCCGAGCGACAGCGGCCGGTCGCGGTCGCGGCCCTTGACCTCGAAGACCCGTTCGATCGCGTCGGGGTCGAGCGCGTCCGCGCCGAGCCCGTACACCGTGTCGGTCGGGTAGACGACGAGCCCGCCCTCGCGGATCGCCTCGCCCGCCCGTTCGACGGTCGCGGCCTCGACGCCCCCCGAATCGGACGGCCGTCCGGACATCCCTACAGGGACTCGACGGCCGCCTCGACCGCCTCGTACCGCGGGAAGTCGGGGTACTCGGTGGCCGCCCAGGCGTATTCGACCGTGCGGTCGGTGTCGACGACGAACACCGCGGGGCGAGCCTCGCTCACGCCCGTCATCCCGTCGAGGTCGTGGACCACGCCGTACGCCTCGGCGACGTCGTTCTGGGGGTCGGCGAAGAGTCGGAACCGCTCGAACCCGCGCCACTCGCGGAGGAACTCCTTGTGCTCGTAGGGGGTCGAGACGCTCACGCCGACGACGTCGGCGGCCCACTCGTCCCAGCCGCGGTCGCGGATCGCCTGCCAGGTGTAGGTGGCGGGGAAGTCCCCGTCCATCGCGTGGAACACGAGCACGACCGGGCCGTCCCCGAGGAGCTCGGAGAGGGAGGCGTCCGCCCAGTACGCCTCGTTGACGAGCGGCCGGGTGAAGTCGGGGGCCGTCCCGCCGACCTCGACGTGGTCCGTCGGCCCGAGCTCGGTCACCTCGAAGTCGAGCCCCATCGAGGACATTCAGTCACCACCGTCCGCGCGTGCGGCGGTCCCCTCCTCGGCCGCGGGTCCACCGGCGCCGTACGTCCCCTCGAGGTAGTCGACGATGGCGGCGCTCTCGGACATCGTGACCCCGGTCCGTTCGTCGACGAGCGCCGGGACCGTCCGCTTGCCCGAGACCCGCTTGACGACGTTCCGGCGGGAGTGCCGGGCCTCGACGAACCGGGAGTCGTACTCCAGCCCGAGGTCGTTCAGCTTCCGGACCACCCGTTCGCAGTAGGGACAGGCCTGCAGCCGGTAGACGGTGATGTGCGCATCCGACATACCGGCGGGTTGGAGCGACACCTGCCTAAAGCTTCTCCCTGCGGGCGACCGCCGCACCCGGCGGGCGGCTCCCGCCGGTCGTCCAGACGTCCGATCCCCGGGACGGCACCGTCGGCCATGACAACTCTTAATCCCCGGGGCGGAGTAAACGGGGTGGTACAATGGGTATACACGGGTCCGTACTGCTCTCTGTCGCCCACGCCGTGCCGGCCCAGGTCGACGTCGTCGGCCTCTTCACTCTGAGCGAGGAGGCGTTCGTCTCCATCGGCGCCCTCACCATCCTCGTCCTCATCGGGCTGTCGGCGTTCTTCTCCTCCTCGGAGATCGCGATGTTCTCGCTGGCCGAGCACCGCACGGAGTCGCTCGCCGAGGAGGGACGGCCGGGGGCGTCGACGCTCAAGGCGCTCAAGGACGACCCCCACCGCCTCCTGGTGACGATCCTCGTCGGGAACAACCTCGTCAACATCGCGATGTCCTCCATCGCGACGGGGCTGCTGGCGATCTACTTCACCCAGGGGACGGCGGTCGCCCTGGCCACGTTCGGCATCACCGCCATCGTCCTGCTGTTCGGCGAGTCCGCGCCCAAGAGCTACGCCGTCGAGAACACCGAGTCGTGGGCGCTGACCATCTCCCGCCCGCTCAAGATCGCCGAACAGGTGCTGCTCCCGCTGGTCGTCCTGTTCGACTACCTGACCCGGTGGGTCAACAAGGTCACCGGTGGGCGGTCGGCGATCGAGACCTCCTACATCACCCGCGACGAGATCCAGGACATCATCGAGACCGGCGAGCGCGAGGGCGTCATCGAGGAGGACGAGCGGGAGCTGCTCCAGCGGGTCTTCCGGTTCAACAACACCATCGCCAAGGAGGTGATGACCCCGCGGCTGGACATGGACGCCATCGACGTCGAGTCCTCCATCGCGGAGGCCATCGAGACCTGCGTCCACTCCGGACACGCCCGGCTCCCCGTCTACGAGGGGTCGCTCGACAACGTCGTCGGCGTCGTCAACATCCGGGACCTCGTGCGGGACCTGAACTACGGCGAGCACGAGGACGAGCTCGACCTCGAGGACCTCATCGAGCCGACGCTGCACGTCCCCGAGTCGAAGAACGTCGACGAACTGCTCGCGGAGATGCGACAGAACCGGATGCCGATGGTGATCGTCATCGACGAGTTCGGCACCACCGAGGGGCTGGTCACGATGGAGGACCTCACCGAGGAGATCGTCGGCGAGATCCTCGAGGGTGGCGAGGAGGAGCCCATCGAGTTCGTGGACGATCTCGAGGTGCTCGTCCGCGGCGAGGTGAACATCGAGGAGGTGAACGAGGCCCTCGGGATCGAACTGCCCGAGGGCGAGGAGTTCGAGACCATCGCCGGCTTCATCTTCAACCGCGCCGGCCGCCTCGTCGAGGAGGGCGAGGTCATCTCCTACGACGGCATCGACATCCGCGTCGAGGAGGTCCAGAACACCCGGATCATGAAGGCCCGCATCACCAAGCCGGTCGAGGCCGAACCCCCGGAGACCGGGGACGGTGCCGCCGAGGCCGACGAGGTCGAGATCGAGTAGCCGCCGGTCGTCGTCCCGGGAACGGGATCGGCCGGTCGATCCGTCACCGTCCGACGCGGCTCGGACGCCGCGTCGCCATCCGGTCGGCTCCGGGAGCCCCCGACGCGCTCAGGCGGTCGTGTGTCTCTCCGTCGCCCTCTCGGACTCCTCGCACCGGTCGCGCCGGCGCTCCAGGACCGCTCGCCTGACGCGGCCGGCCAGGATCTCGTACTGGTCGACGCCGGGTGCCTTGGGCACGTAGTCGGTCGCACCGGCCGCCATCGCCCGCTCGACCACCCCCTCCCCGCGCTGGCTCGTGAACACGACGACGGGCAGATCGGGGTGGTCCTCGCGGACCTCGCGGCAGAGTTCGAGCCCGTCGCGCCGGGGCATACACTTGTCGGTGACGAGACAGTCGACGATCTCGGCCTCGAGCCGCTCCGGGACCGCTCGCGGATCGGCCTCGCTCAGGACGGTCATCCCCTCGTCCACCCGCTCGAGGAGGTCCGCCGTGAGGTCCCGGAGCGCGGCGTCGTCGTCGACGTGGAGCACCCTGACCTGCCCCGCCGTCGGGTCCGAGCCGGCGTACCGCGCGGGCCGTGCCATGCGGCTCAGCCCTCCTCCGCCATCTCCCGCTGGATGGCCTCGTGACACGTCCCACAGAGGAGCACCTCCTCGTGACTGGTGCTCCGGACCAGCAGGTCGTACGGCTCCGCGTCCGGGTCCCCACAGTTGATACAGCGTCCGTCCCCCATACCCACCGGAACGGCGCGAACCGGTATTTAATCGGGGGAGTGTCTTCAGCCCCTGAAACAGCCGTCCACCGGGTACACGCACGCCTCGACCGGGACGACGGCACCGGGTTCCGGGCGGCTACAGCGCCGCCCAGGCCAGGAACGCCCCGTAGCTCACCGCGCCGGCGAGCGCGAGCGATCCGACCCACGCGAGCACGGTGTATGCCATCTTCCGCCCGGAGACGCCCGCCCCGCCGGCGGCGTAGCCCGACCCGACGATGGCACTGACGATGATCTCGTTGAACGAGACGGGGACGCCGAGGAACACCGCGGTCTGGGCGATGGCGAACGAGGGGATGAGCGCCGCGATCGAGCGCCGGGGGCCGAGCGAGGAGTAGTCCTGTGCGAGCGCCTTGATCATCCGGGGGGCGCCCGTCCAGGAGCCGACCAGGAGCCCGACGCCACCGGCGAGCAGCAGCGACGCGAGCGGCACCGCGAACGGCAGGTCCTCGAGCAGCGGGAGCAGCGGCCCGAGCGCGAGGCCGACCTGCGACCCGCCGGCGGAGAACGCGACGAGCCCCCCCATGACGAGCAGGAACCGCCGCTGGCCCCGTGCCTCGTCGCGGACCATCTCGCGGTAGAGCGCGAGGGCGGCGACGCCGGCGATCAGCAGCGAGGTGGCCGCCGTCGCGAGCGACCCGCCGGGGAGCGACCCGGCCAGCGCCGCGGCCAGCGAGGCGCTCCCCCCGGCCGGGCCCAGGACGACGAACTCCACGTTCGCGAGGACGAGCCCGACGACGCCGGCGAGCAGCGGGACCGCCACCCGCTCGGGGACGCCCTCGGCGCGGAGGAGCCGAGCGGTCGCGTAGGCGATGCCACCGCCGACGAACGGCACCGCCACCCACAGGGCGACGATCTCGCGGTACTTCGCCCACGCGGGGTCGCCGCCGAGCGCCAGTCCGACGCCGACGACCGCGCCGGTGACGGTGAAGGCGGTGGCGATCGGGTAGCCGGTGAAGACGCCGACGGCGACGAGTATCGCCGCGGTGAGCAGGCCGACGATGGCCGCCGTCGGCGAGAGCGTCACGCCGCGTATCAGCTCCCGGCCGACCGCCTCGGTGACGTTCGCCCCCTGGAGGACCGCCCCGGCGAGCCCGAGGATGCCGACGACGAACCCCGCCCGCATCACGCCGATCGCGTTCGCGCCGACGGCGGGGGCGAACGGCGTCGACCCCGAGGAGCCGGCGCCGATGGCCCAGGCCATGAACAGCGAGGCCAGCGCCGCGACGAGGAGCGTCACCAGCGTCGTCGTCGCGACCATCTGCCGGATACTCACGTTCGCCGCGGATAAGTGCCCCGTCACCGTCGCGGGTCGACCGCGTCGACGGGCCGTCCGAGGGAGCCGATCGGCGAGAAGTAACGCTTGTAACGGGCCGCGTCGCAGGCCAGGACATGATACTCCCGGGCTCGGCGTCCCAGTCGCTAGGGGCGGCGCTGGCGGCCGAACTCGACGAACGGCTCGCGGCGGTCGAGTACGAGCGGTTCGCCGACGGCGAACTCGTGGTCCGCGCGGCCGACCCCGAGCCGGCCGACCGGGCCGTCGTCGTCGCCAGCACCGTCTCGGGGGACGCCCACGTCGAACTGCTCCAGCTCCAGGACGTCGCTCGACAGTACGCCGAGGAGGTGGTGACGGTGCTCCCGTACATGGGCTACGCCCGACAGGACCAGGCGTTCCGCGAGGGCGAGCCCGTCTCCGCACGGGCGGTCGCCCGCGCGCTCTCGCCGGGGACCGACCGCGTCCTCTGTGTCGACCCCCACGAACGGGCCGTCGGCGAGTTCTTCGACGCCCCGTTCGAGGCGCTGGCGGCCGCCGACCGGCTCGCCGCCCCGCTCCCGGACCTCGTCGATCCCCTCTTCCTCGGGCCGGACGCCTCCGCCCGCGGGCTCGCCCGGGACGTGCGGGACGCCCACGGCTCCGGCACCGTCGACCACTTCGAGAAGCACCGCGACCGCGACACCGGCGAGGTGTCGGTCGCCCCCTCCGAGACCGACGCGGCGGGACGGGACGTGGTGCTCGTCGACGACATCGTCGCGACCGGCGGGACGATGAGCGAGGCGATCGGCCAGCTCGAATCGCCGGCGCACGTGTTCGTCGCCTGTGTCCACGCGATGCTCGCCGGCAACGCCCGGTCGCGGCTGGCCCGCGCCGGCGTCGATCGGGTGTACGGCACCGACACGCTCGAGCGGGCCGAGACCGCCGTCAGCGTCGCGCCGACCGTCGCGGACGCGCTCTGAACCGGCCGGGACACGGAGCGAACTCCCGCTCCCGTCGACCCCCGGCGCGGGTCCGTCCCTCGCTCGTTCCCAGGACGTGGAAACGACCGCCCGTTTCAACCGGCCGACACCCCTCCGTCCGGCCGACATGCTCCCGTCGCAGCTGTCGGTCCCGACCACGACGATCGGTGTCGCACACGTCCTGGCGTCCCTGCTCCTCGTCGCCGCCGGGCTCGGACTGCTCGGCTACCTCCGGACGTTCGCCCGGGGGGTGCTCGCCGAGCCGTACCGCGCCCGGTGGCGTTACCTCGCGGTCGGCGTCGGCGCGGCGGTCGTCTACGGCGCCGCCGGGGCGGCCGAGGCGGTGGGCGTCGCCCCCGCCGTGGCGTTCCGACGCGGCGCCACGCTGTTCCTCTTCCTGTTCTGTGCGGTGGGGCTCCGCGCCGTCCACCGGTCGGTCGGCGGCGACCCGGTGGGGCCCGAGTCGTGGGGACGCTGGCTCGGGCCGGCCGTCGTCGGCGCGTTCGTCCTCGCGTGGTGGGCGGCCTACCTCCTCGGCCCGTCCTCGGCCGTCGTGGCGCTCGAACTGGCCGGGCTCGTGCTGGCGGCCGCGTACGCGCTCTACCACGCCGTCGGCACGGTCCGGGCCGAGGAGGGGACCAGCGTCGCGGCGTTCGTCAGGCAGTTCGTCCCCGCGCTGCTCGCGTTCGCCGTCGTCGCCGCCGCCGGCCACGTCGGGGAGGTGTTCCCGGGAACGGCCGCGGTCGCCGAGGGGGTGGCCCTCGTCGCAGCCGTCCTCGCCGGGGCGTTCCTGTTCACCACCGCGGTCGCCATCCGCCAGCAGACCGGCGAACTGAACCGGATGTACGACCCGACGACGTGGCGCGCGGCGGCGGTCGGGGGGCGCGACTACGAACCGGAGACCGACGACTGATACGGACTGCAGTAACGACTGATACGGACTGCTGTAACGATTTACCGGCGATCATCCCGGCGGAGTCGGTGATCGCCGGTAAAGGACTACAACAATCCGTATGAGACGGTCGTACGTAGTCCTCTACCGATGGTCGCCGACCCCGTCCGGGCGCTCGCCGGTAGATCGTTACGCAGAACCGTAGGAAGCGGGGACCGGCCGCGGCGGTCCCCGGAACGAGCCGGTCCACGGCGGTGCCGCGTCCAGCAGGGCTTTGTCGCCCGGGGTACAGGCCCCGGCTGAGACCCTCCCATGCCCCTTCCCCGATCGGCGGCCGGGGCCGGACCTCGGACCCGGGCCCTCCTGGCCGCGGTGGTGCTGTTCGTCGGGTCCGTCGTGCCGGTCCCGTTCGGCCGGCACCCGGAGTTCGAGCGGTTCGGTCCCGACAAGCTCCTGCACTGCCTCGGACACGCGGGGTTCGCGGCGACGGTCGCCGACGCGCTCGGGAGCGGCGGGCTCGGCCCCCGTTCGGCGGGCGCCGTCGCCGTCCCGCTCTCCGTGGGCTACGCGGTCCTGCTCGGGCGGCTCCAGGAGCGGGTCCCCGGCCGGGAGCCCGAGCGGGCCGACCACCTCGCCGCCCTGCTCGGCTCGGTCCTGGGGGTCGCGGCGTGGCTGCGCCGCTCGGAGGCCGCCTCCGGACCGGGGGGACGCCCACGGGAGTGAACGCGCGGCCGGGGAGGGCGGGTCGGGGGGGTCGGGGGGGAGCGGGGACCAGAACGGGCCCCGCGCCGGCGCTCAGTCCGAGGCGGAGGGGGCCGCGAGCGGCTCGACGGCGATCTCCATCGTCACGCCCTCGACCTCCCACTCCTTGCGGTGGCCGTCGGCCACCTCGCCGAACTCGGCCGCCCGGACCTCGCGGGCGATGAGGGCCTCGTGTCGCCGGACGAGGTCGGCCACGCGGTCGTCGCGCACGTCGAGTTCGACGCGGACCTCGGCCTCCAGGTCCAGTTCGAGCTCCTTGCGCATCTCCTGGATCCTGCGGATGGTCTCGCGGGCGTACCCCTCGGACTCGATCTCCTCGGTGAGCGCCGTGTCGACGTAGACGACGCCGCGCTCGCGACCGTCGGTGCGGAACGTCGTCCCCTCGACGCCCGCCGGGGTGCGGGTGACGAACTCGACCATCTCCTCGGTCAGGTCGATCTCGCGGCCGAGCGATTTCGACACCGCGTCCTCCAGCGCCTCGACGGTCCCCTCGGCGACGCTGGCCTCGTTCAGCGCGTTCATCACCTCGTTCGCCTCGCCGCCGAACTCGGGCCCGAGGACGGACATGTCCGCGCGGGCGCCGTAGGCGAGTTCGGTCCACTCCTCGCCCGGTTCGACGAGTTCGATCTCGCGGGCGTTCAGCCGCTCGCACAGCAGGTCGCGGTGGCGGTCGACCGCCGCGGCGGTCCCCTCGTCGTCCGCGGCGACGACCACGCGCGAGACGGGCCATCGGAGCTTTCGCTCGGCCTGCTGGCGGGCGTTCGCGCCGGCCTCCTCGACCCCGCGGAGGACCGTCACGTCCGCCTCGAGTTCGGGGTTCCCGAGGGAGTCGTCGGGCTCGGGCCAGTCGCACATGTGGACCGTGTCGTGGCCGGCGTCGCCGGTGAGATGTCGATAGATCTCCTCGGCGACGAACGGGGTGTACGGGGCGAGCAGCGCCACCACCTCGGTCAGCACGCGGTAGAACGTGGCGTAGGCGGCGCGTTTGGAGTCGCTGTCCTCCTCCTCCCACATCCGCTCGCGGACGACCTGGATGTAGAAGCGCGAGACGTCCTCGACGACGAACGAGAGGAGCGTCTCGAGGGCGCGATCCTGGCGGAACGCCTCCCACGCCTCGGTCATCTCGGCCTCGACGGTCTGCAGGCGCGAGAGAACCCACCGATCGACGGTCTCGAGTTCGACGTCGTCCACGGTCGTCTCCGCGGGATCGAACCCGTCCAGGCGCATGTACGGCAGCGGGAACCGGAAGACGTTCCAGAGGATGTTCAGGTCCCGCTGCTTGTTCTCCAGTTCGTCCCAGGAGAACCGCATGTCGTCGCTCTGTGGGGTCTGGGCGAGCAGGAACGCCCGCATCGGGTCCACCCCGTACTCCTCGATGACCTCCTCGGGGTCGACGAGGATACCCCGGGACTTGGACATGGTCCGTCCGTCGGGCATCAGCGCCCAGCCGTGCATCAGCACCCGCTCGTAGGGGATCTCCCCGAGCGCCGCGGTGCCCATCCCCAGCTGGGACCAGAACCAGCCACGGGTCTGGTCGTGGGCCTCCATGATGAGGTCGGCGGGCCACAGCTCCTCGAACGCCTCGGTCTCCTCGGGGTAGTCGAGCGTGCCCCACGAGGCGACCGAACTGTCGAGCCAGACGTCGAACACGTCCGGGACCCGGGTGTAGGTCGTCCCCTCGCGGGTGATCGTCAGGTCGTCGACGGTGGGGCGGTGGAGGTCCACCTCGTCGGGGTCGACGTCCTGGTCGGCCAGCTCCGCGAGCTCCTCGCGCGTGCCGACGACGATGGCGTCGTCCATGTCGCCGGACCAGCCGTCGGCGTCCTCGCCCGTGTCGCCCGCCGCACCGCCATCGGGCGTCCAGATGGGGATCGGGATGCCCCAGTAGCGCTGTCTGGAGACGTTCCAGTCCGGCGAGTTCTCGACGAACTGGCGGAACCGCTTGTCCCGCGCTTCGGGGGGGTACCACTCGCTGTCCTCGATGTTGGCGAGCAGTTCCTCCTTGATGTCCGTGACCGTGATGAACCACTGGTCGGTGACGATCTGGACGATGTCGGTGTCACAGCGCCAGCACTGGCCGTAGTCGTGGACGTACGTCTCGTCGGCCAGCAGCAGTCCCTTGGCCTCCAGGTCGGCCCGGATGTCCGCGTTGGCGTCGCGGACGAACTGGCCCGCGTACTTCCCCGCGCGCTCGTCGTAGACGCCGTCGCCGCCGACCGGACAGAAGATCTCGAGGCCGAGCTCGCGGCCGCGCTCGAAGTCCTCCTCGCCGTGCCCGGGCGCGGAGTGGACGAGACCCGTCCGGTCGACCTCGACGTAGTCGGCGGTGTAGACCTCGAGCGCGCCCTCGAAGTCGGGGTGGTCCGGTACTTCCTCGGCCAGCGGGTGTTCGTACCGCCAGCCGACCATCTCCTCGCCTGAGAGCTCCGCTTCGACCTCGTAGCCGGTGTAACCGCCCTTCCCCATCACCTCCTCGACGACGTCGCTGGCGACGTACAGGACCTCCTCGGTGCCGTCCTCGTCTCGCGGGTCGCTCCGCTCCCCGCTCGACCCGTCCGAGGCGCTTCGCGCCTCGCGCGTCGCACGGACCTTCGCGTAGGTGACGTCCCCGCCGACGGCGACGAACGTGTTGCCGGGGACGGTCCAGGGGGTGGTGGTCCAGGCGACGAGTGACCCCTCCCGGTCGCGGAGGGGGAACTTCACGTAGACCGAGGGGTCCTCGACCTGGTGATACTCGACCTCGTTCTTCGCGATGGCGGTCTCACACCGGGGACACTGCGTGATCGATCGTTTCCCCTGCGTGACGAGCCCGCGCTCGTGGGCCTGCCGGAACCCCCACCAGGCGGCCTCCATGTACTCCGGCGAGACGGTCTTGTACGGGTCCTCCCAGTCCATCCAGACGCCGAACGACCGGAAGTCCTCCTGGAGCCCCTCCAGCTGCTCCTCGGCGAAGGCCTTGCACTCCTCGATGAAGTTCTCCATCCCGAACGCCTCGATGTCCTTCTTGTTCTCGAAGCCGAGGCGCTCCTCCACCTTCGTCTCGATGGGGAGCCCGTGCATGTCGTAGCCCGGACGGTCGGTGACGTCGTAGCCGCGCATCCGCAGGTAGCGGATGTAGGCGTCCTTCAGCGTCTTGTTCCAGGTCGTCCCCATGTGGGCCGCCCCGGAGGTGTACGGCGGCCCGTCGACGAAGAA
>Ga0207797_1002515_pt1 | contig 12686 bp, 10 predicted proteins | sample PRCRCaboRojoPR_6_FD_187275 | JGI IMG/M metagenome (GOLD analysis project Ga0207797, IMG submission 187275) | Marine sediment microbial community from Cabo Rojo, Puerto Rico - PR CR 10% Liquid 1 (SPAdes) | ecosystem: Environmental > Aquatic > Marine > Coastal > Sediment | place: Cabo Rojo, Puerto... | reverse complement strand
CCCTGCCGGCGAAGTCCGCCAGGTGCATGGCCTCCTTCACGGCGCTGTCGCCGCCGCCCACCACCATCACGTGCGCATCCCGGAAGAACGGGGCGTCGCAGGTGGCGCAGTAGCTCACTCCCCGTCCGTGCAGCCTCTCCTCCCCGGGCACCCCCAGCCTGCGGGGGGCGGCCCCGGTGGCTATCATCAGGCATCGGGCAGCGTACTGGGCGGAGTCGGTGGCCACCAGCAGCCGGTTCCGGTCTCCGTCCTCCACGCTGCGAACCACCTCGGAGCGCAGCCTGGAGCCGGAGTCCAGCACCTGCTTCCTCATGGCGGAAGCCAGATCGGCACCCGAGGTCTCGGGTACACCGGGGTAGTTCTCTATCCTGGCGGTGAGGCTCAGCTGGCCCCCCGGCTCCATGCCCTCCAGCACCAGGGTCTCCAGGCTGTACCGCGCCGCGTAGATGGCGGCGGACATTCCAGCAGGGCCTCCACCGGCCACCACCAGGTCCCAGACCCGTTCGGGCTCTTCTTCGGAGGGGCTGTCCACCAGGCCCATCTTGAACTCAGGCAATGGGGTCACTCCCCGTCTATGTGCTGGTCGGCCAGCTCCCGAAGCCTCCCGCTGAGGCTGGAGGCGTCGCGGAAGCCCACCATGCGGTCCACCTCGTTGCCTCCGTGGAAGACTATCATGGTGGGGACTCCCCTGATGCCCAGCCTGCTGGCCTCCGCCTGGGCCTTGTCCACGTCCACCGTGTAGAAGTCCACCCTGTCCGCCATCTCCTCGGATACCTTCTCCAGCACCGGATGGAGCATCTTGCACGGACCGCACCAGTCGGCGCTGAAGTCCACCACCGACAGCCTTCCGCCGGGATCCTTCACCGATTCCAGCTCGCCCGAGGACAGGTTCCTTACAGCCATCTCCTCCTCCTTCTGCGAATGCCTTGACTTCTGCGATTTCTCGTTTTCATTCCGGATTGGTATGGAATGGAGCATTATCCATTCCAGCGGTCCGGGCCATCGAATACAACATATGCTGCCGTTCAGAGCGCATAAACCAGCGATGGGCCAGCAAGGTTGATGTTAGGCGCGCCTAACTGACGCACCACCCCGTCAGTAAGCCCCCCGGGAGGAGACCACCGCGGGGAGTGTAAGCAACATAATGGAAAGATCCATCCATATCGACCAGTTGTCCACGTAGTAGAGGTCCAGCTTGACCATGTCGTCGAACCCCAGCTCGCTGCGGCCGGAGACCTGCCAGACGCCGGTGATGCCCGGAAGGGCGCGCAGGCGCTTCAGCTGGCGCTGCGAGTAGTGCTCCACCTCCTCGGGCAGGGGGGGCCTCGGTCCCACCAGGCTCATCTGCCCGGAGAGCACGTTCAGAAGCTGGGGAAGCTCGTCCAGGCTCCACTTCCGCAGGAAGCGCCCCACCCGGGTCACCCTGGGGTCCCTGCGGATCTTGAACAGGGGGCCGGAGGCCTCGTTGCGGTCCTCCAGCTGCTTCCTCTCCCGGTCGGCCCCCACCCTCATGGATCTGAACTTCAGTATGGTGAAGGGCCTGTTGTCACGGCCCAGCCTGCGCTGCCTGTAGAAGACCGGCAGGCCGGTGTCGATGACAATGGCCAGCGTGATCAGCAGGCCCGCCGGCAGCAGAATCAGGGTGAGGGGAACGGCTATGAGCAGGTCCACGGCCCTCTTGACCAGCAGACGGGAGCCGCTGAGGGGCGGGGGGACCGACTCGATCATCGTGGTGCCGCCCAGATGAACCACCCTGGTGGTGAGGCTCACCAGGGCGAACACGTCGGCCACCAGCTTGTAGGCGAGATCGTGCCTCTCGCATTCGTAGATGAGCCGCGCCACTTCGGCCCGGTCCATTGTGGGGTCGGCGATGATCAGCTCCTCCACCGAGCTCTCCAGGGCCCATCCGATTATGTCCGGGGTCTCCACCGCATCCTCCGCCAGCCGCTCTTCGGTGGACGTGGACGGCCGGACGAAGCCCGCAAGGGTGTAGGGCAGGGGAGAGCGGTCGGTCATGAACCTGGCCAGGTCGCAGGCCGTGGGACCGGTTCCCACGATGGCGGCCCGTATGGACATCTGCTTCCTGCGCGAACGCTTCCGGGCCATGCGGCGGTAGAGCCAGTGCCAGATCGCCACCGCCAGGGAGGCCGCCGGAAAGGCGAAGAGGAGGACGAACCGCGAGAAGTAGAGCTGCCGCGTGGCGAAGGTGAAGGCAAAGGTCACCACGACGGCCATGAAGGAGCTCCGGAGTATCCAGGCCATCTCCTCGAGGTGGGCCAGGCCGTAGGTCTGCCTGTAGACACCGAAGGCCTGGAGCATCACCACCTCTATGACGCCCATGATCGTACCGGACAGGAGATAGCTGTTGAAGGAGAGACGGAAATCGTCGGCCATGCCCAGTGCCTCGGAGAGCGCGGGGGCCAGCAGGTAGTGGCGAAGCCAGTACCCAAGGAGGAACACCAGCGTCACCAGCAGCAGGTCCCCCAGCGCCATGGGGATGCTGGATGGCTGTCTTCTCGCTAGCGGCAAGGTCCGCCCTTTCGAACGTTACCGAAGAGGCCCACGGAGCAACCGGGGTGCATCCGGTAGAATTTAACCATGCTGACCAGATGATGCCATAGCACCCTGCCGGCCCCGGAGGCGCTCTCCCTCCTGGGTACGTGCTCCATGGAGGCCGAGGGGACGTACAGGACGTCCATGCCTCGGGAAGCCGCCCTCCAGCACCACTCCACGTCCTCGAAGTACAGAAAGAACCTCTCGGACATAAGGCCCACCGAAGACCTCCCCGCCGGGGTCAGCCACATGGCTGCTCCCACCAGCCAGTCCACCCTGGTGGTGGAGGAATCGTCCGCCGGGAACAGGTGCCGCCCCAGCCTGCCCGCGCCCCAGGCGCTGCGGCCGAGGGGGGTGCGCCTCAGCGCGATGTCCAGCAGGGTGGGAAAGGTCCTGGCGGTGGACTGCAGGCTGCCGCGGGAGTCGTACATTGCCGGACCCAGCAGGGCGGCGCGGGGACTGCTCTCGGCGGCATCCATCAGCGTGGCCAGAGCGCCGCTCCGGACCCGGACATCGGGGTTGAGGAACAGGAGATGAGCTCCGGAGGATGCGGAGGCCCCTGCGTTGTTGGCCCTCGATAGCCCCAGGTTCCGTCCCTGGGGCAGGACGGAGACGCCCCGGCGACCCTCCACCTCCGCAATGGTACCGTCGGAGGAGGCGTTGTCCACCACGATCACCTCCGAGGGCGCACCCTCGTCCTCCAGGGCGGCGATGGAGTCCAGCAGACCGCCCACCACGCCGGCGCTGTTGTAGGTGGTGACTATCACGGACAGGTCAAGGGGCATAGGGGACATTCCCGAAGATGTGGCGGAAGCGCGGCCCGGAGCCGCGCTCCCGCCGGAGGGCAGCTACTCGACCGCCTCCTTGAGGTTCTTCCCGGCCTTGAAATGGGGTACGTCCTTGGCGGGATACGGGATCTTCTTGCTGGGATTCCGAGGATCCACGCCCTGACGGGCTTTGCGATGCTTCACCGAGAAGGTGCCAAAACCCACCAGACTGACCTTCTCGCCCTGGCCAAGAGTCCCCATTATGCCGTCGAAAACGGCATCTACGGCCTTGGCGGAATCCTTCTTGGTAAGTCCGGCCGCGTCCGACACGTGGTTGACAAGGTCTTTCTTTGTCACTGCTCACCCCCCTCCAGAAGGCTGTTTACCGTACTGTAGAGACCTTGGGGCAGGTTGTCAAGGACCACTGCACACAGCGGAAAAAGCGGGGAAAACGGGTGTGCTCGGAGGAGGTGGGCCGGAGGTATTAGAAGACCTGAATTATGGAAGTAAAGATATATAATCAGAAGTTAGAGACGTGCTGCTCCACCTTGATGTCCGGAAGCTCCTTGATGTTGATCCGGAAGTAGAATCCGGAATCCACGTCCGAGACGTGCCTGACGAACATCGCCTCCCAGCAGTGAAGGTCCTTGCGAAGCGTGTAGGACTGGCTGATAAAATCGGTCTCCGTGACGTCGTAGTAGGCGCTGTAGCTTATCTCCCAGGAGGGGGTGAGGTTCAGCGACGAGCTCAGCCGGAGCTTGCTTATGTCGTCCCTTCCCCCCAGTCCCAGCCGGTAGTTGTGGCTCAGGCTCACCATCCAAGGCATCTCGTCCACCAGGAACTCGGCCCCCGCCGAGTCACGGAAGGTGAAGGTGGGATCGGTCCCGGACAGCCGTATCGAGGAGCTGAAGGAGAGGTCGTCCATCTCCCCGTCGTAGGGGTCGTAGGAACCCTCCGCCCGGAAGGAGCTTCCCGACGTGGGGTAGAGCTCCAGGCCGGCCAGCACGTTGGAGAAGGGCCTCTCCTCGGCCTGCAGGTCGAGGGTGGTGGAGATGCCCAGGTTGGCTATGTCCAGCTTCTGCACCTCGTCTCTGTGTATCCGCTTACCCTCCAGTCTGTTGTCCAGAGAAAGGCCCACGCTGCTGCGGCTGCCGGGGACCCGGAAGTCCGAGAAGCTGTAGAAGGTGCTCTCCGCCTCCGTGGTGCTCTCCAGGCCCTCCCCCAGCCTCAGGTAGGTTCCGGGAGACCAGGAGTAGGTCACGGACGGGGTGACGGTGTGCCGGAGGGCGGCCAGGCCGAAGAGCCGGGTGCCGAAGATCCCGTAGACGTCGGTGGAGAGTCTCAGCCCGGCTGACGTATGGGCCCAGGCCGGCAGCCTGTTTCCCTCCCGGTCCCGGTCGTAGGCGGTGGCCGTCCCCGACACCGAGGGAGTGAGGCTGAGCCATCCCCCCACCCTCTCGGAGGCGGACAGCTTCAGCCTGGCGCTTCCCGCCGAGTTCACCAGGCGGGTCTCCTCACGCTCCACGTCCCTGGCCAGGTAGTGGCCTGACAGGCTCCAGTAGACCGAGTGGTAGATCCTCCTGCCCTCCGGCGACTGGGGCGGGTCGAAGAGGGGGGCGGATGGAATGCTCATCCGGATGTCCGGCAGCTCGGTCTCGCTCTCCAGCTCGTTGTCGATGGAGTCGGGGTCGGTGTCCAGGTAGGCGGTCCGGTCCACCACCGCCTCGAAGCTGGCCCGTCCGAAGGTCCTGCTGACGCTGAGCCAGGACCGCATCTCCCGCTCCAGCCTGTCCTCGGGGTCGGGCTGGGTCTCCTCGAGATAGGAGCGGTCGCTGGTGAACTCCGCCTGCAGCCGCAGGGCGGTTCCGTCGGGGAAGTCGTGAAAGTGGTCCCCCCGGATCATCCACCTGTCCCGCTTCTCCCGGAACTCCCTCCGCCACTCGGTGTAGAGCTCGCCGTTCATCAGGTAGCGGACCACGTGCCGCTCCCGGACGCTGAGCGACACCCTGCTCTTCTCCATTATGTCGCCCTCGATGAGAAGGTCCTGGTAGTCGGAGAAGCCGAAGTAGTAGCCCAGGTCCCTCAGGAAGCGACCGTCGCGGGCGGTGATCCCGAAGGTGGGAAGGGTGAAGCCCGACTGCCTTCCCCGCCGGATTGGAAACACCATCCAGGGCCACCAGAAGACGGGGGTCCGGTCCACGTACATCACGATCGGCCGGCAGACGGCCTTGTCCTTGGGATAGACCTTCATCATGGGGCTGTAGAAGTGGTAGTGGACGGCGGAGTCCAGATCGCAGGTGGTGAACCTGGCGTTGACGATGTTGTACTCGTTGCGGCCGATGCGGGTAACGCTCTCGCCGGTGTAGAAGCCCATCTCGTACTCGGAGTCGGGGTTCCGTATCCGTCCCCGCCGGGTGTCCATGTCGTAGACCATGCTCTCCCCCCGGACGCTCTCTCCGCGGTCGAAGAGCTCCGGCTGCCCCGACGCGCTCACGATGTTGGTGGAGGTCGCGTAGAGGATGGTGTCCGCCTCCAGCGACATCTCCCGGTAGTCCACCCCGCCGGCCCCCAGGAGCACCAGGTCTCCGGAGGAGGCGTCGTAGACCATGGAGTCGGCGCGGTAGGCTATGGTCTCCATCTGGGGGACCTCGGTGCTGTCGGCCTCTTCCCCCGCCGCCAGAGCCAGCAGAAGGAGGAGGGAGGTCATCCCCCGAAGGCCTCCCGGGCCATCAGGGCCGCTCCCAGGGCCCCGGACTCCCGGACCTCGGGAAGGGTGCGCACGTGCAGGTCCAGATGGCACCTCTCGCTGAAGACGGCCTCCATGCGCCGGCTGAAGAGGTCGAAGGCCCCGGCCAGACCCCCTGCCAGGACGAAACCGTGGGGACTGAGGCAGCAGCCCAGGCTGGCCATGCCGATCCCCAGCCAGTAGCCGAACTCATCGAAGGCCCCGCGGGCGGCCGCTTCGCCCCTTCTGGCCCTGGCGGCCACCTCCCTGGGGTCGACGCCCTCATCGCCCCCCGCCCGGGCGTAGTAGCCGGACAGGGACCGCTTGGAGGCGTAGAGCTCCCAGCACCCCGTGGAGCCGCAGGCGCACGGCTCACCGTCCGCCTGCACGGTCATGTGGCCGAACTCCCCTGCGAAGCCGGTTCCGTAGAGTATGCGGCCGTCATGGATCACGGTTCCTCCGATGCCGGTGCCCAGGGTCACCAGCAGCCAGGTGCCCCGGGGAGGGATCTGGCCGCCTCTCACCGCTCCGAAGGCAAAGGCGTTGGCGTCGTTGTCCACCGTCACCCCCGTGTCCAGGGCCTTCGAGAACATCGCCTGCACGGGTACGTCACGCCAGGCGGGCATGTTGGGCGAGCTCACCAGCAGCCCCCGGGCCCTGTCCACCAGCCCGGCCACCCCTACGCCGGCGCCGCGGGGGGAGGGGTCGCGGCGGCCTATCATCCCCGATACTGCGGAGACCACGTCCTCCGGGGAGTCCAGCGTCTCGGTGGGTATGGTGCCCTCCTCCAGGAAGTCGCCGTCCGCCAGCCGCCCCACGAGGACCTTCGTGCCGCCTATGTCGATGCCCCACCAGCTACTCAAGGCGGAGCACCTCCCCCTCGCTCACCGTCATCAGCGGCACCTGCACCCGGGAGGCGTCCCCGGCGGCCCCCAGGGTGCATCGCCCGGTGGCTCCCACGTGAACGCCCATAGAGGCCAGGGCGCGCTCCATTCCGGCCCGGTCGTCTCCCGCCCGCTGCCAGGCAGACAGCAGTATCTGCGCGGCGTCGTAGGCCTGGGCCGCCACCTCGGAGGGCTCCTCTCCGTACTGCCGCCGGTAGAAGTAGTTGAACCTGGCCGCCGGGGGGTAGAGGGAGCCGGCGTCGCAGCTCACGGGGAACACGGCCCCGTCCACGTACTCCCCTCCCAGCCTGGTGAGCATCTGGTCGTCCCAACCGGAGGAACCCAGCAGCGGCAGGTCCAGGGAGTAGAACCGGAGCTGGGGCGCGATCTGTACCGCGTCCCAGGCGTCTACGGGTATGTAGATGCCGTCGGGACGGGCAGCCTTCACCGCCAGTATCTGGTCCTTGAAGTCCGTGGCCCCCCGCTGGTACCCCTGCATGGCCACCACCGCCCCGCCCAGGGAGCGCACCGAGGAGGCGAAGCTCTCCGCGAGGTCGGTGGAGCGGGCCTCGAAGCTGTGTATCACCGCCAGCCGCTGCATGCCGCCCTTCACCACGGCGTACTCCGCCATGGCTGCCGCCTCCCGGCCGCCGCCCACGGAGAGCCGGTGGACGTAGCTGCCCAGCCGGTCGATCTCCGAAGAGGTGGCGGTGGGCGAGAGCACCGGCAGCCGGTACTCCCTGGCCAGGGGCGCTACACGCATGGTGGCGCTGCTGGTGAGCGGTCCGATCACGGCCAGGCAGCGGCGGTCCTCGCCCAGGGGTGCCAGCAGACGCTCCAGGCTTCCGGTCTCGCTGCCGGAGTCCACCACCACCAGCTCCGGAAGGCCCGGCATCGTGCCCTCCGCCCGGGAGAAGGCCAGCTCCGCCGCCCTCTTCACCTCGCGGGCGTAGACGGACACCTCCGGCCCGGACAGCGGGACAAGAAGCGCCATGTAGGGCTTCTCAACGCCCCTGGTCTCCGGCCGGCCGTATATGCGGTGGGCCTCCGGATACAGCCTGTCTATCTCGGAGCTGACCAGGGCGGCCCGCTCGGCGTCTCCGGAGGCGTAGTAGCGGTCCTCCAGCTCCAGGAGGACGAACAGCTCCAGCCAGCCGGCGTCCCTCAGGGCGGAGACCTTCTCCGTACGCAGGTCCTCCAGTACCGCCCTGGCCAGGGACACGGCCACCTCCACCTGTTCTCCGTTCAGGTCCTCGGGGTCCAGAAGGGCCAGCTGGTCGGCGGCCGACTCCATCTCCCCGGCCCCGTGCCTGGCCTGGGCCATCACCAGCCTCGCCGCTCCCTTGACCGCCGGGTCGCGGGCCAGTTCCAGGGCCCTTCCGGCGGCGACTGCGGCCCGGTCCCAGCGGGACAGGCCAAGCAGGGCCCGGGCCCTGCCCAGCTCCCAGGAGGGCCGTCCGTCGGGGTGGGTGTCCAGCCTCAGGGCCTCCTCGTAGCCCTCCAGGGCCGCGGCGTAGTCGCCCTCCTCCAGGCTGCGACCGGCAAGGCGCGCCATGCCCTCCGGCGTGCTTTCGTCCACGCCGGTGTCCCTGCATCCGGCGACGGCCAGCATCAGGACCAGAATCGAAAGCAGCGCTCTTCTGGACAAGGGGTTACCTCCGGAGTGGATGTAGAGTCCCACAGGCAGTCACTGGGTCGAATATTGCCCAGAGCCCCCCCACGGGCAACGGCGGGGATGGAGAAAGGGCCCGGCGTACCGGCCGGGCCCCTCTTGCGCGCTACTCGGGCCGGGTCTCCCCGCCCTGATCGGCGGTTTCCTCAGCTGCCGGCTCTTCGGAGGCCTCTTCGGGGACGGCCTCCTCCGGAAGCTCCCCGCCCTCCTCGGCGGGGATCAGCTGGTCCGCCGGGGTCTGCATGTTCTCCAGCATGAACTCCGCGTCGTCCGCCATGTCGCTGTCGGGGTAGTTGTCGATGACGGCCCGGAAGGCCTCGGCGGCGGCGTCGTAGTCCTGCATGTACTCCGAGTAGGTGAAGCCGATGAGGAACTGCGCCTGGTAGGCCCGGTCGTCCTCGGGATACCTCTCGAGGAAGAGCTGGAAGTAGCGGACGGCCTGCTCGGGGCTTCGCTCCATCAGCTCCTGGGCCATGGTCATCAGGGAGTCCGCGGGCACGCTCTCGTCGGGGAGGAAGGCGTCATCGTTGATGGTTACCGAGTAGCGCTCCCGCAGGCTGGGCACCACGTCCTGGTTGAAGAAGGAGTTGACCATGCCCGGACGGAGGGCCTGCACTATCTGGTCCCGGACATCCTCCAGGGGCCTGGCGCCCTCCTCGCGGCTCTCCAGCACGGTGAAGACGTGCCAGCCGAGGTCGGTCTCCACCGGCCCCACCAGCTCGCCCACCGGCGTATCGAACAGGGTCCTGGCCAACTCGGGCTGCGACCCCAGGTAGGGTATCGGGGCTCCGGCCCTCACCCAGCCCACCTCTCCGCCCGAAGGGGCTGTGGGGGAGTGGGTGCTGAGGGACTCGGCCGCCTCGGCGAAGTCCATGCCGGCCTCTACGGCCTCCACCGCGGACTCCGCCGCCGCCTGGTCCTCCGCCAGTATGTGCGCCACCTTGACCTGCGCGTCCTGGTGGTAGATGTCGTCGGAGTGCTCCTCGTAGTAGGCCAATATGCTGTCCTCGGGCACCTCGACGGAGTCAACCACCATCTTCTCGTAGTAGGTCTGGATCAGGGCCCGCTGCCGGGCGGCCTCCATCTGGCGCATGGCCTCCTCCACCTGGGCCACCACGAAGGAGTCCTCCTCCAGGCCGGCGTCTATGGCGGCCTGCAGCAGAAGCTGCCGCTCCACCAGGTGATCCAGGAGTATCCTCCTGCCCTCGGGACTCTCGAAGTTGGCCCTCTGGTAGGGCGGGATCTTCTCCAGCTCCCTGCGGATGGTCTCTGCCGTTATCACGGTGTCGCCGACGGTGGCCAGAACCTCGCCCTCCCGGGCACCTGTCTCGGCCGGTCCGGCGTTCTGAGCTCCGCAGGCCAGCAGAAGCGAGACGGCGGGCAGCGTCAGCAGTAGAAATACCTTCATTTGCCAGACTCCCTTTCCTCTTTGCTTTACCGACGTACATACTGCATCGGATCGCGAACGAAATCGAGAAGCCCGACGGTCAGTCCTCCCCGTCCCCGTCCTGGCTGGGAATGCGGTAGGCTATCATGTCCCTGGCGAACTCGGACATGGCGGCCCTGATCGGCTCCACCCGCCCCCTGATGCCCTCCACCAGGGTGGGAGCGCCGGAGCGGAGGCTTCGGACCCGTTTGGCCATCGCCAGGGAGAGAAGGTACTGGTTGCGCGTGGTGGAAGCCCTCTCTTCGATCTTCTCGAAGTCGTTCATCTCTGACCTCCATTAGATGGGCAGGTGCCCGCCCGGGCACCTGCCTCTCGTTCCAATCTATATCTCTTCGGACCGCAGAGGTTCCAGGGGTCTGCGATACTGCGGCTACTCAGCCTCTTCGGTCTCCTGGAGCTCGGGATGGCTCTCCGCGTAGCTCTGCAGGAACTCCCAGCGCGGCTGATCCAGCAGGCTCAGCTCCCTGGTGTTCCTGCGGAGGGAGCCCAGCTCGCTGCGGTCCCAGTAGCGTATCACCACCAGGCTGTCGTTGTCTCCGCCCCTGGCGCCGTCGGCGATGCTGGGAAGGCGCAACGGCTCCATGAGGAACAGCTCCACCCTGGAGGTGTCCGGGTTGGAGGTGGCCCATCCCGCGAACTTCCAGGTCTGGACCCGCACCTCTTCGCCCCTGGCCCGGGCGGTGCGTCCCTCGGGGTTCTCGTAGAAGGTGTAGACGGTGTCCTCGGTTATCTCGAACAGGTAGTCGCCCCCCATGGGATCGTCCAGCTCGTCGAGGTTGATGTCCAGCTGGTCCACCGGCCTGGGCTTGAGGACCTCCGGGTACCTGCTGGCCAGGTAGACGGCCTCCTCCTCCACGACTCGGGAGAGGTTGGCGCGGGAGGCCTCCAGACGACGGTTCTGCTCGTACTCCTCGAAGGGAACAGGAACGAAGGTGGTGAGCCAGTCGGCCTCGTAGAAGAGGGTGTCCGGGTAGTCCTTCTCCACCAGGCCGCCCACCACTCCCCCGTGGCGGTTGTGGTTGGAGCAGGAGACGGCGAACTGGGTTCCCAGCGCCAGCTTGGGGTCGTAGTGGTACAGGGAGTCGTGGTAGCCGGCTTCCCATACGGTGGGGCATACGGTGAAGGCGGACCTGGCCACGGAGTCCTGCCTTGCCGGCACTATGCTGTCGTTGAAGGCCGTTATCGCCCGCTGGAACTCGTCGAGCTCCCCGGCCAGGTCGTCCCTGGCGGTTATCATGGAGTCGATGTTCCTGCCGATGCTGAGGTCGAAGATCTCGGCGGCGCTCAGGTTCACCTCCTCCATCTCCTCCTCGGGAAGGGGATCCTCCTCCAGGTCGGCGAACAGCTCGGGGAAGCTGTCGGGGTCGAACCTGGCCTCCAGGAACTCCAGCCTGTCCTCGGGGGTCTTGGGAGCGGCCCTGACGAAGGCCTCCCTCAGAGTGAGCAGCGAGTCGGCGGAGAGGCCGTAACGGCCGGTGGTCTCGGAGATGAGGGCCTGGGTGTCCTCCAGGTCGGTCTCCACCAGCTCCTTGTCCTCCCTGATGGTGTTCAGGGCCCTGTCGTCCCAGAGGGAGGGCCACTCCTCGGGAATGGACTCCTTTCGGAAGATCCCCTCCATCTCGGTGATCCGCAGCACCACGCTGTCGCCTGCGAGACTGGCGTCAAGGTAGCCCACCTCTTCGGCGTAGCTGGAGAGGCTGTCCAGACTCGGCGCGGGCATCCCGTCGTTCTCGTACATGTGCCTCACGTTCGCCTTGGACAGCCACAGCAGCTGCGTCCGGCACTCGTCACGCGGGATCCGATAGCTCTCTGCCCTGCTGTGAATCCTCCATATGAGCAAGGCGGCGAGCACAACGATGAGAGTCCGCACCAGAATCTTAGACTTCATATGGGAACCCCTTCGTACCATGGAATTGTGGCCTTATTCCGTGTTGTCTGAACGTTTCGGAATCTACCCCGATCGATCTCGGGCTGTCAATGAGCATAGACCGCGGGAGGCCGAAGGCGTTCGGACTCCGGTCCGCAGTCGTATCAGCGGACAGATACCGGCTGCAGCGGACAGATGGGGGCCACCACCCGTACTTCGGCCACGTCGCTTCCGAAGCCGATCCTGGGATCGGGCTCCGACAGTCCGACGCTCCCCACGCTGCCGTCGGGAGGAACCGGTTCGGTGGTGACCGCGGCCAGGGTCTCCACCAGCGATTCGGGGCCCTCGATGGTCACGGTGTCCGGTTCGGCGTATGTCCACAGGTAGCGGGCGGGCATCCTGCCGGAGACCCTTACCTGCACCGGGCGGGGGCTTTCGGCCCGGCGGTCCAGCACCACGGTCACCAGCTCGGGGGAGAAGCTCTCCGCCGTGAGCTGCGAGTACCTCCTTCCATCGAACGCCAGCTGGTCCTCGGAGGGCGTGTAGACCACGCTGGCTGGGAAGGGGCCTCCGAGGTCGGCGGGGCTCAGCCTCAGGTCCAGGCGCGAGGGACGGCCCATGGCCTGGTCAAGCAGGACGTCGGCCCCGCTGGCGGAGAAGGCCACCGTCACGGACTCCCGGGCGGCGTCTTCGAGGTAGACCAGGGAGTCGGGAGGGGCCGCCGCCTCCACGGGGACGGTATGGCTCACCACGAAGGTGCGGTCGCGCCTG
>Ga0207797_1002514_pt1 | contig 12693 bp, 16 predicted proteins | sample PRCRCaboRojoPR_6_FD_187275 | JGI IMG/M metagenome (GOLD analysis project Ga0207797, IMG submission 187275) | Marine sediment microbial community from Cabo Rojo, Puerto Rico - PR CR 10% Liquid 1 (SPAdes) | ecosystem: Environmental > Aquatic > Marine > Coastal > Sediment | place: Cabo Rojo, Puerto... | reverse complement strand
CGCCGGTGACCGTCTCGATGACGTCCGGCCCGGTGATGAACATGTGGCTGGTGTCCTCGACCATGAACGTGAAGTCCGTGATCGCGGGGGAGTACACCGCCCCGCCGGCACAGGGGCCCATGATGCAGGATATCTGCGGGACGACGCCGCTGGCGAGCTGGTTGCGGTGGAAGATCTCCGCGTACCCCGCCAGCGCCGCCACCCCCTCCTGGATGCGGGCGCCGGCGGAGTCGTTCAGCCCGATGATCGGCGCGCCGACCTCCATCGCGCGGTCCATCACCTTCGTCACCTTCTCGGCGAACACCTCGCCCAGCGAGCCGCCGAACACGGTGAAGTCGTGGGCGAACACGAACACCTTCCGGCCGTCCACGCGGCCGTACCCCGTCACCACCCCGTCGCCGGGGACCTCCCGGTCGGCCATGTCGAAGTTGTGCGAGCGGTGGGTGCGCAGCCTGTCGAACTCCTCGAAGCTGCCGTCGTCGAGGAAGTAGTCGATCCGCTCGCGGGCGGTCATCTTCCCCCGCTCGTGCTGGGCGTCGATGCGCTCCTGGCCGCCGCCGAGCAGCGCCCGCGCCTGTCGTTCGCGTAACTCCTCGAGCCGCTCCTCCATCGTCATAGCTGATTGCCCGTGGTACCGCCAGTCAGGCCAAAAGGCTACCGACCGCGGGACCGCCCGGCGCTACCCGTCGGGGTCGGCCCCGCCCGCGCGCTCGACGGCCTCCAGGAAGCCGTCGGCGTAGCGCCCGGCCGTGACCCGGTCGGCGGCGGCCTTGGCCGCCTCGTCGGCGTTGGCGACGGCGTAGGACACCCCGGCCGCCCGGAGCATGCCGGCGTCGTTCTCGCTGTCGCCGACCGCGACGAACCGCTCGGCCGGGACGCCGAGCCGCTCGGCGACCGCCTGCAGGGCGGCGCCCTTGTCCACGTCGGGGCTGGTGACGTGGTAGGCGAAGCCGGTGTCGAACACCTGCATCCCCTCCTCGGCGGCCAGCTCCCGGAGCGGCTCCACGGGGCCCTCCGGGGGGATTGCCAGTTCCGTCTCCCGCCAGCGGTTGACCAGGTCGAGCCCCGTCCAGTCGGCGGGGTAGCCGGCCGCGCGGTAGCGGTCGACCACCCGCCGTGCGGCCTCGGGGTCGCCGTGGCGCACGAGGCTGTCGTCGTCGGCGAGCACGGACAGCCCGCCGTTCTCGGCGATCACCCGTACCGTCAGGCCGGCGAACTCACACAGCGCAACCGGGTACGGCAGCGCCTTCCCGGTCGCGAGCACCACCGGCGCATCGGCCTCCCACTCGGCGAGAACGGGCAACACCCGCGGGTCGACGACCCGCCGGTCGTCGGTGAGCGTGCCGTCGATGTCCACCGCCAGCGGGCGCATACCAGCTGTCCGGACGCGGGGACAATCAACCCGTCGTCAGCGGGGTTCCGCCACGGGCGCCCGGCGCCAGGCCGTGCACACCGGCGACAGGTCTAAGCGGGCGCCGACCGGCCCGACACCATGACACACGTCGTCGTGCTGGGCGCCTACGGCAGCGCGGGCGTCGCCGTGGCGGACGAACTCGCCGGCGAGCCCGGGGTCGAACTCACGCTGTTCGACGGCGGCGACCCCGGTGGCGGGCTGTGTATCCTCCGTGGCTGTATGCCGTCCAAGGAGGTGCTGTCGGCGGCGGCCCACCGCTACGGGGTCCGCCACGACGACCGGCTGGCCGGGACCCCCCCGACGGTTGACCTGGAACGGGTCGTCGAGCGCAAGAACGAGCAGACGTCGAACTTCGCGGCCCACCGCCGCGCGGCGGTGCGGGACATCGCCGACCGGGAGGGGGTGGCGTTCCACCGGACGGACGCCCGGCTGGTCGACGACCACACCGTCCGGGCCGACGGCCGGGAGTTCGAGGCCGACTACGTCGTGGTCGCGACCGGCTCCGTGCCGAGCGTGCCCGACCTCCCCGGTATCGACGACGTCGAGCCGCTCACCAGCGCGGACGTGCTGGACGCGACGAGCCTCCCCGACTCGGGGGTGGTGATGGGGTTCGGCTACGTCGGCATCGAACTCGTCCCCTACCTCGCCGAGGCCGGGGTGGACCTCACCGTCGTCGAGCACGACCCCCGGCCGCTGGAGGCGGCGCCGCCGGCGTTCGGCGACGAACTGCTGGAGATCTACCGCGAGGAGTTCGGGGTGGAGGTGCTCACCGAGACCCGCGAGCGGCGCGTCGAGCCGACAGAGGAGGGGGTGCGGCTCCACGTCGAGTGCGACGGCCGCCAGCGCGCCGTCGAGGCCGAGCGGCTGTTCGCGTTCACCGGCCGGCGGCCGAACCTGGACGGTCTCGGCCTGGAGAACACGGCTCTCGACCCCGGGGAGGGCTGGGTGGAGCCGACGATGCAGGCCCGCGACGACGAGCGGACGTTCGTCGTCGGCGACGCCAACGGTATCGAGCCGATACTCCACGTCGCCAAGGAGCAGGGGTTCCGGGCGGCCGACAACGTGTTGGCCCACCGGGACGGCCGGGCGCCGCTCCCCTACGAGAACGTCACCCACCGGGTGATGTTCGCCGCCCTCGGGGTGTACCCGTTCGCGCGGGTGGGCCACACCGCCGCGAGCGCCCGCGAGGCCGGCTACGACCCTATCGAGGTGGGCCGGCGGGCCAGCGACGACGGCGTGTTCGCCACCAAGGCCGTCCCGCGCGGGCTGGCGCGGCTGGTGGTCGCCCGCGACGGGACGGTGCTGGGCTACCAGGGGCTGCACTACCACGCCGACGTCATGGCAAAGACGATGCAGGTGGCCGTCGAGGGCGGCACCGACGTCCGGGAGCTGCCCGACCGGGCGTACCACCCCACGACGCCGGAGATACTCGACGGGCTGTTCCGGGCCGCGAGCAGGGAGCTGCGGGAGGCGTGAAAGAATCCGCGCGTCGCGGCCTCGTCCCACCGGCAACAGGTGGCCCCCCGTGATATGCGCTTTGGCGACCCCGGGGAACGCTTACGGTGGGGCACCGCCTGGGTAGCCCCATGACCGAGGAGTACGTCTGCGAGGCGTGTGGCCGGGAGTTCGACACGGAGGAACGGCTCAGACGCCACGTGCGGGAGGTCGGCCTCGTCGAGTGACCGGGTAGCTACGTCTCGCCGTACACCGGCACCGCCGCGCCGCTGGTGACGCCCGCGGCGTCGGAGGCCAGAAACAGCATCACGGTGGCGATCTCCGCGGGGTCGGGCCAGCTGTCGTGGTCGGCGTCGGGCATCATCTCCCGGTTGGCCGGCGTGTCGATGAGGCTCGGCAGCACGGTGGTGGCCCGGACGGTGCCGCGGTTCTCGGCGGCGATGGTCTCGGTGAGCAGCCGCACCCCGGCCTTGCTGGCGCGGTAGGGCCCGTCGCCCTCGCCGCCCTCCAGCGAGGAGCGCGCGGAGACGGAGACGATCGACCCGTCCGTCTCCCGGAGGTGCGGGAGCGCGTGTTTCGAGGCCAGGAACGTCGTCTTCAGGTTGACGTCGACCAGCAGCTCGAACGTCTCCAGATCGGTCTCGTCGATGGGCGTGCCGCCGCGCCACGTGCCCGCGACGTTACAGAGGGTGTCGATGCGGCCGTGCTCCTCGACGACGGCCGCGACCGCCGCCTCGACCTGGCTCTCGTCGGTGAGATCGGTCTCGTGGAAGCCGACGTCCGGCCCCGTCGACAGCAACGCCTCGTCGTCGCCCGGCGCGACGACGTCCAGCGCTGTGACCTGCGCGCCCGCGTCGGCGAACGCCCGGGCGACGGCGCTCCCGAGCGCGCCGCTGGCGCCCGTGACGACCGCGACCCGTCCTTCGAACTCCGCGCTGATGGACATACCCACAGGGGGTCCCGAGAGGGAATGAACCCTGCGCGGATTAGGACCCGTCGGGAACCACCAGCAGCTTCCCGAGCAGCGACTCCTCCAGCACCGCCCGCTGGGCCTCGCCGGCCTCCGCCAGCGGGTAGCTCCGCGCGACGTCCGGCGCCAGGTCCCCCCGGACCATCAGCGTCGCCAGCCGGCCGAGCACGCTCCCGATGTCGGGGGTGTTGTACATCGACATCACCTGCACGCGGAGCTCCTTTGACTTCCCCGGCCCCATCGGGAGGCTGGCCTCGGGGCCCTCGTTGCCGACGAGCACGAGCCTGGCGCCCTCGGCGGCCACCTCGGCGTCCAGCCCCAGATAACGGTCGGCGAACGTGTCCAGCACGACGTCCGGCGCGCCGGCGTCGGCGACGGCCCCGGCCAGCGCGTCGCGGTCCTGGCGGTAGTCGACGACGTCGTCGGCGCCCAACCCCGCGAGGTGGTCGGCGTACCCCGGGCGGGCGGTGGTGGTGACCGCCGCGCCCATGGCGGACGCCAGCTGGACGGCGACGTGGCCGACGCCGCCGCTGCCGCCGTGGACGAGCACCCGCTCGCCGGGCTCGACGCCGGCGTGGGCGACCAGCGCCTGCCAGGCCGTCACCCCGACCAGCGCCACCGCCGCCCCCTCGTCGAAGGTGACCGCCTCCGGCAGGTGGGCGCAGAACCCCGCGGGAGCGATCGCCGCCTCGGCGTAGCTCCCCTGGCGGCCGTTGCCGAGGCCGGTGGCGAACACCCGGTCGCCCTCGGCGAACGCCTCGACGCCGGGGCCGACGGCGCTCACGACGCCGGCGGCATCGCTGCCCGGTATCATCGGCAGCTCCGGCACCGGGTAGTCCCCCTCGCGGAAGTACGTGTCCACCGGGTTCACGCCGGCCGCCCTGACGTCGATGCGCAGCTCCCCGTGGCCCGGCTCCGGGGTGTCGATGTCGTCGACGGTCAGTACGTCCGGGCCGCCGTGGTCGTGGTACCTGACTGCGCGCATACCCGGAGGGTGGCCGGGCGGGACGGTAACTCCTGCGGTGGCCCCGGCCGCTTATCGGCCGTGGTCCACGAACGGCGGCATGGACGAGCACCGCTGTACGGACTGTGGCGTCGGTCTCGAGCGGACACAGCTGCGCACCAGCGACTCGATGGCCGTCCGCCTGCGGACCGGCCAGCGCCGCGAGGGCGTGCTCGGCGCGCTCGGGATGCGAGAACACCTTGCCGTGGCCGCCTGGCTCTGCCCGGAGTGTGGCCGGGTGTACCTGTACGCCGACCTGGACGGGTAGTTCCGGTACAACTAACCGCCGGTCTGAGCAAGGGGAGAGCGATGAAACTCCACGAGTACCAGGCGAAGGGCGTGTTCGCCGACGCCGGCATCCCGACGCCGCCGTCGGAGCTTGCGAGCACGGCCGAGGAGGCCGTCGCCGCCGCCGACCGGATCGGCTACCCGGTGGCCGTGAAGGCACAGGTGCAGGTCGGCGGCCGCGGGAAGGCCGGCGGCATCGAGATCGTCGCCGACGCCGAGCAGGCCCGCGAGGCGGCCGACAGCATCCTCGGGATGGAGCTGAAGGGGCTGCACGTCGACCGCGTGCTCGTCGAGGGCGCCGTCGACTTCGAGGACGAGCTGTACCTCGGGGTGACGATGGACCGCGGCGAGCGCCAACCGGTCGCGATGGTGTCGACCCGCGGCGGCGTGAACATCGAGGAGGTGGCCGCCGAGGAGCCGGAGGCTATCGCCCGCGAGCACGTCGACCCGGCGTTCGGGCTCCACCCCTACCAGGCCCGGCGGGCGGCGTTCGACGCCGGCGTGGACCGCGACGTCGCCACCGACGTGGCGGGCGTGCTGCGGACGCTGTACTCCCTGTGGGACGACAACGACGCCACCGACGCGGAGATCAACCCGCTGATGGTGACCGCCGACCGCGAGCTGGTGGCCGCCGACGCCGTGATGAACGTCGACGACGACGCGCTGTTCCGTCACCCGGACCTCGCGGAGATGGAGGAGGAGAGCGCCGCCGGCGACGACATCGAGAGCACGGCCGAGGGGTACGGCTTCGACTACGTCCGGCTGGACGGCAACGTCGGCATCATCGGCAACGGCGCCGGGCTGGTGATGGCCACACTGGACCTCGTCGACCACTACGGCGGCGCGCCGGCGAACTTCCTGGACATCGGCGGCGGCGCGAAGGCCGAGCGGGTGGCCAACGCCCTGGACGTCGTGTTCTCGGACCCGAACGTCGACGCCGTCGTGTTCAACATCTTCGGCGGCATCACCCGCGGCGACGAGGTCGCCAAGGGGATCAACGAGGCTATCGCCGCCTTCGAGGAGCTCCCCAAGCCCGTGGTCGTCCGGCTGGCGGGCACCAACGCCGAGGAGGGGATGGAGATACTGGACACCGACCAGCTCGAGGTGGAGGCCACGCTGGAGGACGCGGTCAAGCGTGCCGTCGAGCGGGCCGCGGAGGTGTCGGCATGAGCGTCCTCGTCGACGACGACACCCGCGTGGTCGTCCAGGGGATCACCGGCGGCGAGGGCCGGTTCCACACCGGCCAGATGGTCGACTACGGGACGAACGTCGTCGCCGGCGCCGTCCCCGGGAAGGGCGGCCAGGCGGTCGAGGGCGTCCCGGTGTACGACACCGTCCGCGGCGCCGCCCGCGAGGAGAACGCCGACGCGGCGGTCGTGTTCGTCCCGCCGGCGTTCGCCGGCGACGCGCTGTTCGAGGCGCTCGACTCCCCTGTCGACCTGGTGGTGGCCATCACGGAGGGGATCCCCCAGCAGGACATGGCCGCCGTCTACCGGAAGCTCCGGGAGACGGACACCCACCTCGTTGGGCCGAACTGCCCCGGCGTGATCACGCCGGGCGAGGCGAAGCTGGGTATCCTCCCCGGGGACATCTTCTCGCCGGGCAACGTCGGCTTCGTCTCGCGGTCGGGGACGCTCACCTACCAGGTGGTGGACAACCTCACCAAGCGCGGGCTGGGCCAGACCACCGCCGTCGGCATCGGCGGCGACCCGATCATCGGGACGGACTTCGTCGACGCCCTGCGGCTGTTCGAGGCCGACGAGGACACCGAGGCGATCGTGATGTGCGGGGAGATCGGCGGCGAGGACGAGGAGGAGGCCGCGAACTTCATCGCCAGCGAGATGGACACCCCGGTGGCGGCGTTCATCGCCGGCCGGACGGCCCCGCCGGGCAAGCGGATGGGCCACGCCGGCGCCATCGTCTCCGGCTCCGGCACCGGCACCGCCGAGTCGAAGATCACCGCACTCAACAACGCCGGCGTGCCGGTCGGCGACACCCCCGAGGAGGTCGCCGACCACGTCGAGGAGCTGCTCTGAGCTACCGGACCCGCTCGTAGTACTCCGGTAGCCGTTTGCGGACGAGCGCGTACCCCGCGCCCGCGACCACCAGCCCGGCGACCACCGCCCGGACCGTGCCGGTGAACGTCAGAAGCCCCGGCACCGCCAGCAGAACCGTCAGCGCCAGGTCCTCCGGGGCGCCGTCGTAGCGCACCCACCAGCGCGGCGGTATCCACTCGCCGGTGACGTGACAGAACACCCCCTTCTCGGAGGTGCCTCGCCAGGGCCGGAGCTGGTCGCCCGGCCCGAGGGGGTCCGTCAGCGCGTGCAGGGCAGCCGTCCCGAGCAACGCCGCCAGCGCGACCGTCACCGGTCCCGGAATCAGGACGGCGACGGTCAGCGCCGGCACCGCCAGCAGCGTGTACCCCACCGGGTGGTGGAGCGTCCGGCGGTGGGTGCCGAGGAACATGTCCGCGTCGGGGAGAAAGCCGCCCACGACCGCCGCCAGCGCCGCTCCCCCGGCCAGCTCCGGGGCGTAGAGCGCCAGCACGGCGGCCCCGCTCACCCCCACGCCCGCGTGGGTCGTCCCCATCATGCGTGGTGGTTGGCCGGTGGGGTAGGAGTGCTTTCCCGTCGCCGGGGCCTCAGAGACAGTCCGCCAGCAGCGCGCGCAGCCGCTCGCGGTCGGTCCCCTCCAGGGGCCGGCGGCCGCTCTCCCGGACCGTCCGGATCGCCGCCTCCAGCCCGTGGCCGTGGCCACACACCAGCCAGCCGACCAGCACGTGGCCCGTCCGCCCGGACCCCGCCGAGCAGTGGACCACCGTCGGCCGGCCGTCCTCGGCCCCCACCCGGAGGAACGGCAGCAGCTCCCCGTGGAACGCCTCCGCGGCGACGGTGTCGTAGTCCGCCACCGGGACGTGGAGGACGTCGTCGTCCCCGAACGCCTCCCGGTAGGTGCCCAGCAGGTCGTCGTACAGCCCGAGGTGGTCGTCGTCGAGCAGACAGCACACCCGCTCGACCCCCTGGCCCCGGACGAAGTCGATCCACTCCTCGACGGTCCCGCCGTCGTAGCAGGGGCGACAGGCGCCGTACACCACCCCCTCCTCCGGCGCGGCCGGGGCGAACGCGTACCGACTCATCCTACCGCCTGGTGGCGCCCCGCACGGTTAATCCCAGCGCCGACCGCGGGGGGAACCTTTGAGCGTCCCCGCCCGGAACGGGGGGTATGGGACTGTTCGACTGGCTGACAGGGGGTGACCCCTCCGCCGGGCGCTCCCGCGACCAGACCGCCGGGGAGCCGGACGCGCCGCTCCGGGTGGCGGTGGACAGCGTGCTCTCGGCCGGGGGGTCGACGGTCGTCGCCGGGCGCGTCGAGCGCGGCACCGTCGCCCCCGGTGACAGGGTGGTGATAGCGGGCAGCGAGGCCCGGGTGAAGACCGTCGAGCGCCATCACGAGGCCGTCGAGCGGGCGGGCCCGGGCGACCACGTCGGTCTCGAACTCGAGGGGGTCACCACCGGCGCACTCCGGGGTGCCGACAGCCTCCGCGAGGCGTAGCTACAGCGGCTTCACCATCGAGCGGTGGGGGATGCCGGCGTCGAGAAACCGCTCGCCGACCGCCTCGTAGGCGAGCCGCTCGTAGAAGCCGGTGGCGTGGGTCTGGGCGTCCAGTCGGAGCCGGTCGAACCCCTCCTCGCGGGCGACCCGCTCGGCCGCGCGGGTGAGCCGGGTGCCAAGCCCCTCGCCGCGGTGCTCCGGCAGCACGGCCACGCGCTCGAGCTTGCCGACCCGTCGCTCCCCGTCCGTGCCGTAGTCACGCAGCCGGGCGGCGCCGACCGCGCTGTCGTCGTCGTAGGCGACCAGGTGGACCGCCTGGTCGTCCCGGCCGTCGCGCTCGCGGTCCATCGGGACGTCCTGCTCCTCGACGAACACCCGCTCCCGGACCGCCAGCGCGTCCGCGCGCTCGGCGTCGCTCCGGGCCCGGGCGACCGTGACGCTCATAGCCGCCGTACGGCGGCCCCCGGCATAACGGCTCGGCCGGGGTGACGTAGCAGGCAGAAGCCAACCAGCGGCGGGGCCGCCCGTGGCCCGGTGCGTGCCGGGCGGCCACCACCCCACCACTGGGGTACCATCCCCTGGGGAGAGGATGTCAGAGACGGGGAGACTTATACGCCCGACCGTTCACCGTCCACTATGGGACGACTCACCCGGCTCACCGGAGGGACTGTCGCCGCCAGCGAGGGCGGGACGGGCAAGCGCGTCGGCCTGCTCGTGCTCGCGGGCGTCGCGGTGCTCGTGCTCGTGCGCCTCCTGACGCGGGGCGGCGGCGAGGCCGACGACGGCGGCATCGACACCATCTCCACCGAGGACGAGGGCCCCGAGACGGTCACCATCGGCAGCGACGACGGCGAGAGCGAGACCGCCGAGAACGAGACTGACACCGACACCGACACCGAGAGCGAGGCCGACACGGAGGCGACCGGCGAGGGCAGCGGTATCAGCGTCCAGGCGATCGACCGCCAGGACCTCGACCTGTTCGACGTCGTCGCCATCGTCGGCGAGGCGTTGCGGGCCGCCCGCGAGGAGTACGACCGCCGCGCCGCGTGAGCGTCACGCTGACGGTCCACCACGGCGAGGACACCACCCGGCTGTCGGTGCCCGAGGGGACGAACCTCCGGCGGGCGCTGCTGGACGCGGGGCTGTCGCCGTACACCCGGGTCACCGAGCGGCTCAACTGCGGCGGCCGGGGGCTGTGTGCCACCTGCGGCGTGCGGCTGCTCACCCCACGGGCGCCGGAGGGCCGCCACGACAGCCAGGCGGCGCTGTGGGGCTACCCGCGGCTCTCCTGTCAGCTCACCGTCGAACGGGACACGGAGCTGCGCATCCCCGAGAAGCTGGTGTGGGGCCGTCGCACGCGCGACTGACCGGTCCCTCTCCTACTGGCCGGCGTCGGGGTCGTCCTCGTAGGCCTCCTCGTAGCGCTCCATCGCCATCTCGAAGCCCCGCTTGGCCTCCTCGTAGGTGTCCCGCAGGTCCGCTACCGGCGTCTCCGTGGCGTCCACCCGGAGGTCGTTGTAGTAGGGGGTGACCTCGCGGTCCTCCGTGGTGGTCACCAGCAGGGCGGCGCTCTGGACGGGCAGGTCCTCGCGCTTGTCCCCGCCCTCGGCGTGGCCCGCCGCGAGCGCGTCGATCAGCCGCGCGGCCAGCGGATCGGCGTCCTCGCCGTCCGGTACCGACTCCTCGTAGGCGGCGGCCGTCTCGTCGAGCACCTCGGGGCCGGTGAGCAGGTTGCCCGCGACGGTGAACGTCCCCTCGTCGCGGTCGCCGAACCAGTCGCCACACTCCTCGCCGGAGAAGGCGAACGACCCCTCGGCGTCGACCCCGTGGAGCTGTCGCTGCGGGCTGCCGTCGTCGGCGTTCAACAGCGACTGCAGGGCGTCCTCGACGGCGAGCCCGTCGTCGAGGTACTCCACCCCCATCCGCCCGAGGTCGACGTTGACCAGGCTCTGGGTCGCCACCGCGCCGTTCTCGCTGGCGAACGGGCACAGCGTCCCCACCCCGGGGAGCCGGGTGGTGACGGCCACCCCGAACCGCGTCTGCTCCTCGCCCTCGTCCCCCGTGTACGTCTCGCGGACGCAGATACTGAACGTCACGCTCGACACGAGCGGCGCCGCCGGCAAGTAGCTACCCTTGGGACGACGGTGGGGTTTTGGGCGCGGGCCACCTACATCGGGCGTGACCCCCAACGGCGCCGGCTGGCTGCTCGTCGAGGGCGGGCTGCTGGTGGCGACCGTCGGCGCGATACTCGTCGCCCGGCGGGCGATGGCCGAGGATGCCACCCCCGAGGAGTGGCACGCCGGGGTGGCGTCGCTGGCCGGCGAGGTGGCCGACGCCGCCGGCCGGCGGCCGGTCGAGCCGGGCCGGTTCCGCGAGGACGTCGTCCCGCTGGCCAACCGGCTGGAGGGCCGCACCCGGAGCGCCCCGCCCGAAGCCGACGAGGCGCTGCTGGACGCCGTCGACGGGCTGAGCGACGCCTGCCACCGGCTGACCGTCGAGGCGGGGGGCGCCCGCCGTCGGGGCCGCCTGGAGGAACGGCTCGACGAGCTCGAGACAGCGGCCGACGAGGTGCGGCGCCGGGCCGAGAACTACTCCTGGTAGCGGGCCACCAGCTGTTCGACCCCGTCGCCGACGGCGGTGGCGGTGATGAGGTCGTCGTCGGAGACGTCGGCGATCTCCGCGCTCTCGCCGGGCTCGGACAGCACGGCCGGCAACGGGGCGTTACCCCCGTTGGCCCCGGTGGCGTGGACCCGGACGTGGTCGGCGTTCTCCAGGCTGTCCAGCCGGACGGTCACCGTCGTGTCGTCCGGCCGGCGGATGAAGTGGACCTCCGCCTCCGGCTCCGTCACTGACATACCTGAGACAGCACCGCGGCTGGGATAACCCTGTCCAAGCCGGCCGGCGACCGGAGACGCTATGCCCCGCAGGCGTCGACTCCGACCGTGTCCCCCGTCGAGCGGTTGTTCGGCCCCGACGCCGCCGCCGTCCGGGACGCCGACTTCAGGCTGCTGCTGGCGGCCAACGCCGTCGGCGCGCTGACGACGGCGCTGGTGTCGCCGGTGCTGGATAGCCTCACCGGCCCCCTGGGTGTCGACGCCGCGGCCGTCGGCCTCGTCGTCACCGCCGCGGCGGCGCCGTCCGTGCTGTTGATTCCGGTGTCGGGGCTGCTCACCGACCGGTTCGGCCGGAAGCCGGTGCTGGTCGCGGGGCTCGTCTGTTTCGGCGTCGGCGGGCTCGGCATCGCGCTGGCCGCAGAGTTCCGGACGGTGCTGGCGCTGCGGGCGCTCCAGGGGGTGGGGTTCTCGGGGGTGATACCGGTGATCATCACCAGCATCGGTGACCTCTACGAGGGCGACGTCGAGGCGACCGCCCAGGGCATCCGGTTCGGCACCACCGGCGTCTCACAGGCGGTGTTCCCCGTGATCGGCGGCGCCGTCGTCGGCGTCGCCTGGCAGGCGCCCTTTCTCGTGTACGGGCTGGCGCTGCCCGTGGCCGCGCTGGTCGCGCTCCGGTTCGAGGAGCCCGCGGCGCCCGGCCGGACCGACGGCGGCCTCGCCGGCCGGGGGTATCTCGCCGGCCTCGCCGGGCAGGCCGCGACCAGGCGGGCGCTTGGCTACCTGCTCGCGCGGATGGTGGTGGTGTTCCCCTTCATCGGCTTCCTGACGTACAACTCGCTGGTGGTCGTCCGGTTCCAGGGCGGCACCCCAGGCGGCGCGGGGGCGCTGGTGGCGCTGTTCAGCGCCGTCTTCGCGGTGACCGCAACCCAGGCCGGTCGGGTGGCGGGCGCGCTCGACCGCACGCCGCCGCTGGTCGCGGGCAACCTGCTGTTGGGCGGCGGGCTGGCCGGCTTCGCGCTCGCGCCGTCGCCGCTCGCCGCGGTGCCCGCCGTCCTCGCGATGGGTGTCGGCGTCGGGCTGACGTTCTCGCTGTACCGCAGCATCATCACCGGGCTGGCGCCACAGCAGTACCGCGGCGGGCTGGTGAGCCTCGCCGAGTCGGGGGGTCGGCTGG
>Ga0207797_1002513_pt1 | contig 12700 bp, 8 predicted proteins | sample PRCRCaboRojoPR_6_FD_187275 | JGI IMG/M metagenome (GOLD analysis project Ga0207797, IMG submission 187275) | Marine sediment microbial community from Cabo Rojo, Puerto Rico - PR CR 10% Liquid 1 (SPAdes) | ecosystem: Environmental > Aquatic > Marine > Coastal > Sediment | place: Cabo Rojo, Puerto... | reverse complement strand
GCGGCGAAGGTCAGCCTGATCAACGACCTCGGGAACGTCTGCAAGGAGTACGGCGTCGACGCCTACGAGGTGGCCGACGCCATCGGCCTCGACGACCGCATCGGCGAGCGGTTCCTCCGGAGTGGTGCCGGCTTTGGGGGAAGTTGTTTTCCGAAAGACGTGAGTGCAATTATCTCTGCAGCACGCGCTGTAGGCTACGAGCCAGCGATGTTGACCGCGGCACTCGAAATCAATGATTTACAGCCAGAACGACTCCTCGGACTGCTGGACGACCACGTCGACGTGGCCGGCGAGCGCGTCGCCGTGCTCGGCCTGTCGTTCAAGCCGGGGACGGACGACGTGCGCAACTCCCGTGCGATCCCGGTGATCGAAGGGCTCCAGGAGCGCGGCGCGACCGTCGTCGCCTACGACCCGGTGGCGGCCGACGAGATGCGCGAGCACTTCCCCGACATCGAGTACGCAGCGAGTGCGGCCGCAGCACTCGACGGCGCACACGGTGCCGTCGTCGTGACCGACTGGGACGAGTTCGCCGCGCTCGACGAGGAGTTCGACGCGATGGCCGAACCGGTCGTCGCCGACGGGCGGCGGATCGTCGAGCGCCGCGACGGGGTCACGTACGAAGGGCTGACGTGGTGAGCAGTCGAGTCAGGGGTCGGCAGCGACCGTCGTGCCGTTCATCACGGCTTCCTCCGACACAGTGACTCGCCAGGACGCGTCGTCGGTCGTCAGTTCGTAGTCACCGGGATAGGGGACGACCAGACTGAACGCGCCCGTCGCGTTGGTGTCTACCTGACGCTGATAGGTGAACGAGGCGCCGGGGACGTCGACGTCGCTGGCGACTGCGAGCGTCGCGTTCGGCGTCGCAGTCCCGCTGAGTGTGGCGCCCGAGACGTGCACGAACGCCTTCTTCTGTCCGCCGTCGCTGGCAAAGAGCGCGCGGAAGTGCGAGACGCCGCCAGTCTCGCCGTTGCGGCTCCCGAAGTGCCGGTGCAGTCGCGCTTGCATCGTTTGTGGCTGCGCCTCCTCGACGTCGTCGACGACGACGAACCGGACGCGACTCCCGAGCATCTCCGAGGCCGCTTGCGGGTCGCCAGTTCTGATGAACTCGCCGTAGGTCTGTCGCGCGTACCCGTACGACTGGGAGTCGCCGTTGACGAAGTAGTTGTACAGCCGGTTTTTGCCCCAACTGCTCAGCACGTAACTCTCCTCTGCGGCGTCCCAGCCCCGTTCGTCGGCGTACTCGGCCAGCCACGCGGCGGTGTTGTAGGAGCTGTCGTCGGTGGCGACCTGGCTCACCTTCACGCCGGACTGCACGACGCTCAGGCCACCGACGAGCAAGAACAGCGCGAACAGCGTCAGCACAGTCGACCTGTCGGGGCGGTCGGGCAGCCAGTCCGACGGGTCGCGGCCGTCTGCCGTCGCGGGCGGTCGCGCCGCGTCGATTTTCGCGGCCAGCCAGACGAAGGCCAGCCCCGCGAACAGCGCGGTAAAGGGCGAGAGTTCGCCGGCAAAGCGCACCTGGAACAGGGCGAGGCCGAAGAAGTACCAGCCGTAGACGGCGGGCACGAGCCAGCGCTCCTCGTCCGCGTCGCCCGTGACGAGTCGACCGGTCGCCCACGCGAGCACCGGGAGTGCGATCACGAGAATGAAGCCAAAGAGCAGGAGGAAGCCGAGCGTCCCCGCGTCGAACAGCGACTGCACCTCGACGATGTTGTCACTCCGGACGATGCGGTCGATCCCGGCGAGCAGTTCCGACCAGTAGTCGGGGAAGACGGTACGGAGGGCGAGGAGTCCGAGGACGGCGGCCGCGAGTTCGCCGACGGCCAGTTCGCGGACGCCCCGCTCCAGTCGATGGCCGGCTTCACCCACGGCGACGAGGGCGAGTCCACCAGCGAGCAACAGCGCGGGCGTCGCGGCGACGGTCAGGGAGTGCCACCCGACGGTGGCGTGGACGCCGAACGTCACGACGGCGGCGAGTGCGAGTCCGACGAGCGTCGGCAGACTGGCACCGAGCGGCGAACGCCCCTCGCGGACGTCGAGCAGCACGCGACCGGCGAGGACGAGTCCGACGGGCACCACGAGCAACGGGCCGTTGTCCCACGCGAGCACCTGTCCCGCGATCCCGACGCCGAGGCCGCCCGCGGCGAGCCATCGGGTCGACGCGTCTTCTCGGTCGGCGGCGACGAGAATCGCGAGCGAGAGCGCAGTGAGCAGCAGCCAGACGTAATCGAAGGCGTGGTGGTCGGCGAAGCCGAGGCTGGAACGGAGCGCGTGCGTGGGCGTGACCGCCAGCATCAGCACCGACGCCAGCGCGACGCGCCGGTCGGCCGTCACGCGGATCGTCAGTCCGTAGAGTCCGAGCGCGACCGCAAGTGCAGCCACGACGGGATAGACCGCCAGGACGGCCCCCGAAGCACTGACGCCGCCGAGCAGCCCCGAGGCCCACGCCAGCAGTGCGACCAGGAACGGTTCGCCGGTGTCGATCCCGTCGGGAACGGCGCCGAACGGGAGGAGGCCGATGTCACCCGACGCGATGGCCTGTTCGACCCAGTACCGGTAGTAGTAGGGGTCGTTGGCCGACAGCACGACGGTGCCGTCGCGGAAGACCGAACCGAAGATGAACGAGCGGACGACGACGACCAGTGCGAGGACGCCGCCAAGCAGTCCCGCGGCACGCGAATCGATCTGTGGGAGGGACAGACCGGAACCGAATCGCGGTGAATCGGCGCCTGTGCCCGTCTCGGTCGCTGGCGAGGGGTCATCGGAGAGGGCACGTCTGACGGCGTCGGGGTCAGCGAGCCGATACTCGCCGTCCGCTTTCTCGACGACGCCTTCGGAGACGAGCTGGCCGAACGCGCCCGAGTCGACGCCGACGTCGTCGAACGTCCACGTCTCGTGGTGCTCGTCGACGGACAGGATCGCCTGCAGCGGCGCTTCGAGACCGGGCCGATCCGCGAGCAGATCCTCGGCCCGACTGCCGTCTGTCATGTGTAGTGCGTTTCCCGTCGCGATGATAAACCCATCGGGCTCCGGGCTGCACGGGAGTGACGGTGGATCGCCAGGTCAGCGCCGCTGGTCGGTGCTGTGCGGGGCAGGCGTAACCCACGTAATAAACCATGACATATATCGGCGGTCGTTCTCGTGTGTCAATCTGTTCCATGTTGGTTCGTGACAATGGTTAACTCACCGTAATTTTTGCACAGTAGTGATGGCAAGTTCAGAAGACAATACCTCGGGACATCACAACGCAGAGATACTGTCAATCGACGCTGGCGGAACGATGACGGACACGTTCCTCATGGACTCGAACGGCGAGTTCACGGTCGGGAAGGCCAAGACGACGCCCGACGACGAATCGCGGGGATTCATCAAATCGTCGCAGGACGCCCTCGAAGACTGGGATCTGAGTGTGGAGGAAGGGTTCCCAAACCTGGTGTCGACGGTGTACTCCGGGACAGCGATGCTCAACCGGCTCGTCGAACGCGAGAGCGAGGTCGACGTGGGCATCCTGATCAGCGGCGGGATGGAGGACACGCTCCGGATGGGACGCGGGCGACAGTCCTACACCGGCTACTCGTACTCAGACCGGCTCCACGTCAACACCCACAAACACCCCGAGCCGTTGATTCCGCGGAACCAGATCCGCGGTGTCCGTGAACGGATCGACGTCAAAGGGAACAAGCTGGTGCCGCTGTACGAAGAGGACGTTCGAGAGAGCGTCAACGACCTCCTCGACCAGGGCGTCGACCACATCGTCGTGATGTATCTCCACTCCTACAAGAACGGGGAACACGAGCACAGAACCCAGGAGATCGCCGAGGAGATCATCGACGAGCGCGGCGCCGACACGACGGTGATGCTCTCGAGCGAGTACTACCCCACGCTGAAGGAATCGGAGCGGCTGAACACGGTCACGGCAGAGGCCTTCGCCGCGGAACCGTCGCGCGACCAGCTGACGAACATTCAGGACGCGGTCGACGAACAGGGTGGCGAAGTCGGCGTTCGCGTGATGGCGAGCCACGGCGGTACTATCGACATCCACGCCAACGAGTTGGCCCGAACGCTGATCTCCGGCCCCATCGGGGGGATGATCGGTGCCAACTACTTCGGCGAGAAGCTCGGCTACGAGAACCTGGTCTGTACCGACATCGGCGGCACGAGCTTCGACATGGGCATCATCATCGGCAACGACTGGCAGATCGACTACAGTCCGGAGATGGCCCGGCTGCTGCTCTCACTGCCGATGGTGAACATGGAGAGCGTCGGTGCGGGGACGGGCAGCTACGTGCGCGTGAACCCGACGTTCGACAAGATCGAACTCGGGCCCGAAAGCGCCGGCGACCAGGTCGGCGTCAGCGCCGTCGAGACCGACGTCGAGACGGTGACGGTGACCGACTGCCACGTCGCCATGGGGTGGATCAATCCCGAGAACTTCCTGGGCGGCGACATGCCGATCGACCGCGACGTGGCCGAGCGGGAGATCAAAGAGCAGATCGCAGACCCGCTCGACATGGGCGTCTACGAGGCCGCACAGGGCGTCATCGACATCCTCGAGAGCAAGCTCCGCAACGACCTCGAAGCGGTCGTCACCGGCGAAGGGTACGCCCCGTCGAACTTCAAGTGTCTCTCCTACGGTGGCGGCGGGCCCGTGCACACGGCCGGCTACACCAAAGACCTCGGCTTCGACGAAGTGCTCATCCCCGAGTGGGCGGCCGGCTTCTCGGCGTTTGGCTGTGGCGCTGCCGACTACGAGTACCGCTACGACCAGACGACGAGCATCGACATCGACCCCGACCTCTCGATGGAAGAAGCAGCGGAGACGGCCGGCGAGGAACTGACGGAGGTCTGGAAGAACCTCGAACAGAAAGTCGAAAACGAGTTCGAGAACAGCAACATCGGCCGCAGCGAGATCGAGTTCCAGTACAACATTCTCGGCCAGTACCAGGGCCAGCTCAACAGCATCGACATCGAATCGCCCGTCAGTCGCGCCGACACGCCACAGAAGCTCGAACGCCTGCTCGACACGTTCGAGGCGGGCTATCGCCGCCAGTACTCCGAGGAGGCGCGCTCGCCTGAACTGGGACACACGGTCACGCAGGCGTCCGTCCGCGGCGTCCGGGACGTCGTCAAACCGGAGATCCCGACCGAGGAGACCGAAGGGCCGGAGCCGCCCGAGAACGCCTTCAAGGAGACCCGAGAGGCGTACTGGGACGGCGAGTGGCTGGAGACGGAGATCTACGACCTCCACGCACTCCAGCCGGGGAACGAACTCAGCGGCCCCGCCGTGATGGAGGGTGCAGCCACGACGTACGCCCTCCCGCCGGGCTGTGAAACCCGACTGGACGAACACCGTGTCCACCACCTGACCACGACCGAGTGAGAGCGGACTTCCGCTCTCGTGCAGCGATGCATCTATCCCGGCACTCGGACCCTCGGGTCTGGTGGCGGGATGGGTGCACTGTACGAGCCCGCATCTGGCTCCGAGCAGATGCACCATATCACGCCAATCCACCATGAGTTCAGAACAACCAGCGGGGGAGAACTTCCCCCGCATGCGACGGGAGAAAGAAAAGGTTCGCCAGAAGCAGGAGAACGGTGAGGGAATCGGCTGGGGCGGACAGACACTTCGAGAACAGTTCGAATCGCTCGAAGACGAGACCGAAGAGACGGAACACTACGCCGGGTTCGAGAAACTCGATTTCAAGGAGGAGAACCCCATCGAGTACGAGCAGATGTTCGCCCAGCTCCGCGGCGACCTCGTGACAGCACGCGAAACGTCCAAAGAGGTCGCTGCGACGCCGATCGTCGAGCAGGAGGGTGAGCTCTGTTACGGCCTCTTTACCCCGGAAGGTGACTCGATCGCCATCTCGACCGGCATCATCGTGCACATCCACACGATGAGCGAGGCGATCAAGTACATGATCAACCACGACTACGAGGACAGCCCCGGGATCGAACCGGGCGACGTCTTCGTCAACAACGACACCCACGTCGGGAACGTCCACCCCTGCGACATCGCGACGCTCATCCCCATCTTCCACGAGGGAGAGCTGATCGCCTGGGCCGGCGGCGTCAACCACGTCATCGACACCGGGGCCATCGGCCCGGGGAGCATGAACGTCTCCCAGGCCTCCCGCTTCGGCGACGGCGCCTACTACACCGCCCGGAAGATCGGCGAGGACCTGGAACTCTACAACTCCTGGAAGAACGACTACCCGGACAAGACCAGGACGCCGGACTTCCTGAAACTCGACGAGCGCACCCGGATGACCGGCTGTCTGATGATCCGCAACGCGGTCAACGACATCATCGACGAGTACGGCATCGAGAAGTTCAAGGAACTCTCCCGGGAGGCCATCGAAGACGGTCGCCGGGGGTTCAACAACCGGATCAAGAAGACGATGCTCCCCGGAACGTATCGGGGTGCGTCCTTCGTCGACGCCCTCTACGAGGGACAGGACAACCTGACGCGTGCATACGCCAACGAGAACCATCTCATGCACGCGCCCTCGGAACTGCACGTCCGCGAGGACGGTTCCTTCCAGGTCTCCTTCGAGGGCGCCAACAAGTGGGGCTGGCATCCCTACAACTGCACACCAGCCGCCATCCAGGGCGGCATCTGGGTGATGCTCACCCAAACAGTGATACCCAACTCGAACGTCAACGACGGCGCGTACTACGCCTGTGACTTCCACCTCCCGGAGGGGTCGTGGGCGAACACGCAGAACACGGAGACGGCACACGCCTACGCCTGGCACTTCCTCGTCTCCGCCTGGGCCCCGCTCTGGCAGCACCTGTCCAGAGGCTACTACTCGCGCGGCTTCTGGGAGGAGGTCAACGCGGGCAACGCCAACACCTCGAACTGGCTGCAGGGCGGCGGCATCGACCAGTTCGACAAACTCCACGCCGTCAACTCCTTCGAGGCGGCCTGTGAGGGCGTCGGTGCACGCTACGTCGACGACGGCGAACCACACGCGGCCGCGATCTGGAATCCGGAGGGCGACATGGGCGACGCGGAGGTCTGGGAGATGACCGAACCGCTGCCGTTCCTGGGCCGCGCCGTCAAACCAAACACCGGCGGTGCCGGGCGACGCGCCGGTGGCGCGGGCTTCGAGTCGATGCGGACGATCAAGGACGTGAGCAGGTGGCTGCTCTACGAGATGGGTAACGGCTACATGACCAGCGACGGCGGCCTCTTCGGCGGCTACCCCGCTGCGTCGGGCTACATCCTCAACGCCCAGAACACCGACCTGGAAGAGCGCTTCGAGAACCAGGACGACTATCCCCAGCACGACCTCGACCCGGAGAGCGGCGACTTCGAGTCGAAAATCGAGGGCGACATCACCCGCCGCGATCAGGGCATCTCCACGCCCAAGGAGTTCGACGACTACGACATGTACCTGAACTACCTCCGTGGCGGGTCGGGACTGGGCGACCCCCTCGAGCGCGACCCCGAAGACGTCCTCGCGGACATCCACGACGGCTACGTCCTGCCCCGGCACGCCCGCGACGCGTACGCGGTCGTCGTCGAGAAGGTCAGCGACGACGCCAAGCACAACTCGGCGACGCCGGGCGAGTACGAACTCGACGAGGAGGCGACTGCAGAGCTTCGCGAGCAGCGGATGCAGGAACGTGCGGAGAAGGCCCAACCCGTCTCCGAGTGGTACGACGAAGAGCGCGAGCGCATCCAGAACGAGGAAGAACTCATCGACGACGTCAAGAAGACCTACGAGAGCAGCATGCGGATGAGCGCACAGTTCGCGGAGTTCTACCACGAGTTCTGGGAACTCCCGGACGACTTCGAGTTCACGCTGAGCGAGAAGGCCGAACGCTCCCTCGAGAATCGCTTCAAGACCGGCTTCAAGAAGAAGTGGAAGAACCCGACGAAGGGCCACGAGACGTGGCTCGGCGTCGGTCGCGACGACGAGCCAGCGGTGCCGTACACGTGGACGGCCGAGCGCTCGATTCGCGACCTGCCGAGCCCCGACGCCTCGTTCAGCGACATGCAAGCAGGAAAAGCAATGGACGACGACTAACAACAAGGTGAATACGAATGCCAGAATCCTACCCCCGAGAACACATCGAAGACCTGGTCGACGACAATCTGGAGTGGAGTCAGTTGCACGACATGATGAGCGACTTCAAAGACGCAGACCGGTTCCAGAAGGTGCGCGACGTCCTGCAGGAGCGGGTCGACTGGGACGACCCGATCGTCATCCCGTACGCCGATAAGCTGTACGTCGTGGCGAAGTCAGAGGACGACTGGGTGATCAAATGCGAGTGCGGCCACGAGTTCTGCGAGCACGACCAGAACTGGAAGGCGGACGCGCTCATCAACGTCCGCGATACGAAAGAGGAGTACCTGGAGATCTACCCGGAGAACATGCACCCGCACCCGGACTACATGGAACTGCGGGAGTTCTTCTGCCCGGGCTGTAACGCGCTGCTGGAAGTGACGAACGTCATGCCCGGCTACCCGCTCATCCACGAGTTCGAACCGGACATCGAGACGTTCTACGAGGAGTGGATCGAACAGCCGATTCCGACACCGGAGAACCAGTCGGCGTAGCGCCTCGAACGCCCATTCCCATTCTCCATTCGATCATCTGAGCCATGGTAGATCAAAGTCCGCCGACGCTGAAGCACCTCTACGAGTCCGTGCTCCGTCGGTACGAGCAGTCACCCGCCATCAGATTCGGTGGCGAGACGCTGACCTACGGTGCCCTCGACGACCGCTCGGCACGCCTCGCCAGTGCGCTCGTCGACCTCGGCTGCCAGCCCGAGGAGCGCGTTGGACTGCTCCTGTCCAATCGCCCCGAGTACACCGTCGCCGACATCGCACTCGCCCGGGCGGGCCTCGCGAAGGTGCCGCTGAACGACATGCTCTCGGCAGACGACATCGAGTACATGCTGGCCAACAGCGACGCCACCACGGTCGTCGTCGGGCCCACTTTCGTCGAGACGATACAGCGCGTCGCGCCGAACGTGCCGACGCTGGAACGGATCATCACGATCGACGCGCCGGACGACACCGACCTCCCGGACGAGCACCACGTCACCGCTTTCGGGCACCTGCTCGAAACGGCCGATCCGGGCGCGCCGGACGTCTCGGTAACCAGATCCACCCTCGCCGGCGTCTTTCACACGGGCGGGACGACCGGCGACCCGAAAGGAGTGAAACACACCCAGGAGAACCTGGCGCTGAACGCGCTCGCACACGCCATCGAACTCGACATCCAGCCACGCGACCGGCTCCTGTTGATGACGCCGCTGCCGCACTCGGCCGGTCTCATCATGGCCGGCGGGCTGACACAGGGGAGCGAACACGTGATCACGCAGGGCTTCGACGCCGAACGCGCGCTCGAAGCCATCGAACAGGCGGACATCTCGTGGACGTTCATGGTGCCGACGATGGTGTATCGCGTGCTCGACGTCCTCGACGAGCAGGCGTACGACACCTCGACGCTGGAGACGCTCGTCTACGGCGCGGCCCCGATGAAACCGGAACGGCTCCGCGAGGGGCTCGACAAACTCGGCGACGTCTTCCTGCAGCTGTACGGACAGTACGAGACCCCCGACCTCATCACCGTCCTGCCGAAGTCGGCTCACGACCCCGACGACGAAAAGCGGTTGTCGTCGTGTGGGCTCCCGACCACGATGTGCGAGGTTAAGGTCGTCGACGAGGACGGACTGTCGGTGCCACCCGGAGAGACTGGCGAAATCGTCGCGCGCGCGGCGTACTCGATGGAGGGGTACTACGAACTGCCCGAGAAGACCGCGGAGACGATGGACGACGGCTGGATCCGTACCGGCGACATCGGCGAGATGGACGAGGACGGCTACGTCTACATCCTCGACCGGGATTCGGACGTCATCATCAGCGGCGGCATGAACGTCTACTCTGTCGCCGTCGAGGAGGTCGTCCAGCAACACGACGACGTCGCAAACGTCGCCGTGATCGGCGTCCCCGACGACGAGTGGGGCGAAGCAGTCAACGCCGTCGTCGTGCCCGACGGCGACACGGTCGACGGAGACGACCTCAGGTCGTTCTGTGCGGAGCGACTCGCCGATTACGAGGTGCCGAAATCGGTCGACGTCGTGGCCGAGCTTCCGACGACACCCTACGGTAAACTCGACAAGAAACGGCTTCGAGAACCCTATTGGACGGACGAGACACGCGAGATCAGCTGACGCATGGTATCCAAAATCGACCACCTCGGTCTGCTCGTCGACGATATCGACGCCAACACCGACCTGTTCGAGTTGCTCGGACTCGACGTCGGTGCCATCGAGCACGTACCGGCATTCGGCGTCGACATCGCGTTCATACGAGTTGGCGAGAGCCTGGTGGAACTCGTCGAACCAGTCGAGCGAGACTCGGAGATTGCTGCCGACCTCGCGGCGGCGGAACGGTCGGCAGTGCTCCATCACGTCGCGTTTCGCGTCCGCGACATCGACGCTCAGCTATCGACACTCCGTGCGGCAGGTGTCGCGCTCGCAGACGAGACACCGCGACGTGGTGCAGGCGGGTCGAGAGTAGCGTTTCTCGACCGGCGAGCAGCGAACGGCGTCCGTGTCGAACTCGTCGAACGAGACGGTGATGTCTCGCTCGGTTGAGGCCACGACAGAACCGGGAACTGACAGGGCATATAAGAAGAGAACATATGCCGTTTCCGTTCGTGGCAATTCTTAATCGGCGAACCTCCCGAATGGATAGTGTTATCAGTTACCATGCTGTTGGGAAGAGATACTATTAGATGCCAAAATCCACACACACTCCTACTCGCCCCCACGGGAGGGCAGTGGGCGACCCCATCAGAGACATGAGAGCGTGTCGAGGGTGTGGCGAACGACGTTGAAGCTATGCTCAGAATCGAATTCCAGATCCGTCTGGCGGGAATCTCGTCGCGATTTTTCGAACTCGAAGAGCAGGTCGGGAGTATCGAAATCGACAATGCACTACCGGTGGCCGGCGATGCGGTCTTTCTGTTTTTGACTGCGCAGTTCGATGGCGAAGTCTCGGAAGAAAATCTCTCGAAGCAACTGTCTAGCATGCAAATCGTCGATATGAGCCGGGCGGAGATGAATAGATGTACCTACTATCTGGGCGTGATGGCGAAACTGTCGGACGCGTCTGTGCTGTCGCTGTTGACCGAAAATCGGGCGATCCCCCACAGGATTGTCGGGAGAAACGCGCACCTCGACGTCGTGGCCTCAGTGCGCGACTGGAGCCATCTCAAAGAGGTCGCCAGTACGATCGAGGCCGAACACGGCTCGCTGGAACTGATCGGGACGACACAGACCGAGAACATCGGGTTCCCGCTCGGCGGGAACAAGATCAAACAGAGTATGTCGGGAAAGATCTCCGACGAACAACTGAACGTACTGGAAACTGCCTATCAGATGGGGTATTTCAAGGTTCCCCAGGAAGTCACGGCGGAGGAAATTGCGGGCGAACTGGACATCAGTCGGTCGACGCTGAGCGAGCGCCTCCGCCGTGTCGAACACAACTTCTGTGAACTACTGTTCGGGCCACAAGAATGACGACTATCATCCTCATCAAGTCCGTCGACCAGGAGGAGACTGTCAGGGAGATCCTCAGTTCTGTCGTCGAGGCGGGCGAGCAGATCCACTTCATCAGATTACCGTCAGTGCGGTGTATGGGGCCGCTGATCCAGGAGATAAATCCGATGATAAACTACGACGTCGACTACACCATCAACTGTCTCCCGAAAGAGTACGACGTGTCCGACCTCGTCGAATTCGCGATCGAATCGGGCGCGACCAGAATCTGTATCGGCATCACCGAACAGACGGTGACAGGCAAAGCCCGGATCGACAATCTGACCCAGTCGATCCTCCTGCACGACGCGATTTCGGGGGACGTGGTAGTCGGCGACCACACGATCATTCTAGAGGAGCTCACGTATGACAGATAGCATGGAAGAACTTCTAACGCGACAGTCCGTCCCGGGCGACCAGCCACTCGACCACCGACGACCCCACAGCTATTCATGAGTCCAACCGACAAGACCAGAGCCGAAAAACGGCGTGCGGAGGCAAAGCGCGAGAAAGAGAAGGTTCGAAAGAAGCGTGAACGCGGGAAAGGCATCGGATGGGACGGGAAGACACTCCGTGAGCAGTTGGCAGAGTTAGAGGACAAAACCGAGGCGACAGACCACTACGCCGGCTTTTCGGAGTTTTCGCTGAAAGAAGACGACCCGATCCGCTACGAGCAGCTGTACTCACGACTCCGCGGCGACCTCGTGACAGCACGCGAAACGTCCAAAGAGGTCTCCGCGACGCCGATCGTCGAGCAGGAGGGCGAACTTTGCTACGGGCTGTTCACACCGGAAGGTGATTCGATCGCCGTGTCGACGGGCATCATCGTGCACATCCACACGATGAGCGAGGCGATCAAGTTCATGATCAACCACGACTACGAGGAGAGCCCGAAGATAGAGCCAGGGGACATCTTCATCAACAACGATCCGCACGTCGGCGACGTCCACCCCTGTGACCTCATGACGCTGATCCCGATTTTCCACGACGGGGAACTGGTCGCCTGGGCCGGCGGTGTCAACCACGTCATCGACACCGGCGCCATCGGCCCGGGGAGCATGAACGTCTCCCAGGCCTCTCGCTTCGGCGACGGCGCCTACTACACCGCCCGGAAGATCGGCGAGAACTTCGAGTTGTT
>Ga0207797_1002512_pt1 | contig 12703 bp, 10 predicted proteins | sample PRCRCaboRojoPR_6_FD_187275 | JGI IMG/M metagenome (GOLD analysis project Ga0207797, IMG submission 187275) | Marine sediment microbial community from Cabo Rojo, Puerto Rico - PR CR 10% Liquid 1 (SPAdes) | ecosystem: Environmental > Aquatic > Marine > Coastal > Sediment | place: Cabo Rojo, Puerto... | reverse complement strand
TCGGCCAGTGGGTGACGGCCAGGTCCGATGCCGGGGCGCCCGGCTTCCAGAGCCACCAGGAGGGATGCTTGACGACGGGCCAGACGAGGACAAGAGCCAGTCCGACAAGGAATAGGATGGCCAGGACCCGCATTCTGCTTGGGACCTCGACTCCGGCTCTGTCAACGTTGCCCATTGACTCTGTAGATCTGCGTGTCGTCCGTCTCAAACACGAGTTCCCCGGCCTGGACGCCCTCCCAATCGGGCGCCGTTAGAGTGCGCTCTCGAGGACCCACGAGTACGTAGTCGACGCGGTTACGCTGCAAGAAGGCCATCCGCTCATCTTCAGCCATGTCTCCCGTCCAGTAAGCCTCGACACGAAGCCGACGTCGCTCAGCGTCCACCGTCTCGAACGGATGGCCGTAGACCACCCGCTGACCGGACCAGGCTGGGACGAAGGTCCCCGTTTGGGGCGCGCACAGTACCACGCCCTCCGACGCCGCCTTCTCGCGCAGCCACCGCAGCGCTGACCATTCTCCATCCCGGAGGTAGAGCCAGGAGTCCGAGCTGGAAGCCCCCGGCCCCAGCGCCGCTGCTGACGCGACGAGGATCAAGAAGACTGGCGTCAGCCCGGTGACCGCGATGGTAAGTGCCCGCAGCTGGCCCCGCCGCCGGGGATGCATGACCCTGCGCACGCCGTGCCACCAGCCCATCCCCGCCAGCAGGCCCAGCGGCAAGCCGAATCCGATGCTGAGCCTCCGCTGCAGGGGAATCGGGAGGCTCATCCCCACAACGGTGACCAGCACCCAGCCCAGCAGTAGGACGTCGTGGTCCTCCCGGCGGCGTGCTGCCCTCACTGCGCCTCCTATCGCAAGGAGCAAGACGAAGCCGTAGCTGAGCGCCCAGTCCCAAGCTGGCGGAGACGGCGTGACATTCTGCTCGTTCCACGCCGCCAGCACTGGATCCGACCGGATGGCCCACTGCGCGTACAGAGGGTAGGGGAGGGCGGCAGCCGCCGCACCAACCACCCACACGGCGCTCCGCCAGGGTATCGGGCGTCGTTCACGGCGAAGAGCGGCAATCACCCGTGCGGCCACGCTCAATCCCAGAGCTCCAAACACTGGCACCAAACCGAAAGGCTGCACGGTCCCGAGCACCACTGCCGCACCGACCAGGGCCGGGCCCCACGCCGGGCCGCGCAAAGCTCGGTCGTCCGTCCCATCCTGCTCAAGCAGGCGCAGCCCACAAACGGCGATGAGCGCCATCAGTCCCACCGCGAGGGGGAAATGCGCGTTGGCCATGAGGGCGTAGATCGGGAAGGCCTCCGGCACCCAGAGGTCCGCCGTCCGCACGCCGAATAGCGGCGTCAAGAGCCAGCCTAACCCGGATCCCAGCGCGGTCAACAGGAACATCGTACCACGCTCTCGCGCTCGCCCCGACAGCTCGGCCGCGAGCGCATAGATAGCGGCTAGCATACCCAGCCCCGCTATGACACGTGCGCCGTGATACGTCGCTACCAGGGGCAGCCCCAGCCATCGGGAGGCGTGACCGAGGAGGAGATGGTAGAGGAAGATGTGGGCCCCGGGGCTCTGCTCAGGGGTGAAGGCCAGCTGGTACCGCCATGAACCGTCAAGCCCCGGACGCATCTTGGCCAGGTAGGAATGACCGTCTATCGGATTGAAGACGAAGCCGCTGAAATGGCTGTCCGCCGGCGTCGCGGCCCAGGCGATGACATAGGGCAGGTTGCTGAAGAGCAGAAGAGCCAGGCAGGTCCAGGCGAGCCGAGATCTTTCCCGGCGGTCCACGTTCACCTCCCTTTCTAGCGCGCTGGCGCGATTGTAACACGGTTCGCCGACCTAACCAAGCTGCGCTATCTGGCACCGGTAGGACAGGGCGGACGCCGTGGCCCTACCGCGGTCTGCTGATCCTGCGCGGAAATCCGCGGGCCCTTCTCGCCCTGTCTCTGTCGGCTCGTGCGCAACTGCGGCGTCTAAGTCTCGTACTGAGTACAAGGTGGGGAGATCCCAAAGCATGTGGCCTTCAGCAGGAACTGACGGGATCTGAACGCCAGGTCAACCCTGGTGTCCACGCTAGCATGCTGGGTCGACCGCTGCGGGATCAGAGTGCGGCGCAACCCGGGGCTGTCGATGGCGCGCCACCGGCTGCGGATCCACGTTGTCCGGGGTTCCAACGGAATTCAAACGATGTCCAGCGGTATGCCAAACGCGTGCCGGCCCCAAGACGCCGCTGAAAATGGTATACTGGAGTACTGTGATCGATGCAGACGGTGACTCGGAGGGTAGCGCTCTGGGCGGGGAATTCGGAGGGCATCGATCGAGTGGAAGCCCGGATGGGGTCACGGCCGCCGAAGCGCCGTCCTGGCGGTTGACGGGGTAGCTTATGGATCTGGCTATCCCGATTCTTGATTGTTGTTCTCGTATTCGCATTCGTATTCGCAAATGGAGACGTGAGGAAGGGAGGGAGAATCACGATGAATCTGAACGGACGCGGACGCTCATTGTTGGCCCTTGTGGGTCTCTTGCTTGTAGGGACCCTGGTAGCCGTCCCTGGCGTGCAGGCCTTCGAGGGGCGCGGCGGTGACGTGGTCACCATCGGCCCCGACGAGGTCATTGAGGATGACCTCTACGTGGGAGCCGGCACATTCACCCTGGAGGGGACCGTCCAGGGCGATCTCGTTGTCTTCGGCGGCACATTGACCATCAACGGCACCGTCGAGGGCGACCTCATCGCGGCCGGGCAGACCGTGGTCGTCAACGGCACCGTCGAGGACGACGCCCGCGTGGCCGGCTACGCCGTCACGGTGCCGGGCAGCATCGCGGACGACGTCATCGCGGCCGGCTTCAGCCTGGAGACCGAGGAAGGGGCGTCGATCGGCGGAGACGTCGTCTATGCCGGCTACCAAGCGCTCCTCGCGGGCGGTGTGGGTGGCGATCTTCAGGCCGGTGGTGGGGCCGTCCGGATAGCGGGCACCGTCGAGGGAGATGCTCGAGTCGACGTCGGCGGGACTGAGGAGGGGGAGACGATTCCCCCTTTCTACAACTTCATGCCGAATGTGCCTACGGTGCCCTCTGTGCCCGGTGGACTGACCCTGGCCGAGGGTGCCGCCATCGGCGGCGACTTGACCTACACGGCCAACTTCCGCGCAGACGTGCCTGGAGGCGTTGTTGCCGGGGAGACGGACTTCAACGAATACGTGCGCGACGTGCCGGAAAGGGAGGAGCGTCGGCCTCCTTCGCTGGCTGCCAAAGCTGCTCGCTGGCTGTTCCGTCAACTCCGTCGATTGGCGTCGTTTGTGCTGATCGGTTTCCTGACCATGTGGCTCGTCCCCGGCTGGACCCGCACCCTGGCCAGAAACGTGGAGGAGAAGCCTCTGCCGAGCCTGGGATGGGGCGTGGTCACCATCGGGGTCTTCCTGGCCGGGATGGCGCTCCTTGTCCTCGTGAGCGTGCTCCTGACCGTCGTGTTCGGTGCGGTCACCCTGGGTGGGCTCGCCGGCCGTTTCGCTGTCTTGGGCGGCATCGTCACCACCACGGCCGGATTCGGCTTCAGCATCATCTGGAGATACATCACCACCATCGTCGTGGGGCTGTTGCTCGGACAGCTCATCTTCCGCGCCTTGAACTCGTCGGCGGAGGAGAACCGCTGGCTGCCCATGCTCCTGGGTGTGGTGATCCTCATCGGCATCACCGCGGTGCCGGTATTCGGATGGCTTGCCAAGCTGGTCATCGTCCTCTTCGGCCTTGGGGCATTGTGGATCTGGGGGCTTGAGGCCCTCGGTGGCCCGCAACCCGCAGAACCGGCGGCGCATGCCTAGCACATACACCGTTGCCAAGCGGTAGATAGGAGTAGAGGGGAGCGGAGCTTAGCTCCCCTCTTTGCGCCCCTGTTCCGGCGGCTGAGGTGCGATGAAGTGCGCCTCGATGAAGTCTGCCAGGGACTCGGGTTCGTCCAGAGCAAACCGGCGCAGGTCGAGCTCTAACCTCCGGTCCGAGGCGACGGCAATGACCTGGCTGGGATCGGACACGAGAACGGGCTCCTCGGGACCGCGGATCACCTCGATCTTCGGGGTATCCGCTCCCTTGTATCCCTCAGTGAGGATCAAGTCAACACCGGCGAGGCAGGATGCGAACTCCGGCAGAGGAGGCTCTTCCCGATAGCTGCGCATGTGGTACGCTCTGTCAGGCCCCACGAGCATCACGTGATCCGCCCCAGCCTGCGCAAAGCGATGCGTATCTTTCCCGGGCGAGTCGATCCGGAGACCGGCGTGACGGTGGTGCTTGATGACGCCAAGCCGGTAGCCTCGCGACGTGAGCTCGCGTACCACCTTCTCCAACAGGGTCGTCTTCCCACTGCCGGATCGCCCCACGAAGGAGACGATCGGCGTGGGCCGCCGTTGGGCCGGCCCTGCGGCTCCGTTGTTTAACTCCCCTCCGGGCTCTCGATCAGATGACATCGTCAAGTGTGTAGACGCCCGGCTCCCTGCCGCTCACAAAGATGACCGCTTCGATGAGGCCCTCCGCGAAGGCCGTGGCGTCGTGGATCCGATGGGTCAGTTCCAGCCTCTCGTTCCCAAACCCGAAGATCACCTGGTGCATCGACGGTGTGCCGCCTGACCTGATCGAGCTGAACTGGATGGAGTCGGACCGCCTGGTTCCCATCCCCCTCCGGCCGTATTCCGCCAACGTCTCCAAGTCCCGCCCGAGCGTCTCGGCGATCACGCCCGCGATCTCCTGTGAGGTGCCGCTCGGTGCGTCGGGCTTCCCCCGGTTGTGAATCTCCACGATGTCGATGTCCGCCTGGTCGCCGAACCGCTCGGTCACCATCCGCACCAGCTCGTAGAGGAGGTGGACGACGCGGGATCCATTCGACGCCTGTAGGACCGGTATGCTCCTGCCCGCCCGCCGCATAGCCTGTCGCTGTTCGTCGGAGAAGCCCGTCGTGCCGGTCACAAAGGCCTTCCCGTGTGCCACGCACGCCTCGAGGACATCCATCGAGACGTGAGGCCTCGTGGCATCGATCGCCGCGTCGCACCCGGCGATGGCTCCCTCCAGGCTGTCCGAGACCTGAGCGCCGATCGCTCGGCCCAGGCCTACCAGGAGGCCCAGGTCGGCCCCAATGTAGTCACGGCCCGCCGGGCCCACGCCGGCTACCACAGCGATTCTCGGGTCCGCAGCGGCTTGTTTGACCAAGGCGCGGCCAAGCGTCCCATTCGGACCCACCACCGCCAGATTGACCACGTCTGCCCTTCCCTTTCTCATCACTCACCCTCCGTAAGCCTGACTCGGAGTATAGTCAATTCGTAGACTTCGGTCAATACGACGAGTCGACGCCTATGGCAGGTGCCCATCCCCGTCGTATCGGGAAGCTGGTTTGGCCCCAGGGCCCGTCATGGTATACTGGCGAAAACCAATCAAGGAGGTCCTCACGTGCCGTCGAAACTTCAAAGCAGCTACAAGAAAGCCATCAATGCCTGGTGTATGTACGACTGGGCCAACAGTGGGTTCGCCACCACCATTATGGCTGCCGTCCTCCCCACGTTCTACAGCGAGGTCGCGGGGGGCTCGCTGGAGCCAGTCCAGGCCAGCAGCTACTGGGGATACACGAACACGGTTGCCATGCTGCTCGTCGCATTTGCTGCTCCCATCCTCGGCGCCATCGCGGACCACAGCGGGGCCAAGAAACGGTTCCTGGGTGGGTTTGCGGGCCTCGGAATCCTGTTTACCGCTATGCTTGTCTTCGTGAGCACCGGCGACTGGCTCCTCGCATCCGGGTTCTACATCCTTGGGAGGATCGGCTTCTCGGGATCGATCATCTTCTACGATGCCCTGCTCCCCCACGTGGCCCGGTCCGACGACATCGATCAGGTCTCGACGAAGGGCTTCGCCCTGGGGTACCTTGGTGGAGGCCTCTTACTCGTCCTGAACCTGGCGTGGATTCTACAGCCCGGGTGGTTCGGTCTGCCGAATGCGGAGATTGCGTCTCGACTCTCGTTTCTCAGCGTAGCCATTTGGTGGGCCGTCTTCTCCATCCCGCTCTTCCGGACGGTCAAGGAGCCGCCCTTCGTCCGTCGAGAGGGTGAGAGCCCCAATCCAGTCAGAGCTGGCTTCCAGCGTTTGGCGCGCACCTTCAGGGAGGTCAGGCACTATAAGGAGCTCTTCAAGTTCCTGATCGCCTTCTGGTTCTACAACGATGGCATCGGCACGATCATCACCATGGCCGTGATCTTCGGCAAGGAGATCGGCCTCGAAAGCACGGACCTCATCGGTGCCATCCTGGCGGTCCAGTTCGTGGGTGTTCCTTTCTCGTTCGGCTTCGGGTGGCTGGCGCGTCGGCTCGGAACCAAGCGGTCGATTCTGCTGGCACTCGGCGTCTACACCCTGATCGCCATCGGTGGGTACTTCATTCAGACCAGTCTCCATTTCTGGATCCTTGCCTTCATGGTCGCCACCGTCCAGGGTGGTGCGCAAGGCCTCAGCCGCTCGCTCTACGGCCGACTGGCGCCGAAGGCGAAGACCGCCGAGCTCTTCGGCTTTTACGACGTGAGTTCGAAGTTCTCCGGTATCCTTGGCCCGGCCATCTTTGGCGTCGTTGGCCAGTTGACCGGATCGAGCCGGCTCAGCATCGTTTCGCTCGTGATCTTCTTCTTGGTTGGTGGCGTACTCTTGCTCTTCGTGGACGAGGAGCAGGGAATCCGTCTGGCCGAGGACGAGAACAAGATAGCGGGCCTGGCCTAGACCGCTTTGGCGCAGCCACATTTCTCCAGAAACCGAAGAGTAGCGCGTCACACCCGCTCTGCCCGGGGTGTCGGTCACTGATCTCCATCTTGTCGATTCCCCTCAACCTTGTTATCATTCCGCCGTGTCAGAACACGGTCGGGAAGCACCTCTGATTCTCATAACGAACGACGACGGCATCGAGTCGCCGGCCCTGCACGCCGCCGCCCGAGCGGCCGAGGGTCTGGGGGACGTCCTCGTCGTTGCACCGGACAGTCAGTGGTCGGGGGCGGGCAGGAGTCTCCCTCACGATCTTGATGGCGACATCTCACCTTATCCCCTAAAGCTGGCGGGCCGGAAGGTGACAGCGTACCAGGTCGATGGCTCACCCGCTGGAGGCGTCCTGCATGCGCTGCTCGAGCTCGCTCCCAGGAAGCCTGATCTCTTAATATCCGGCATCAACTACGGTGAGAACCTGGGCGCCGACGTGACCGTCTCGGGCACCGTGGGCGCCGCCCTCGAGGGGGCAGCCCGCGGCATTCCTGCGCTGGCGGTCTCCCTTCAGGTCCCCAAGCGCATGCATCTCCGTCCGTCCAAGGATGCGGATCTCTCTGCCGCGATTCATTTCACCACTCTCTTCGCCCGGTACCTTCTAAAGATTTCGTTACCCTATGACGCCGACGTGCTGAAGGTGGACATACCTGCCGACGCCACGCCGCAAACTCCGTGGCGCCTGACTCGCGTCTCTAGGTACACCTACTTCACCGCCATTCCACCGGACCGTGATCACCTGACCGAGCCCGTGCGAATCGACTATGAGGTGATCAGGCATCCTGAGCGGACCGAACCCGATTCTGATATCTACGCCCTGGCCGTCGATCGCGTTGTCTCCGTCGCGCCCTTGAGCTACGATCTCACCGCGCGGGTGGACCGGGGGAGGATGGAGGAGCTCTTCAGAGACGGATGGCATCCCGATCGGGCCGACGACTCGTTGACCCGTTAACCCAGCGTGCTATAATGGGAAGTTACGATGGCGCAGCTGACGTCAGTTAGCTTCCGCTCCCTTTGCCGCCCTTTCGAACTCCCCGATATTGAGCAAGCGCCGTCCGGAGCCCAGGATCTCTATGGAATCATCAAGGCCTGCTGTCGACATCTCAGTCGTTCTCCCCGTCTATAACGAGGCCGGTTCCCTGCCAGATCTCATCCCAGAGATCAGCCAGGTGCTGGGTGGCTTGGGCCGGCCGTATGAGATTGTGGCCGTCGACGATGGAAGTCGCGATAACAGCGTAGCGGTGCTCTGTCAGCTCCAGGAGCAGGAGCCGAACCTCCGAGTCGTTGAGTTCCGGCGCAACTTCGGACAGACGGCGGCCTTCGACGCGGGGTTCGACTACGCCGCGGGTGACGTGATCGTGACGATGGATGCCGATGGCCAGAACGATCCGGCCGACATCCCTCGGCTGCTTGAGGTTATGGACGGCGGGCACTATGATCTGGTCAACGGGTGGAGAAAGGATCGCAAGGAGCCCTTTCTGACCCGTCGCCTCCCTTCGATGGTGGCCAATCGTCTCATCGCCAATGCCAGTGACATCCATCTCCACGATCGCGGCTGTTCCCTCAAGGCGATGCGGCGGGATCTTGTCAAGCAGATGAACCTGTACGGTGAACTCCACCGCTTCATTCCGGAGATTGCCAGCCTTATCGGCGTCCGAGTCACGGAGGTGCCGGTTAGCGACCGTCCGCGGAGGGCTGGTGAGTCCAAGTACGGCGCCCTGGCCCGCACCCCCCGCGTGATCCTCGATCTTCTAACCGTCTCGTTTCTGCTAAGCTACTCCAAACGCCCGATGCAGCTTTTTGGCCTCTTCGGCCTCTTCAGTGGCGGCGTGGGAGGGTTGATCGGGGTCTACCTCGTGGGAGCCAAGATGATGCGGGGCATCCTCTACGGCGAGGAGGCCTTCAGGAGCTTCCAGATCGGAACCAGTCCGTGGACGATGCTCTCAGTCCTTCTGATCGTTCTGGGGGTCCAATTCCTGATGATGGGACTGTTGGGCGAGATTCTGACCCGGACCTACCATGAGGCCCAAGATAAGCCCATCTACGTGGTGCGCCGGGTGTTGGAGGCCGAACCCACCGAGACACCCAAGGCTGGTGGTGCCGACGTATGAGCCGAGTCTTAGCGATCGGCATTGACGGCGCCACCTTCGACCTGATCCAGCCCTGGGCCGAGGCTGGCGCGCTTCCCCACCTGGCGAAGCTGATGTCCGAGGGCGTCCACGGCCCTCTGGAGTCGACTCTTCCCCCGGTCACCTCACCGGCCTGGCCCACTTTCGCCACCGGAAAGAACCCTGGAAAGCACGGCGTTTTCGATTTCATCCGCCCCCTGGGAGGACGATTCGAGCTTGTGAACGCCTCTTCACTCCGCGCCAAGACCCTCTGGGATATCCTCTCCGAGGCTGGGCGAACCGTGGGGATCATGAACGTGCCGGTTACGTATCCGCCAGAACCGGTAAACGGGTTCGTCATTGGCGGAATGCTCTCCCCGATGACGGGCACGTTTACCTTTCCAGCCGATCTCCTCGACCGCTACGCCGGCGACCTCCCTCCGTACCGCATCGCCCCCAGCGTGCAGTACAAGGAGGGAAACGAGGGGGCCTTCACCGCGGACTTGCTCGATCTGGTCCGTCGTCGTGGGAAGTACGCGCTCCGTCTGATGGAGGACTATCCCCACGACTTCTTGATGGTCCATTTCCAGGCTACCGACGTCCTCCAGCACGCCCTGTGGAGGATCGTCGATCCATCCCATCCCCGCTACGATCCTGATCTTGCTGCGGAGGCTCTCCCGGCCTTCCGGGGCGTTTATCAGGCCATTGACGAGGCGATCGGACAGATGCTGGCGCGGCTCGACGGCGACACGACGGTGGTCGTCATGTCGGATCACGGGTTCGGGCCTCTCCATCACACCGTAAACGTCAACCTTTTCCTTCTGGAGCAGGGGTTGCTGAAGCTGAAGCAGGGGGCCTGGAACCGTCTCAAGACGGGCCTGTTCATGGCCGGCCTGACCCCCGCCTCCATCTGGCACGTGATCGAACGTGCGGGGCTTCAGAACTACGTCTGGCAGGTCTCTAAGTCGACCCGCAACAAAGTCGTGAGCAAGTTCCTCTCCTTCGATGACGTCGACTGGTCCCGCACGGTCGCCTACTCTATCGGTCATGTGGGCCAGGTCTACATCAACCTCAAGGGTCGCGAACCGCAGGGCATCGTGGAACCCGGCGAGGAGTATCGCGCCGTACAGGTGCGCGTCGCCGAAGCACTCCAAGAGCTTCGGCATCCGAAGACCGGCGCTCCGATGGTGGACGAGGTGATCCCCGGCGGCACGGTGGCGCACGGCCCTTATGCCTCCCGAAGCGCTGACCTCCATCTTGTCATCGACGGCTACAGGGCGATCGCCTTTCCCCTCTTTGCAGCGGACCGCCGTATCGTCACGCGTCAGATACGTGGTGATTCGGGCTGCCACCGGCGGCACGGTGTGCTCATCGCCTGGGGTCGTGACATCCGTTCGGGTGAGCATCTCGCATCCGCGCGCATCCACGATCTGGCCCCCACCATCCTCCATCTTCTCGGTCTGCGCGTGCCGGATGATATGGATGGTCGAGTTTTGACCCGCGCGCTGGAATCAGACCGTCCCGTTGAGTACGAACACGTCGATGCGGCGCTGGGCGGCGCGCAGAGGGATCTCTCTCCAGAGGAGACGGCTGAGGTGGAGGACCGTCTGCGATCCCTAGGCTATCTCGGCTAGCGTCGAGTTGGAGACATTGAGCCGCCAGTGGTGAGGGAAGTATGGGAGCCGGAACACCGCCTGTGTGCTGCTCGAAGGTACATTGGTACAGCCTCTCACCGCACCGTCGGTGGCCGCTTGGCGCCGGCCTCCTAGCGCTGTTTCTCTTCCTCTCAACGTGTCAGGTCACCATCAATGGCAGCGACTACCCGTACGCGACCGGCGTCGGCGAGATCCAGAACGGCCTGCCTCGCTGGGAATTGATCCACCGCAGAGGCTATCCGCTCTACACGGCGACCGGCTCGCTGTTCGTGAAGCCGCTCAGGGACACCGGTTTCGAGCTCGCCGCGCAAAATTACCACATCCTGTGGGCGCCTCTCCAGGATCGGCGTGAAGTGATTCTTACGCCTTCAGCGTGTTTGTTTTGAACCGGGTAGGGACGTTGAGACCCGCGCACGGCCCGCTGAGCTGTTGCACAAGGATGATGGTCACGTGCCACTGATCGTCCAAGGGTGCGCTCTGCAGACGGTTGACGGGGACCATAGTGTGGCCGTGCATCTCTTCTCCTCGGATCCACCGACCTCGGGCGATGAGGTCTTGGCTCAGGCAGACAGTCGCCATCCAGCCGGCGGATGGTACCCTACCAGTCGGTGGTCCGCAGGGGAGATCGTGAAGGATGCCTATGCACTGGATGTGCCAGTAGGAAGCCGACCGGAGGCTTTGCGGATCGCTATGTATTATAGGACGGACGAGGGCGGCTTCGTCAACATCCGGTGGCTCTCCCTACCGATACCGGAGTCCTGATTGGATCCTGATCGTTGTCTCCCCGCAGAACGCCGACGCGCCCCCGTGATGGAGCCGAGGGTCCAGGCTCCCGATCCGGGGCGTGCCTGGTGGCCTCGTCTGGGGTTCTTGCTCGTCCTGGCGCTGGGTACGGCTTTGCGTCTGGCCCCCCTGGGTCGCTACGTGACGCCGGACGAACCCGCCTGGGTCTATCGCTCCATCCAGTTCAGTGATGCTATTGGTCAGGGCGACTGGGCCTCGGTGCCCAATACCGGGCATCCAGGTGTAACGACGATGTGGATGGGTAGTCTTGGGATTTCGGCGCGTCGGGTGGTCCAGCGCGCAGAAGCTCAAGCCGATCTCCAGTGGATCCGGCGAATGGCCTGGCTGGAGCCCGAAAACGGCGAGGCGTATCGCCATCTTGCACCTTTCCTACCATGGGCACGTCTCTCGGTGGTGGTTTTGTCCCTGGGAGGACTACTTCTACTGATCCCGGTCCTCACGCCCCTCTTTGGCCGATCCATCGCCGTCCTGACCGCGGTGCTGCTCCTCCTTGATCCCTTTTTGGCGGGCCATTCCGGACTTCTCCACACGGACGCCCTGCTGGCGACCTTCTGCCTCCTTGGCTTGGCCGTTGCCCTCAGAGGATTGGACGAACCGCGAAAGCCCGTCTGGTGGTCGGCCGCAGGCGTTTTCTCGGGTCTCGCTTTCCTAACCAAGACCCCAGGCCTCGTTCTTGTTCCGTTCACGGCCGCCGTCCTGACTGTCGGCTACTTTCGTGGCGTCGATATGGATGCCCGGACGCCCGCGGGACACCTCTGGTTCCGTCACGGACTCTTGTTCATAGGGTGTCTTGTGGGGACGGTCTTCGCGCTCTACCCGGCCCTATGGAGCCAGCCCGCTGCTGTCCTGCAGAAACTTCTCTCATTCGGTGGAGACCACATCCGCACGGTGCAGCGTCCGATCTACTTCGGCGGTCGCATGACCCACGACCCAGGGGTGGCCTTCTACCCCGTCGTGCTCCTCTTCAGGGTCTCTCCCATCGTCCTCGCCGGGGTCGTGATGGGCGCAGTCGGTTGGCGCCGTCTGTCTTCAGATCGGAGGTTCGCATTTATCACGCTGTTGTCCTTCGCCGCCGTTTTCGGCGCGGGGCTCAGCTTGGGCGCTAAGAAACACGGTCGGTATCTTCTGCCGGCCCTCCCCCCACTGACGCTCGCGGCGGTGCTAGGAGCTTCGTCCTGGTGCGATCAAGTGGGAGGAGCGCGCGCAGTTCTCATCCGCGGATCCGGCATCCTGCTGCAGGCGGTTCTCGCCATTGCGTTCATAGCATATCCTATGTTCTACTTCAACCCGCTCCTAGGGGGTCCCAGCGTCGGTGTTCGCGTCCTCGAAGCTGGATGGGGCGAGCCGGTTGGGGCCGCGGCGCGACGGCTGA
>Ga0207797_1002511_pt1 | contig 12704 bp, 9 predicted proteins | sample PRCRCaboRojoPR_6_FD_187275 | JGI IMG/M metagenome (GOLD analysis project Ga0207797, IMG submission 187275) | Marine sediment microbial community from Cabo Rojo, Puerto Rico - PR CR 10% Liquid 1 (SPAdes) | ecosystem: Environmental > Aquatic > Marine > Coastal > Sediment | place: Cabo Rojo, Puerto... | reverse complement strand
TGCAGGTCGGGTGCGTCAGGGACCGCCGGCCCGAGCCCAGGCCCGGCCGCCGAGCATCGCTCCTTGAGCGAAGCCCCCGGCGCCCCCGCTCCAGGTGCGGACCGGGGTACCCTCTTCGGTCTCTTCAGGAGGCTGGTACCGGTAGGGCATCTACGAGGTTGTAGGCGGAGGAAGGCCTCGCCCCCGGAACCGGAAAAATGTCAAAATTCAAGACCTGACCCCATTGGTGCGGGATCAGTACAGAAAGGCCTTGCCGGTGTTCTTCAGGGTGTGGTCGTCCCGCATGTAGTTGGCCTGGCTCCCGTTGCGGACGATCACGTCGAAGCCTTCCGGGTCGAACACGTGGAAGTCGTAGTCCGGGGACTGCTCCGGGCCGGTCTCCTGCATCAGCTCGATGTGCCGTTCCAGCTTGGCGATGGAGAAGGCCACCAGCTCCTTGAGGAACCCGAAGGCGTGCCGCATCTGGTGGAAGCCGTGCTTCTTCATCATGGCGAAGCCCGCCACGGCCTCCTCCTCGGCCTTCTTGTTGGGGTGCTCCTGGCTGGTGGTGCAGGCGGTCTGGATGGCGGGGATGTCCAGCTTCTTGCTCACCTTCTCCATCAGGAGGTTGGCCGCGTTGTGGGAGACGAGGCCCAGGTCCACGGCGTAGTTCTTCTGAATGTTCGCGATGGACGGAAGGCCCGCGTGGACCGTGGTGAGGCCCGGGTTGACGAGCTGGGTCAGGGTGATGCCGAACAGGGCCTCGGCGTGGGTCAGGGTCAGCAGCCCGGACATGGAGTAGGGGGCGCTCAGACCGGCCATGGGCATGGTGGAGACGTAGATGGGAAGCCCGGCCTCGATGCAGGCCAGGAAGGGCTCGACCATGCTCTCGATGAGGGAGAGCGGGCTGTTCAGGATGGAGAACTGGATGGTGATCCCCCCGCGGGTCTCGTGGATCTGCTTGGCGCGCGCGATGCCCTCCTCGGTCACGGCCGCCACGTAGACGGGCTTGTCGCAGTGCTCGATGATGGTGTCCATGACCTTGACCTCCTGCTTCTTCAGGAGGACGCCGCGGGCCATGAAGTTCACGCCGTCGGCCTGGTTGACGGTCCTGGCGATGTGGACGAGGTGGTCGAAGGTCGGCTCGATGAACTCCCCGGTCCGGTCGTCGTAGACGAACGGAGAGGTGCCGCCGACGCCGAAGGAGTTCTCCGGGATCCAGTACGCGTCGCGCTTGGGGGTCGTACCCAGCGCCTGCTCGACGAGGGGCGTCAGGACGTGGAGGTGGCCGCTGCTCTCGTCGAAGGCCGCCAGGCCGGTATCCTCGAAGATCCTCCGCACGGCGGGGGACGGGCACCTCACGCCCACCTCCTCGAGCACGCGGAGGGCGTCCCGGTGGATCCGCTCGACCAGCTCGGACTCCTCCAGCGGGAGGTTTTCTTCACCCTTGTTGGTGATGGCTTCCGTCGATTCCATGGTGGTTCTCCTTCCTTCGCGTGTTGTTGCTTCCCTGCGCGGGACGGGAAAGCGTGAAGCGGTTCCGCGTCAGACGCGAACCCGCATGCCGTCGTAGGCGAACCGCACGTGGTCGAGCTCCTTTTCGAGGTCCAGGTAGTCCTCGTGCCCCCGGTTCCAGTACTCCTCCAGGTGGCTGAAGATCACGCGCTCCGCCCGGATCCTCCGGGCGAGGGCCAGGGTCTCGTCGAACGTGTACAGGGTGGTTCGGCTGACGTGATCCTCCGGGTATCGAAAGCCGTGCTTCAGGCCGGACTCGAACATCCCCGGCTGGATCACGAGGAGATCCGGGTTCCGGACCTCCCGCCGCTGCTCGGGGAACGGCTTGATGTCGCACGGGGCGTAGACCATCTTCCTTTCACCGTCGTCGAAGACGTAGACGAACGCCGTCTGATCTCCGCGGTCGACGGGGATCGATCGAATCCGGACACCCCGAACCGAGATCGACCCCCCGAACGGGACGAGCTCGACGAAGCCCTGCTCGACGTAGAAGTCGATCAGGGGGCCGTAGGCGGATCGGATCCCCCGAATCCTTCCGACGAGTGCGCGCGGCAGGAGCAGTCGGATGCGCTTGTCCGGATAGGCGCGCCAGGAGCGGAAGTCGAGGGTGATCTGCTCGACCACCCGGAACCCTTCCACGTGATCCGGATCCAGGTGCGTGAAGAGGAGGTGCTCCACCCCCTCGATTCGCTCGCGGTTGAGCTGTCGGGCGACCTCGGCCGGGGTGTCGATCAGCAGGCGGATGTCGTGGAGGAAGGCCGAAGGGCCGGTTCTCGCAAAGGGGGCGCCCCGGTCCCTGGCTTCCTCGCAGACCCTGCACCCGCAGCAGGGCTTGGGAATCACCGCGCACCCGCCCGACCCGAGAATCGTCAGCTCCATGGCCCCGGTCTCCCTCATCGGACCGTCGGCCGCGCTTCCGCGCGGCTCGCGGGGAAGGGCGGCCGAACCGGTTCGGCGGACCTCAGCTCCAGGGGAAGGGGCTGTGGGAGACCGGGTGCAGCTCTCCCTTCTCGTAGCGGTCGAATCGGAACGGCTTGAGCAGCTCCTGCTCCTCGTTCAGCACCTCCTTGGCCACGAGCGCCCCGACGCCGATCATCTTGTACCCGTGGTTCGAGTCCAGCATGAGGTAGCAGTTCTCCTTCGGCGCGTCGAAGATGGGAAAGTTGTCCGGGGTGAAGCAGCCCAGCCCGCCCGATGGGATGTTCTTGTAGTACTGGTACTTGTCCTCGTAACGCTTCTGGCAGTGGGCCAGGGCGGAGGTCCACATGTGGACGAACTCCGGCCCCACCACGAAGTCCGGCGAGTCGATGCCGTAGGGGTCCACCTCGGGGTAGCCCTCCACGATGTAGGGGGCCGCCCCGCCCTGGATGCCGCCGAAGTTCAGGTCCGGCTTGTAGTAGATGCCCCACAGCTTGTCCGTGATGAGGGAGCCGTCCTCGCTGGAGTAGAGCGGGGCGTCCGAGTCCACGTGGATCACCGGAGGGGGGTTCCCGTTGTTGTCGTAGCCCACGTCGGGCTCGACGCCCAGGGTCCCCTCCACCAGGCACCAGTAGGTCCACATCCGCACGTCCTGGTGGAGCTTCCCGTCCCGGCCCTTGATCTCGATCTCGTTGGGCAGCCCGAGCATGTCCCAGAAGGTCTTCGCCCACGGGCCGGGGCCGGCGATGACGTAGTCGCACTCGACGGTGCCCTTGTCGGTCTCCACGGCGGTGACCGTGTCCCCCTGCATGGAAAGGCCCGTGACCCGGACCCCGGTCATGATGCGCACGCCCTCGCTCTCCGCCTTGTCCGCCAGGCGATAGAGGGAGCGCATGTTGTAGGCGAAACCGCCCTTCTTCTCGTGGAGCACGGAGGTGATGTTCCGGGCCTGCCAGTCGTGGAAGACGTTCTCCCGCATGTAGTTGAGGCAGTCCTTCTCCCCCTCGATGAACTCGGACGTGTAGCCGATGGCCTTCTGCTGCTCGTAGATGGTGGCCACGTCCGCGTGCATGGACTCGGGCGAGATCTGCATGTATCCGAGGGGGTTGTACCCGTACCCTTCGGCGTCCTCCTCCCAGACGCCCACGCTGTGGGCCATGAGCTCGCGCATGGCGGGCTGGAAGTAGTTGTTCCGGATCACGCCGCACGCGATGCCCGAGGCGCCCGCGCCGATGGCGGTCTTGTCCAGGAGCAGGATGTCCTCTCCGGACCCCGCCTTCCTCGCCTTGAGCTCCTTGGCCAGGTGCCACGCGGTGCTCAGGCCGTGAATGCCGGCCCCGACGACCACGTACTTTGCTTTGTTCGGAAATGCCATGATGTGCTTCCTCCGTTCTGTGTCGATCGATATTGGACGGATTCGCAAGAGGCCGCTCATCCGCCGCAGGGAACGCCATAACCTATGGCATCCCGAGGGCGGATCTCAAGGCCTGGGGCTTTTTCGACTCCATCGTGTTTCGGGGGGCGTTGCGCCCCTCCTCGGCCTGTCTCCCGGTTTACTTGAACGGGTCCCACCGGACCGTCTGCTTCTCGTAGGACGGCGGGAACTGCTGCAGGAACAGGTCGTAGTAGTAGAGCTCCTTGAACGAGGCGAACGGCATGCCGTAAGCCGCCTTGGGCCGCTTCTTGATCTCGTCGGGATCGATGATGGAAGAGACGATCTCGTCCATGATGTCGTCCATGCCGACGCCCATGGAAAAGCGCAGCTTCTCCCGGTTGGCGATCTGCTCGGGGAGCATGTCGCGGAAGGCCTCCCTGAGGACGTACTTCTCGACCTGGTTGTCGCCGTAGATCTTCCAGGCCATGGGGATCATCTTGCTGAACGCCACGACCTTGGAGTCCAGGAAGGGCGTCTGGTAGTCCACGCCGTTGGCCATCCACGCGCGGTCCAGGCGCCTGAGGGCCGTGTTGTAGGCGATCTCCACCAGCTTTCGTGCGAGCCGCTCCCGCTGCTCGGCGCTCTTCACCTTGGGGTTCTTGAGGACCATCCGGTACCCGCCGAAGAGCTCGTCCGCGCCTTCCCCGACCATCACGCTGTTGGTGTGCTCCTTCACCATCTTGGAGACGTAGTAGTTGGAGATGACCCCGTTGATGCAGTCCTCGTCGAAGCTCTCCAGGTACCAGACGGCGTCGGGGATGAAGTTCACGATGTCCCGGTCCGAGATCTTGTAGATGAAGTGCTCCAGGCCCAGGAAGTCGGCCATGACCTTGGCGTTCTCGAGGTCGGGCCCCGGCGCCTTCTCGATGGTCCCCGTGAACAGCTTGAGGTTCGGGTTGAACTCCTTGGCGATGGCCGCCACGATGGAGCTGTCCAGGCCGCCGCTCAGGGAGACGGCGCCCACGCCGTCCACCCGGTTCCGGACCGCATCGATCAGGAGCTCCCGCAGGTTCCTGGCGCACTCCTGGAGGTCGTCGCCGACGTCCGGGATCTCGGGCCGAAAGGCCTCGAAGTACCGCAGCCCCTTCTTGGAGCTGTACACGTGGCCCGGCGGCAGCTCCTGGATGTCGAACTGGACGTGGTCCACGAGGCCCTTCATCTCCGTGCTGAAGTAGAAGGTGTGATTGTCCCAGCCGTAGAAGATGGGCCTCGATCCCACGTGGTCCCTCGCCAGGATCACCTCCTCGTCCTTTTCCACGATGGCCAGCGAAAAGATGCCGTCGAGGCGGGAGAAGGCTTCCTGGTCGTGCTTTTCGTAAAGGTCGGAGAGGACGCCGATGTCGTGCCCCCCCTCCGGTCGCTCGTTGGAGAGCTCGCCGTCGAACAGGATGTAGGGCCTTTCCTCCAGGGACGTGGCGTAGGTCCTCCTGCGGGTGACGTTGATCTCGTTTGCGCCCACGGCTCCCCGGTCGTCGAACAGGGTGCGTACGATGCTGTTGTCCTGTCCCCGGTGCCTGGTGAGACGGAGCATCTTCCTCAACTGCTTGGTGCTGTCCTCCTCCATGCGTCCGTGCTGGGATATGATTCCCGCGATGCTTGCCATGGTGTCCACTCCTTGCTGAAAAAACCGATGGATTCAACCTTCCGGGCGGCCGGTTCGTCTCCGATGCCGGAAGAACAGCGACGCGGACCCAAGCCGCGGTCGCGTTGCTTCGAGATCGATGGTCGTCGCAGAAAGCCCCGAGCCCCGGGGCCGCCGTCTGCTCTACTCCACAAACACCTTGCCCAGGTTGGCCGTGGTGAGGGGATCCTCCATGTACATGCCGAGCCCGATGTTCTTGATGGACTCCATGCCGCGTTCGTCGTAGGCGGGCATGACCACCTCGGGCGCGTCGTCGGCGGTGACCTCCTCCGCAATGCGCATCCCCTTCTCCAGCTTCGCGAACGAGAAATCGATCAGGTAGCGAAGGAACGAAAAGGGGTGCCGGATCATGTGGAACCCGTACTTCTTGCACATGGCCTGGCCGTTTCGGCCGTCCCGGTAAGCCTTCTCCGTGGGGTGCTCTTCGTGCGTGGTCCCCGCGCTCTGGCAGGTGGGGAGATCCAGCATCATGTTCAGGTGGGACATGAAGAGGTTCAGGAGAAAGTGGCTGACCAGGCCGTAGTTCGGGTTGTACTCGATGCTCGGATCGGCGATGGTCGGAAACCCCGCGTGAATGAAGGTCACGCCGGGGTTCACGAGCTGGGTCGTGCAGAGGCCGAAGAGGACCTCCGCGTGGGTCATGGCCAGCACGCCGTTGAAGCAGTAAGGGGCGCTGATTCCGGCCATGGGCATGGCCGAGTCGAACACGGGCAGGCCCGCCTTGGCCACCTTGTAGAAATGCTCGGAGAAGTTCTCGTTCACCTCCAGGGGGGAACGGGTCAGGCAGAAGACGATCATGATGTCCTTCTTCTTCTCGTAGATCTTCACGGCACGCGCGAGCGATTCGTCCGAGGTCACGGCGAAGTACATGGGCTTGCTGCAGTTCTCCACCATGATGTTCATCTGCTCCACCTCGTCCTTGAGCTTGATTCCCCGCCCCATGCCGCGGACGATGTCGTTCGCCTCGGCGATCCGCGCGATTCGGGCCGCGTGCTCGGGCTTCGGAAAGATGCCCCCCTCGCCGGCCTCGTCGTCATAGACGTACGGGGCGGTCCCCCCGATGAAGAAGCTGTTCTTGGGCACGAAAAAGTCGTCCACCTTGGGCACGGTCTCGAGGCACTTTTCCACGAGGTCGTTGGTGACGAAGATCCGGTTTTCCCAGACGTAGGCCAGCCCTTCGGCCTCCTGCTCCTGAAACGCCCGGAGGATTTCCGGCTGCTTGCAGCCCACGCCCACGTTCTCCAGGATCCACAGGGCATCCCTGTGGACCTGCAGGAGCATCTCCACGGTTTCCTTGCCGAAGACGGCCTCCGACTGTTCGATCTGTGCTTGATTCACGTGTGTCTCCTTTTGCTGCCCGCGCGGCCCGGTCGGGAGCGGACGGTCGCGTTTGCACGGGCCTTTCGAGTCCGCAAAACGTGTACGAGGTGGAACCCGCCCCCCCTGTCCGGGCCAGCGTCCGATAGGTCCGGTCCGCTTTCGTAAGGGACGGGCTCGAAGGCGTCGGCGCGGGGGCCGTTCCCCCCGCCCGGGAGCCGCCGTCAGGCCGCGTGCGGCCGGGGCTTTCCTGCCATGAAGATCTCAATAGAAATCTTTTGAACTGAAAACACATACCTCAAATCGCCGGCGCCGTCAAGGGATTTCTGAGGACGACAGGGGGCGGCCGACGACTACTCGACCTCGAGGTCCTGGACGTCCAGCATCTGTGTGAGCCTTCGCAACCCCCGGAGGATGGTTTCCGTCTCCTCCGAGGAAAGCATGCGCAGGCCGTCCATGACCTTCTGTTGAATGGGTGGGGGGGCGTGCTCGGCCAGCCGCTCCCCGGGCTCGGTGAGCTCGATGGTGATGACGCGGCGGTCGCTGGACTGTCGCGTCCTTCTGGCCAGGCCCTTCTGCTCGAGCCGGTCGATGATACCGGTGACCGTGCTGGGCTTGACGAAGATGTGACGGGCGATCTGGGAAGAGGATAACGGTCCGTTTTCATAAAGTGCAATCAGGCAGTTGAGTTGGGCGGCGCTGACCCGGTGCTTCTTGTTCAGCTCCTTGGTGTAGAGCGACCCGGCCTGCATCAGCCGCCGGATCTGGAAGATGATCTCCCGAATCGCCACCTGCTTGTCGGCGGCGGGCGCCGGAGGGGTGGGAGGTGGACAGTGCTCGCTCACCATGGTCTCATTCCCTCCTGGCGGGCCGGCTCGTTGCGCTGCGCGATTTGATACAGCTTAATAAGTTAAGTACCATTTAAATGCTTGCCCTGTCAAGGGAAATGGCGCGGTTTCCGGCCGGTCGATCACGGCTCAGCAAGAATGGCCAATTTTTTCGACACGTTGTCTTGAATCCAGTGCGGGTCCCACCACTCGATGGGGTTCACCGGCACCCCGTTGACCAGGACGCTGAAGTGGAGGTGGTCCCCCCCGGCCAGCCCGGTGCTGCCGGTGGTCCCGAGCAGGTCGCCCCGCTTGACCTCCTGTCCCTCGGAGACCTGGATGGAGCTCAGGTGCCCGTAGAGGGACATCAGACACTGTCCGTGATCCAGGACGACGGTCTGTCCGTAAATGCCCAGCCTCCGGGCGAGCACCACCCGGCCGTGGTTGGCGGCGGGGACCGGGGAGTTCGCCAGCGAAGCCAGGTCGATGCCCATGTGGTCCTTCTCGTCGATCGGCTCGCCGTGATAGTAGTAGACGCGGTGGTCCGCGAAATGGGCCATGGTCGCCGCGTTGGGCAGCCTCATCCAGGGGCCCTCCCACAACCGGTTCGGCACGGACCGGTCCTGGATCTCCTGCAGGGTCTGATGGTTCTGCCGCCTGAGCTCGTTGTTGACGGCGAGATACTTTTCCGCCGGCGTCTCGCGGTCGGCCATCGGGAAAAAGGAGAAGTAGGGAAGGATGCGGTCCAGGAACGCGTCGGTGATGTTCATGCGGTCCCGGCGGAAGCGCTTCGTCCGAATCCTGTGGTAGAAGGAGGTGCGGGTCTCGTTCCCTGCGCGGTCCTGCGCCCAGAGGAGGATCGGGCTCTTTTCATCCGTGTCGTGAGGAACGGCGAAGTAGCAGATGCGGGTGCGCGAGGCCTCCCCGCCCCCGGAAGCAAAGCCCGGGAACAGCATGCGGTCCACGAGGACGCCGCTCTTCTCCGTGTCCGAGGAGGTCTGATAGACCACGAGGCAGCTTCCTCCCTGATTGACGTAGTGGAGCCGGGTCAACGCCCGGATCGCAGGCGGCATGGTGTCCACGGTGAGGCTGTGGGTGAGCAGGGTTCGGTTGCCGTCGCCCCCGCCGCGTCTGGAGTGATCGAACAGCTCCACCTTGAGGTCCGCCCTCCCCTGGGCCAGGTTGAGGGAGAGCGGGTCGAGCTCGAATGCGGCCTCGTGGCGGTGGACGCCGTTGCTGTTGAAAAGCCCCTTGTAGGGGAAGGTCTTCTCGACGACGGTGATCTCCCGCCCGGCCTGCGCGATGCTGACCCGGAGGGACCGCAGCCCCCCCTTCTCGTCCTCGGCCTCCAGGGTGAAGCGCCGGGCTTCGGAGAGGTACTCCGGCAGGGGGGCGACCTTCACCCGGGGGCGCTCGCCCTCGAAGACATGCAGGAAGAACCAGGCAAACACGCCGACAACGGCGAGAATGATCAGGGTGAAAACGGTCAGAAGGACCTTTCTGCTGCGTTTCATGGGTGGACCTTTCGAAAGAGTGGGCGGATTCGCAGACCCCGCTCATCCGCCGCCGGCAACGCTGTCACCTGTTGAGATTTCAGGGGGCGGATCCCCCCGCCGAAGGGAGGGGCATAACCCGCACCTCGGCAAGAGGGACGCCTTCATAGCAATTCCTGTCCCGGAACGCAATCCTTTCCGATCGAGGGCCGAAGGGCCGTCTCTCGGGAAAGACCTTTCCGGCGCGGTTCACGCCCGCCCGACGGTCCGGGCGATGCGGTTCACGCGGTCCATGACTTCATCCGGGTCGAGGCCGGTGAAGCGTCGATCCTTCATGAGCACCTTGCCGTCCACGACGGTGTGACGGACATCGGCCCCGGTGGCGGAGTAGACGATCGTCGAGACCGGGTTGTACAGGGGTTGCAGGTGAGGCTGCTCCAGGCCGATGACGACGAGGTCGGCCCGCTTTCCCGGCTCCAGGGTGCCGATCTCCTGCTCGAGCCCCATCACCTCGGCGCCTCCCGACGTGGCCATTCGCAGGACCGTTTCCGCGCTCAGGTGGGTCGGGTCCCCGTCGACGACCTTGCCCAGCTTGGCCGCCGTGTCCATCTCTCGAACGAGATCCAGGTCGTTGTTGCTCGCGCACCCGTCCGTACCCAGCCCCACGCGGAGCCCCGCCTTCAAGAATGCGTGGACGGGCGCCGCCCCCGAGGCGAGCTTCATGTTGCTCTCCGGCACGTGCGCGATCCGGACGTCCCGCTCCGCGAGGAGGGCGATCTCCTTCTCGTCCAGGTGGACGGCGTGGGCGGCGATCAGCCCGGGGGGCAGGACCCCGATGCGGTCCAGGTAGGGCACCGGTCTCTCCCCGGTGCGCTCCAGCATCTCATCCACCTCGCCGGCGGTCTCGCTGAGGTGGGTCTGAAGAGGGGTCCCGAACTCTCGGGAGAGCGCCAGGGCGCCTCGCAGTGTGGCCTCGGAGCAGGTCGAAGGGCTGTGACAGAACAGCCCGGTCGTGATACGCTCCGAGAAGCCGCTCCAACGCTCCAGGAAGGCGCGGCCCGCCGCGAGGTTGTCCTCGGGACGGGGGACCCCCGGCGCGGGGAAGTCGATCACCCCCTGGGCGATCAGGGCGCGGAGGCCGGCCCGTTCGACCGCCTCCAGGGTGGCGTCCTGGAAAAAGTAGCCGTCCGCGATGCACGTGGTGCCCGAGGCGATCATCTCGAGGCACCCCAGCAGGGCCCCCCAGTAGACCGTTCCCGGATCGAGGAGCCGGGCCTCGGCCGGGAAGATGTGGTCGAAGAGCCATTCGGCCAGGGGAAGGTCGTCGGCAAAGCCCCTGAACAGGGTCATGGCCGTGTGGACGTGGGTGTTCACGAGCCCGGGCAGGACCACGCCGTTGCGGGCGTCCAGGACCTCCGCGCCGGGCTCCTCCCCCTCCCGATCGTCCACGGACAGGATGCGGCCCCCACGAACGCGCACGACGCCGTCTTGGACGGGCGGGCGTCCGTCGATCATGGTCAGGACGACCCCGCCCCGGACGATCAGATCCGGGGACTCCTCCTGCGGGGGAACGGGCGGATGTTTGGCAGGCATGGGCGCCTCGCGGTGCGGGTGGCCTTCCCGGAACGATGGTGCTCGAGGGTTGACGGCTTCGCAGGAACCCGCTCAGCCGCCGCTGAAACGTCACGACCCGATGGAGGTCGTGGCGGCCGGTCTCGAGGTTCGGGGGTTCTGCGACTCCTTCGGGGTTGGGTCACTCCTCGCTCGGGATGTGATGGGGGGCTGCCGGGCCGACCCCTTCGGTCACGCCGTAGAGGGCATTATAGGAGTTCAGTGGAACACGTCAAGGAAATCAAAAACGGTTGACATCCACGATGGATCTGGTAGGGAAAACGATTCTCCGTGCAGGAACCGGGCATCGAGTCGAGGCGGGAACCTTTCAGCCGAAGGGCGACCCCGGTATCGCGCCCCTGACCGGCCTCCCGCCGGTGTTCCGGACGGCGACCGACCCGATGCCGCTTGAACCGGTCGATACAGGAAGGAGCCATGGCGGAAATCGCCCCCTTTCACGGATGGATGTACGACTTCGAGCGCCTCGGGGACCCGGCCTCCCTGCTGGCCCCCCCCTACGACGTGATCTCCCCGGAGGAGCAGGAGGCCCTCTACGCCGCTTCTCCCTACAACGTGGTCCGGCTGATCCTGGGAAAGAAGAAGACCGGCGACTCCGACTGGGACAACCGCTACACCCGGACGGCCGAGACCCTGAAGCGCTGGGTGGCGGCCGACGCGCTGGTGCGGTCCCCTGCGCCCGCATTCTACGTCACCTCCTTGACCTACGATCCCGGAGACGGCTCGGGCCCGAAGACGCGCTGGGGCGTGATTGCGCTCGTTCGCGTCGAGGACGAGGGCTCCCCGGTGATCCTTCCGCACGAGCGAACGTTTTCGGCCCACAAGGACGATCGCCTTCGCCTGATGCGGGCGACGGGCGCCCAGTTCAGCCAGGTCTTCGCCCTGTACGAGGATCCCCTCAACGAGGTCCTCGGCCCTCTTCGGCATGCCCTGGAACGTCCGCCGGACCTGGCGTTCGAGTACGCGGACGGGACCTTCCACCGGGTGTGGGCGGTGGGGGACCGCAAGGCGTACCCCGCTGTCGCAGACGCCATGCGGGAGCGATCCCTGCTCATCGCAGACGGCCATCACCGCTACGAGACCGCCAGGAGCTACAGGAACTTCATGAGGGCGAGGCACGGGCACCGGCCGAGCGATCGGTCCTACGAGTACACCATGATGTACCTCAGCAACATGGCGGACCCGGGCCTGACGATCCTGCCGTCCCACCGGTTGATCCGCTTTCTCGGGGACGAGCGGGCGACGGCGCTTCCCAAGGACGTGGAGCGCTGGTTCGACGTCGCGCCCCTTCCTTGGACGCTCTCGGAGGCGCCGGAACGCGCCTCCGCGATGCGGGAGCTGATCGAGAAGGCCGGGCGCGACACCGTGGCGTTCGCCCACTTCCGCCGGGGGACGGAGAAGGGCCTTCTCCTGCGACTGCGACCCGGTGCGGAACGGGAGCTGGGCGGGGACCTGCATCCCTCCCTCCGGAAGCTGGACGTCCTGGTCCTGTCCCGCCTGATCTTCCAGCGGTCCCTCGGGTACTCCCTGGAAGCCCTGGACAACGAGGACCGGTTCCTCTACGAAAGCGACATGGGGCGGGCCCTTCGATCGGTGGCCTCGGGGAGCTGCGGGATGGGGTTCTTTCTCAACCCCACGAGGATCGACCACGTCCGGGAGGTCGCCTCGAACCGCCTGGTGATGCCCAGGAAGTCCACCTACTTCTTTCCCAAGGTCCTCAGCGGTCTCGTGTTCAACCGGATGGACCCCCATGAGCGCATCCAGACCCCACAGTCCCTGCGGCCCCGGTGAACGCGTCGACCCGTTCCTGGACGGGCGCCTGCGGGTGATCCAGTCGCGCACCGGGTACCGCTTCTCCGTGGACGCCCTGCTCCTGGCGGACTTCGTGTCGATCCGGAAAGGCGACCGTGTGCTCGACCTGGGCACCGGCTGCGGCATCATTCCGCTCG
>Ga0207797_1002510_pt1 | contig 12709 bp, 8 predicted proteins | sample PRCRCaboRojoPR_6_FD_187275 | JGI IMG/M metagenome (GOLD analysis project Ga0207797, IMG submission 187275) | Marine sediment microbial community from Cabo Rojo, Puerto Rico - PR CR 10% Liquid 1 (SPAdes) | ecosystem: Environmental > Aquatic > Marine > Coastal > Sediment | place: Cabo Rojo, Puerto... | reverse complement strand
CGCCGCTCGACGATCTCGCGGCGGCGATCGACTGGTTCGACGACGACGGAGGCGACGACGACGGCGACGGCGACGGACCCGGGCCGGACGACGTCGACGAACTGGACCCGTAGTGGGAGGGCGACGAGCGCAGGGTCGGGCCGAACGGTAGCGTCCGCGGTCGTGAGCTGGACCGGAGAGACAGGCACGACGGCCTCCGCACGACCGCTCCCGCGAATCAGCAGCCATATGCCCCGCGCCGTCCTCGCGCAGGCATGGACATCCTCGGGCGCATCGGACGGTCCCCGGAGGAGGGCGTCGCCCTCTTCGTCGACGGGCCGAACGTCCTCCGGAGCGAGTTCGACGTCGACCTGGACGACGTCCGGGCGGCGGCCCGCGAGGTCGGCCGGCCCGTGACCGCCCGGCTCTACCTCGACGAGCACGCCACGCCGGGGCTGATCCAGGCGGCGGAGGCGCGGGGGTTCGAGGTCGTCGTGACCAGCGGCGACGTCGACGTCAAGCTCGCGGTCGACGCCACCCGGTTCGTCATGGAGGGCCGCGCGGCGACGCTCGCAATCGCCTCCCGGGACACCGACTTCAAACCCGTCGTCGAGGCCGCCAACGCCGCCGGACTCCGGACGCTCGCCATCGCACCGGGCACGCACGGCCGCTCGGACGCGCTGCGCAACGCCGCGACCGAGAGCGTGACGCTCGGGGAGTGACGGTCGGGCGGGGACGGTCAGCCCGGAGGCGGACGGCGAGAACGCCGGCCCGGAGGCGGACGGCGGCCACGACGAGCCGGGCGACATTTACCCTCGCCGGTCCCTCGTTCGACCATGGAGGACCTCGGCACGCCGGTCCTGGACGATCACCTGCACCTCGATCCCCGCCACGGCCGCGGGCTGGACGCCGTCGCGGACTTCCGTCGGCTCGGCGGCACTCACCTGCTCGTCGTCAACAAACCCTCGTGGCTGCTCGGCGTGACTGTCGAGACGGGCGCGGACTTCCGGGCGGTGTTCGAGGAGACGCTCGAGGTCGTGGCCGACGCCTCGGAGATGCTCCCCGGGCGCGCCTGGGCGGTGCTGGGCGTCCACCCGGGGCTCGTCTCGAAGTTGGTCGACGACCGGGGGTTCGAGCCGACCGAGGCGCGCGACCTGATGACCGACGGGCTCGACGTCGCCGCCGACTACGTCCGCGAGGGCCGCGCGCTGGCGCTGAAGTCCGGCCGTCCGCACTACGACGTGCCCGGGGCGGTGTGGACTGCCTCGAACGACGTCCTCAGACACGCCCTCGCGCTGGGCGCCGATGTCGACTGTGCCGTCCAGCTCCACACCGAGTCGACCGAGGACCTGACGGACGTCGCCGGCTGGGCGCGCGAGCGCGGCCTCGACCCCGAACGGGTCGTCAAACACTACGCCGCCGGGCGGCTGGCGGGCGTGACGCCGAGCGTCATGAGCGAGCGGGACCGCCTGGAGACGGCCGCCGGGTCGGGCGAGCCGTTCCTGATGGAGACGGACTTCGTCGACGACCCCGACCGCCCGGGGGCCGTGATGGGGCCCAAGACCGTCCCGCGGCGCGTCCGGTGGCTGCTCGAGGAGGGGTACGAGGCGGCCGTCCGCCGGGCGCACGTCGAGACGCCCCGGGCGGTCTACGGGATCGACACCGAGGCGACGCTCGACCGGGACGGCGAGTGAACCTCCGGATCCGGTCGCCCCCGGTCCGTGTCACCGTTCGTCGGGACCCCACCGATAGGAAAGGCATTTGAGTCGGGGCGCGGACCTTGGAGTATGACCGAGGCCGAGGAGACGTACTACACCGACGAACGCTGGCAGAACTGGCTGACGCGGCTGAGCGAGGAGGAGATCGACCCGGAGGACGAGGACTCGGCGCGCCTCCTGTTGAACCTCCAGGACGACGCCGCCATCGCCGTGGCGAAGATCCTCACGGACTACGCCGACGGGCGACTCGAGCGGGAGGCCGCGGCCGAAGAGCTGGCGCACGTCCGGGAGATCGTGCTCTCGGAGGCCGACTTCGAGGACGAGGAGAAACTGATGCTGATCGACGGGGTCCAGACGAGCCTGGTCTGTGTCTTCTACGCCGCCGAGGAGTACGTCCACGCGGGCGCCGCCGAGGAAGCGACCGTCACCGACTACGTCCACGCGGCCGCCGACGCGGAGGCGGAAGAGGACATGGACGCCGCGCTGGGCTACCTGGTCCAGGCCGGGACGCGCATCATCGACGACGACGTCGACGACGAACTGGAGATGGACGTCGTCGAGGACATCGAGTACGGCCTCGTCTCCGAGTGGGTCAACGGTCTCGACAGCCTCCAGGCCGCGCTGGAGGATCCCGAGGTCGTCGAGGAAGACGAGGAGTAGTGCGGCGGGGGATCTGTGCCGGTCCGGCACGGATCGTTCGACTTCGCGTACGAAGCGGGCCGCACCGATCCAATCGTCGCACGATCGGTACTGCGGAACAGCGACGTCGCCCGGTCTCGTTCGTCGTACGCGGGGTCTCTCGCGTCTCGAATCTCGATACCGACCGCGATTCGAAGCCAGCAGCCTTTTTATTCGCCGACTGATCCTGAAACCATGGACTTCCGGGGCGACGAACGGGGAGCCGTCGTCCAGGTCGCGGCGATCGTTCTCCTCGGCTTCGTCGTCGTCTCGTTCTCGCTCTACCAGGCGCAGGTGGTTCCCACGGAGAACGAGGAGGCCGAACTGGAACACAGCAAACAGGTGAAACAGCAGTTCCAGGCCCTCGCGACGAACGTCCACCGGACAGCTCGGATGGGGGCGAGCCAGCCTACCTCCGTAGTGCTCGGAACGCGATACGACCCGCGGGTCGCGTTCGTCAACCCGCCGCCACCGTCCGGACGGCTCCGAACAGAGCAGTTCGACGGCTCGACGAACGTCACGATCGAGAACGCGGTGGCCGTCCGCGGCGAAACCGCGGACTACTGGAACGAGAGCCGAACGTTTCGGACGCGGGCGCTCGTCTACCGCCCGTCGTACAACCGATACCGGAACGCTCCGAGCCAGACCGTCGAGCACGGGATCGCCTACTCGGCGTTCGATTCCGGACGAACGCTCGTCACCGACCGGCAACGACTCGTCCAGGGTGATCGACTCTTCGTCACGACACTGAACGGATCGCTCTCGCGGACCGGTACGGACTCGGCAAGCGTCGATCCACGCCCGACGAGCGTGTCGGAGACCACAGTTCGCCTTCGAAACAGGAGCGGCGGGGGGAAGGTGACGCTGGTTGTCCCGACGCGGCTCTCCGAGTCGACCTGGGAGTCGTTGCTCTCGGCCCAGCGAGCGAGCAACGGCGGTAACGTGACCGACGTGACGGTCTCGGGAGGCCAGCTCCGGGTGACGCTCGCCGACGGGACCTATCGCCTGCGGATGGCGAAGGTCGGCGTCGGGGACGCGGTCGCCCCGGAGCAGGCACACTACGTGACGAACGTCGGGGCGCGCGATCGGGTACTCGCACCCGGCGAGCGAACGAGGCTGTTCGTGGAAGTCCGCGATCGGTACAACAACCCGGTGAGTGGCGTTCCGGTGAACTGGACCGAGGCCGGCTTCGTCGTCGACCGGACGCGGACGGGCACTGACGGTCGTGCAGCGATCGACTACGCCTCGTCGACGAGTGGGACGGTCGATCTGGTCGCCTCGATCGGGGTGGCTCCCGGCGACGCCACGAGTGCTGCGCCGCGCAAGCGAGTCGAGTACGAACTGCGGGTCGGGACAGCCGGTACCGGGCTGGTGTGGGACGTCCGGGGCGACTGGGACGCGGCGACCGAGAGCCGGAGCGTCGTCCACGAGTCGTTCGGGGACCACATCGCGGGCCGCGTCGACCCCGGGTACGCGAACGACAGGACCGGCCTCGTGGCGTACTACCCGCTCGATCGGGACACTGACGGACCGGCACTGGAGGCCGCTCGCGGGGGACCGACGCTCTCGAAGGGTGGGACCACCGTCGGTGACGGCGGCGTACTGGACACGACGGCGTTCATGCTCGGAGCGAACTACGCGTCGAACACGACGACTGCAGCTGCGGATATGCTGAACGGATTGACGGACTTTACACTCTCTGTGTGGGTCAAGCCGACAGCGGCGGACGTCGGTAGCAATCACGGTATCGTGGGTGGGGCTGTCCCGGATGGCGAGGACGACGTCTTCAGCCTCCGGTACGACAATAGCGGGTTCTTCGGTGACGGAACGGACCTGATCAAAGCGGCGATATCGTTCGACGGGAACGGGAACGGACGGGAGGACGGCCCCGGCGAGCAGATCCAGATCGAGAGTTCCTCGAACGTACAGACGACCGACTGGCAGCACATCGCTGTCGCTCGGGAAGACGGAGGTCCGCTTCGGCTCTACGTCGACGGCCGCCGCGACGACGAGCGCTACCTCGGGGACGGGGACGGCAACTCCCGCCCGCGATCGGGGTTCGGCGGACAGACCGGGCCGGTGGTGGGGGCGACTGAGTTCGCCGTCGGGCGGAGCGCACAGAGCGGTGGCGAGTGGGACGGTCACATCGACGAGGTGAGGCTGTACAACGAGAGCCTCTCGGCCGCGGAGGTCCGCCGGCTCTACAACGGGACGGCTCCGACCGAGGGTGACGCGTGGCGGGGGACGCTGACGACCGACGGAAAGGCATTCGCGAGCGGCGTCTCGGCCGGATCGCTCCGGCTGACCGGCGTAAACGCGACGCTCCCGACGGGAACGAACGTGGCCGTGACCGTCGAGTCGGACCCGGACGACGACGGAGCCTTCGAGGAGGTCGGCGATCCGATCGCCCTGAACGGGAGCGCGACGTACGACGTGACGGGACTGACCACCGACAGCGCCCGCTACCGGCTGCGGATCGAGTTGAACACCACTGACGTGGCGTCGGCTCCGAGCGTCGACAGAATCGAACTGGAAACCAGCGAGGACGTATGAAACGACGACCACGACGAAGCGAGAACGGTGGCGACGGAACGCCGGCAAGTGCGACGCGGGGCCGACTGGCCGCGGATCGGCGCGCCGTCACGGTCCAGGTCGGCGCGGTTCTCCTGCTCGGCGTGCTCGTCGTCCTCCTGTCGATCTACCAGGTGACGTTCGTCCCCGCACAGAACGAGGCGATCGAGTTCCGACACAGCCAGCAGGCACAGTCACAGCTCCAGGACGTCCGGAACAGCGTCACTCGCTCCGGATCGACGGGAACGACGCAGCCCGCGTCGGTCGCGCTGGGCGTCGACTATCCGGCCCGCGTCGTTGGGGTCAATCCCGGAGCGGTCGCGGGAACCCTCCGGACGAGGTCGTTCGCCGGGGACTCGAACGTCACCGTCCTGAACAGCCGGGCACTCGACGAGGAGACGGCGGACTACTGGAACGGGACGCGGTCGTTCTCGACCCGGGAGGTCGTCTACAGCGTCGGCTACAACGAGTACCAGTCCGCCCCGGTGACCAGGTACGAGAACACCGTCCTGTACAACGATTTCGACGGAGGGGAGCGGAACCTCACCGGACAAGGGCTGATCGACGGCCGACGGATCTCCGTGTACACCCTCGCGGGGTCGTTCCAGGAGAGCCAGGTACGGAGCCGAACGATCGACGTCGAGTCGCTGTCCCCGGCGTCGACGACGGTGAACACGGTCGCGATCGAGCCGAACGCAACCGGGCAGAACGTGACGGTGACGGTCCCGACGACGAGGAGCGAGACGACGTGGCGGGGGCTCCTCGAGGAGGAGCTGTGGGCCAACGGCGGCTACGTGACCGACGTGGCGGTCGATCCGGCCGCCGAGGAGCTGACCCTGACGCTGGCTCGATCGCGGGACGGGACGACCGTAACGTACGACCTCAGGCTGGCCCGCGTCGCGCTCGGTGCGACGGGGGCCGGTCCCGGCGAGGCGTACGTCACCGCTGTCGGATCGGCGACGCCGACGCTGGTCGCCGGCGAGACCTACGACCTCGCAGTCGAGGTTCGCGACCGGTTCAACAACCCCGAGAGCGGCGTCGTCGTGACGGCCGCACAGGAGAGCCCGAAGGACGGCTTCGGGACCCGGACGTCGACGACCGACGAGGACGGCCGCGTCTCGTTCGCCTACGACGCGAATACGGTGGACGGCACGACGGACACGATCAACGTCACGATCGGGGGCGGGCACACGGCCGAGCGGCGCGTGGTGTTCGACGTCTCGATCGTCGAGCGCACGGTGACGGCGGGCGACCCGGGGCTCGATCGGGGGACGCGGACGAACGTGACGGTGTTCGACGACGCGAAAGGTAATCCGAAGAGCGATTTCAACGGGAAGGGCAACAGCTACGAGTACGTCGATCAGGGCAGTGGCGACAGTGCACTCCGGTCGACGGGTGCGGGGACGATCGAGGCGAAGACGAACAAGTTCACCACGTTCCCGGAGCGGGGCGACGTCGTCCAGTACCGCTACGAGAACGAGCAGGGGAACGCCGGCGCGTTCCTCTTCGGCGTCCAGGGCACGAAGGACACGGATCCGTCGTACGCGCTCCAGATCAACCCCGGCGGAGACATGAAACTCGGCGAATGGTCGGCGAGCAACGACTTCGCGGGGAACTACGCCACGAAGGACGTCTCCGCCGAGCTGAGCCAGGATACGGAGTACGTCGTCGAGATCTACTGGGGAGCCAACGGGACGGCGTCCGATCCGACGATCACCGCGACGGTGTTCGAGACGAATCCGGACGGGAGCAAGGGTCGGGGTCTCGTCTCCATCAGTGTCGAGTCGGGCCTCTACGACTCGGGCACGTTCGGGTTCGACGCACAGGGAGCGGGCGTCGTCTTCGACGACGTCGCCGTCTTCCGGTGACGTCGTCGCTGACGCTACCGTCGGGGCTGGCGCCGGCGCGCGTTCCGACCGTCGATAGGAGTAAAGCCCTTATATTCACCGGATGCCAACTATCACAGAGCGAAGACGGTTTCTCCGGCATACCATGTCCCGAACCAGGTACGCAGGCGCGATCCGAGGTCAGTCCGAGACCCTCGGGCTCGTCCTGCTCCTCGGGGTCGTCGTCGTCACGGCTGCCGCGTTCGGAAGCGCGTACGTCGGGACGGTCACGGACAGGGGCGATCGGGTGTCGGCGGACGTCTCGATCGACCTCGATCCGGGCGGGTTCACCGTCACCCACGAGGGTGGGGCGGAACTCCCGGCGGACGAACTCCGGCTGATCCTCCGCGGCCCCGGCTTCGAGTACGAGCCGGGGTTCGCGGCGGAGTTCACAGCCGGGCCCGACAGCGAGGACGACGACGGCGACGGCGTGTTCGAGCCCGGCGAGCGCTGGGCGAACGACACCGCCGCGCCGTACGCGACGGGCGACGACGTCCGGACGACGCTCGTCCACGGACCGACGAACACGGTGCTGTTCGACCAGGACGTGAGCGTGGTCGACGAGTCGGTCCCCGAGCCCGCGCCCGGCGTCGCCGCGGAGCCGGATCCGATCGCCGACGCCGGGCCCGCCGGGTCGATCACCGACGAGAACGGCAGGGAGGAGACGGCAGAACTGGACGGATCGAACTCGACGCCCCGCGACGACGATCCGTCGAACCTCACCTACGAGTGGACGATCGTCGACTACGACGGCGCCGACGCGTCGAACGTCTCGATCGACGATCCGACGGCGAGCGTGACCGCCCTCCGGGTCCTGGACCTCGATCCGGGGAGCTACGACGTGATCGTGGAGCTGACCGTCCGGGACGGCGAAGGCGGCGTGGGTGTAGACAGGACGACCGTGACGGTTTCGGCGGCGGAACCGGCGGGGCCGACGAACCAGCCGCCGGTCGCCGACGCCGGTCCGGACCGAACGGTCGCCGGGAAGCCGAACATCAAGGCGACGCTGGACGGGACGGGCAGCCGGGACCCGGACGGGAGCGGTATCGCGTACTCGTGGACGGTCGTCGACCGCGACGGGCTGAAGACGAATCAGGTCGGGTGGGAGAACGCGAACGGCGACACGATCAAGGACAAGACGAAGCCCGTGTTCGGGGTCCAGAGCAAGGTCAACGACCGCGAGCACACCGTCCGGATCGAGTTGACGGTGACAGATGCCGACGGTGCTACCGACACCGACACTGTCACCGTCACCGTCGACCCGCCGCCGACGGCGAACCCCGGGAAGGGCAAGTCGGCTCAGCCCGGCAAGGGATCCGGTTCGAGCGCGACCTCGCTGTCCGGACCGGCACCCGCCGTGGCGGGAACTGCAGGCGCGGCGACGACGACAGTAGAGAGCGAGCCGGCGGTGGCCGTCGCTGTTCCGCGGGACGGATCCACGCGGTACCGCATCGAGGTCGACAATCTGGCCGCACTGTTGACAGACCCGAAAACGGTCGACCTCGACGGCTCGACCAGCACCGACCCCGACGACGAGCTGTCGTTCAGCTGGTCGGTGAAGCGCGACGGGATCGCGGGGACCGTTCTCGACAACCTCGAACTCGCCGATGCCGACACCGCGAGGCCGGCGCTCCGGATCGGCTCGTTCTTCCTGTCTTCGGACGTGGACGTCCCGATCGAGCTGACCGTCACCGAGGTCGACGACACGCCGGTCTCCGACTCGGCCACCGTCGTCGTGACGCTACTGTCGAACGTCGACGCGCCGACGATTACGGACGTCTCCGTGCCGTCGTCTGCAGTAGTCGGCGAGTCGATCGACGCGTCGGTCACGGCAACGGACGACGTGTCGATCACTGCCCACGAGTGGAGGTTCGGCGACGGAACGACGGCGACCGGCAGCGAGGTGAGCCACACGTACGTCTCGCCCGGGACGTACACCGTCACGGTCGTGGTGACGAACGAGGCGGGCATCAATGCCACGCGTACGAGGACAGTGACCGTGACCAACCCGGCGCCGACGATCGATTCGGCGTCGCTGATCGACGCCGAAGACGGAAACGGCGTCGTCACAGCCGGCCACGAGGTTCGCGTCGAGGCGACCGTGAGCGACCCGGCCGACGACGTGGCGTCCGTGACCGCCGACGCCTCCGCGTTCGGCGGGTCGGCGTCGCTCAACCTGGCGGACTCCGACGGGGACGGCACGTACACCGCCACCTTCGACGTATCCGCCGGCGAGGCCGGATCGGACGGGCGCTACGGTCTCACCGTCGTCGCGACGGACGAGAACGGCAAAACAGGAGCGGGGACGACCGGGACGCTGGAGCTGGACACGACGGCACCGACCGTCTCGAACCTTCGGGCGAGCGTGACCGACGGGACGCTGACAGCTACCTTCGACGCGAACGAGGAACTCTCGTCGGTGACGACCTCTGTCGAGACGCCCGCGGGAACGCGGGAGTTGACGTTCTCGGGCAGTCCGTCCGGGTCGGGGTACGAGTACACCGCGACGACGTCGGCGAGTGACGCAGGGGAATACACGGTCCGAGTGAGTGGTGTCGTCGACGTCGCCGGGAACGAGGCCTCACCGGGGCTTGAGGCGTCCGCGACGGTCGGCTGTTCGACGACCGCAACGTGTATCGAGTACGTCGGCGGGTCGGTCGCCGCTACAGATCGGGGATCGTCGATCCGGTTCGAGGTGACGAACACTGCCGAGTCCGGGAGCGCCACCGTCTCGAACGTCCTGGTCGACAGTGACCTCGGGGGCGCCGACGCGGTGTATCAGGGCTTCGATCCCGAACTCGTCGTCTCACCCGACACAGGAGAGGCCGGGTCGCTGAACTCGTACTTCGTCCCGCGCCCGGCGGACAACTCCACGTGGAGCGATGTGGTCCGTCAGGAGGCAGTGATCGACGCCGGAAGCGACGCCTCGGTGACAGCCGGACAGTTCGGAACGGGAACGGGGCTATTCGGGTACGGGTTCACCATCTCCACCGGTCTGAACGACCCCAGACCAGTGTCGTCCCGAACTGACGCGGAGATTGTCGTCACGCTGGTATTCGACGACCCGGCCAACAGCAGAGCGTCGTTCTTTTTCACTGTCTCCGGCAGTAGCTCTGGCGGCGGGAGGCCTGACCCGCCGGGGAACCGGGCCTGGAACGACGTCGACGACGACGGCAAGTACGACGACAGCGAGCCCACGTACTCCGCCGACGAACTCCGAAACTTCGTCGACACGAACGCGAACCTCGTCGTCCCGTCGGATGTCGGCACGATAACGAGCAAGAACGGCGAGGTGAGTATCACTGCCGGGAGAATCGCGCTTCGTGCCGACGCGAGCGCGAACAGGGACGTAACGCTGACTGCCACGTCCGGAGACGTCTCCGTGTCGAGTAACGTCGAGTCGAAGAACGGAGAGGTAGCTGTGACCTCCTGGACCGGCGACGTCGCCATCGACGATGCCAGCCTGTCGACAGGCGGTGCCGCAGACGTCACCGTCTCCGGACGCCGGATCACTGCGAGGGGTGCCTCGATCGAGGCGAAGAACGGCGACGTACTCCTACTGGCGACTCGTAACGGAGGCGGTGGACTGGACGCGAGGAACGCCGATCTACAGGCGAAGACGGGCGACATCGACCTCAGAGCCACGAGCGACGTAACGCTCGATGGTGCAACCCTCGACAGCCAGAACGGCCAGGCGTTCGTAACGTTCTACGTCGACGACGCAGTGCTCTCTGTCGACGCGACGACCATCGACGACAGGGACGGAACTCTCCGCTACAGCCCGCCCGGAACCACCGTCACCGGGTCGTCGAAGGACGACACCTCGCCGTGACAGTCAGTACTACGACTGATCCGGGAGAGTATTCGACGACTGTCGAATAAGACTATCGACACGACCAAGTACCGGGCTGACCCACCACCGACCATGACGGACGCTGCAGTCGGCATCGACGCGATCGAGATCCGGACGGGGAAACTCAAGCTCGACCTGGCGGAGACGTTCGCGCCGGTCAAGGGCGACGACCCCGGGAAGTACACCAAGGGGCTCGGCCTCTACGCCTCCTCGTTCCCGGACGTCTACGAGGACATCGTGACGATGGGCGCGAACGCGGCAAAGCGTCTGATGGACCGCAAGGGGTTGACTCCCGAGGACATCGGTCGGATCGACGTGGCGACGGAGTCGGCGTTCGACAACTCCAAGCCCGTCTCGACGTACATCGCGGGCTGTTTAGAGCAGGTCTACGAGGGCGACTTCCGGCACGCCAACAAGGGCGAGCGGAAGTTCGCGTGCGTCTCGGGTACCCAGAGCATCGACGACGCGTACAACTGGATCCGGGCGGGGCGCAGCCGCGGGAAGGCGGCGCTCGTCGTCGCCACCGACACCGCCCTCTACGCCCGCGGCGACCCCGGCGAGGCGACCCAGGGCGCGGGTGCCGTCGCCATGCTGATCGACGAGGACCCGTCGGTCGTCGAGCTGTCGACCGAGCAGGGCTACGGGAGCATGGACGAGACGGACTTCCTGAAGCCGAACCAGCAGTTCCCGAGCGTCGACGGCAAGCGGTCGGTGCAGGTCTACCTCGCGCGGATGCGCGAGGCCCTGGAGGACTACGAATCCGTCGCCGGCCACACCCACCCCGACCAGTTCGCGTACATCCCGTTCCACACGCCGTTCCCCGGGATGGTCCGGAAGGCGGCGATCCTGGGCTTCCGCCACATGACTCGCGGGACGGACGTCGAGGACGAGCTGGCAGCGTCGATCGGCCGCCAGCCGCGCGAGGCGGAGTTCGACGACCGCGAGAACTACGAGGAGGCGATCCGGGCGTACATGGACGACTTAAAGGAGACCGACCAGTACCGCGAGTGGTACGCGAGCGCCATCGAGCCGACGGTCGAGATCTCGAGCCACGTCGGGAACTGGTACACGGGCTCGGTCCACCTCGCCCGCGCGAGCGCGCTCAAGTCGGCCACCGAGACCGGACGGGAGCTGACGGGCGACCGCCTGCTCGTCGGCTCGTACGGCTCGGGCGCCCAGGCGGAGATCCACCACGAGACGGTCCAGGAGGGCTGGCGCGCGGAGATCGAGGCGCTCACGATCGACGAGCAGCTCCGGAACCGGTACGACCTCTCGTTCGACGAGTACGAGCAGGTCCACGACGCGCACAACCACGAGAAGGAGGTCGAGCTGGAGGAGTTCACCGCGCCGTCCGGCGAGTTCGTCCACGCCGGCTGGGGCCGGATGAACGAGCGCAAGTACGAGTTCGTCGAGTGAGTCGAGGCCGACACGGCGTCCGGTCGGGGCCCCGGTGAGAACGTCGGTCCGAACCGTCGCGGGTGACGGTCGACGGTCCCCGGATAACGGTCCTCACTCCACGTCCGTCCCCGGGAGCTTCGCGGACTGAAGCCTCGCGCGGCCTTTTCTGCCGTTCGTCCCCACGTCCCTGCCGGACACGATGTCCACGGACCTCCATCCGGAGACGAGCGACGGGGACGGATCGGATCGCTCGACCGAGTCGGATCCAGCCCTCGGCGACTACGTCGACGCGGTGACCGACCACTGGGGGATCTGGAGCGCGGTGCTCCTCTCGGTGGTCGTCGCAGTCTACGGGCTCTGGACGAACGGGACGCCGCCCGGCTACGCGGCGATCCTCCTCCCGTTCGCGGGCGCGCTGGCGCTGTACGGCTACCACACGATGGAGCCGACCGCCGACGTCCGGCTGGCCTGACCGGGTCCCAACGGGAGGCGCGTGGCGTCGAGCCCGTCGCGCCGCCGATCGCCCGCGACTCCGATCGACCGTCGAGAGGGCTCGTCGACGGCCGGGTTCCCGTCCCACGGCCCGGCCGACGGCGGGCCCCGGCGCCGGTCGGGCCCGCGACGCG
>Ga0207797_1002509_pt1 | contig 12709 bp, 17 predicted proteins | sample PRCRCaboRojoPR_6_FD_187275 | JGI IMG/M metagenome (GOLD analysis project Ga0207797, IMG submission 187275) | Marine sediment microbial community from Cabo Rojo, Puerto Rico - PR CR 10% Liquid 1 (SPAdes) | ecosystem: Environmental > Aquatic > Marine > Coastal > Sediment | place: Cabo Rojo, Puerto... | reverse complement strand
GACGTGTCTCTGGCTGGTTTCTTCCCGTCGGCGTCCTAAATACTTGTCCTTACAGGCTCGCACGGTGCCACTGACGCCCCGGACCCGGATCCCGATCGGGCTCCTGTCGACGGCGTCGATACAGGCGAGCACGGCTCGTGCGCGGTCCACCTCCTCGCGCCGCGTCCGGACGACAGCCACGCTCTCGCCACAACCGTGCTCGAAGGAGAGGACCGTGAGCTCCAGCTCGGCGCTGCCCACGTCCCCGAGGAGTGTCCGTGCGGCCGTCCACGCGGCCTGCTGGAACGCACCCCGGTCGAGGTCGGCGTCCGGCCAGGATTCGAGCCCCACCGCGAGATACCGATACCGGGGCTGGAGGTGCTTCGGGAGGTGCTTCACGGCGACCCACCCTGCGTCACGGCTTCAGGCCGTTCCGCGACGAGGACGCCGACCTGCTCGTGGACGTACTCGACGGCCGTCAGGACGTATCCCGCGTCCGTGAACGCGTCGGCGAGAACGCCAACGGTCGCCGGATCGTCGACCTCGGGGCTGTAGAAGGGTTCGTCGGGGTCGGCCTCCCCGAACAGCATGACGTCCCCCAGCACGATCCGGCGGGGCCGGAGGCCCGCGAGCACGTCGATCGCCTCCCGCTTCTCCTCGTCCGAGAGGTGGTGCATCGCGAAGTTCGAGGTGACGACGGCCACCGTCGCGTCCCCGACGTTGGGCTCGCGGAAGCGGCCGGTGGCGAACTCGACGTTCTCCAGGCCGCGATCCGTGGCCTTCTCGCGAGCCTGCTGGAGCATCCCCTCGCTGATGTCGCGACCGAGCACCCGGCCGGCGGATTTGGCGAGCGCGAGCGCCACGGCGCCGGTCCCGGTCCCGACGTCGAGGACGACGTCGCTTCCGTCCGGGGCGGCGTGCTCGACGACGAGGGAGAGTGCGGCCCGGTACTCCGGACCCGTGTCCTCGTCGTAGTCGGCGGCGGCGTCGTCGAAGCGGTTCGCGTGAGCCTCGAGTGGGACTTTCATTGGCCGGGTTAGTCGTCCGAGCCCCATGAACTGCCCGGAGAGTCGACGCTGCCGATACCACGCCTAGATTCAAGGCGGGTGCTGATAGAGGTAGCAACGAGTAGATGGCACGACGACACGTGGCCGGCGGGACGATCGCCGTGGCCGGACTGGCCCTCGCGATGGTGCAGGTCCGGCACGCCGTCGTCCAGACGTCGGTGGCACTCGCACAGGTCGTGGAGGCCGGCCCGTTCGTCATGCTCGGCCTGTCGATCGTCTTCGTCGGCTACTGGCTCACCTCGGCCCCACACCACGAACCCGACGCCTACCGCGTCCTCGCCTGGGGCGGCGGCGGCCTCGTCCTCTTCCTGTCCGTCTCGGCCCTCATCCTGTTCGGGCAGAACGTCGCGACGGACTCGCTCAGCCGGGGCACGTACGTCGCGGCGGACCTCGCGACGGTGGGTGCCGTCGCGGGCGTCGTCGTCGGGCTCTATGACGCACGGAGTCGGGAGCAAACCCGGGCCGTCGCCGAGCAACGCGATCGCGTGCAGACCTTCGCCAACAAGGCCGCGGACGTCAACAACTACGGTCGCGCCCTCAACCAGTGTGCCACGACCGCCGAGGTCGCGGCGCTCCTGATCCAGGCCGTCCAGGCCCTCCTCGGCCTCGACGAGTCGGCCGTCCTCGAGGGGACGGACGGGGGCTTCCGCGTCGTGGAATCGACGATCACGGCCGTCCCGGACTCGGCGCTGGCGTCGGTCGCCGAGCGAACGGCCGAGGCCGAGCCGGCGACCGTCGAGACGTTCGACACGGAGCTGCCGCCGGACGTGGCGACGCAGACCGACACCGTCGTCGGGCTGCTCGTCAGCGACACGGTCGGGCCGCCGGTGGTCGTCCTCGCCTTCGGCGACGGTCGGGCGATCGCCGACGAGACCGTCCAGCTCTTCGAACTGCTCGCGGCCCACGCGGTGACGGCACTCGACGGGATTTACGCGTCCGCCGGGTCGGCCTCGTTCGACTGGGGCGGCTGATCAGCCGTCCTCGGCCGGCCCGTCCCTGACGCCCGACTCGACGAACCGATCGGACTGGCGCTCCCGGTTGCGCTCGGCGAGCCGTCCCCATTCCCTGAGCCCGGCTTCGGCCTGGGCCGCCTCGAAGCCCACTAGTTCACAGAGCGCGACGAGTTCCCGCGGTGCCCGCAGTTCGAGGTGGGAGGCGGGATCGGCACTCACCACGAAGGGCACGTCGTACTGCTCGATGAGTTCCCGGAGCTTGCGGCGGTCGGCGATCGCCCGGACGCGGGTGCCGCCCCTCTCGCGGAGGATCGGCCCGAGGTTCACCTCGAGCCGGACGCCGTTTGCCGCGGCCGCCCGCGCGAGCACGTGGTTGAGGTCGCCGTCGCCGGCCATCGGGTGGGCGAGCACGTCCACGGCCGGTTGCTCGACGGCGAAGCGGTTGATCGCCGGATCGCCGCCGTGGACCACGACGACGGTCCGGTCGGGCCGGTGGTTGCCGACGTACCCACTCGCGGTCGACGGATCCTCGGCCCGGACTTCCACGCCGGTGACGACGTCGACGCCGGTCGCGGACGCGACGTCGGCCGGATCGTAGCTGGCCGGGTCGCCGCCGTGATTCCGCACGACGATCCCGTCGAATCCGAACGCTCCGGCGGTCCGCGCGAGCCGCGCGACGGTGCTGGTGCCGTCGGGGCGGGCGTGGACGGCCTCGTACATCAGGACGCCTCCAGGAACTCGCGAGCGTTCTCGACGGCGGCGTCGTGCTTGGCCGGGTACGCCTCCACCTTCCCTCGCAACGTGATGCCGTCGCCGAGGCGGACGTCCCCCTCGTAGGCGGCCTGCTTGGAGAGCGTGACGAAGAGGTTCGTGTCCTCGTCGATGCGCTCGTCGAGTTCGGCCAGCAACCGGTCGTACTCGTCCTCGGGGAGGGCCCCGAGCGTCTCGAAGACGGCCCGGACCTCGTCGGCCCGTTCGAGCCGGATCGAGAGCACGACGATCGGATCGCCGAAGTGGCCCTCGGTCTCGGCCCGCTCGAGTTCGGCGTCCTCCGGCAGAAACGTCCGGAGGGCAGTCTCGACGCGATCCTCGTCCTCGGTCGCGTAGCAGAAGGCCCGGAGGTCGACGTAGTGCAGCGGGACCGAGGACATGACGAGCCTACTCGGCGGCCTCGAGGTCGTCCTCGGGGACGCCCTGCTCCTTGCCGTCCTCGAAGCTCACGGTGTAGGTGGCGTCCCCGAACATCGTCTCCATGACCTGGGTGACCGTCCCGGTCTCGCCGTCGTACTCGCTGTGCTCGTCGTGCAACACGACCCGGTCGTCCTCCTCGAAGCTCATGCCGTCGCGTAGCCTGTCACTCGACAAAAAGGGACTGATTCGGTGTCGAACACTTATTGCGTCCTCGCCTCTACCGCCGGGTATGATGCGCGTGTCGCCCGCTCGATTCGCCGGTTGGGTCGCCCGGCAGTCCGGTTCGACGGCCACCCGGCGATGACCTCCGTCGACGACCTCTGGTTCCTCGGGGACGAGGCCGCCCAGCAGGCCGAGCAGACCTACCACCGCCTGCGCTCCGAGCACGGGGACGTCGAGGAGTTCGAGACGACGAAGCGCGTCCGACGGCAGCGGTTCCGGACGGTGGCCGAGCGCATCCGCGACAACGGCGCCCCCTACGGCGCCCACACCCTCGCCTACCGGCCGGACGGCCGGCTCCTGCTCGTGCGCCACGAGGGCGTCGACCTCTGGGTGCTCCCCGGCGGCGAGACCGAACCGGCCGAGACCTTCCGGTCGGCCGCCGAGCGGGAACTCATGGAGGAGGCGGGCGTCGAGGCCGAGTTCGAGGGGCTCGACCTGCTCGGCCGGGTCACCTTCCACAGCGACGGCAACTCGACGTGGGGCGTGCTCCCGGTCTTCGCGGCGCGGGCGGAGCCAGTCGAACCCGAGGTTCTCGATCCCGACGACGAAATTTCGGCGGCCGACTGGTTCGGGGAGTTGCCCCCGGACACCAGGGATCGGCCCGTCCTCGCGTCCTGGCTCGAGGACCGCCTGGGATAGGGCCTAGTCCGGCCCGTGGGTCGTCCCCTCGCGGTCCTCGGCTCGCATCCGACGAATCGCGGCCCGGGCGTTGCTCGCGTCGTAGCCGAAACACACCTGCTCGGCGTAGGCCGCGGCCACCTCCGCGGCGTGGATCAGGTTGTCCACGTCGACCTCGACGGCGTAGAGTTCCACGACGGGGGGCGCCCCGAGGCGGTCGACGAAGCCGCTGGCGATGACCTCCAGCCAGTAGGTCGTCCCGTAGGCCGTATCGTACAGCGGGACGACGAACTCGTCGACGAGCGAGGACAGGGCGTCGATGTCGAGCCCCGACCGCTCGTCGAGGTGACCGGGATACGGGTCCGGATACAGCGTCAGGTAGAGGTCGCCGGGGACCCGCTCGCGGGCCTCGGCGACGAAGTCGGTGATCACAGCGGCCCGCCATCGCTCCCACGTCTCGAACTCGCTGTCGGCGAAGCGCCGCTCGCACCGCTCGCAGCGACAGTATCCCTGCCGGGGGAAGCCGACGTCGTCGAGCCGGACGTCGGGGTTCGCGTCGGCGGCGTCCTCGACCATCTCGAGGAGGCCCTCGCGGTAGGACTCGTGGGTGGGACAGACGTAGTCCCAGTCGAAGTACGGCTGGTCGCGGGTGGCGGGGACGCCGTCGGCGTCCACCGCGGCGAGAGCCGGGTCGCCCTCGACGGCCGCGTTGTCGCCGAAACAGGAGATCATGTTCACGGCGTCGGCGACCGGTTCCGTCGCCCGGCCGGTGACGTCCTTCATCTCGTAGCAGGCGAGGTCGAACTCCGGCCAGGAGACCTCCGGTTCGTTCCGGGTGACGACGCCGAACATGCCCCCCGTTCGGCGCGGAGACAGGTAATAGGTTCGAGACGGGTCGGTCGGCGAGCGGTGCGACGGGGACTGGCCCCGCTCTCAGTCCTGGAGGACGAGCTTGTAGACGAGGACCAGAGCGAGCAGGGCGAGTACGACTTGGAACTTGCGGGACATTCCACCTAGGAATCCGGGCAAGAGCATAATAGGTTTTCCGGGGTCGAGGCGCCCCGGTTCAGGCGATGTCGCGGCTGGTGTCGATGGACACCTCTTCGACGAGGTCCAGCTTGATGACGTCGGAGGGCGCCCGGCCGCCCCGGAACTTCGGCACGGCGAGGCGGTTCTCGACCTCGTCGCCGGTGACGTCCGTGTCCAGGTAGAAGATGACGTCGGCGAAGTGCTCGGTCGTGTCCCGGAGCGGCGGGACGCTCCGCCCGTCGAGACAGTGGAGGATGGCGAGGCTGTTGGTGTTGAAGATGTGGTTCTGGAGGTCGTTCATGAAGCTCCGGAACCGGGAGGGTGGCTCCTGGGACTCGAGGACGTCCAGCGGATCGACGATCAGGTTGGAGGTCTCGGGCAGGGCGCTGACGAGCTTGCCGGCGTTGTCGAGCGGCGCCTCGCCGCTGATGTGACGGACGGTCGGGTCGCCGGTGTTCGCCGGCGAGTTGTGGATGCTGTCGAGGACTGACTCGGCCGTCCGGTCGAGGGAGAGCCAGAGGGTCCCCCGGGTGGCCGTCAGTTCGTAGAGAAACAGCTCGGCCTGACTGGCCGGGTGGGCCGCGAGGACGACCATGCTCCCGGCCGGGAGACCGCCGTCGAGTTTGCGGTCGAGCACGTCGATGCCCGTCCGCAACCGGTTGGCCATAGCGTAGAGGGGTTTGCACTTCCCCCCGTTAAAGATTCCGACGCCCGATCGCCGAAATATTTATATTCCAGAACCTACCGTCCCGGCCCGGACGACGCGACGATCGCCCTCGCGATGCGTCGGAATCGCTTGACGACGGTCGGATGCTGGAGCGGGTCGTTCCGGACGTGTGGCAGGGTCACCGCGGGTAGGTCGGTCGGTGGCGAGGGGGCGGTCGCCTCGCCCCTACTGGCGACGGCCCGTTCGATCCAGGCGACGGGCGCGGCGTCGAGCGATCGGGCCATGCGAGCCGTCTTGGCGGCGTCGGTCCGCCCTCGCCGCGTTTCGGTGGCAACGATCACTGTCCCGTCGGCGACTCGCAACGGGTCGACGGCGTCGGGGCCGGCACCGGCAGGACAGTCGAGGAGGACCGGGCGAGCCAGGCGGCTGGTCACCCGCGAGAGGGGCCGGTGCGTCGCGATTCGTGGCGTTCCTGCGGCAACGACCGACACGCCGGGATGGCGGGGACTCTCCTGGGTGACGCGTGCCGGACGGTGCCCGTCGAGGAGGGAGGCGAGCCCCGGCTGGCGCGCCACGCCCGCCCGGATGTGGAGGTCCGGGAGGTGAACGTCGGCGTCGACGGCCACGGGCCGATGGCCGAGGGCCACGAGGGCGGCCGCGAGCCCGAGCACCGCCGTCGTCTTGCCACAGCCACCCTTGCCGCCGGCGACGGCGATCGCCGGATCGGGCGGGCGTCCGTCTGGGGGCACGGGGGATCTGGTCGCCCCATCCGTCTTGAAGTTCGGGTCCGGGGGTTTCAAGACCGAGCGGGTCGCCACATCGAGCGATGCGGCACGACCACATCATCAGCGCCAAACAGCTCTCCCGGGCCGACGTCGAGGAGGTCCTCGACCGCGCCAGCGAGATCGCGGCGGACCCGGGGGCGTTCGCCGACAGCCACGCGGAGACGCTGCTCGGCCTGCTCTTCTTCGAGCCGAGTACGCGCACGAAGATGAGCTTCGCTGCCGCGATCAAGCGCCTCGGGGGCGACGTCGTCGACATGGGCCCGACGGAGTACTCGAGCGTCAAGAAGGGGGAGAGCCTCGCCGACACGGTGCGGGTCGTCGAGGGCTACGCCGACGCGCTCGTCCTCCGGCACCCGAGCGAGGGCTCGGCGATGATGGCCAGCGAGTTCGTGGACGTGCCCCTGATCAACGCCGGCGACGGGGCCGGCCAGCACCCCACCCAGACCCTGCTCGACCTCTATACGATCCGCGAGAACGCCGGCCTCGACGACATCACCGTCGGCATCATGGGCGACCTGAAGTACGGCCGGACCGTCCACTCGCTGGCCTACGCCCTGACCAACTTCGACACGCGACAGCACTTCATCAGCCCGGAGAGCCTCAAGCTGCCCCGGAACGTCCGCTATGACCTCCACGAGACCGGGGCCGCGATCAAGGAACACACGGATCTCGACGCCATCCTGCCGAGCCTCGACGTGCTCTACGTCACCCGGATCCAGCGGGAGCGCTTCCCCGACGAGAGCGAGTACCGGGCGGTGGCCGGGGAGTACCAGATCGACGCGGCCACGCTCGACGACGCCCGGGACGACCTGACCGTGATGCACCCGCTCCCCCGCGTCGACGAGATCGCCCAGGACGTCGACGGGACGGCCCACGCCCGGTACTTCCAGCAGGCCCACAACGGCGTCCCGGTTCGGATGGCCCTGCTCGACCTCCTCCTGGAGGGGTCGCGATGACGGACGAGGAGGAACTGCGGGTCAGCAAGATCGGCAGCGGGACCGTGATCGACCACGTCCCGGGCGGGAAGGCACTGCACGTCCTGGCGATCCTCGGGATCGACGGCTCCGGCGGCGAGGTCGTCAGCATCGGCATGAACGTCCCCTCGGACCGGCTCGGCCGGAAGGACGTCGTCAAGGTGGAGAGCCGCGAACTCAGCCAGTCCGAGGTCGACGTCCTCTCGCTGATCGCGCCGGCGGCGACGATCAACATCATCCGCGACTTCGACGTGGTCGAGAAGCACCGCGTCTCGCGCCCGGAGTCGGTCTCCGGCGTCCTCGAGTGCCCCAACGTCAACTGCATCACGAGCGAAGCCGAGCCCGTCGAGACGAAGTTCGAGGTCCTCGAGGACGGCGTCCGCTGTGTCTACTGCGATACGATCATCCGCGAGGACATCGCCGACCACATCCAGGTCTGAGGCCGCCTCACCGCCTCGGCCGCTCGGCACGGCGCCGACGGCCGGACCACAATCGCTTTGCGCCTCGGGGCGTTGCTCGCGGCTAGGATGGTGGTCGAAATCGTCGCCGGGTTCGTCGCGCTGGTCCTCGCGGTGCTGCTCGTCGCCTACGTCGTCAGCATCTACAACGGGCTGGTGAGCCTGCGGCGCCGCGTCGAGCAGTCGAAACAGAACATCGACGTCCTCCTGAAACAACGGCAGGACGAACTGGAGAAGCTCATCGACACCGCCCGGGAGTTCATGGACCACGAGGAGTCGGTCCTGGTCAAGCTCACCGAGGCCCGGGAGGCCGCCGAGCGGGCCCGGGCGCCCGACGAGCTGGCCGAGGCCGACCAGCAGGTCCGCGAGGCGCTCGCGGACTTCCGCGCCCGCGTGGAGGACTACCCCGAACTGCGCTCGCAGTCGAACATGATGCAGCTCCAGCAGCGCATCGCGGACCTCGAGTCACAGATCGCCGACCGCCGGGAGTTCTACAACGAGGCCGTCACGCAGTACAACACGCGCATCCACCAGTTCCCGTACCTCGTCTTCGCCCGGCAGTTCGGCTTCCGGGAGGCCAACCTGTTCACCGCGAGCGAGGCGGAGACGGCCGACGTCGACGTCGGTGCCGCGTTCGAGTGACGCATGCCGTGGACCGCCACCGCGGCCAGCAACCTGGGCACGCTCCCGCCCGCGCAGAGCGGGGGCGACGACCCGTTCCTCCTGTTCGTGGGCCTCTTCCTCGGCGGCCTGTACGCCATCTACTGGGGCTGGACGCGCTACCGCCGCTACCGCCTCGTCAGGGACACCCCGACGGCAAAGGCCCGGTCCGTCGCCGTCGGTCGCGCGGAGCTCGAGGGACGGGCCCGCCCCGCCGACGGGGCCCTCTCGGCGCCCTTCTCCGAGGAGGCGTGTCTCTACGCGGACTGGGAGATCGAGGAGTATCGCTACGACGCCGACGACAACCGCCACGAGTGGGTGACCATCGCCGACGGCGAGCTGACGGTGCCGTTCTACCTCGAGGACGACACCGGCCGGATCCTCGTCGAGGCGGACCGGGGGGCCGACTTCGACCTCAGTGACGACTACCGGACCGAATACACCGTCGGCGGGACCGAATCGCCACCCGCAGCCATCGCGGCCTTCATCGAGGCCGAACGCGGGGACGTCGACCTGACGAGCGTCCTCGGGGACGCCGTCGGGTCCGTGGCCGAGGTCTTCACCGACGACGGCCGGATCGGGCACTCGAGCAACCGACGGCGATACACCCAGACCATCCTCCCGGCGGGCGAACCGATCTACGTCTTCGGGAGTGCCCAGCCGGTGCCCGTCTCGGCCGTCCCGGATCGGGACGCTGGCGCCAACGAAGACCTCCTCGCCGTCCGGGCGGACGGTGGTACCGGCCTGTTTCTCGTCTCGGACCGCCCCGAGGAGCACCTCCAGTCCCACTACAAGCGGATGGCCCCAATCGCCATCGTCGGCGGGCTCGCGGCGAGCGCGATCGGCCTGTACTTCCTGCTCTCCTGGTACGTCTTCGCCTGACCGGCGGCGTCTCAGGGCAGAACGCGGCGGCGCCGAGCCGACTCGAGTGACTCCTCGCTCCCCAACGATGGCACCGAGAAGGGGTGGATGTCGCCCGATTACTGCGCGTCTTCGATCTCCTCGGCGACGTCCTCGACGTCGTCCACGTCGAGGTCCTCGGCGTCGATGTCGGCCTCCTCGAGGGCGGCCTCGAGGTCGCCACCGCCCATGCCACCCATGCCGCCCATCATGCCTGGCATGCCCATGCCGGCGCCGTCGATGGTCTCCTGGATGACGACGCGGTCGACGTCGACGAGGTCCATGAGCTGTTGGGCGATCTGCTGTTTCTGCATCATCCACTGCTGGTTCATCTGGAGCTGGGGGACCGCCTCGATGTAGAGGCTCTCCTTCTCGACCTCGACGGTCTCGAACTCGGGTTCCGGCGGCTCCTCGTCCTCGTCGGCCTCGTCGCCCTCCGCCTCGTCGGGTTCGACGCGCTGTTCCTCCTCGACGGTGTCCGTCTGGAACCAGATGTCCAGGTCCATGTCGAGGAACATCGAGAGGACGCCCTGGGCGCGCTCCTCGCGGTCCTCGACCTCCTCGATGATCTCGTACTCGTACTCGACGTCCTCGCCGGCCAGTGGGTGGTTGAAGTCGACGCGCGCGCGACCGCCGACGATCGTCTCGACGATCCCCTGCTCCTGGCCGATCTGGACCTGGGCGCCGGGATAGCGGTCGTCCTCGGGGATCTTGTCCGCGCTCACGGTGCGGACCTGCTCCTCGTCGAACTCCCCGAAGGCCTCGGCGGCGGGGACGACGACGCTGCCTTCGTCGCCGGCCTCCTTCCCGATGATGTCCGCCTCGACCGTTTCGAAGATGTGGCCCTGGCCCAGGGCGATCGTTCGCGGGGCGAACTCCTGGTCCTCGCCGACGCCCTCCTCCTCGGCCACGTCGGCGTCGGTCGTGTCCACGAGGTGGCCGTCCTCGACGGTTCGGGCCGTGTACGCGAGCTTGATCACGTCGCCCTCCTGGAGCCCCTCGACCTCGTCCTCGTTCGGTTCTGCGTCGTCGTCGGCCGATGCCGGCTCGTCCTCGGCCGCGGAGTCGTTGCTCATACCGTGACGGACTGTCGTTGCACTCTTAAGGACAACGTTTCCCGGACCGCGGGGCCTCACTCGGGGGCGTCGCCGAGGATCGCCCGGAGCTTCGTGACGTCGAGGTTGCGTCCCGTGACGGGGAGGACGACGGTCTGACCGGCCAGTTCCTGCCCAGCCGCCAGCGCCGCCGCCACCGGTGCGGCCCCGGCACCCTCGGCGAGAACGTGGTCCTCCCGGAGGAGCCGTTCGATCGCGTCCCTGATCGCCGCGTCCGACACGAGGCGGAAGTCCTCGAGGTGTTCCCCGAGGAACTCGGCGGTCAGGGCGAAGGGGACGCTCGTCGCGAGCCCCTCCGCGAAGGTCTCCATCCGGTCGTGTGGCTCGAGGGTCCCCTCGTTCCACGCCCGGTACATCGCCGGCGCCGACTCGGACTGGACGCCCACGACCGAGGCCTCGCCGAGCGCGCCGACGGTCAACGCGTAGGCCGCGGCGTTACTCCCGCCGCCGACGGGCGAGAAGACCACGTCCACGTCCGGTCGATCCTCGAGCACCTCGAGCCCCGCCGTGGCGACGCCGGCGACGAGGGCCGGCTCGTTCGCCGAGTGGACGTACCGGTACCCCGCTTCGACGGCCAGCTGCTCCGCGTGCTCCCTGGCGTCGTCGAAGGTCTCGCCCTGCTTGCGGACTTCCGCGCCGAGGGATTCCATGGTGGCCACCTTTCCCGGGTTCGCGTCCGACGGGACACAGACCACGACCGGGACGTCGAACTCCCGGCCGGCGTAGGCGATCGACTGGCCGTGGTTGCCGGTGCTGGCGGCGACGAGTCCCGGGTCCCGAAACGCCGGGTCGAGGCTGGCCGCGAGGTTGATCCCGCCGCGGACCTTGAACGCGCCGGTCGGGAGGGTGTCCTCGCGCTTGAGCCAGACGTCCGCCTCGAGGGCCCCAGAGAGCGATTCCGACCGAACGAGGGGCGTGCGGGGCAGGTGTCGACGGACGCGCTCCCGGGCGCGGTAGACGTCGGCCACGGTCGGTGGCGTGAGGTCGTGGTACCCGAAGATGGTCGACGCGTCGGGCGATTCGACGGGGTCGTTTCGGGGCGTCACGAATCCCCAGTCGGGGCCGTCGGGCATAACTGTCGGGAAAACCACCACCGCTTTTGCCCGCCACCGGCGACCCGACACCATGTACGAGGTCGAGGTGAAGGTCCGCGCCGACCACGAACGGGTCCGCGAGCGACTCGAGGCGCTGGGCGCGACGCACCTCGGGACGGTCCGGCAGGTCGACACGTACTTCGACGCGCCGGACCGGGACTTCGCGGAGACCGACGAAGCCCTGCGAATCCGCCGTGAGGACCCCGGGGCCGGTAGCGCGACCGCCCGGGTGACCTACAAGGGCCCCCTGGTCGACGCCGTCTCGAAGACGCGGGAGGAGGCCGAAGCCGTCGTGGCCGACGCCGAGGCCACGACCGCCGTCCTCGAGGGGCTCGGCTTCGAGCCCGCGGCGACGGTCCGGAAGGAGCGCGACCGGTTCGAGGTCGGGGAGGTTCTCGTCACGCTCGACGAGGTCGAGGGCCTGGGCGAGTTCGTCGAGGTCGAAACCGAGGCCGCCGAGGACGTCGAAGCCGAGCGCGACCGGGTATTCGGCGTCCTCGAGGACCTGGGACTCGATCCCGGGGAGGGCATCCGGACCTCCTACCTCGGGCTCCTGCTCGGCGCCGACCGTGATGATCGGCAGTAATCATATCCGTCGAAAAAGTTTCCGAAAGTTATAGACTGGGCGCTGGCCAACGGTCGGGCAATGACCGATCGGAACATCCACGTCGAGCCCGCCGCCGGCACGCCCGTCGAGGATCAGGCGATCGAGATCGTCGAGCGCAAGGGCCTCGGCCATCCCGACTCGATCTGTGACGGCGTCGCCGAGGCGGTCTCCCGGGCCCTGGCGAGCGCCTACATCGACCGCTACGGGACCGTGCTCCACTACAACACGGACGAGACGCAGCTCGTGGCCGGCGACGCCGCGCCCGCCTTCGGCGGCGGCGAGGTACTCGAGCCCATCTACCTCCTCCTCGTCGGCCGCGCGACCAAGCGCTACGACGGCGAACAGTTCCCCGCGGAGACCATCGCCCTCCAGGCCGCCCGGGACTACCTC
>Ga0207797_1002508_pt1 | contig 12714 bp, 12 predicted proteins | sample PRCRCaboRojoPR_6_FD_187275 | JGI IMG/M metagenome (GOLD analysis project Ga0207797, IMG submission 187275) | Marine sediment microbial community from Cabo Rojo, Puerto Rico - PR CR 10% Liquid 1 (SPAdes) | ecosystem: Environmental > Aquatic > Marine > Coastal > Sediment | place: Cabo Rojo, Puerto... | reverse complement strand
CGCCGTGGAGCATATTCAGACAGATAGATGGCGGAGAAAAGAGACACCGGAACGGCGATGGCCATGGACAGTATGGTGGCCGCAAACGTTCCCAGGATGACCGGGTACAGCCCGAACGCACCGCGCTGGGGGTCCCACGTTGAGGAAAACAGCACCTCTGCAAGGGAATGCTGGGAAAAAAGCAGCGACGATTTCGCTGCCAGCAGTACAAAGATGGCCACGAACACCGTCCCCACTGTCCAGGTGAGCAATCGCATGGTGCCGCCGGTCAGTCGTTCCTTTTGTTGGCGCTGCCGTAGGCCGGTCATGTTATCCGCGTGTTCCTGTTTCGGCATACGTTCGTTCCTGTTGGAGGATGTCGGGGGAGAGCTGCACGTAGCCGTTTTCCGAGATATATGCCTGTCCGTCGGTGAGTATCCAGAGCACGAAGTCTTTAGCCGCTCCCTCAAATGGTCCTTTTGATGCCAGATATTCCTGCCGGGCCGGCGGGGACGGGTAGACTTCGGCGGAGACGTTTTCTACGAGCTGCTGCCGGCTGTCGTAAAAGGCCTCATTGTCGTCGAGTGTGCCGTTGTCGTTGAGGTCCAATGGGACCGGTCTGATTCCGGCTGCGTATTCGCCTGTTTCTATGTTGTAGGCGTAGTTGATGTTGTTGAACCCGATGGCGTTTTTCTGCTGCTTTATGCCTGTGGCGAGGTTCATGTCTCCGTCGTAGTTGGCGTCAGCCCGGCTCTGCAGGTCGGACTGGGTGTAGTTGCCCAGGTAGGATGCCCATATTTGTGCCGCACCTGAAGCGTCGGATCTGCCGAGCACGACGATTTTGTCGTCGGGGATGTTCTGCCCGACCAGTTCTCCCCAGTGGGTTGTCTCTTTCATGAATATGCTGCGCAGTTCATCCCGGGAGAGACCTTGCTGCAGGATGGCCGCTAATGCAGGGTTGTCTTTGTTGATGGTGGCCATGACCGCGTCCGTGGTGACGGCCACGTAGAAGATGCCCTGCGTAATCTCCTCCTGACGGAGCGGCCGGGAGACCATGCCGATGTCCGTCATCCCGTTCAGGACGTCAGAGACGCCTTTTCCAGCACCGCCGCCGGACACCTCAATGGATACATCGTGCTCTTGCCGGTATTCGTCCGCCCATACGACCATCATGGGGTAGAGGGCCCAGGCGCCTGAGATGCGAATCGTGGCGTTGCTGCTTTGCAGGCAGCCGCAGAACGGGGTGCAGCAGATGATGAGGGCGGCGCATATCGCTGTTGCTCGGCTGGCTGTCTTTTTTGTGGACATTGATGTTCACCAAAATGGTAACCTCATCCCGTATTTAAATATTGGTATTTTACAAATATAATTTTGATTAAAACAAATATTTAACCAATTTTTAGCCAATATTTTTTGTTAAAAAATCCGTTATTGAAACGTTATTGTATTTTTGACAACATATTTATAGTGCCATCCAATTTAGTGCGTCTATATGAAAGTCGAACTGGACAACGTTGTCTGCCTGCAGGACACGGCCATCACCATCAAGGGAGCCCGACGCCGCATAACCGTCCCCGTAGAAATCGTCGATTTCCTCGACCTCGAAGACAAAGACAAGCTCCGGTGGCTGGCCCTCAAAGACGGGACCGTGCTCCTCGAAAAGGTTCCGGCACACGCTGACACAGACGACACAAACACGGACAAATAACGAGAGGGCACGTATTCCAGCGTCGTGACTGTCTATTCCCGGACTTTGCCGTCGTAGACCACGTTTTTTACCACGGTTTCTATACGGGCGAGCGCCTGCCTGGTTGCCTTCAGCATTACCTCGTCGTCGCCGTTGCTTTCCCGGTTGAGCACCAGCTGAAGGTAGCCCTGGGCGATGCAGAGCGGGTTGAAAAAATGATGGGAGATGCATTCCTTGAACAGCCGCTCCCGGCTCAGCTGATCCCGGAGGTCGTTCTCCATCTGCTCCACCGCGTCCAGGTTTCTGACCACGCCGACATATCTCCTGTTCTTGCCATCGTCGTCGGCAACGGGATGAAACCGTATCTCCACCGGTATGGTTCTCCCGTTCCCGTCGGGTGCATGGTAGAGCAGCCGTCCGCCGCGCCGCATGACCCGTACCACGTCGTCGTTCCCGTTGGCTCCGGGCTGGACGATGGCGGGCAGCGGTACATCGCGCATGTTCTCCGGATGCCGACCCAGGAGTGCGGCGGCCGTGGAACCGAGGTACGTGCAGTATCCGTCTGCGTCTAGCAGCATAATGCCCTCATCCACGCTGGAGGGGGCCTGGGCAGTGGTCCGGGTGACGGTACAGAGGTCCATGTGCGTCTCCCTTTGCTTGCAAAATACAAACATTATACCACTTCCCATATATATTGTTTATTTTTCACAATTTTGTCCGGACAGCACAAAACCGGTGACACATGGTTTTTGTACCCCTCCTGGTTTCCCCGGCATGGAGATACGGAAAGCCCGTCCAGCCGACGCGGAAGCAATCGCGGCGCACAACATCGCCCTCGCCCGGGAAACGGAAAACATGTCGATCACACGGGAGACCGCCCTCCGGGGTGTCCGGGCCATCCTCGACGACCCTGCAAAGGGGTTTTACCTTGTCGCCGTGCACGAGCAGCACGTCGTCGGGCAGCTCATGGTCACCTACGAATGGAGCGACTGGCGGGCCCGCTCTATCTGGTGGCTGCAGAGCGTCTACGTCACATCCGCCCGGCGACAACAGGGAATATTCAGCCGGCTGCTCGACAGGCTGCGCGAGATGGCCGATGCACATGACGTCTGCGAGCTCCGCCTCTACGTCCACCGGGACAACGAGGAAGCCTGCCGGGCCTACCAAAGCCGGGGGTTCACATCGCTGCCCTACCTGATGTACGGCATCGACATCTAAGCGGCGCATCCTTTTTATAGCCACGATATAATCCATACACCCATGCATCCATGCAGCGTTACCCCCGCAGACAGAGGTATGCCATGTCAATAAAAACCCATTTCGAGGACCGCTCCCGGTTCTGCTGCACCGGTGACAGCTACAAGACGGCAGACGTCACGCTCTTCGGCATCCCCTACGACGGGGCGGCCAGCCTGTACGCCGGAGCCCGGCACGGACCGGCTGCCATACGCCAGGCCTCATGGGGCCTCGAGCCCTACAGCCCCACGCTCCAGCGCTCGCTGCTCCAGCAGGAGACATGCGACCTGCGGGACCTGCCCGTGTACGGCACGCAGCAAGAAATCTTTCACAATGCCAGGCAGGTGGCGCGTCAGGCCGCCGCGGACGCCACGCCGTTTCTCGCCTTCGGCGGCGACCACTCCGTCACGTATCCGCTCGTCGCAGGCGCGCACGCCGCGGCAGGCGCCCTCACCCTTCTGGTGTTCGACGCCCATCTCGACCTGCGCGACGAATACCTGGGCAACGCGTTCTCCCATGCCTGCGTGGTCCGGCGCTGCCTAGAGATAACGCCGCACGTCTACCATTTCGGCGGCCGCTCCGGCGTCGAAGCGGAATGGAAAAACGACCAGGTCCGCCGCCATCACGAGCTGCTGCCCGAAACAGTCGTCGACGAGCTCCAAAGCAGCGATGCCCCCCTGTATGTCAGCATCGACATCGACGTGCTCGATCCCGCCTTTGCGCCAGGTGTCGGCACGCCGGAGCCGGGCGGCTGCTCCAGCCAGGAGCTGCTGCAGGCAGTCCACCGCCTGCACCCGATTCGCGACCGGCTCATCGGGTGCGACATCACCGAGGTCACCCCCGTGCAGGACCCGGCCGGCATCACCGCCAGCGCCGCGGCGCTCATCGCCCGTGAGCTCCTGCTGCTGATGGCGCCATAGAAATTTTTAAATGACCCGGTTCCATGTTTCCCTGATACCATGGACACCGAGCTGGCAATCATCGGAGCGGGCGCCGCCGGGTACAGCGCCGCCATCTACGCGGGCCGAGCAGGCATAGACGCCATCGTGTATGACACGGGCATGGGCGGCGGGCTTTCCACCTGGGCACCCCGCATAGAAAACTATCCCGGGTTTCCCGAGATATCGGGCGTCGACCTGATGGACCGGATGAAGGAGCACGCGGAGCCCTACGCCGCCTTCCGCTACAACGAGGCGGTCACCGGACTCGAACGCACCGGCGACGGCTTCAAGGTCACCACCGCCAAGCAAGCATATACGGCCGGCGCGGTCATCATCGCCACCGGGACCACCCCCCGGCAGCTGGGCGTCCCCGGCGAAGAAGAACTCCGGGGCCGCGGTGTCTCCTACTGCGCCACCTGCGACGGCTCCTTCTTCAAGGACAAAAAAGTGGCGGTGGTCGGCGGCGGGAACAGCGCCGTCAACGAGGCCATCTACCTCGACGGATTGGGCGCGGACGCGTCAATCATACACCGGCGCGGCCAGCTCCGGGCGGAGGAGGCCCTGGCCCGGGAGATCGACGCAAAGAACATCGAGGTCATATGGAACTCGGTGGTAGAAGAAATCATCGGCGACCCGACGGTGGAAACACTCCGCGTCAAAAACGTGAAAACCGGCGACATTGAGGAGCACGCCTTCAACGGCGTCTTCATCTCCGTGGGCGAGCAGCCCCAGTCGTCGCTGGCCGAGCCCCTGGGCGTCACCGTCGACGACCACGGATACATCGAAACCGACGAATGGCAATGCACCAACATAGACGGCGTCTGCGCGGCCGGCGACATCACCGGCGGCGTCCGGCAGGTCATCACGGCCTGCGCGGAAGGCGCCACGGCAGCGCTCACCTCCATGCACGCCCTCGGAAAAAGCTATCCGTTTTAGAACTGCTTCTGCCGTTACGAATGGGGCGTTTCTGCCTCTGTTGGGACATGCAAAATAGGGGGTGACAGGGAGCTCACCTTCCTCTACTCTGGTAACACTTTGGGCTAAAAGTTAAAATCGGTGGGTTTTTATGACAGGTATGGTTATAGAGGTTGGAGGTCGATGATGAGGCATATGGTACAAATGGCGGCTGCGTTTTTTGTTGTCATATTACTGTCGTTCACGCCTGTCGCGCAAACGGTATATTCTGATGCTACAAACAGCGATCAAGCAGTGGACGCTCGCCTGGATTCATCACTCGCTCATATCAGAATCCAAGACAATATTGCTGGAAAAGCCCGGTCTGATGAGCACGAGATGACTACCGCTGAAGCGGAGGCTCTACTTGGTCGCTTGAAAGCTCTCGAGCAGGCCCTCAGACAGGGGGACGAACAGCGTGCACATAGCATTGCGGTCTCCCTTAAAGAGAGGGGGATATTTCGTAGTAACAGAATTTTTTCTCTCATCCATCAGTACTGCCAGCAGACACAACAAAGTCAATCCCCGATGAGAAATGGGCTGGCAAGATTGATTAATGTTTTTTGTCTGGTAGCGGGCACTGGCGAAGGCCTCTTTTATTATACCCTTGACCTCCTAGTACTTGCATCCGGATTTATCATTATGCTTCCTTTCGCTCTTTTTTCTTCTTTACTAATTTATTTGGGAATGGCTCTCTACCTTGGATTCTACATGCCCCTCTCACATACCATCCCCAGATTCATGACACCATTAGTACACTTTGCACTGAGTAATGGGTCTCTGACCACTATCGGACTAAAGGGAAACCAAACCATTCCGGGTTTCCATGGCTACGACGGAAATATGATCGGATTTACCGGCATCAGTGTGAGCGTGGTGTTTGACGTTTCCCTTAAGCTTCGGCCTCACTACTTTTGTCTCGGCTCAGCCCTTGCAGTCCTCGGCCACAATAACCAATTGATTCAACAGTGATAGGAGCTTGTATTTGACTTTTAAACTTTACTATCCAGAATTAACGGCAGCCGGTACGAAATAGGGCATTTTTAGCTTCTGTTATATATCTCGAAATAGGACTAGCGAGGATTATGAACACATCGAGGTAAAACGGCGATGCCAACCTTGTTGCGCACGTTTTTCAAAATTACCGTGATAGACATAGTGCTGTGGGTCAACGCTGCCATTGGGAAAACGGCCCTAAGACCATTTTTTTATATTTTCTTTTTACCGAAGCATGCAATCCTAGAATCCCTCAGGTTTTCCCTATGCCACGCGGCTCATCCGGAAGGCGCCGGTCAGCCGTACCTCGTCCTGTTCGAGCAGGTAGTCGATCCAGTTGCGGGAGACCACTTCGCCGCATCCCTGCACCCGGATCTGCATGCGGGCGCCGTCCTCTTTCATCTCGACGACGCCGTCCATGAGATGCTTGATGGTCTGCACTTCGAGCTCCTCGTGCATCCCCCGGGTCATGGTGAAAATCGAGGTGGAGCCCATGCGCTGGCAGGTCCCGCTGACCACCTGGAGGAACCGGAAGACCGCTTTGGCGTCCGAGTAGACGACGAGGGTGGACAATGAGTCCAGGATGAGCCGATGCTGCTCGTATTCCTCGGTGAACGCCTTTTCCGCCTTGATGATGGACGCCGTTATCTGCTCCCGGTTGATGGGGCTGTCAACGAAGGTCACGTTGGGGCCTTTTTCGTCCAGCTCGACGCTTTTCGAGTACACGTCGATGTACCGGACCATGCCCTTGTCCTCGTAGGAGGGAAAGTTGCTGTCCAGCTGCTTCATTTCATCCTTCATCTCCAGGAACGAGCGGTCGGTCAGCACGAAGATGACCGGCTCGCCGGCCTGCAGTCCCGCCAGCGCGTAATGTTTCGCGATCGTGTCCTTCCCGATGAACGGCGCCGCGTACAGCAGCGTGTTGGTCACCGGCGGTAGCCCTCCCTTCAGTAGCTCGTCCAATCGGTCGATACCGGTTTCAATCAGCATCTGACACCTCCTCCATCCGTTGTACGAGCGCCTCGAAGGTCTCCATCACGCCGCGTCCCGAGGTCGCGACGGTGTCGATGATGGGCACGTCGTGGAGGTCAAGCATCCGTCGTATCTCCTCGTCGCCGACCGTGGACGGCATGTCCCGCTTGTTGGCCGCTACCACGAATGGGATACCGGCCCTGCGGATGTAGTCCACCGCCGCCCGGGCTTTTTCAAATGAGGGGTCCGAGGCGTCGATGACCAGGATGGCGCAGGAGGCGGTGGCCCCCATTTTGTCCATGAGCGGGGCGAACCGTTCCTGCCCGGGGATACCAAAGAGTTCAGCCCGGTAGCCCTTATGGTCGACTGTTCCATGCTCAACGGCGATGGTGGCCCCCATCCGGTCGACCTGGGTGGACCGCTCCGAGAGCTGCTTGATAAACGTGGTCTTCCCGGCCTTGAACGGGCCGACCACCAGCATCTTGGGAATGTAGAGCTTGATGCCCCCGGGCCGGAACACCTTGAACGGCACCGACGTGCCCGTGACGCCATTCCAGCTGGTCTGTTTCACCCGGTACGCCTGCCCGGTGAACGCGCCCTCCGTCACCGAATGCACCTCGACGATGCCGTCGAAGCGGCGCTGTATCCGGTACATGATGTTTTCCTTGTAGGGCCAGGCGGTAAAATTGTAGATGGCGACGCTGTTTCGCTCCCCGATTTCTCCGTTGATACGCTTGACGCCTTTCAGGGCATCGCGCTCCCCGCAGAGGTCCATCACGTTGGAGAGCGAGTCGAAGGCGAGCAGGGAGCCCTCCGGAACGGTGTCCAGCAATAGCTCCTCGATGACGTCCTCGTAGCTCAGGATGTCATGGGGCTCAAAGATAAGGTAGTCCTGGTCGGACGGCGCGCCGATGAGGCGGGAGTAGCCGTCCACCATATAGAGCGTGCCGGGGTAGTCGGCGAGCGGCCATCCAAACTCGGTGAAGGACTGCCGCACCTGCTTCGGTGACGACTTTGATACGATGTAAATGCAGTCGTTTCCCTGTTTCAGATTGTGCTGCAGCACGTGTATGGCCACGTTGCTTTCTTCGACTTCGGGCGAGATAGAAAACAGGAGCGACTTCTGCTCTGGAATACCGCCCCCCAGGTATTTGTCCAGCCGCGGTATACCAGTTTCTATCATTGTTTCAACTATAAAATCTCATCAATCGCATCGGCCGCCTTTCTCATGGCCTCGTGTACCGATGTGCCGTTATCCGCCATGGTGACCACGGCGAGCAGCGCCTGCGGCCCGGCGCCCATGACGATGAGGGACTGCTTCTTGGTCTCCACCGTTATATGCCCGGGTACGCCGCTGCCTATTTCGTCCATGGCGGTTTCGGCGGCTCCCAGCAGCGTGGCGGTCATCGCGGCCAGTGCCTCGGCGCTCGTTCCGCTGCATGCCTCCCCGGCGATCAGGAGGCCGTCCCGTGAAATGATGAAGCTCTGTTCGATGTCTGCTTCTGACTCAAGGTCGCTCAGTATGTTTTTATACCGCTTGCTCTGCATGGTTCCGCGCTCCTGTATCCGATAATAATACGTTATTTTATAATAACTTTTCTAAATGCGCTGTGTGCTGCAGTGCCTACATCACCAGCTTGAACAGGATGTAGGTGACCAGCACCATGATGGTACCGTGGCGCAGCCCCGCCGCGATTTTTCCTTCGCCGAGCAGCCCGGCGACCACGCCGTTGCCGATGGCCTGGACGAGGGCGGTGCTGACGTAGATGAACTTGTATTCCTCGAGGTCGACGTTGCCGAAGGAGATGCTGCCCACGCTGCTTGAGCTCTCGGTTGCCGCGCCGAACTCGGGGAGGAAGGTGGTGGTGAGGATGACGATGACCGCGAGGAAGACGAAAAAGGCGACGTAGATGATGAGCAGGTACATCTGCATCTCCATCTTTCGCTCCGCCTGCAGGATTTTTATCTCCCGGACGTTCTTTGCTGCCGCCTCGATGACCTCTGCTATCTTGCCGCCGGCTTCCGCCGCCTTGACCACCAGCGAGGTCGTCCGCTGCACCAGCGGGGTTTTGATGCGCTCGCCGAACCGCCAGAAGGCCTCGGTGAACGAGATGCCCCAGGATATCTGCACGGCCATTTTTTTGATTTCGGTGCTCAGCAGCCCGTAGTCGCCGCGGGCCGAGGTCTCCACCGCCCGGGCCATGGTCATACCCGCCTTGCGGGACTCCGACAGGTCGCGCAGAAACTCGGGGAACCGTTCCTCCATGAGGTTCATCCGGCGGAAGCGCGCGTACTCGTAGAAGCCGAAGGGGCCGATGGCGGAGAGAATGGCGAACACGGTGAAGTCGATGGCGTTTTTCCTGATGAGCGAGATGGGCCCCAGGCTGGAGATGACGCCGAACTGGATGAGCATGGCGATGGCCACGAACACCGCCGCGAAGGCAGCCGAGGTGGACAGCACCATGATGCGCTGCAGGGTCTCCTCGTCGAATTTTTCTTTCAGCGCCCCGGTCTGCTCCGGCATGATGAGAATGATGTACAGGATGAGGCTGACCAGCAGGCCGACGCTGACCGCGATGAACGCGTACTCCCAGGGGAAATTGCTGAGGCGGACGCCGCCGGGCAATCCGAACACGGCCACCAGGTTCACGACCACGAAGAGTATGATGAAGATGACGATGCTCAGGTAGATGACGTTGCGCTTCATGATCATGGGCCGTTCTTCCCTGAACTTGGCCCGCTCGTAGACCCCGGTCACCGAGGCGGTCGGCGGCGGCATCTCCCCGCCGAGCATCAACGAGGTCACCTCGAAGGCAAGCGCGATGTTGAGCAGCAGCAATGGATTGGACAGCTGGATGAGCACGGGCGCGGCGTCCTCCGGCAGCCCGATGCCGGTTTCCAGCTGCGACCCGATGACGATGCCGGTGAACGCTAATGCGACCAGGAACATGATGAGGTAACCCCGGCTTTTTTCCACGGTGGGAATGGACAGCACCGTGTAGAGCATGAGCAATATCACGCCGCCCAGCAGCACGGTGACCAGCACGTCGGATATGGGCATGTCGAAGAAGATGATGAACACGTTGAGCAGCGTGGCAAAGATCACCACGACGAAGGCCACCAGCGAGGACAGGAAATATTTCCATTCGGATTCCTTGAACTCCTCCGAGACAAACCCGAGCATGTCCTCCTTGATCTTCCGCTGCGCCCAGGAAAAAATCAGGAAGCCGGCCAGGGCGCCGCCGAGCAGCAGCGTGGACACCGTGGCCATGTCGATGGCGCGGGTCACCACGGCCAGGGCGATAAGGGTGAGCAGGGACACGAATGCGATCCAGGAAATCCGTTGTCCTATCATTTATACCTCCGGGGTCATCGAGGTAATCACGACGGCGAAGCCGAGATGCGCCAGCGGCAGCATCACGAAGGCAACAAGGTACATGACCATCACTGAGCTCCCGCCCGTCCCGCCGCCCTGGCTGACCATGCTCATCACGGAGATCATGACTATGAGGAACAATGGCGCCGCCACGACGACAGTGACGTAGCTCTCCGCCATGACGCCCAGGGTCTCCATGAACTCCTTCTGCTCCCGTCGGTTCTCCCGCATGTATTCCTCGGCCTTGGTGAAAAAATAGCTTTTCAGGTTGCCGCCCGACGTGACCGTGGTGATGGCCCCCTGCAAAAACTCCTGGAACTTTATGGACGGCGTCCGGTTTGCCGCGTTGCGAAGCGCGTTCACGATGTCGATGTTGAAAATAGAGATATCCCGGTAGATCCAGGCTGCCTCTTTTTGCACCTCGCCGTAGATGGGCTGCTCCGCCAGGGCCTTGAACGCCACCGCCGGGGTAACGCCGGCAGAGGCCATGGCCGCCAGAAAGTTCAGCGCGTACGGCAGCTTGTTCTTGATGTCCTTCCGCCGGCTGTTGGCCTTGCTCTCCGGGATCATCATGGTTACCAGATAGGCGATGGCCCCGATGAGAATCGGGGCAGGAACGATAAGGATCAGCAGCTTGGTGGGCAGGACGATGCCCATGGCCGGCATCACCACGAGCGCAAAAACGATGAAGGCAACGCCGGCGACGCCGCCCAGAATGGCGTTCATCCAGGCATAGGCGATGTAGGCCTCCGGCCGCATTTCCAGATAGGCCCGCTCGATGGCCCGCTTGATGTACTCTATCTGCGTCGACTGCGAGGTTTTATCGCCGAGGAGGCGGTAGCACAGCTTCTGGTATCTACTCAGCGGCATGGGAACCCTCTTCTTCGCTTTCTTCCGGTTCCGCTTCCAGGTTCTCAGGTTCCGCGGGCTGCTCCTGTCCTTCTTCATCTTCCTCGGATGGCGGGCGCTTCGGCGCCGGTATCTCCTCCACGTCGAGCTCCTCTGGATATTCCTCTGCCTCGGCTTCCTCGGTCAGCGGCACCACCTGGGGCGTTTCCTCCCCTCCGGTCGCATCCTCCTCCGTCTCCGCTTCGGCTTCGGGCTCCTCAATCTGTTCCTCGGCCGCCAGCGGCCTCCCCTCGCCGTCGCCGCGGACGCGTTTCATCACCCGGTCGGGGTCCTTGTAGTAGGCGGCCAGTATCTCGCCGACGTCGACGTAGTTCTTGATGCCGTTGTCCACCATCCACTTGATGACGTCGCGGCGGCGGTCGAACTCCTCGTTGAGCTCCCGGTCCGTCCAGTTCCGCTGCTCGGCGACCTTGTCCAGCACATGGCCCTTGCCGTAATAATCAAAGGTGTCCTTCCGGGGATTCCAGCTGAACACCTCGTTGGTGAGAATGTCCTCCGTGTTCGGGTCGATACCCACCACCTCGACCACCTTTTTGATGCGGCGCACGCGCTTCCGACCGATCCGGAGCAAGGCCTGGATGGCGACCACGTTCAGCGCCTGCAGCTGCACCCGGGGAATGTTGATGGGGTCGCCCTCGAGACGGTGGACGACGGAAAAAATCGAGTCGGCATGCATCGTCGAATACACGGTATGCCCGGTGGCCATCGCCTGGAACAATACCACGGCCTCCTCGCCGCGTATCTCGCCGACCAGGATGTACTCGGGACGCTGCCGCAGCGCCGCCTTCAGCAGGTCGAACATGCCCACGTTGCTGCCCTTCTCCGCCTCCTCCGACCCCTCCCGGGTGATGGAGGCAATCCAGTTGGGATGCGGCAGGTTGATCTCCCGGGTGTCCTCGATGGAAATAATCTTCATCTGCGGGGGAATGAACAACGACAGCGCGTTCAGCGACGTCGTCTTCCCGGAGGCGGTGCCCCCGGCGAGCACGGCCGACGCGCCGTTCTCCACGGCCATCCAGAAATAGGCGGCGACCTCGGGAGAAATGGTGCCGTATTCGACGAGATGGCTCGGGGTGAACGGCTCCTCCCGGAAGCGCCGGATGGTGAAATTCGAGCCCATCGACGACACCTCCTTGGAAAGACAGGCCTGGATACGGGAGCCGTCGGGCATCGTCGCGTCCATCAGCGGCCGGGCAATCGAGATATGTCGGCCGCATTTCTGGGCCAGCTGGATGACGAAGCTGTCGAGCTCGTCGTCGCTGGAAAACGTGATGTTGCTCCGCACGGATTCATAGTTACGGTGATAGATGTAAATGGGCACCTGCGGCGAATCGCAGGAGATATCCTCGATCATGGGGTCGATCATCAAAACGTCTATCCGGCCGTAGCCCAGGAAATCCCGGATGACGTAGTACATGATTTTTTCCTTCGGCTTATCGTCGATGGAAATAGAGTAATCGCTGAGAATGCGCTCCGCGTTTTTCCGGAGGTAGTCCTTGGCTTCGTCGTCGCTGAACTCCGTGATCTCGACGTCCATGGTCTTGATGAGCGTTTCCTTCAAAAACTCGAATATTTTTTGTTCCTCCACCGACAGCGTCGGCTCCACCGCCTCGTAGATGTACTCGTTTTTGTTGTTGTCAAACAGGATGCGAACGTAGGAAAAC
>Ga0207797_1002507_pt1 | contig 12714 bp, 11 predicted proteins | sample PRCRCaboRojoPR_6_FD_187275 | JGI IMG/M metagenome (GOLD analysis project Ga0207797, IMG submission 187275) | Marine sediment microbial community from Cabo Rojo, Puerto Rico - PR CR 10% Liquid 1 (SPAdes) | ecosystem: Environmental > Aquatic > Marine > Coastal > Sediment | place: Cabo Rojo, Puerto... | reverse complement strand
AACGACGAAAACCCGACGGTGTACTGTATCCTGATGTCTCCGTGCAGCCTGTCGGGGGCGGTCACGATGACGTAGCCGTCGGGGTTGAACCGCCGGACGGCGTCTCCCACCAGCCGGCATACCTCCTGGATGGTGTCGCACGTGTTCAGCTGCATGGCCGTCTCCGATATACCCTGCATTTCCTCCGCCGATGCCCGGATGCGCTCCTCTTTTCTTTTTTGCTCGGTGACGTCCCGGGCGATACCGAGCGTCTTTCCGTCGGGGAGCCGCACCGCGTTTATCTGGGCGTACCGCGTGTCACCGTTTTTCATGGTGACCGGTATGCTGTAGGGCGGGACGTCTTCTCCTTGCCGTCGCTGCCTGAAGCGATGCAGGGCCGTCTGCCGGCTTCCCTCGGGGAAAAATGGCACGTCGCTGAAATGACGGCCGATGACGTCTTCTTTGTCGTAGTCTGTGATGGTGAGCGCGTTGATGGCTTCGAACACGCCGTCTTCGTCGAGGATAAACATGGTGTCGGGGTTCAGTTCAAACAGCTGGCTGAACCGCTCTGCGGTGTCGCGCAGGGCCCGGGCCGCCTGCATTCGCTCGGTGATGTCCAGCGTGGTTTCGATGGCTCCGATGACGTCGCCGTCTGCGTTTCGGAGGGGTGTGGCTCGTACCAGCCAGGTTTTTCCATCCTCCGTCGTGGTTTCTCCCTGCTGCGGTTCGCCGGTGTGTAGCGCTGTTTCGACGGGGCATGTGGGGCAGGGCTTGTTTCGGTGTGCCCATATCTGGTAGCAGTGTTTTCCCTGCAGGTCGCTGCTGGTGCTGTCGACGGACTGTGCGGCTGCCGTGTTCGCCCAGCGTATGACGTGGTCGGTGTCCTGGAAGACCACGTGCTCTGAGAGCACGTTGAACAGTGGCTTTGCCTGTTCAAGCTGTTGAAAGGGATGTGCCATGTTGATATGATGCTGCTGGCAGGTATCCTCCTCGCGTGTGCCGTCCTCCGCTCCTGCCCCATCTGCAATCATATCTGGATTAATATGAGTTATCATAATAAAGTATTTATGGTGTTACCCGGGGGTATCCGCCGGTTTTTAGGATTCCGTTAATTTTATTACCACAATCAGCGTTATTGCGCCATGCGGAAGCGTCCCGTCGCGCTCGTCCTCCTGCTGCTCCTGCTGCCGTTGACCGGCTGCCTCGACAATGGCAGCGCAGAGCCAGCGGGCATCGCCCGGCAGTGCTACGCTGAGATATATCGCCCCGTGAGCGACATCTCCGACGTGCAGCAAAACGGGCTGCCCACGGTGGACGTGGGCTACCAGTACGCAGGAGACAGCATGAGCAACGTCAGCGTCGGGGACATGGTGTTTCTTACCTACCGCGTTTTTCTGCACAACATGGAATCCTTCGAGGGCACCGCCCACTGCCTGGTCAACGGACATCGGCTTTCACCCCGGGATACGGAGCACAGATATCTGCCGACCGACGTCAGCCAGAACGAGATGCTGGGATTGCCCTCGGTTACCCCTACGCGGCGGACGGTCAACGAAGGCAGCGTCTACACGTTCCGGTGGCCCTACCGGTTCGCCAGCTACGGCGTCCACAGCATCGAATGCTACATGGAGGACGCCAACGGCACCCGGCGGGCCAACATCAGCCGCACCATCGCCATAGACCACACGGCAACAGAAGACGACCGATGGGCCCTCATCATCGGCACCGACCCGGTGGGCAACGAAATCGCTGCCTGGAAGGACGGCATCATGGCGTTCGACACCCTGTACAACCACTACGGCTTCCCCCGGGACAACATCATGTACCTGTCCAACGGCTGCGCGACAAAACAAAACATCAGCAGCGCCATGGAATGGCTGAGCAGCCAGACCGGCCAGGCATCCCGGCTGGTGCTCTGGATCTCCGGGCACGGCGGCGTCGAATGGCGCGGCGACGACGACCGGGAGCTCCGCGACGGCACCATCCAGGTATGGGACGGCGTGCTCTACGACGGCGACATCGCCACCTTTTTCGCCGACACCGGCTCCATGCACATCCTGTCCGTCGTGGACACCTGCTTCTCAGGGGAGTTCGGCGGCCCCGACGACCTCGAAAGCATTTTCACCCAGCTGGGCGGCGACGCCAGCGTGGAAGACAAAGGCCGGGTGCTGGTCACCGCGTCCACCACATTCAACAAGGCCATCGCCACCGAGGACGGCGGCATTCTCACCATGCTCATGGCCGGCGCCCTGCAGGGTATCACCGACCGCATGGACACCACGGCCGACTTCAACGAGGACGGCGTCATCACCGCCGAGGAAGCCGCAACCTGGGCCGTGCTCCACATCGACCTCAGCCTCAGATATGGCTTCGCGCAGATGAACGACTGCCACCAGGGAAATCTCGTCCTCCAACAACAATGAAGATAACGCCCGTCGCGGCGGAATCCCTCGGCGTCCGCTCAATGGCCCTCCACGTGGAAACCGCCGATACACGTATTTTCATCGACCCGGCGGCAGCCCTCGGGCCACAGCGATACGGCCTGCAGCCCCATCCCCGCGAGCTGGATGCCCTCGACGAGGCGGAGCAGCGCATCGCCGGCATGCTCGATACCACTGACATCGTCGTCATCACCCATTACCATTACGACCACGTGGCCCGCGACGGCGCCATCTACGACGGGAAAACCATCTACGCCAAGGCCACCGACAGCCACGTCAACAAAAGCCAGCAGCAACGCGGCACGGCCTTCGCCGACCAGCTCGACGATGCCCAGCCCGTCTCCGGCGACGGCCACACCTACGAGCACGGCGACACCACGCTGCAATTCTCCCCGCCCATGCCGCACGGTCCGCCGGGCACCCGCCTCGGCTACGTGACCATGCTCACCGTACGGGCGGGACAGCAAAGCCTGCTGTACACCTCCGACGTCCAGGGGCCCGTTGACGACGCCGCGGCGGACTACATCATCCACGAGCAGCCCGACATCGTGATAGCCGACGGACCGCCCACCTACCTGATCGGCTGGCGCTTCTCCCGGGCAAATCTCGAAAAGGCGGAGGCACACATGTGCCGCATCATGGACGAAACGGGCTGCCGGCTCCTGCTCGACCACCACCTGCTCCGGGACCCGAGCTACCGGGAGCAACTGCCCCGGTTGTACAGCCGCCACGGCGAATGCATACAGAGCTACGCGGAATACCTCGGCCTCGAAAACCGGCTGCTCGAAGCCCGCCGCAAACAGCTCTGGCAGGAGTGAAGCGAAGACTATTTTTACCGCCAGCAGATGCACTATCAATGAAACACGTCGCCGCGTTCATCGTCGCCGTCTTCCTGCTGTCCGGCGCCGCCGCAGCGCTCACCCCCGAAGAGATGCGCTCCGGCGAGGGCGTTCCCATGGCCTCCGACAGCGCCGCCCAGTACGGCCAGGGCTACCGGTACAACGTCCAGGGGCTCATCTACGTCCACATAGAGGGCGACGCAGTCGAGCGAGGCCGGCAGCACGGTCACCTGCTCTACCCGGAGATCATGGACATGCTCCACCGGTGGGCGAACACCATACACAACGCCCCGGTGATGAGCAGCCTGCACATCAACCAGACATCGGAGCGCTACCAGCAGATATCGCAACGCTGGTGGAACTTCTGCCGGAGCCGGGCAATGAACATCTTCTGGGAGCAGTACCCGGCTGAATACCAGCGGGAGGTCAAGGGCATCGCCCAGGGTGTCGCCAACCGCGGCGGCCAGCTGTTCGGCGAACCCGTCACCTACGAGGACATCCTGACGCTCAACGAGATGTACGAGTTCATGTCCATGCTGGTGAACCCGGCGAAGAGCATCCATCCGCTCCGCAGCCTCTACTACGACCTGCTGGGCGTCGCACCTGAGCTGGAGGAAAAGCAGGCCGATTTCATCACCTCCCTGGTCAACCAGCCGCCCGCGCACCACTGCAACGGGTTCATCGCCACGGGCGACGCGACCAGCAACGGCCAGATGGTTGCATCTGATTCAGTCTGGTTCGGCAGCTGGTGGTACAGCTACTACATCGCGCAGCGCTGGAACGTCATCATGGACATCATCCCGGCCAGGGGCAACCGCGTCGTCATGGGCACCTCGCCCGGCCTCATATGGAGCGACGAGGACTACTACCAGAACGACCAGGGGCTGGTGCTCATCGAGACCACCTGCCCGCAGGGGCTCTGGAAGAAAAACGGATTGCCATTGGCCGTTCGGGCCCGCACCGCGATGCAGTACGGCAGCACCGTCGACGACGCCATCGAAGCATTGCGGGGCAACAACAACGGCATCATGAACGCCGTCTGGCTCATCGGCGATGCCACCACGGGCGAAATCGCGCGCTTCGAGCTCGGCCTGTACGAGAGCGCCGTCTGGCGGACCACCAACGGCTTCTACTGGTCGGCCAACAATCCCATGGACCCGTCGGTGCGGCGGGAGCAGCTTCGGCTGGAGAGCGCCAAGGGCGTTCTCTTCCGGGCGTTCAACATCCTGTTCAATACCTCCGGCTACGAGTATTACACATTGCAGTATCATCCCTCGCCGCGGGACATCAGGTTTGAGGAGATGGGCAACGAGTACTACGGCCGCATCGACGCCGAGGTGGTGAAAAAAATCATGTCCACGCCCCCTATGACCGATTTTACCAGTGACTGCAAGCTCACCGACAGCTATCTGTTGGAGGACAACGGCCTGTGGGCCTTTTGGGGTAACACCGGCGGCAGGATATGGAACACCTCGGACCTGCGGCCCAACCTCCGCGGCATCGTCGACGTCCCCCCGGCGGGATGGGTCCGGATGTACGGCCTGTCGGACGATTCCTCCTTCCGGTATCAGCCTGCAAATGCCACGGGCGGCGGCCGCCTCAAATGGACGGTGAACACCTCCACGCCGCGCTACGGCAGCCCCCTGGTCACCGCCAACGATGATATGGTCATCGCGGCGAGCGACGGCATGATACTTGCCCTGGACGCCGACAGCGGCAGCCGGCAGTGGAGCCACCGTATCGGCGAGCGGGCGGTGCAGCCCTGCATGCACGACGGCATCGTATACGCCGGCAGCAGTTCGGGCCTCTACGCGCTCGACGCGGGCAGCGTGACATGGAGCCATGACATGGCGGTGTGCTCCCGGCCCGTGTACAGCCAGGGCATGGTCATCGCCGGGGGAGCCAGCCAGGTTTCCTGCGTTACGTCGTCAAACGGCACCCTGCGGTGGACAACCCGGGTCAACGGCTCGGCATATGTCTCCCCGGTGCACGACGGCCATGTCTACGTGGCGGCCGGCCGGCAGTGCTACGCCCTCGCCGTCGACGACGGCAGCATATCCTGGACATTTGCCGCCATGGCGCCGATGACCGCGCCGCCGGCAGCCCGGAACGGCCTGGTATACGTTGGAAGCTGGGACAACCATGTGTACGCGCTGCATGCGGACACCGGCGACCTCCGGTGGAAACATGCGACCGGATGGGGCGTCGACGTCACGCCGGCCGTCGACGGCGATTATGTCTACGTGGGCTCGATGGACAACGGCCTGTACTGCCTCGATGCCGCGTCGGGCGACCTCGAATGGATGCGGAGCCATGCCTCCGCGGTGCATTCTTCGCCGGTGTTGTACGGCGACTACGTGTTCTACGGCTGCGACGACGGCAATGTGTACGCGCTCAATCGGACGGCCGGCGCTGCAGGGTGGAGCTACGCCCCGGCATATGAGATGCAGGCGGACGTGTACAACTATGTGACCACGGCCGTCCGTTCCACGCCGGCCCTGGCCGGCCAGACCTGCTATGTCGGCGCCGCCGGCCATGTCTATGCGCTGGATGCGCAGACGGAGCCCTGGCCCGTGGAAACCGAGGCTGGCGGAGCCGGCGGAGCCTCATCCGTGTGGTGGATTGCCGCCGTGTTTGTCGGCGCGCTGGCCGGTGTCGCCGCCTACCTGTGGTACCATCACCGCTGGCCGTTTTCGGCGCCTTCGGGGGAATGACGCTGAACTGACGCTGAACTGCGGCCGGTATCACGGCAGACGGGCTTTTTATCGGGAGGCCACGTAGAGATGTGCCTCGTCGACGCCGTCTATCGCCCTGAGCCGGAAGTACGCGGCGCTGACGTCTTCGACGTCGCCGGAGAACATGAGCACCTCGCAGCATGAGCAGGCGGCGGCCTCGAAATCCGAGTGCATGAAGCTCCGGAAGATTTCCATGTGCCGGTGGCGGATTGTGGATACCTGGGCTGCGGCGTCATGCTCGTAGAGCAGGGTGATGACCCCTTCCACGGTGCCCCGTCGCCCGTCCAGGCCGGCTTTTTCCCTGAGCAGTGCGCGCACTGCATCCCGGATGAACGCCGACCGGCTCCGGTACCCCATGTCCGCCGTTGCTGCGCTGATGGCCTCGTCCATCCCGGCGGGGATGCTCATGGACACCACCCGAGCCTGCCGGTTTTCCCGTTTCCGCCGGGTCATGATAGCCTCCGGTACAGGGCGGCGAAGAGGAAGAGCCCGGCGGCGGTGAACACGATAACCCCGCTGGTCGCCACGTCGTAGACGGCTGAGAGCGAGATGCCCAGGAACATTGAGAGCAGGCCGACACCGACGGCCGCCATCGTGGTGCGGCGGAAGGACAGGTCGAGCTGCAGCGCCGTCAGGCCGGGCAGGACAATCAAGGCGACGACGAGGATGATGCCGATGACCTTGATCGACAGCGTTATCGTGGTGGCCACCAGTATGTGGAAGCCCACCGATAACGGCGTCACCGGGATGCCCATCAGCCGGGCTGCTTCCTCGTCGAACGTGATGGACAGGAGCTCCTTGTAAAAGATGCCCAGGAACAGCGCCGCGGCCACGCCCAGCCCGGACACGATGACCAGGTCGGTCTGGTCGATGGTGAGGATGGAGCCGAAGAGGTAGCTGAACAGTTCGACGTTGAAGCCGCCGGCCAGGCTGATGATGATGAGACCCCCGGAGAACCCGATGGCCAGCATCACCGCGATGGCCGCATCTGAATGCGCGATGCCCTTCCGCCGCATGTAGGCAATGGTGACCACGGCCAGCGTGGATACCACCCAGGCGGTCAGCAGCGGGTTGACATGCAGGAGCAGTCCCAGCGCGATGCCTCCGAAGGCGGTATGCGCGATGCCGTCCCCTATCATGGTCTCCCGGCGCAGGATGAGGAAAAAGCCGACCCAGGCGCAGACCAGCGCCGTGATGAGCCCGCCGATTAGCGCATGCTGGAAAAACTGGTAGCCGAGCAGCCGTGGCAGGTCCAGGAGCGTCAGGCTACTCATCGGCGAACACCCCCGTGCATTCGTGCCGGTGGAACACGAAATGGAAATGGTCGCCGTAGACCTCCCTGAGTATCTCGTTTGGCTCCAGGTCGTCCGTGATATCCGCGATGTAGACGTCCCGGTTGACGCACATCACCTTCGACATCCGGCAAAAAACGGCCGCCAGGTCGTGCGACACGATGACGATGGTGAGGCCATGCGAGGCGTTCAGGTCGCTGAGCTTCTTGTAAAACCGCTTCTGCGTGTCGGCGTCGACGCCCGTCACGGGCTCGTCGAGCAGCAGAACCTCCGGGTCACGGACCAGCGCCTTGGCCACGAACACCCGCTGTTTTTGGCCTCCCGACAGGCGGCCGATACGCCGGTCGGCCAGGTCGTCCATCTCCATGAGCCCGAGCGCCTCGTCGACCGCGTGCCAGTCCTCCTGCCGCAGGGGGCGGCCGAGCCGGTCGCGGGTGATGCGGCCCAGCCCGGTGAGCTCCCTGACGGTCAGGGGAAACGACGCGTCGAAGTTGATGGCGTCCTGCGCCACGTAGGCGATGCGCTCCCAGTCGGAAAACGTTTTTTTGTCCCGTCCGAACAGCCGGATGGAGCCGCCTGCAGCGGGGATGACGCCGAGGAGCGCCTGCAGCAGGGTGGTCTTGCCGCCGCCGTTGGGCCCCACCATGCCCACGTAGTCGCCCCGGTTTATGACAAACGATGCGTCGTTGATAACCGTGGCGCCGGACCGGGTGATGGTGAGCCCCTGAGCCTCGATGGCCGGTGCAGCCGTCATGCGTTCAGCCCCCGTTTCAGGTTGTCGAGATTTGCCTGCTGCTGCCCGAAATAGTCCAGTTCGTCGACGGGCCCCAGCATCAGATACAGCTCGAGCACCTCGGCCTCACGACCGGTTTTCTGCCGGAGGGTGGACTGCAGCGTACCGGCGTAGGTGTCCGAGTAGACGGGGTCGACGTAGATGGTGAACACGTTTTCCTGCTGCATCATGTCCACCAGGGAGGCGATGGCAGCTGAGCCGGGCTGCTCGTCGCCGGATAATCCGATGACGCTCTGCTGCTCGAAGCTATACCGCTCCGCTAGGTAGCCGTAGGCCGCATGGGTGGTAAAGATGACGTTTTTCTGCCGGTCGGCCAGCTCCTGCTGGTACTGCTCGTCGAGCTCGGTGAAGCGCTGCCGCAGCTGCTTCCAGCCGTCGGCGTAGGCTGACGCGTTGGCCGGGTCGTGTCCGGCGAGCGCCTCGTAGACTGCCTGTGCCTGCTGCCGTGCCACGTGTGGGCTGACCCAGGTGTGCGGGTCGGTTTGCCCGTTGATGGTGCGCAGCTGGACGGTGGCGGTGGTCTCAACGATGGTCTTGCCGCGGGTGGAGAGCGCCGGCAGAATGTCGGCTTCGAACCAGTGGTCGAGGTGGGCGCCGTTGTAGATGAGCACGTCTGCGTTGTCAGCGGCGAGGATGTCGGATGTGGCGGGCTGCCAGGCGTGTATCTCGGTGTTTGCCGGTACCAGGGTGTCGACCGTCACGTGGGCGCCGCCGATTTCCTCGGCGAAGAAGGCCAGCGGATAGAAGGTGGCCATGACGGTCACCCTGCCGCCGGATTCATCGGCCTGTTCTCTCTGGTAAAAGGTGCCGCCGATGACGGCTGTGGTCACGGCGACGGCGGCGACGAGCAGCGCGAGGTGTACCGTCCGTTTATTGGCTGTCATGTCATATCACTAACCCGGGCCGTTTTATTAATTTTTCCTGTTTTTTTAATAACATATCTGCTGTAACATTTATACGTGCCACGACGTTACGCTCACATGGACATGCGCATCAGCGCAACCGCCGTCATCTGCACCCTCATCCTGGCCGTGCCGGCATCCGCCGTCATGACGCCCTCGGAGACAGCAGACGCCCGGTCATCAGATATCCACGGCATGCTCGCCCGGGTCAACGAAACCATGGTCTTCCATTATCTCGACGAGCTCATGTCATTTGGGCCCCGCTACACCGGTACCGAGAACTGCACAGCGGCAGCGCAATGGATACATACCGAATTTACGGCCATGGGACTGGAAACACGATTCCATGCATGGAATTACGGGGGTTTCAGCAGCCAGAACGTCGTGGCCACGCTGAACGGCAGCAGCGACGCCGAGATCATCATGTCGGCCCACTACGACTGCACGCCGGGCTCCCTCGGTGCAGACGACGACGGCTCAGGCATCGCGGCCATGATGGCCGCCGCGGAGCTTATGAGCCAGCACACGTTTCATCATACCATCCGATTCATCGCTTTTTCAGGCGAAGAGGTCGGCACCTACGGCAGCTTCACCTACGCCCGGCAGGCCTACCAGCGAGGCGACCACATCAGAGCCGTGGTCAACCTCGACATGGTCGGCTACGCCAACACCTCCATCGGCGGCGACATGGTCCGGATGTTCTCCACGGAGCGGACGGAATGGCTCGCCGATTTCTCCAGCAGCGTGGCGGCCCGCTATCCCTCCCTTGAAATGTCCGTCGACGTGGTCCCCAACTACCGCGGGGCCGACCACCAGGCGTTCCTCGACTACGGCTACGACGCAGCCTTCTACGCCCACGCCGACGGCTACCCCTGGGCAAACTCCCCGGGAGACACGCCCGACCACCTCAACCACACCTACCAGGTCAAAGCCACCCGGTATTTCCTGGCCCTGGTCGCCGAGCTCGCCCTGCAGGACGTGCCCCTGCAGGTCCGGCTCACCGCCCCATATGAGGGACGGCTCTACCTCGGCGACCTGCCCCTGATGCAAATCAGCGGCGGCCGGCTCTGGTACACCGGGCTGCGGGGCACCACCGTGCTGCTGGGCAGCGCAACCGCCGCGGCATCCGTGACCCACGAGCATCCCATCGAACGCGTCATCTTCTGCCTCGACGACATCTTCATATCCTGGGACAGCAGCCCGCCCTACCAGTGGCGTATACAGGGAAAACATGCGCCGCCGCTCGGACGGCATACGCTCCGCATCGTGGCATACGACGAGAAGGGCAACGTTGCCACCGACGAGATGGACATCATCATCGTGACGCTGGCCTACCAGTATGCCCCGTGGACGTAACCCGAAGAGGGCAAAAGGTTTATATGGAAATATCCCATAATAATTATATGTCTGTGATAAAGAGCATAGAACTGGTGGGCAGCTCACCCGACACGTTCGAAGACGCGGTCAACACCGCCATAAACGAGGCAAAGAAGACCATCCGCAACATCAGACGCGTCAAGGTGGACGACATGGAAGTACTTATCGAAAACGACGAAATCGTCTCATACCAGGCAAAAATCAAGCTCTACTTCATGGTAGAGCGCTAAACGGGGGAGACAATGCCAGAATATAGCACCATATCGATACCCAAAGACCTGCACCGCGAAATAGAATCGCTCATAAAGGACAACCCGGGACTGGGCTACTCCAGCGTGGCAGAGCTCTGCAAGGAAGCCATCCGCCTCCGCCTCTCCGAGGTCCGCATGGAACAGCGAGAGGGCATGCTCAGCGAGGTCGAGGTCGAAGAGCTGCTGGAAACGCTGGAACAAAGCCTGCGCGAAGAATAAGGCCCATGCGCATCCTGGCAGCCGCGGACTTCCACGGCAAAGCACACCGCTACCAATCCTTCCAGGCAGGCATACCGGCAGAGCAGCCCGATGTCGCCGTTCTGGCCGGCGACGTCAACGGCAGCCCCTCCTTTTTTTCCCTGCTCGAAACCCTCGACGTGCCGACACTGGTCGTCCACGGCAACATGGACAGCCTCGCCGTCGGCGAACGCATACACGCCATCGACAGCGCCATCTTTTTGCACAACCAGGTGTACTGGCATGACGGGTTCGCCTTCGTCGGCGTCGGCGGCGCGTCACCGAAGACAGCGGAGGTAACGCCCGTGGACGATATCACGCCGCAGCAGCTCGACGAGACAGCCTGCGACGTCCTCGTCACCCATGTGCCGCCCAAAGGCGTCAAAGATGCAGCCATGCTCGGCCGACACATCGGTAGCGACTGGGTACGCCAGTTTATAGAGAAGCGGCAGCCCCGCGTCGCCCTCTGCGGGCACGTACACGAGGACCGGGGGCACGCATGGCTCAACGAGGCCATGGTCGTCAACTGCACCATCGGCAAAGGAGGCGCCTACACGGTCATAGACCTCGACCACGATATCTCGGTCCGGCACGAATAACTAGGGGTGATGGCGGACCTTGACCGCCTCGCCGACCTCGCTCTCCCGCATCTCGTCACCGTTCATGGTCGCCTCGCCCACCCCCCGGATGTCGCCGTCGTGCAGCACTACGACCTCGTCACCGCACCTGATGCCCGGGTCGGCGTCAACGACACCCACGGCGAACACCGAGCCCAGCGGCGTGAAATCCTCGATGTCCACCCGGTAGCTTCCCAGGCCGGCCAGCCAGCCGGCGCCGTCCAACGTCAGCGAAAACAGCCCCCGCTCGGGCACAAACATGCCCAGCTGCATGTCATCCCTGAACACGCGGAAGCGGGGATGCCGTCCCTTCACCACCGCATCGTCCAGCAGCCCGGCACTGCCAAACTGGTAGCAGAGCAATGCCGCCACCCATTCCCGTTTCCGGGTCTGCCAGGATACACCCTCGTAGGACGCGGTTTCCTCCCGGAGCGTATCCGTCAGCGCGGTGAGCGAATCCCGCGACGTCGGATGTCCCCGGCAGGTGTCCACGGCGTCCAGGTCCAGAAACGAGGCAATATCGTCGGGCAGATGCTGCACCACTAGGTCATAGTCATTTTCCCGCAGGTAGCGGTCGAGCATCCCGGTGACCACGGCCTGCTCGTCCCGGCTCCATCTGCCCGTCACCGAGATGTCGTAATGGGCCGCCGGGTACACCGCGTCGAGCTCGATGGGAACGATGCCCAGCGGCGAGGTCACCACCATCCTGTGCGTGGCGTAGGGATTCCCGCTGGCTCCGATGGCTTCATCAAACCGGCGGTGGGAACGCGACCGGGAATAGGGTTTCCCCGCCGAGCAGGGCAGCAGGAGCAAAATCGACGCCGACGGCGGCTTCCGATACCGGGACAGCACGCGACTGCGGAAGCGCTCGACGTCCGGCCGGAAGAGCGACAGCGGCGTCGCATTGACGGTGCCGCCCCGCACGGGAAACCGCGCCTCCTGAAATCCCGTATGCCCGATGTCGAGCAACCGCAAAATAGAGAGATGATGCGGCGACACCTGGCAGCGCCGTTCGACCAGCGTGCGCAGCGACCCGGCGGCGATGGCATGGCGCACCTGCCGCATCTCCGATAGAGCGGCGTTGTAGTTATGCGCGAGCAACCCATCGAAACCCGTATCATCCGTGCAGCCGGGACAGCGGCAGGGCAACGCCGCGTATGCATCGGCCGGCACGGCACCGTCGATGGACAGAAACAGCCCATCGCGGGCGGCCTCGACGAGCGGCAGCGAATCAACCAGGTCGACGGTACA
>Ga0207797_1002506_pt1 | contig 12716 bp, 12 predicted proteins | sample PRCRCaboRojoPR_6_FD_187275 | JGI IMG/M metagenome (GOLD analysis project Ga0207797, IMG submission 187275) | Marine sediment microbial community from Cabo Rojo, Puerto Rico - PR CR 10% Liquid 1 (SPAdes) | ecosystem: Environmental > Aquatic > Marine > Coastal > Sediment | place: Cabo Rojo, Puerto... | reverse complement strand
CGGCATCTCCCAGAAGGTGTCCAAGAAAGTCCGACTCGGCGCCGATCGACTCTGGCACGAGTACCTCCATCGCGCGCTTGGAGTAGCCCTGCCAGAACGCCCGGTCGAGCAACCACGGGAACGACGTCCGGTACTCGAACACCTTGTGGCCCACCTCGGCGTCGGGTGTGTAGTAGACGCCATGCCCGTATTCCTCGGCCATCCGCGCACACAACTCGGTCTCACCCCCCTGGAGGTTGGCATCCCCCTGTCGACCCCCAACGTTCGTGTCGAATCCCCCGAGATCCAGAAACACGTCCCGGCGGAACGAGATGTTCGAGCCGAACGTATTCCGGACCTCCCCAGGCCCGTCCGCGAACCCACGGTGCGTGACCCCGACCAGCCAGTAGAACTCTTCAGGAAGAAACGCCGGTTTGCCGGCGACCCACTCCGGAGTCATCTTCCCGCCGACGGCGGGCACGTCACGTTCCTCGTAGACCTCGACAAGTTCACCGATCCAGTCCTCGTCGGCGACGGCGTCGTCGTCCATGAACGCCACGACGTCACCGGAGGCGACCCGCGCGCCTGCGTTTCGGGCGGCGAGGAGGCCGACGTTGTCAGACAGGCACTCGACGACGACGTTCCCCACGTCTTCGTAGTCGGTCCGGAGGGTTCGACAGACGGTTTCGTTCCCGTCGGCCACGAGGACGAGTTCGAGGTCGTCGTGGGTCTGGGCGCGGACACTTTCGACAGCCTCGCGGAGGTCGTCGTATCGCTCCATCGAATGTTCGCAGACGACGACCGACACTCGCATCGTCACGGAGTCCTCGGTCACGGAAGTTAGACGTTGCGCTCCGGACCGATAGCGCGGGATTTCGTGTCGTTTCCGGCCGGAGACGAAACGATGATTGATCGGTGAAAACCGAGTTACGTAACCGGTTCGTCGGCCATATGACAAGGCTTATGCGCGCACTGGGATTGTTCCCGCCAATGAGTACGTGGCGGGAGCGGCTGGACGAGGAGACCGTCCCAGACGTCGCCTGGGCCTGGCTGGCCGAATTCTACCACTATCCCACGCTCGTCGTCCTCTTCGTCTTCGCGCTCTGGACGCGGACCGCCGCCTGGACGAACTTCACCACCCAAGGCACAGTCCTCTACAACGGCAACGACCCGTACTACCACCTCCGGTCGGTCCAGTACGTGGTCGAGCACTGGCCGGCGACGATGCCGTTCGATCCGTGGACGAACTTCGCGTTAGGAACGTCCACGGCCCAATTCGGGACGCTATTCGACCAGCTCATCGCCACGGCGGCCCTGATAATCGGACTGGGAAGTCCAAGCGCCGAACTCGTTCGGATGGTTCACCTCTTTGCACCCGCGGTGTTCGGGGCGTTCACGCTCGTTCCCGCGTACGTCATCGGCCGGCGATTGGGCGGGCGGTTCGGCGGCGTCACGAGCGCAGCAGTTGTCGCCTTCGCCACAGGAGGCCTCTTCTTCCAGGGGTGGGCCGGTACGGCCGACCACCAGATCGCGGAGGGCCTCTTCCAGGCGTTCGGCGTCCTCGGAACCATGGTCGCGGTTTCGGTCGCTCGCGAGGAAAAGCCCGTCTACGAGCTCATCGTCGAGCGAGAGTTTTCCGCGATTCGCCGCACCATCGGCTGGAGTCTGCTCGCTGGCGCCGGGGTTGGCGCATACCTCCTCGTCTGGCCGCCCGGCGTCCTCCTCCTGGGAATTCTGGGTGCCTTCTACCTGATATATCTGAGCGCGGTCTTCCTCCGTGGCCACAGCCCCGAACACGTCGCCATCGCCGGGGCGATCTCGATGCTCGCCGCCGGGGCAATCGCCCTCTCGACGACCAACACGCTCGAGGTGAGTGCGACGTCTCGATCGCTCCTGCAACCGGGGCTCGCGTTCGCCGTGGCCGGGGGCTGTGGGTTCATGGCCTGGCTGGCCCGGGTCTGGGACGATCGCAATCTCTCGAGGCTTGCGTATCCGGTCGCCATCGTGGCTGTTGGTGGCGCCGCCTTCGGTCTCCTTGCAGTGCTTTCCCCGAGTACCTTCAATTTCCTCGTCAAAAACGTCCTTCGGGTGATGGGACTCGGCTTCGGAACCAGCCAGACCGCCGCCACCGTCGGCGAGATCTCACCGATGCCGCTGTCCCAGCTGACCGAGAGCTACAAGCTGGCCGCAGTAACCGCCATTGGCGGAATATTCGTCGTACTCTTCCGCCAGATTACTGACGAGGAGCCCCGGGGCGAGGACCTGCTCGTCGTCGTCGTCTTCGTGTTCGTCCTCATGGCATCGCTCACCCAGCAGCGGTTCTCCTACTACCTCACGATCCCGATCGCCGGGCTCACGGGCCTGTTGGTCGGGTCTGTCACCAGGTACGTCGATTCCACGAGCAGCGGCGACGGGATCGAGACCCACCAGATCATGACGATCGGCGTCGTCCTGCTGGTCGTCCTCGTCCCGATGGTGGCGTTCGGTTCCACGGCGGCGGCCGCAGCCAGCGCCAAGAATCCCGGGGGGAGTCAGGGCTGGCAGCCGAGTCTCGAATGGTTGCAGGACGAGACACCGGAGCCCGGTCAATACGCGAATCCCGACGGCGAACCGATGGAGTATCTGGGGACGTACTCGCGGACCGACGACTTCGACTACCCGCCGGGGGCCTTCGGCATCGTCTCGTGGTGGGACTACGGCCACTGGATCACGACGAACGGCGAGCGAATCCCGAATGCAAATCCCTTCCAGCAGGGTTCGGCGTTCGCTGCCAACTTCCTGCTGGCCGGGAACGAGTCGACGGCCGGTGACGTCCTGGCGGACCGGGACGAGGACGACGCGAAAACCCGGTTCGTCATGGTCGACTGGAAGATGGCCGAATCCGAGAGTCTCGTCGGCGGCAAGTACTTCGCCCCGCCGGAGTTCAAGGACGGGGTCAACCGGAGTGACTTCTTCTCGCGGGTGCTCAGCCGGTCGACGCTGCAGCAGGGCGGCAACCTCTTCCAGGCGACCCAGTTGATCCGCCACAAGCAGGCTTACTACGACTCGATGACGACGCGGCTGTACCAGTACCACGGGAGCGCCAAAGAGCCAGCCCCCTACGTCGTCGAGTGGCAGGGGCAGGAGCAGCCCCTCCGTGGGGGCGGGAGCTTCACGTTCGCGAGTGACTCCGGCGAGGGGCCGTCTCCGGTGGTTCGACGGTTCGACACCGTCGCCCAGGCACGGGAATACGTGGCGGAAGCGCCAGACATCAGACAGCTGGGCGGGGTCGGGGCCTACCCGTCCGAGCGAGTGCCGGCCCTGAAGCACTATCGGCTCGTCCACGCCAGCTCGATCTCGGCGCTGCAATCCAGCGGCTACCGGAACGCCCGGCTGCGGACGGTCCAGAACGCGAACCTCCAGGCCGTGCTCGGCGAGGGAACCTCCCGGCAGGCGGCGCTCGGCTGGCTGCTCGACACGACACCCAGCTGGACGAAGACCTTCGAGCGGGTCGACGGGGCGACAATCGAGGGAAGCGGCCCGGCGAACGAAACGGTCCGGGCGAGCGTCCGCCTGCAGCCCAACGCCGGCTCGGCGTTCACCTACACCCAGCAGACTCGGACCGCCGATGACGGCTCGTTCAGCCTGACCGTCCCGTACGCGACGCAGGGCGACGAGGCGTGGGGCGTGGCCGAGGGCTACGCCAACTCGAGCGTCGAGGCCCTGGGGGCCTACAACGTGACGACGGTGACGACGGTGGAGAACGGGACGGCCACGCGGTGGGCCGGGCAGGTCCACGTGAGCGAGGGACAGGTCCTCGGCGAGGACGACTCGTCGGCGACGGTCGAACTGGAGCGGGAGTCGCGCAACCTCACCATCGACACGTCGACGGGCGGGTCCGACGGGTCGGACGACGAGACCGGATCGAGCGACGGGGGCAATTCGATCGAGCCCGCGGACGAGTCGCTCGTCGGCGCCCGCGCGGCCGGGTGAGCCGTGAGCGACGACGCGCCGGCGGGGAGGGCCGAGGGGGCGGCTCGAACCGGCGCTCGTGACTGGGTGAGCGTCTACCTCAAGGGCGTCGCGATGGGGACGGCGGACACGATTCCCGGCGTCTCCGGCGGAACGATCGCCCTGATCACCGGCATCTACGAGCGGCTGATCGAGGCCGTCGCCGGCATCGACGCCGGCCTGGTCGCGGCGCTCGGGGGCGTCCACCGACGGTCGGGGCGAGCGCGGTTCGTGGGAACGCTCCGGGAGCGTGACGTGCCCTTCCTCGTCGTGCTCGGCCTGGGGGCGGTCACGGCGGTGGTCGTCCTCTCCAGGGTCGTCCACGCCGCGCTCGTCGATTACCGGGCCGGGACCTTCGCCTTCTTCTTCGGGCTCATCGCCGCGTCGGCGGTCGTCCTCTACCGTGAGCTGACCCTCGAGACGCCGGGGAGTGCGGGGGCCGCGCTCCTCGGGTTCGCCATCGCCTTCCTCCTCGCGGGGGCGTCGAGTGGCGAGGTCGTGGCTCACAGCCTGCCCGTCGTGTTCGTGACCGCCGCCATCGCCATCACGGCCATGATCCTCCCGGGCGTCTCGGGGTCGTTCCTGCTCCTGTTGCTCGGCCAGTACGAGTTCCTCACCGGCGTGCTGACCCGGTTCGTCGACGACGTGATCGAGGTGGTCCGGGGCGGGGGGACCGAGGGCCTCCTCGAGGGTGGCGCCGTCGTCGCCGTCTTCGGCGTCGGCGCCCTCGTCGGTCTCCTCTCCGTCGCGAAGGCGATCCGGTGGGCCCTCCGGCGGTATCGCCGGGCCACGCTCGCCTTCCTCGTCAGCCTCATGGTCGGCTCGCTCCGGTTGCCCGTCCTCGAGACGTTCGGGGCCGTCGAGGCGTGGTCCGCGATCACGGCCGTCGGCGTCCTGACGGCGGCGACCGTCGGTGCCGTCGCCGTCCTGGCCCTGGACCACTACACGAGCGACCTCGAACTCTCCACGGATAGGTAGTTCTTTGACGCCCCTGGGCCACAGGGGAAATCAGCATGGCCTCAGACGTCGGAACCGCGCCGAGAGCATCGAGCCGTTGGGCGGGTGGGTCGCCGTGGTAGTGGACGCCCTGACGGTCGAGGCGATCCTTGCCGGACTCGCCGGCGGGGCCCTCGGGGCCGCCATCGGCGGGCTCCCCGCGTTGAGCCTGGCCGGCTTGCTAGTGGTCGTCGGCCAGGCGGCAGACGTCATTGCCCGGGCCGTCGGCGAGGGGCTGTTGGCCGATCCGACCGCTGTCGGCGGCGTCGGGCTGACCGAGACGGTCGGGCTCGGCCCGGCGCTCGGCCCACACGTGGCGTTCGCCGGCGGGGTTGCCGCCGCGGCCTACGCCGGCCGGCACGGGGGGACCGGCGCCGACCATCCCTACCACCCGGCCAAGGCCGTCTCGGTACCACTGGGAAGCTCGCCCGACGTCCTGCTCGCCGGCGGGCTGTTCGGGGCCATCGGCGTCCTCCTGGCGCGCCTCGCGGCGGGGCTCTCGTTACCGGTCGACCCGGTCGCCTTCGCCGTCGTGGTCTCCGCGGTCGGCCACCGGGTGGCCTTCGGCTACCCGCTGCTCGGCCGCGTCCAGGACGCCACCCTGGACATGAGCCCCTTCGAGGCGGGGGAGCGACGGAGCGGCGACGAGGCGACCGGCGAGGGGCGACTCGTCGTCGAGCCCTGGCAACCCGACCACTACGCCTGGGAGCACGTCGTCGGCCTCGGAGCCGTCGTCGGCCTCGTCGGGGGCTACCTCGGCGTCGCGACCGGAAGCGCGTTCCTGGCCTTCGGCGTCGCGGCGGCGAGCCTGCTGTTCCTCAGTCTGGGCCACTCGCGCATCCCGATCACCCACCACATGGCCCTGCCGGCGAGCATCGCGGCGCTCGGTCTGGCCGGGCAGGACCCCCGACTTGCCGTCCTCGCCGGCGCGGTCTTCGGCATCCTGGGCGGCCTGTTCGGCGAACTCGCCCAGCGCACGCTCTTCGCGCACGCGGACACGTACTTCGACCCCTCGTTCGTCTCGATCCTCGCGACGAGCCTCCTGCTCGCCCTCCTGGCGAGCGCCGGCCTCCTCGCCCCGTCGGCCGTCCCGTACCCGGTCCTCTAGGCTCGGGCCACGCTGTCGGCGATCCAGTCCGCGTAGGGGTCGTCGACGTCGGCCTCGTCGAACCGCTCGATGCCGGGCACGTCGTAGGGATGGGCCTCGCGTACGCGCTCGAGGAGCGCCGAATACCGCGCGTCGGTGGTCTTCGCGAGGAGGATCACCTCCCGCTCCTCGTGGACCTCGCCCTCCCAGCGGTAGACCGAGTCACAGTCGACGGTATTCACGCAGGCGGCCAGGCGTTCCTCGACGAGCAGTCGAGCCAGGTCCTCGGCGGCGTCCGGCGGGGCCGTGATGTACACTGTCGGCATGGCGGACGCTGGATCGCGCGGCGAAAAGAGAGTTCGGGGTCAGTGCTTGATCGGGTTGTACGTGCCGGTGATGTCCCAGTCGTGGACGCAGTGTGGATTGCCACGCGTCTCCGGGTCGGCGGCGACCCAGGTCCCCCGCTCGTCGCTCCAGACGTCCTCGCGGCCGCAGCGCTCGCAGCGTCGCCGGTCGGGCGGTTCGAGGATGGGCATGGCGGAGGAGAAGCGGCCGAGCACCTTGAATCTTCACGGACCGGCGCGCCAGGCTTGAAGGCGGCTCCGGGCCAAGGAGACCCATGCCCGACCGACGGACGGTCCTCGCCGCGATGGGGACGCTCCCCCTTGCCGGCTGTCTGGGCGGCGACGGCGGCGACGATGGTGACGGCCCCACGCCCGAACCCTTCGAGGGGGCCATCACGGTCCAGTCGTCGGCCTTCGAGGCCGGAGAGGCCATTCCCCGGCAGTACACCGGCGACGGCGCGGACGACTCGCCGCCGCTGTCCATCGCCGGCGTTCAAGCGGACGCCGCCTCGCTCGCGCTCGTCGTCGACGACCCCGACGCCCCGGATCCGCCGTTCACCCACTGGCTCTGCTGGGCGATCCCGGCCGACACGACGGAGCTGCCCGCGGGCATCCCACAGGAGGAGCGGGTGGCCTCGCTCGGCGACGCCGTCCAGGGCACCAACGACTTCGGCGAACTCGGCTACCGCGGCCCGCTCCCGCCCGAGGGCGACGGGCCTCACCGCTACCGGTTCACGGTCAGCGCGCTCGAGGCGCCGCTGGCTCTCGACCCCGGGGCGGACCGGACCGCCGTCGACGACGCCCTCGCGGGGAACGTGCTCGAGCAGGGCCGCCTCGTCGGGCGCTACGAGCGCTGAGGCCCCGAGCGCGGATCAGAAGTCCGGCAGGTCCTCGGGCCCCTCGAAGTCGGCCTCCCAGTCGATGTACTCCTCCTCCAGGACGTCACAGACCACCTGGCCGAGCTCAGTCATCGCGGCGTTGATCCCGGAGACGGTCTCCCAGGAGGCGAGATCCGGGTGGACGTCCCGCTCGCGCCAGTCCTCGGGGATGCCGGGGGCGTGATAGCCGACCCGGTCCGCGAAGTCGTCCCAGAAGAAGTCGAAGCGCTCGATGAGGGCGAGGTCCCGGACGATGGCGTACTCCGCCTCGGTCAGCTGGGTCTCGGCGGCCCACTGGTCGAAGGCCCGCTCCCAGGCGCCGTCCTCGAAGAAGGCCGAGAGCTCCGCCCGCCGGTAGTCGTCGCCGGCGACGCTGGCGTCCTCGTACTCGTCGGGGTCGACGGTGCTCTCGAGTTCGGGCGGGGGCGGCGCCTCGACGTCGAGGCTCATGGCCACGCCTTGGCCCAGGGCGACCATAAACCCCCGAGGGCGGCAGATGTCGACAGGGGTAAACGGCCCGACCCGCTTACCCGTGACAATGAGCGAGCGCGGGCCGACGGCCGACGGGCGTGACGCGCCGTCGGTACCCGAGGGGATGTCGGACCCAGGCAGTGCGGGCGCCGGCTCGGTGACCGTCGTCGGGACCGCCCACGTCTCCCACGACAGCGTCGCCGAGGTCGAGGAGACCATCGAGCGCGAGCGTCCAGACGTCGTCGCGGTCGAACTCGACGAGGGTCGCTACCGGCAGCTCAAGGGGGAAACGCCCGAGGATCTGGACCCCGGCGACGTGCTCTCGGGCAACACCGTCTACCAGTTCCTGGCCTACTGGCTGCTTTCCTACGTGCAGACCCGCCTCGGCGAGCGCTTCGACATCGAGCCCGGCGCGGACATGCTGGCGGCCGTCGAGACGGCCGAGGCCAACGGCATCGACGTGGCGCTGGTCGACCGGGACATCCAGGAGACGATCCAGCGGCTCTGGAAGCGAATGCGGCTCCGGGAGAAGCTCAGGCTGGTCGGCGGCCTCGTCGTCGAACTCGCCGACCCGCTGACCGTCGGCGTGTCGCTGGGCTTCGTCCTCGGGACGATAGTCGCCGTCGCCGTGGAAGTGCTGGCCGGCCCCGTCCTCGTCCCCGCGGGGCTCGCCGCCGGCGTCACCCTTCCGCTACTCGGGGGGCTCGCGTCGCTGCTCGTGACGCTGGTCGACGGGTTGCTCGTCGCCGGGATCGTCGGCCTGGTCATCGGGGTGCCGATCGCCGCGCTCATCGGCCTGATGGCACCGGCGGAGGACTACGAGAACATCGAGGAAATCGAGATGGAGCGGCTGACGGACACCGACGTGGTCACGGCGATGATGGAGGAGTTCCGTCGCTTCTCGCCCGGCGGTGCCCAGGCGTTGATCGACGAGCGCGACGCGTTCATCGCCCACCGGCTCCTGGCACTCCGCGACCAGGGGTTCGACGTCGTGGCCGTCGTCGGAGCGGGCCACCAGGCCGGCATCGAGCACTACCTCGAGAACCCGGACGAACTCCCCGGCATGGGCACCCTCGTCGGCGAGCCGGGCGGCCGGCGGTTCGGCTCCCTCGCCTACAAGGCCTTTGGCTACCTCTTCACGCTCGGATTTCTCGTCTTCTTCGTCCTCCTGGCCATCGCCGGCGTCCGCCAGCAACTCCTGCTGGGCCTGTTCGTCGCCTGGTTCCTCGTCAACGGCGTCATCGCGGCCGGGCTGGCCCGCGTGGCCGGCGCCCACTGGACGAGCGCCGGCGTCGGCGGCGCCGTCGCCTGGCTGACGAGCGTCAATCCGCTCCTCGCCCCGGGGTGGTTCGCGGGCTACGTCGAGCTGCGGTACATGGACGTGAACGTGGCCGACATCACCCGGCTGAACGAGTTACTCGGCGACGAGAGCACCCCCGTCGCCGAACTGTTCGGGCGGATGCGGGAGGTCCCCCTGTTCCGACTCATCCTGATCGTGGCGATGACGAACGTCGGTAGCTTTGTCGCGAGCATGCTGTTTGCCTTCGTGGTGCTGCCGGCGATGTCGGCGCCTGTCGGCGGCGTCGAGGGTATCGCCGAGAAGATGCTCGAGGGCGCCTTCGAGAGTGCCCGGTTCCTCTGGGGGCTCGTGGCGTGAGCCTCGCCGGGCTCCGATTCCACCGGAAGGAGCTGCTCGACTTCGCCGCCGCCTGGATCGCGTTGAGCGTCGCCTTCGCGCTGTTCCTCAACCCGGTCCTCGTCCGGGGGCTCCTCCGGGGCGGCGTCGTGACCGGCGGCCAGATCGGCAGCGCCGTGGCGGTGAGCGCCCTGACCGTCGGCGTCGGGTTCCTCCTCCACGAACTCGGGCACAAGGTCGTGGCCGTCTACTTCGACCAGGTGGCCGTCTTCCGGGCCGATTACGGCATGCTGGGCCTGGCCGTCGTCTCGGCCCTCGCCGGGTTCCTGTTCGCCGCGCCGGGAGCCGTCCACCACCGGGGGCGGATCACCAAGCGCCAGAACGGCCTGATCGCCCTGGCGGGCCCGGCCGTGAACGTCGCCCTGGCGGTGACGTTCTTCGTCGTCGGCGGCCTCGGCACCGGCTTCGCGGCCAGCGTCGGAAGCCTGGGACTGGTCGTCAACCTGCTCCTGGCGGGGTTCAACATGATCCCGTTCGGGCCGCTCGACGGCCGGAAGGTGCTCGCCTGGAACCCCGTCGTGTACGCGCTCACGGCCCTGTTCACGATCGGGCCGGCGATCTTCGTCCTGTTCGGCCTCGGCCTCCCCGGGGTCGCCTGAGGCGTCGATAAGACACGTGGTTTAAAGCGCCCGCAGTCACAACTCGGCCATCATGCAGACGGATCGGCGCACGTTCATGAAGGCAAGTGGCATGGCGGCCGTCCTCGGAACCACCGGGCTCGCCGGCTGTGGCGGCATCCTCGGCGGAGGCGGCGGCCCGAGTGGTCCGGCCGACTGGCTCTATGACCCGAGCGAGGTCGCCGAGGTCCCCAACGCCTTTTTCGGCTCGATGGCGTACGGCACCCTCTACGAGAACCGCGACCAGCTCCCCGAGTCGATGCAGGGGGACTTCGAGTCCGATCCCGACTCGCCGATCGGGCCGGACGACATCGAGAACCTCGCCGGCATCGGCGGGGCGGACGTGTCCTCGGACATGCAGTCGGTCTCGGCCTTCGGCTCGGCGGTCGTCACCGGCTCGATCCCGCGAAGCGAGATGGAGTCCGAGATCGAATCCGAGGGCGACGTCGAGGAGACCGGCTCCTACGAGGGCTACACGCTCTATGACGTCACCAGCTTCCGGGACGACGTGAGCGGCGTCCCCGGCTCCTCGCAGTTCCAGGGATCGGGCACGGTCGCGACGGGCGACAGCGCGATCCTGATGGGAGTCGCCATGTCCCAGAACAGCGAGAGCGGCGCGAGCGGCGAGGCCGCCGCCAAGACGATGATCGACGCCGCCTCGGGGAACGCCCAGCGGTTGAGCGCCACGAGCGGCGGGGCCCAGCAGGTCAGAGACCGGATCGGCGACTCCATGATTTCCGTGGGCGCCGGCGTCGACCCGGAGCTGGTCGACCTCGCCCAGCAGATGGGCGGTGGCGGCGGCATGGGCGGCCAGCTGCTCGGCGGGATGCGCGGCGGTGGCTTCGGCGCGAACATCGACGGCGAGACGACCACCTACGAGTTCGTCGTGGTCTACGACGGCGAGGAGAGCGCCACGGACGCGGGCATCGCCGACCTCGTCAGCGGCATGAGCTCGCGGTTCGAGGAGCAGGAGGGCATCGACACCGTCGAGTCAGAACAGGACGGCGGGGTCGTCGTCGTGACCGTCGCCGGGGACACGGAGACGCTGCTGGAGCAGGGCGCGAACACGGGGAGTACCTTCTCGGTCGCCTCGCCGTCCCAGCTGTAGACCCGCCCCAAGCTCCCCGCATTTCCGGCCGTAACGGCGGCTTTTTTGCCGTTCCCGCCCTCGGATCGCGTATGACCGACTCCGAGGACGAGGAGGGGCTGACCTACGCCGCGGCCGGCGTCGACATCGCCGAGAGCGAGGCCGCCACGGCGGCACTCGTCGGCGCCGCCGGCGAGTTCGAGGGGGACTACGCCGGCCTCGTCGACATCGGCGAGCAGTACCTGGCGCTCGCGACCGACGGCGTGGGGACGAAGCTCCTCGTCGCCGAGGCGGTCGAGGACTACTCCACGGTCGGCATCGACTGCATCGCGATGAACGTCAACGACCTCGTCGCGCAGGGCGTCGAGCCCGTCGCCTTCGTCGACTACCTGGCCGTCGAGGAGCCCGACGACGAGACGGCCGAGCAACTCGGCACGGGCCTGCGCCGCGGCGCCAAGCAGGCGGACGTCGCCCTCGTCGGCGGCGAGACCGCGGTCATGCCCGACGTGATCCGCGGGCTCGACATCGCCGGCACGGCCGCCGGCCTCGCGCCCCACGACGGAATCTTCGACGGGCGCGCACGGCCGGGCGACGCGCTCGTCGGCTGGCCCGCCTCGGGCATCCACTCGAACGGGTTGACCCTGGCCCGCGAGGCCGTCACGCGCGCCCACGACTACACCGATCCCTTCCCGCCGGCCCCGGACCGCACCATCGCCGAGGAACTCCTCGAGCCGACCCGGATCTACACGGACGTCCTCGAGCCGCTCCGAACTCACGAGACCCACGCCGCCGCCCACGTGACCGGCGGGGGCTGGACGAACCTCCACAGGATGGGGGCCCACCGCTACGAGGTCACGGACCCGTTCGACGCCCAGCCGATCTTCGAGTTCGTCCAGTTCGAGGGGGACGTGAGCGACGAGGAGATGCACCGCACCTTCAACATGGGCACGGGCTTCGTCGCGGCCCTCCCGCCGGCGGACGCGGCCGCCGTCGCGGACGGGACCGAGGACGGGCGCGTGATCGGCGAGGTGGCCGAGGCCGAGGGAGAGGGCGTCGTCGAAATTCGCGGGTTGACGCTCGACTAGCCGCGACGAGGGGAGTGCCGAAAGCGCGTCAGCCCAGAAGGAGGGGTAGCCCGAAGGTGACTGCGAGGCCGACGGCGAGGACGACGACCCCGAAGCCGACCTGCCCCATCGTGTAGTCGCTCTGGGGCGCGGTGCTCCGTCGTGGCGGTTCGCGCGCCGGTGGCGTCGGCGACCGCGGGTCGTACGTCGCCTCAGGTTCGTCGTCCTCGGTCATGTGCGTCGCCTCGGCCGCCTCGTACTTCGGTGTATCGGAGTGGGAATAGAACCCCGCGTATACATCTTGATCAAACGAATACGCAAGCAGGGCCGGAGAGGCAAGTTTAATCCGCGCCGCTCGTCACCCACAAGGTACGTGCGAACGGTTCGGGAGGACCCACAGTGACCCTGACGAAACGCATCATCCCCTGCATCGACGTCGACCTCGACGAGGACGGCAACGCCGCCGTCTACACCGGCGTCCAGTTCGAGGACCTCGCGTACACGGGC